>Ga0224495_10001977_pt1 | contig 13833 bp, 11 predicted proteins | sample SF_Jul11_sed_USG_FD_168128 | JGI IMG/M metagenome (GOLD analysis project Ga0224495, IMG submission 168128) | Sediment microbial communities from San Francisco Bay, California, United States - SF_Jul11_sed_USGS_4_1 | ecosystem: Environmental > Aquatic > Marine > Sediment | place: USA: California... | reverse complement strand
ACATGCAACGTAACCGATGGGTTGGTCATTGCCACCCAGCAAGCTTTTCTGGATGTGCTCGGCCTGCCCAAAGCGATAACCAACGTGACAGCCGCCGGGGATGACACAAAAGTGAACCTGGCCTGGACCGCCGATCCGATAGCGGATACATACAACATCTACTGGAACACCGTCGGCAAGGTGACCACCGCGGACAGTAAAATCAGCGGCGCAATCGGAACGACCTTCATCCATACAGGCCTGGTGAACGGACAGACATATTACTATCGGGTGTCCGGGGTCAACCTATCTGGGGAGGGGCCGCTCTCGGCCGAGGTGAAGGCCTTCCCATCTCCCCCGCCCACTAACCTGACGGTGACGCCGGATTTCTATTCAAACACTTTAAGCTGGACCGGCTGCCCAGGATCCACCTATTACAAGATATATTGGAATAAGACAGGAGGCGTCACCAAGGCGGATTCTGCAATTTCTGTCACCTGGGGAGCAACCATATATGCCCATGCTGTACTGACCGGCAACCAGCCTTATTATTATCGGGTGGCGGGAGTGAACCCGGTGGGCGAAACTGTACTTTCTGCCGAAATGATGGGAGTGCCGCTGCCCCACCTCACGGCCACACCGGTGCATAACGGCGTGGTGTTAAGCTGGGACGCCTTCCCCCGGGGCACCACTTATAACATATATTGGAATACCACGGGGAACATCACCACGCTGGACAATCCAAACGAAGGGCTTACCACGAATTACCTTCTGATCCGAAACCTGACTCCTGGCGTGACCCATTATTTCGCCTTGGTCCCGGTAATCGGTGGAACGCCATGGGATATGACGGCGCCCTCCAGCGCCCTTGTGGGGCCGAAAATCTCATTCACGCCTATTGGTTTGCTGCCCTATGGCGCTATATATCATGAGGCTACGGATATATTTGATCCGGCCACCAGCACGATCATCACCTATGTCGGCTACACCACCGTGTTCAGCTATGACACGATCCTGTCGGTCCACAACGCAGGGGATACCATCACAAACCTGCCTATTAATCCGGCCAATACCTTGCCGACCACCGGATACTGGGCGCGGGGCGCGGTGTGGGGCGGCTATGCCTATTTCACCAGGGGCACGACGACCGCATACGCGCCGATCCTGGGGTCTGGCAGCCTGGGGAGCTGGATTACCACCTCCGACGCTGGCAATCCGGTGTGGAGGAGGACGCTCCACCAGACCCTCGCCTATAACGGCAGAATGTATACTTTGGGAGGATATACCTATAGCACCCCTGACTGCCTGTCCGATATTCGCTATACAACCATCAACGCCAATGGCACGTTGAATCCATGGACCATAAACGCCACTGCCATCCCATGGTGCACATACAGGCATGGCGCCACCATCTCTCCTTATGGGCATATGTATTTCTCCAACGGCGCCATGCTCCAGATGGCGCCAGTCAACGCGGCCACCGGGGCCGTGGGAACTTTCGCTCCACTGACGGTAATGCCGCCCGGCTTCAACACAGTCAATTTTGACAACAGCCACCAGGGGATGATCGTATATAATGGTTATCTGATGGTTCCATCGATCAGCGAGTTGTATATCTTGCGGGTGGATCCGGCCACGGGAGACACCATATCCTGGATCGACACGATCCCCCTCCCGTACAGCTGCAACACCCGCACGTTCTATGTTAAGGGCGGCGCCCTCTATTTCGCCGCCCGAGGGGGCACTGGCAGCGTCTTCCGGATAGACGGGCTCTCTATTTTGGCCTCATACCCATAAGTGGGATAGAAAAAGATTATGAGCAAGATACAGATATCGATCATGATCGCCATTCTGACCATGATCATGGCGCCGATAACCATGGCGGCAACGCCAATCGGCGCCAAGGCTGTATACCTGCGCGGTATGGTTTACCTGGAGTCAAAAGACCTCCCGCGGACTCAGGTGCAGATGGATCAGGCTTTCGCCGAGGGGGACAAGATCATCACGGCCGATGATGGGATCCTGGAGATCATGCTCGAAAACGGCAACCTTATCCGCATAGACCATAACTCCGAATTCGTGATCAAATCGCTGCACAGGGAGGAGGAGACGAGCTCCACATTTTCCATATTCAACCTGATTCTGGGCCGGGTGAAATCCTCGGTCGCCAGGTTGGCCACCGCCGACTCGAAATTCGAATATATCACCAAGGCCGCCATCGTGGGCGTTGCCGGGACGCCGCCCTGGGTTCTGGAATTCGATGGCGAAACAGCTTCGGTGGACCTGCTGGGGCTGGCGGGGGAAGAGGGGTCAGTTTACATCCAGGGTTTTGATCTGGAAAAAACCATTGTGCATCTGCTGGCCAACCAGGCCACCAAGGTGCGCACGGGCTTTGCTCCGCAACCTCCCTTCACCATCCCCCTGGAGCGCAGAAAAATGCTGGACCAGATCATCCCCTTCAGTTTCCAGCAGAAGGACCCCGGGACCGATGGCCAGTCGGCGCAAGCTCCGCAGGAGACACCGCCAGACCAGCAGCTGGAAGAGAAACCGAAAGAGACCACCCAATCCTCGACCCCATCCGTGGCCGACAGCCTGGTGTCTGATTCCATTTCAAATTCCATAAGCATGCCGGTCAAACCCACTGGCGGGGCTGTGGACTCAGTAACAGGCGCCAGCCGGATGACCTCCAGCGAGCAGGGAACAGTAGGTGAGGTAGGCGCAGGCCAGCAAGCTCCCTCTATCGCCAAGTTCCAGATCCAGGTGAATTTCTGATCGGAAGCAAGAATGATAAGGAAGATAAGAGCCGCCGCATCCCTCACCCTGCTGGCAATCTTGGCCGCGGGGCCGTCCATGGCGGAGCCGGAAACCGAAACCGTGAAAAAACCGGTGCCCTGGCAGCTTTCGGTCACAGGAAATGTTGGCAGTTGGAAATCCAGAGACCTGGATAACAGCGGCGTCCAGAGCCAGATTTTTACCCAGATCGTCTACACTGGTGAAAACTGGGGAGCGGGGGCCACGGCCAGGGGCGCCAGGAACGAATACCACACCACCCAAAGCGAGAGCCGCGTATCCTTCACAACCCTCACCGACACCGTGGCCTCGGCCTATTACATCATTAAACGGGGGGAGTATCAGGCCAGGTTTGCCCTGGACCTGGGGATGCCCACAGGTAAACCGGATTACACCACGGTGGAGTTGAAGTCGGTGATTACCGATCCGGTAAACCAGGATCTGATGATCCTCAATCAATATGGCGCCGGATGGAACATCGCGCCCAATTTGACCCTCACCAGAAAATTCGGCAAGCGGCTCACCGCCGGGATCGGCCTTCGATATGACTATAACGGCAAGTTCGACATCTCCAAGGAGGAGGATGATGAGATGATCGATCCGGGCGACAGGATATTGGCGCTGGCCAGCGGCGCGTACGAGGTCAGCCAGAATGATTACCTGATGTTGATTGCTTATTATTCCAGGGGATCGGAGGATAAGCGGGGGAGCAAAGTCATTTTCCGCGAAGGGGACTCGGCGGTGGGCGAGGCGCGATACCTCAGGATCTGGAACGAGACCACTAAAAGCACCATCAGCTTTTCATACGCCACCCAGGCTAAGAACGAATTTGTGGACAGCACCGGATTTCTGAGCGCCGAGCTGCACAACACAAACAACAACTGGTGGGAGCTGCTGGCATATACGCTCTACCGGCGGTCCGATTATCTGGCGATCACGGGCATTGCCGGATATAAACAGGTGGCCGCCAATGGTTATGATGCGGGCCATACGCTGTATGATGGTGGCCGCAGCAAATATTACCTGGAGCCTGGAGTGATCCTGATATTCCGGGAAACTTTTTATACCACGCTGAAGTTCAGAGTCACCCAGGTGTCAGACAAAAAAGATGGCTTCAGCCCGAAAGATTCCAGATACGACGTCTATAACATGGATCTGGCCATGGTCTATAATTTCTAGCCGGATCGGCCAAGAGCCCGGGGTCCGCAGTGGGATAGCGGCAAATGAACTGATGAACTATTGAGCGCCTTCCTCTTCTTCAATTCGCCGGTATAGGGTGGAGCGGCTTATCCCCAGTAGTTTGGCGGCTTTGGATCTGTTCCCCCTGGACTGCCGCATCGCCTCCTCGATGCTCATTTCCCTGGGTGGCGGCGGGCCCGAAGGTTTCCCCATGGGGGCTGCGCCGGTGATTTCCGGCGGCAGGTCCTGCTTCAGAATAAATTGGCCCCGGCATCGGATGAGAGAATATTCCACGGCGCTTTTCAACTCCCGCACGTTGCCAGGCCAGTAATATTCCATCATCGCCTCCACCGTCTCCTGGGCGAATCCTTCCACCCCCTTGCCGGTGGCGGCTTTGGCCACGGATAAAAAATGTCTGGCCAACAGCTCGATATCCTCCCGCCGGGCGCGCAATGGCGGGGCGGTGATTCGGGCGCCGCGGATACGGAATAACAAGTCCTGACGCATCCTGCCGGCTCGCGCCTCCTCGGCCAGATCCTTATGGGTGGCGGCGAGAAAGCGGACATTGATCTTGCGCTCGTGGCTTTCGCCAACCCGGATGATGCATCCCTGCTCCAGCGCCCTCAACAGGCTCACCTGCACCGCTGGAGATATGTCACCAATCTCGTCCAAAAACAGGGTTCCGCCCTGGGCGCTTTCAAACAGCCCGATATGGTCCTCCGTGGCCCCGGTGAAGGACCCTTTGCGGTGGCCGAAAAGCTGACTGGCCAGCAGCGAGTCGGACAATCCGGCGGTGTTCACGGCCACAAAGGGTTTATCCTTGCGGGGGCTAGAGAAATGAATCGCTCGGGCGATCAGCTCCTTGCCGGCCCCGGTTTCCCCTTCTATCATCACGGTCCAGTTGATCTGGGCAAATTCCTGGATCTGTCTTTTTAGCTCTTCCATGGCCGGGCTCTTGCCCAGCATCCCGAAAAATTTGCTCTCTTTTTCCAGTTGACGCCGCAGGTTATGAATATCGGACACATCGTATAAAAAGAGGATCTTTTTATCATCTCCACGGGGGTCATCTTTGATTTCCACTTCGATCCATCTGCCGGGGCCAGCCATCGTTTCTATTTTCATGGGGATTTTGTGGCGGGCTTGCTCTCCTGTTTCCAAGGCTTTTTCCAGTTCCTGTTTTCCCGGATCGTCGGCACTGAGCGCTATTTTCCATGATTTTCCCAAGGCATGTTCGCTTCTGACTCCCAACAGACCTTCGGCGCCTTTGCTGAAAAAACGAATATTCCCTTGTTTATCCAGCAGGATTGCCCCTATGCGTAAAAGGTTTAACGCCAGGCAAAGGTCATCAAATCTTTTCTCCAAAGTGGCATGCGCCCGAGACAGCGCCTGCTCTGCGGTGCGGCGTTTTTGCCGCTCTTCGGCAATATTGCTGGCAATGGTGAACCTGATCCGCAATGTCTCTATATTCATCGCGGATTTGGTCATATAGTCATCCGCGCCGGCGGCCAAGGCTTCCTTCAGGTCAACAGGCGTCTCTCTGGCGGTGACTATGACGACCACCGGCCAGACGCCGTCGGCAGCCTTTCGGATCGTGGAACACAACTCCAGGCCCGTAGTCCCTGGCATCATCCAGTCCAGAAAAATGACGGGGAAGGGATCTAGGGCGTGGGCCTCCATGGCCTGGGCGGCGTCGGTGGCGCAAGTGGGAGCCAGGCCTGCCATGGCAGCGGAGGTTTCCAGCAGTTTCAGTGGCGCGGTCTCGTCATCCACTATAAGAACGCGTATTCGATTATCGTTCATTCATCCGGTCTCCAGAGCCCCCCATTGCCGGCGCCAAATAATTAGCTGCCAAATAATTCTATACGAAGAAGAGCCAGATTATCAAAATGATTGTTACAACCTGTAATACAGTGTCAAAGTATATTATTCCCACTTTTGAACTGATCGTACAAATCGAGATGGCGCCAAACGACGCTGATGCAAGATACCTCATACTGCCAATTTGTCAAGCGGCCACCAATTCATCAGTGGGGCATTGCAGAGGAAAAAAGGCTCAGTGTAACCACCCCACCCACTATCAGCCCGAACCCGACCACCGCCGCCAGGTCCATCGGCTGGCCGAAATATAGCCAACCCACCAGCGCAATCAGCGATAGCCCAAGCCCGGACCAGATAGCGTACGCCGTGCCCACCGGCACCACCTGCAAAGTCAGCGATAACAGATAAAACGCCGCAATATATCCGCCAATAACCATCAACGATGGAACCGGCTTGGTGAACCCCTCGCAGGCTTTCAGCGCGCTGGTGGCGGTCACCTCGGCGATGATTGCCAGGGTCAGGTATATCCAGTGCATCGGGCCAGCTCCTCCTTGCCAGGCTGAATGAATCTTACTCCGGGTTAATTTCCCGGGATAATAAAGCCTCATTCTAACGTAAAATGAAACATCATGCCCGTATCGGGGGAGGGAGGAAACAGAGATTATGATGACCGACAGCCAAGTCCGCTCATATATCCTGGCGGGTGGAATATTGGCCGCCATGCTGGGCGCCTCTCTTTATATGCGCTCCATCACCCAGAACGAATCTCTGAACATGGAAGGGCGCCAGTGCCGGGGCGCAGGGGTGGTGGTGAAGTATCGGCCACCCAGGCAAGAGGGAGAGACGCCGTATACCCGGGAGAATTTCGACGCCATCGAGCCTCTCTTCGTCGAATCGGGCAACCTGTGCGTATTCCAGAAAATCATCGCCAAGGCCAGCGTGGTCCCCGCCACCGCCGATGAAATGACCTCCGCAAGGATAATGCTCTTTTTCATCAGCAAACGAAAAGAGGCTTTCATCACAAACAACGGCGGCGTAATTTCCATGGCGCGGGAAGAGAAATACCTGGTGAAGAAGGACCTGGTGGAGATAATGATCCGTCAGATCGAAGAACTGGCGAATGATAAAACCGGGATGGATGAGGATTGAATTCTAATTAATCCTTCGGACGGTTCATAGAAACTTCCGACGCTACGCCGCTCAACGCCTCATGCGCCATATAGCTGGACCGCACAAAAGGCCCGGCGAACACCTTGGCAAACCCCATATCCTCCCCCATCCGCGCCAACTCCTCAAAGCGTTCTGGCAATAGATATTCAACTACTGGAAGATGCTCCTTGCTTGGTTGCAGGTATTGGCCGATAGTCACCATCTGGCAACCGGCCCGCCGCAAATCCTGCAATAACTGAACTATCTGTTCCCGCGTCTCCCCCAGCCCCAGCATGAAGCCGCTCTTGACCATGAGCGTGGGAAACCGTTCCCGTAAATGACCCAGCAGGGCAAGCGAACGCTCATACTCGGCCTGGGGCCGGACCTGGTGATATAGCTCCCGCACGGTTTCCATGTTGTGGTTATACACCTGGGGCATGGCCAAGGCCACTATATCCACCGCGTCCATATCGCCGCAAAAATCCGGGGTCAACACCTCCACCGAGGTGGAGGGAAGGAGGGCATGAATTGCTTGGATAGTCTCTGCGAATATGGCCGCGCCACCATCGGGCAGGTCGTCCCTGGTGACGGAGGTTACCACCACATGGCTAAGGCCCATCTCCATCGCCGCCATGGCCACCCGCCGCGGCTCGTCATGATCCACAACGCCCGTGGGCCGGCCATGAGGCACTGCGCAAAATCGGCAATCTCGGGTGCAATGCTCGCCTAATATCAGGAAAGTGGCGGTACCGCTGGAAAAACACTCCCCCATGTTTGGGCAACGGGCAGAGCGGCAAACGGTATTCAACCGGGCATGGTTCACCTTGCTGCGCACGGCGGAAGCGCCAGGGGCAATAGTGGATTTATGAAGCCATTTAGGCTTTATCATCGGTTTTTTCTCATTTGCCGAGCATTATATCAGTGGACGATAAAAAAATCCCCCGGCCGTAGATGGCCAGCGGATAGAGGTCCTCACGGCTTCCATTGTTAAATGTGGCGTAGGGATAGGGAATTTGCTTTTCCGGGAACCAATAGCTGAAATTATAGACACCAGGGACAAGATGGAATCTTGGTTCAGGAGGCGGTTATGGAGATCATAATTTTGCTGGCAATCCTGCTTGTATGGTTGGGGCCAATGTTGGAGATGGCGCATTTGGAGCCGGAACCGGATTGGCTGGATATGGACCTGATTATTTCATCCGCCCAGCCGGCCAACGACTGGGTACCAAAAAGGAAGGCTGCCTGATTTTTAAAGCAGCGCGTTGAATGGAACGAACACGCCGTGGGTGGATCTTGGGGAATCGATTATGTTAGCCCTCATGTTTTGAATCGGCGAATTCGGTGGCTATTCGCACAAACTCCTGCTCCACGGTGATGAACGCGTCTACCACTTCCGGGTCAAAATGTGTCCCGCGGCCTTGCTGAATAATATCCTTTGCGGTTTGGTGGGTGAAGGCCTCCTTATACACCCGTTTGCTGATCAGCGCGTCATACACATCCGCCACAGCCATCAGCCGGGCCGATAACGCGATCGCCTCCCCTTTGAGCCCCTGGGGATAGCCGCTGCCATCCCACTTTTCATGGTGGCCATGGGTGATCTGCCGGGCGTATCGCAGGAATGAGTTTTCTCCCGCCCCCAGGGCCCGTTCGGCCTTAACGATGGCCTCGTGCCCATATCCAGCGTGAAGCTTCATGATCGCAAATTCCTCCACCGTCAGTTTTCCAGGCTTCAGCAGGATCGCGTCCGGCACGCCCACCTTGCCGATATCGTGCAGGGGCGCGCTTTTATGCAGCAGATCGATGGCTTCATCCGTCAGCTCATCTCCATATTTCTGATGTTCTCGCAGGGCCATGGCCAGGGCGCGGACATAATTTTGGGTGCGCAGAATATGCCCTCCGGTCTCGTTGTCCCTGGTTTCGGCCAGGGTGGCAAGCGAGAATATGGTGACGTCCCGGGTTCGGTGAATTTCCATCGTCCTCTCCCGCAGGGTGGAAATCATGATATTGGTGAATTCGCCCATCACGCCGAACTCGTCGCGGCTGCTCACCGGCGCCTGTGCGCCCAAGTCCCCCTCTGCCACCGCGGCCAGGGCGCCGTTCTGCAGCCCGAAAAATAGCCGCAGGTTCCGTTTGTATGAAAGGATAATGTTGATAAGGTGAGCCAGGAAAATATGCCCCACCAGCGCCATTTCACCCAGGACGATAAGGCGGGATTTATCACTGTCGCCAGGCATGGCGCCCAGCCATTCCATGTCCTTGTTGATCAGCAGGAAGAGGACCACCACCACCATGGAAACAGCCACCATGGCCATCAGGGCAAACCGGTTGGCCATGGGAAAGATGCGTTGACCGGCCACAGCTATTGTCTTGCGTTGCGCGGCCATCTCCATCGCCACCCGCCACTCGGTCTCCAGGGCCAGGTCCACCGCCGCGAAAAACCCCAGGGTCATGAACCCGGTCATCGCCTTCAGCCCGGAGCCTATGGGAAAGTGGTGCCACAGAAAGTTGAACAAGGTAACGCCGATGGCGGCGATGAAAAAAAGGCCTAGCTCGGTGGCGAAGGTTCGAAACACCTGCCGATCCTCCGGGCTGGCCAAAACCAGGCGTGGGAATATCATGGCCCTGGTGGCGAACATGGCGATGAATACAACCACCATATATCCTGTCCATGTGACAAGGTCCAGCCCGTCGATGAATGGGCACACCTGGCCGCCATATACGGATAGTATGATAAAAGAGGCGGCGTAATGAATGTTGGCTCTCATGATGGCGTCATTTTACATATAATCCATAGCAGGCGCCATTTGGGCATAATATCCTCTATCGGTTCCAACCAGAACAGGCTTTCCTCATCACCCACGCCCCATGGCCCTGAAGAGCAGACCGATGGAGACCGCCAGCCCCACAATCACCCAAGCGGCAAGGAAAATAAGGAAAAAAAGTTTCAGCGCCTTGGCCGGGTCCTTGGGCTCAAGCAGATTCATCCTGCTGGCCACGGGCCCCCAACTGAACAGAGCGAAGACCAGCATCCCCGCCCCAAAGGCGATCAGGATCACAGCCCAATCATGAAAATTCGCATCCATTAGAATAAGTATATTCTTTTTCTCACCACCAGGCTTTGCCTTTTCGCGTAGCAACTTGATTTTCAAATGTCAAATGACTGACATTTAGTGTATACAACCCTTTGGGGTAAATGGGTTTGGTGGGAAGAGAATGGAACATAAATAAGAGGACAAGCTAACCAGCTGATATATAACACTATATAGTATGCCGGCTATGGATATGGATCGATAATTGCCGTGGATTGTGGGGCCAGTGATGGAAAAGGATGAACTTGGCTTTAGCGAAATCCATTTAGTGGTGCGGACCAGATCGGTTTTCGCCTGTTTTTTGCACTGGATTCTCTTTGTAGCGGTGGTCACGCTGGTGATCACCGGTTTTTATATCTCCTGGCCAAATTACTATTTCGGGTCTGGGGAAGCCTATCAGGCCTTCGCCATGGCCAACATGAGGTATTACCACTTCATAGCCGCCACGGGGATGATAGTTTTCATTCTGCTACGAGGCTACCTGGCCTTCACGCCCTCCTGCAATAAGGATATAAAGCAGTTTATGCCCACGCCGAGGAATATTGTGGGCGCATACCGCCTGGCGATGTATTTTCTGACTTGGCGCGGGACTCACGCCGAATACCGATTTGTGAACCCACTGGGGGGTATTGGCGTGTTCATGATGGTGGTCTGCATGTTGATCCAGACGGCCACGGGATTCTTAATGTATCTGCCAGGGGCGGACGTAACCACCTGGTGGTGGGCCATGGGATCGTTTTTTGAGAGGCTTCTGGGCGGCCAACAGTCCATCCGGCTGATTCACCATGTCACGATGTACGCCCTGATTTTTGTGGTCATCATCCATGTCTACATGCAGATAGTCAAATCCTCGATGTTCACCGAGGCGGACATCGCCTCGATCATATCCGGATACAAGATATTCCCCATTTCCCACATCGGGCATTTTGCCGACGCCTATGGATTGCATCTGGACGAAAAGGCTCCTTCGCCTAAGGTGCTGCAAAAGGCGTCCCGCCCGATGATAGAGGCGGTGGAGAAGGAGAATGGCGGATGATCCCGGCCCTGCCGGGGTTGGATATTTATAAGGGAAAACAAGTTGGCGCATTAACTGGAATCAAGGCCCGGGGTAGAGGCAAGCGTGGGCCTTCTGGAACGCCAAGCTGATGGAGGACGGCATGTGTAAGACTGTTGGGCAGGCCACCGGAATTGGCCCGGATACCGATCGCCTGTCGATGTTAAACTCGATGGACCGGCGGGAGTTCATGGGGTTTTGCGTGAAGATGGCGGCGGTGCTGGGCCTTAGCGCGGGTTGGGCTCCAAAGATCGCCGAGGCCATAGAAGCGGGCGCGAAAAAGCCCTCGGTGATATGGCTCCATTTCGCCGAATGCACGGCCGACTCCGAGGCGTTCATCAGGGCCACCTATCCTTCCACAGAGGAGTTGATCCTCAACATCCTTTCCGTGGATTATCACGAGACCATCATGGCCGCCGCCGGGCATCAGGCCGAGGCCGCCCTGGCCCAGGCCATGAAGGATAACAAGGGAAAATATATAGCCGTGTGTGAGGGCGCCATCCCCACTGCCACCCCTCCGGGGCCTGGAGGAAAACCAGGCGCATACTTGACCATCGGTGGCAGGACGGGGATAGATATCGCCAGGGAGGTGTGCAAAGACGCGTTTGCCGTGATGTGCGTCGGCACCTGCTCGGCCTTTGGCGGGGTGCAGGCCCAGAAACCGAACCCCACCGGGGCCATGGGCGTCTCCGACGCCATCGGAGTGCCCACCCTGAACATCCCTGGCTGCCCTCACAACGTGGTCAACTCCGTGGCTACCATAGTCAACTTCCTGCTGCTGGGCTCCCTGCCGAAAACCGACAAGCTGGGCAGGCCGCTGTTCGCCTTCGGCAAACGGATCCACGACCACTGCCCCAGGCGCGCCCATTTCGACGCGGGACAGTTTGTGGAGAAGTTCGGCGACGAGGGCGCCAAGAACAACTGGTGCCTGTATAAGGTGGGCTGCAAGGGCCCGCAGACTTATCACAACTGCTCCCTGGTGGAGTATAACGACGGTACCAGCTGGCCCATCAAGGCGGGTCATGGTTGTATAGGCTGTTCGGAGCCGCACTTCTGGGACAACATGTCTCCATTCTATGAGAGGCTGCCGAACATCACCCTGCCGGGCGTGGAAGCCAGCGCGGATAAAGTGGGCTTTACCCTGGTGGGCGCGGCGGCGGCGGGCGTGGCGGCTCACGCGGCATGGACCTTTGCCAATAGGAAGAAATTCGACCCGACCCTGGCCCAGGGGGATAATCCCCCGGCCAAGGCCGAAGAGACCAAGAAATAACGATCAGGCTAGGAGAAGATCATGGGCGACCGGCATGTTATCGATCCAATAACCAGGATCGAAGGGCATCTTAGGATAGAGATCGAGGTCGAGAACGGCATGGTGAAGGACGCCTGGAGTTCCGGCACCCTCTGGCGCGGCTTCGAAGTGTTCCTGAAGGGGCGGGACCCCCGCGACGCCTGGATCATCACCCAGCGCGTGTGTGGGGTGTGCACAGAGGTGCACGCTCTGGCCTCCGTCAAATGCGTGGAGAACGCCGTGGGTGTGACCATCCCGGACAACGCCAGGATAATCCGGAACCTGGTCCATGGCGCCCAATATATCCACGACCATCCGGTCCACTTTTACCACCTGCACGCGCTGGACTGGGTGGACGTGGTCTCCGCGCTGAAGGCGGACCCGACGGCCACCAGCGCTCTGGCCAACAAGATCAACCCCCGTTCGCCAGACAGCGGCCCGGGAGACTTTGCCATTGTGCAGGACAAGCTTAAAAAGTTCGTGGAAGCCGGGCAGCTGGGCCCCTTCACCAATGGTTACTGGGGCCACCCGGCTTATAAATTGCCGCCGGAAGCCAACCTGATGGCCGTGGCGCATTACCTTAAGGCGCTGAAGCTACAATCGCGCATTGCCCAGCTCCACGCCATCTTCGGCGGCAAGAACCCCCATATCCAGACCTATGCCGTGGGCGGGGTCACCTGCGTGGGAGACCTGAACGCAGACAGGATCGGGGAGTTCAAGTATATCCTCAAGGAGGCCAGGGAGTTCATAAACAACGTATATATCCCAGACGTGATCGCCGTGGCGCCTTTCTATCTGGATTGGGCCGGTATCGGCGGCGGATTGAAGAACTATCTGGCGTACGGCATGTTCCCTGGCAAAGGCGGCAAGGAGCCGGACAACCTGTGGTTCCCCAGAGGGATCATTCTGGACCGTGACTTGACCAAGATCCACCCGGTGGATGAGAAGATGATCACCGAGGATGTGACCCATTCCTGGTACAAATACGCCGTTGGCTCACCATTGAACCCGGCGTTTGGCGAAACAGACCCCTGGTACACAGGGATCGAGACGGCCAACAACGGCAAATACTCATGGTTGAAGACTCCCAGGTATGACGGCATGCCGATGGAAGTGGGTCCCCTGGCCCGGATGCTGGTCAACTTCGTCTCCGGCCACAAGGAGACGGTGGAGAATGTCTCCTTCCTCCTCAAAACCCTGGGTGTGGGGCCGGAAGTTCTCTTCTCCACCCTGGGCCGCACTGCGGCGCGGGCTATCGAAACCAAGATTGTGGTGGAGAAGATGGATGACTGGCTGGACGAGCTGCTGGCCAACATCAAGAAGGGAGACCTGGAAACCTTCACCGATTTCAAGATGCCGGACAAGGCCACCGGCTTCGGCATGACCGAGGCGCCCCGCGGCGCCCTGGGCCACTGGATCCAGATCGAGGGGGGCAAAATAAAGAACTATCAGCTGGTGGTGCCCAGCACATGGAACGGCGCCCCCGC
>Ga0224495_10001976_pt1 | contig 13834 bp, 16 predicted proteins | sample SF_Jul11_sed_USG_FD_168128 | JGI IMG/M metagenome (GOLD analysis project Ga0224495, IMG submission 168128) | Sediment microbial communities from San Francisco Bay, California, United States - SF_Jul11_sed_USGS_4_1 | ecosystem: Environmental > Aquatic > Marine > Sediment | place: USA: California... | reverse complement strand
GGCTTGGCCTGGCAGGCTTCGATCCGTGCGCGGTATTGCTCAACAACGATTTGTCCGGCGGTGTGCCGGATATCCTGAAAGACCTTGAACAGGCAGTGTTTCCACCGCTTTCGGCAGGCTGGCACACACGGCGCAAGTCGCGGCATTTCGGCGCATATGATCGCGTGGCGAATGAATTCGCGCAATTGATCGGCATCGACCCGTGGCTGATCGACCCGTATTTTGCCGTCTGCAATCAGGTCAACTTCCAGGAGCGTGTCGGCGAGGAATGCCTGGCCGCGCATGTAGATGACGTATTGAATATGATACGCGTGAAATATGAAGAATACGGCGTCAATAACGATCCATTTGTCATCGTCAAGGCAGATGCCGGAACGTATGGCATGGGCATCATGACGGTGAAGGATGCCAGCGAGATTACCGGTTTGAACCGCAAGCAGCGCAACAAGATGGCGGTGGTGAAGGAAGGCATGGAAGTATCCGATGTGCTGGTGCAGGAAGGCGTATACACATTCGAAAATATCAACGAGGCGGTGGCCGAGCCGGTGGTTTACATGATCGATCACTACGTGGTCGGCGGTTTCTACCGTGTGCATACCGAGCGGCGCGTGGACGAAAACCTGAATGCGCCGGGAATGTTTTTTGAACCGTTGGCATTTGAAGCTTGCTGCACGTTGCCCAACCCCGATTGCGGGCCGGATGACACGCCAAATCGTTTTTACGCTTATGGCGTGGTGGCCAGGCTGGCGCTGCTGGCGGCTTCGCTGGAGCTGGAGAATCCGGATGGCAGGTAAATGGAACCAGGGAACGATCATGCTGCCCAGGATTCTGGCTTTGGGATTTGCCCTCTGTCTTCTGGGGTGCGGCAAGGAACCGCCGCCGTATCAGGAACAAGGTTATGTGTTCGGCACGCTGGTTGACGTGAGCGTTTATGGCGAACCGGAGCCGCGCGCCAGGCAGGCGGTGAGCGAGGTGATGCGCGAATTCCAGCGGCTGCACGACATGCTGCACGCGTGGCAGCCAAGCGAGCTGAGCGATCTGAATGCGGCATTTGCCAGGGGCGAGAGCATGGCAATTTCGGCGGAGCTTGTCACCATCCTGCAGGATGCCACAAAGTTTTCGCAGCAGTCGCAGGGTGTGTTTAACCCGGCTATCGGCGGGTTGGTGCAATTGTGGGGCTTTCACGGTGATGAGTTCAAAACCGCTGAACCGGATGAAAAGCTGATCAGGCAATTGGTTGCGGCCAACCCCCAGATGAGCGACATCAAGATTTTGCGCGGCAGGGCGGAGAGCACGAACAAATATGTGCAACTGGATCTGGGCGGATATGCCAAGGGTTATGCTCTGGATCGCGCCGCAGAATTGCTGCGCAAGCAGGGGATACGCAACGCTCTGGTCAATATCGGCGGCAATGTCATGGCCATCGGCAAGCATGGCAGCCGGCCATGGCGCGTCGGCATCCAGCATCCGCGCAAGCCCGGCGCGCTGGCGGCCATGGATTTGCATGATGGTGAGGCCATAGGCACTTCCGGCGACTATCAGCGTTATTTCACGCAGGGCAATGTGCGCTATTGCCACGTGATCGATCCGCGCAGCGGCTATCCCATGCAGGGCGTCCAGGCTGTTACTATCCTGACCCGGGGAGCGCACGCCGGCGTACTTTCCGATGTGGCCTCCAAGCCATTGTTCATCGCGGGGGCGCGTGGATGGAGAGCTGCCGCCATGCAGATGAATTTACCCGAGGCGATGCTGGTGGATGGGCAAGGCATTATCCATCTGACCGCCGCACTGCAGAAACGGCTGGAATTTACCGACAAGAGCATACGCCCGAAGGTCGAGTAGAGAGGGATATTGCCGAACGAACAGCGCACCGCGCTCCCACAAGAGATATTGGTATTAACATGAAAAAAGTTAGCCACGGATGAAAAAGGATTTACACATATGATCAATGGGTTATTTTGGTTCAGGAAGGAGTGATTTGTGGTCGGAGTTTTATTGGTAACACACAACGGGCTGGGCGACAGCTTTGTCGACTGCGTCAAGCATGTGCTGGGTAAGGTGCCGGACAATCTCAAGGTGCTGTCGGTATTGGCCGGTGACGACCCGCAGAAAAAAATGGAAGAAGGGCGCGATCTTATCAAACAGCTCGACACGGGCGGCGGCGTATTGATCCTGGCCGACGTGTTTGGCGCCACCCCAAGCAATGTTGGCCGGCGGCTGTGCCATGGCGAGCATGTGATGGGGGTGGCCGGGTTGAATCTGCCTATGTTGTTGCGCGTGATGTGCAGCCCAGACAGGAGCTTGGCGGAGCTGGCGGAAATCGCGCTCAACGGCGGACGCGAATGCATCGTTCATATGGAGCAATAGGATGCTGCACCAGGAAGCGTTGATCACCAACAAACTGGGTTTGCATGCACGCGCATCGGCAAAGCTCACCCAGCTTGCATCCGGCTTCAAATGCGAGGTGATGCTGTCGCGAGGCGACCGCCGCGTAAATGCCAAAAGCATCATGGGCGTGATGATGCTGGCCGCCGCGAAAGGCACGGTCATCGGCATCGAAACCTGCGGCGAAGATGAAGCCGATGCGATGCAGGCCCTGACGAACCTGATCAACAATTTCTTTGGAGAAGGCGAGTGAGCTTTACTCTGCACGGCATCGCCGTTTCCAGCGGCATCGCTATCGGACATGCACACCTGATTTCGCGTACCTCGCTGGAAGTGGCGCATTACGTGTTGCCCAAGCAATTAATCGATGGCGAGATCGCGCGCTTCGATGCCGCGTTACAGGCTACGCGCAACGAGTTTTCCAGCCTGCGCAGCAATCGCCCCACACGCGCCGCCGCCGAGTTCGACGCCTTCCTCGAGTTGCACCAGATGATCCTGGACGACCCGCTGCTGAGCGTCGCATCACGCGACCTGATTGCCAGCGAGCGCTGCAACGCCGAATGGGCGCTCAAGGTGCAGACCGATGCTTTGGTCGCGCAGTTCGACGAGTTTGAAGATGCCTACCTGCGCGAGCGCCAGACCGATGTGAAGCAAGTCGCCGAGCGCCTGCTCAAGCAACTGCTCGGCCAGCATGGGCACCAATTGCCGCCGGCGCGGCATGATGTCGAGATGATCCTGGTGGCGCACGACTTGAGCCCCGCCGACCTGATCCAGTTCAAGCCGCACCAATATGCCGCCTTCATCACCGATGTTGGCGGCGCGACATCACACACCGCGATCGTCGCGCGCAGCCTCGACACACCCTGCGTGGTCGGCTTGCGCCATGCGCGCGAGTTGATACGCGAAGATGACCTGCTGATACTGGACGGCGAGCAGGGCGTGTTGATCATCAACCCGGGCAAGCCGATACTGGCCGAATACAAGCTGCGCCAGAGCGAATGGGAACTGGAGCGCAAGAAGCTCAAGCGGCTGCGCACCGCGCGTGCAACCACGCTGGACGGCTGCGCCATCGAATTGCATGCCAATATCGAGAAGCCAGAAGATATCGCCGAAGTCCGGGAAAATGGCGCAACCGGTATAGGTTTGTTCCGTAGCGAATTCCTGTATCTCAACCGCGATTCCCTGCCAGATGAAGAAGAGCAATTCGAGGCATACCGCACAGCAGCGGCTGGAATGGAAGGGCAGCCCGTTACGATCCGCACCTTTGATCTGGGCGCGGACAAACAGATAAAGGGCGCGGAGCGGGTCGCCAACAATCCGGCGCTGGGGTTGCGCGCGATTCGCATGTGCCTGGCCGAACCGCAATTGTTCCGCACCCAGCTGCGCGCGCTGCTACGTGCCTCGCATTACGGCAACGTCAAGATACTGATCCCGATGCTGTCCAGCGTGTCGGAGCTCAACCAGACCCTGCAATTTGTCGCAGCGGCCAGGCAGAGTCTGGATACAGAAGGCATTCCCTACGATCGTGAAGTGAAAATCGGCGGCATGATCGAGATTCCCGCTGCGGCACTGGCTCTGAACGTGTTTGCAAAGAAGCTCGATTTTCTGTCCATCGGCACCAACGACCTGATTCAATACACGCTGGCGATCGACCGCACCGACGAGGATGTCGCACACCTGTATGACCCGCTTCACCCCGCTGTGCTGAATTTGCTGTCACATGTCATCGGCACAGCCGATAAGCTGGGTGTGCCGGTTTCGGTGTGCGGGGAAATGGCCGGTGATTTGCCCTATACGCGGCTGCTGCTGGGTATGGGGCTGCGCCAGTTCTCGATGTTTTCCGCGCAGGTGCCGAGCGTCAAGCAGCGCGTGCTCACCACCAGTCTGCCGGAAATTGCCGCGCTCACCCAGAAGATATTGCGCGCCGACGATCCGATGAAAATCCGAGAATTGCTGGATCGCCTTAATTCGTAGGGTGGCATTTTTTGTGCCCACACGGACAGCTGATTGACAGCACCGCGCAAAAACCTGAAACTACCGTCCAGTGCCGATTTGACATCAGCTTGCGGGGCACTTAAAAAATTCCAGCTAAAGCGAGGCAACCCGTCCCGCGAAAGCTGAGCGGGTTTTATTTTGGGTATTTATCTTGAGCGTCTCGAATAGCATAGGCATCGTCAGCGCGAAACGCGCGCAGTTCGACACCCCGCTGGTTTTCCGTAGCGCCGCGGTGTTGCCGCACTACGAGCTGGTGTATGAAACCTATGGCACGCTGAATGCCGACAAGTCCAACGCCATCCTGATTTGCCACGCGCTGTCCGGCCATCACCACGTCGCGGGATATTACGCGGACGACCCCAGAAACATCGGCTGGTGGGACAACATGATCGGCCCCGGCAAACCGGTCGATACCGACAAATTTTTCGTGATTGGCGTGAACAATCTCGGCGGTTGCCACGGATCAACCGGGCCTTCCTCCATCGAACCGGAAACCGGGCAGCCCTACGGCGCAAATTTCCCGGTCATCACGGTGGAAGACTGGGTCAATTCGCAGGCACGCCTCGCCGACCTGCTTGGCATCCGGCAATTTGCGGCAGTGGTCGGCGGCAGCCTCGGCGGGATGCAGGCGCTGCAATGGTCGCTGACCTTTCCCGAGCGGGTGCGCCATGTGCTGGCGATTGCCACCGCACCGCATCTGACCGCGCAGAACATCGCGTTCAACGATGTGGCGCGCAGCGCGATATTGAGCGACCCGAACTTTCACGGCGGCCACTTCTATCGGCACAACGTTGTGCCGACGCAGGGCCTTCGGCTGGCGCGCATGCTGGGGCATATCACCTATCTGTCCGACGACGTGATGGCGGATAAATTCGGGCGCGAACTGCGCGACGGAAAAATCAATTACAGCTACGGCATCGAGTTCGAGATCGAGTCCTATCTGCGTTACCAGGGCGACAAGTTCGCGTCCTACTTCGATGCGAACACTTACCTGCTGATGACCAAAGCGCTGGATTATTTTGACCCGGCGCACGATTACGGCGGCGACCTGAACAAGGCATTTGCGCGCGCCAAAGCCGATTTTCTGGTGATCTCGTTCACCACCGACTGGCGCTTCTCGCCGGAGCGCTCGCACGAAATCGTACAGCCGCTGCTGCGCAACCGGCGCAACGTCAGCTATGCGGAAATCACCTCGACGCACGGCCATGATTCGTTCCTGCTGCCGCACCCGCACTACTTCGACGTGATGCGCAGCTATCTCGACAATGTTGCCAGCGAGTGTCCGTGATGAAATATAACAATATTGCCCGGCTTGCCGCCGAACGCCCCGACTTTGCCGCGATTGCCGCGTGGATACCCCAGGGCGCAGCGGTGCTCGACCTGGGTTGCGGCAATGGCAGCCTGTTGCGCTTTCTCAAGGAAACGCGCGGCGTGTGCGGTTACGGCGTGGAAATCCGCGACCTCGACATCGTGGCGTGTATCGCCAACGGCGTGAACGTGATCCAGAACGACCTGGAGTCCGGGCTGGCGGAATTCGAGAGCGATTCATTCGATTTCGTCATCCTGTCGCAAACGCTGCAAGCCACCCGCTACACCGAAGCGCTGATTCACGAGATGCTGCGCGTCGGGCGCGAAGGCATCGTCAGCTTCCCCAATTTCGGCTACTGGCAAAACCGCGTCAGCGTGCTGTTCGGCAACATGCCGGTGTCGAAGGAGCTACCCTACCAGTGGTATGACACCCCGAACGTGCACCTGTGCACGCTGCACGACTTCGAGGCATTCTGCGCCAACCATCACGTCGCCGTGCTGGAGCGCCGCGTGATGACCGGCGAGCGCGAGGCGCGCTGGCTGCCAAACTTGCTCGGCAGCACTGCGGTGTACCGCTTTCAGCGTGGGATATAAAAATCTGTTCGTGCTTGTCGAAGCATCTTCGTGTAATAACGCGATTAGCCGTCCCCCTTCGACAAGCTCGGGGCGAACGGCATTTTTAGGAAGATAAATCAGCATGACCGTCTGGCAACAACTCTTCACCCGCCGCATGCTGATCTGCGTGTTCACCGGCTTCGCCTCCGGCCTGCCGCTGTACCTGCTGTTCAACCTTGTTCCCGCCTGGCTGCGTAGCGAGCAGGTCGACCTGAAGACTATCGGCCTGTTCGCGCTGATCCAGTTTCCCTATACCTGGAAATTCCTCTGGTCGCCGTTGCTCGACCGTTACGTCGTGCCGGTGCTCGGGCGGCGGCGCGGCTGGATGCTGATCACGCAGCTCGGCCTGCTGGCGGTGATCGCCTCGATGGGCGCGTTTTCGCCGCAGAGCGATTTGCATGCCATCGCCTGGATCGCCACGCTGCTCGCGTTTCTCAGCGCGACGCAGGACATTGTGCTGGACGCCTACCGCCGCGAGCTGCTGTCTGATGTCGAGCTGGGGCTGGGCAATGCGGTGCATGTCAACGCTTACCGCATCGCCGGGCTCATTCCCGGTTCGCTGTCGCTGATCCTCGCCGACTTCCTGCCGTGGAGCACGGTGTTTATCGCCACCGCCTTGTTCATGTTGCCCGGCGTAATAATGACGCTGCTGGTGCAGGAGCCGCACCGCGCATCGCCGCCGAAGACGCTGCGCGAAGCGGTGGTCGAGCCGTTCCACGAATTCATCACCCGCCAGGGCTGGCGCAGCGCGCTGCTGATCCTCGCGTTCCTGTTTTTCTACAAGCTCGGCGACAGCATGTGCACCGCGCTGGCGACGCCGTTCTACCTCGACATGGGTTTCTCCAAGACCCAGATCGGGCTGATCGCGAAAAACGCCGGGCTGTGGCCCGCCGTGATCGGCGGCATGATCGGCGGCCTGTGGATGGTGAAGATCGGCATCAACCGCGCGCTGTGGCTGTTCGGCGTGGTGCAGGTGGTCTCAATTTTCGGTTTTGCCTGGCTGGCCTCGGTGGGGCACCATGCCAACATCACCGCCGTGGAGCTCACCCAGCTCGCGATCGTGATCGGTCTCGAGGCGCTGGGCGTGGGCTTGGGTACGGTCGCGTTCGTCGCGTTCATAGCGCGCACCACTCACCCAGCTTATACCGCCACCCAATTCGCGCTGTTCACCAGCCTGATGGCGGTGCCGCGCACTTTCGCCAACGCGGCCACCGGCTGGCTGGTCGAGGCGATGGGCTGGACGACGTTCTTTCTGCTGTGCGCGGTGCTGGCGATACCGGGGATGCTGCTGCTGCTGAAGGTGGCACCGTGGAACGAAACCGTGGCGGACGGTAGATGAAGCGATTCCTGATGTGCGCGCCGGAATTTTTCGAGGTGTGCTACGTGATCAACCCCTGGATGGAGGGCCACCTGGGGAAAGTGAACCACGAGCTGGCGCAGCGGCAGTGGCAGAATCTGTATCGCACCGTTTCGGGATTGGCCTCGGTCACTTTGGTCGAACCCGTTGCGGGGCTGCCGGACATGGTGTTTACCGCGAATGCCGGGCTTGTGAAAAACAAGGAGGTCATCGTCTCATCGTTCCGCCACGCCGAACGGCAACCCGAAGCACAGCACTACGCGAAATTTTTTGCCGCGCAGGGCTACCGGGTGCGGCGACTGAAGGAAAACACGATCTTCGAAGGCGCGGGCGATGGTCTGTTCGATTCGCAAGGCAGGCTCTGGTTCGGCTCGGGCATCAGGAGCGAAGCCGATGCGCTCGCTGAAATTGTCGCCGTGCTTCATATCGAAGCCTATGCGCTGGAACTCGTCGATCCCCACTGGTACCACCTCGACACGGCCTTCTGCCCGCTGCCGCAGGGCCAGGCCATCGCCTACAAAAAAGCGTTTTCCGGGAAAAGCGCGGCAGCCCTCGATGAAGTCTTCGGCGAAAACCTCATCTGGGTATCGGATGCGGACGCAGCAAATTTTGCTTGCAACGCGATCTCGGTTGACCGGAGCGTCATCATGCACCGTGCATCCCCAGAACTGAAGGCAGCGCTGGGGCGGCGTGGCCTCGAAGTCATCGAGGCGGATGTTTCCGAATTCCTCAAGTCCGGCGGTGCATGCAAATGTTTGACGCTGGAAATTTAACGCGAGCTTAAACAATGAGTGCAGAAAAATTGATCGCTGCCGCGCAAAAATTGTCGCAAGCCGTTTCCGGCCTGACTTTTTCAGCGCCAGTCACGCATGTTTACAACCCGCTCGATTATGCCCGGGCGCCCCACGAGCAATATTTGCAGCGCTATGGTGAAGGAAACAAGCGCATCGTGTTCGTCGGCATGAACCCCGGCCCGTTCGGTATGACGCAGATCGGGGTGCCGTTCGGTGAAATCGCGGCGGCGCGCGATTGGCTACGCCTCGATGCGCCGGTTGGAAAACCTGCGCGGGAGAATCCGGCGCGGCCGATCGAAGGCTGGGAATGCCCGCGCAGCGAAGTCAGCGGGCGGCGGCTGTGGGGGCTGTTTGCTGAACGCTTCGGCGAGGCCGATCAATTTTTCGCCGGGCATTTCGTCGCCAACTACTGCCCGCTGGTGTTCATGGCGGGCGCGCGCAACGTCACGCCGGACAAGCTTCCGACTGCGGAGGCGGCCTCGCTATTTGCGGCCTGCAACGCCCATCTGTCCGAGGTGGTGAGTTCATGCAGCGCGGGGTGGGTGATCGGCATCGGCGCTTTCGCGGAAGCGCGCTCGCGCGAAGCGCTGGCAGATGTACCGGGCATCCGCTTCGGCCGCATCCTGCACCCCAGCCCGGCATCCCCCGCCGCCAATCGAGGCTGGGCGGAGCAGGCTACCAGGCAGATGCAGGAATTAGGGTTGTGGGATTAGCTGCTACGACGACATGGCTGCATGGTTAACTCCAAACAGCATGCTTCGCTGTATAAAATTTGCGGTGCTAGCGCAAATCGTGTTTTACCGGAATTTCCTGACTTGTAGCGGTATTCGCCGTGTCCTTTTTTACCAGCTTGGCAAAAGGACATTTGCTTTCGCTTGAACTTGTTGTGCTGCATCCCTGAAGCAGGAATGCAGCGGCAACCAGCACCGGGAGAACAATTTTGACAGGTGGCAACATGACAGTAAGATCCTTGATGACTGTGATTGAAAAGCGGAAAAGATTAATAACGCATTTTGCCGTCCGGCGAAGCCACTGAAAAGTCTTTTACCAGTTTAACAGGACGCAATAATCTGCGGGCATTGCACCCGACGCGAACTGAGCCAACATTAAATGTTTCTTACAAAAACTTTAGACTTTCGCTGCCAGTTGTACAGCGACTTCTTCGGCGCGGGCAGCGCTGCGACTTCGGCTTCATTGAAACCGCGCTCGACAAACCAGTGCGCGGTGCGGGTGGTGAGCACGAACAGTTTTTTCATTCCCTGCGACCTTGCGAGGTCTAACATGTGGTTGAGGATGGCTTCGCCGTAGCCGCGGTCGCGGCATTGCGCATCCACCGCGAGGCAGGCGAGTTCGGCGGCAGCTTCGTCGGGGAAGGGGTAGAGCGCGGCGCAGCCGACTATGCGGTGGTCGTGTTCCAGCACGACGAAGCGGTCGATTTCCTGTTCGAGCAGCTCGCGATTGCGCCGTACCAGGATGCCTTCTGCTTCCAGCGGGCGCAGCAGATGCAGGATGCCGCCGACATCCTCAATGGTGGCATCGCGCAGGGTGTTGAGCGTGCTTTCCACCACCATCGTGCCTATGCCTTCGTCGCTGAACAGCTCTTGAAGCACCGCGCCGTCGGTGTGGCGGCTGATCAGGTGGGTGCGCGCAACACCGGCTTCGCAGGCGCGTATTGCGCAGGGCAGGAACAGGGTCACATCGTCGGGCAGTTTGTGTTTGCCCTCCCTTGATTGGGGAGCAAGCACCTCCTGCGCCTGGGCGATGGTGAGTTCCTTGAGCAGTTTGCCTTTCTTGTCTGTTACGCCATCGGTGTCCATCAGGAACATCAGCTTGTCGGCATCCACCGCGATCGCGGTGGCGGTGGCGACGTCTTCCAGAGTCACATTGAACACTTCGCCGGTGGGCGAATAGCCGAGCGGCGAGAGCAGCACGACTTCGCCGAATTCCATGCGGTCGTTCAGCGCAGCTACATCCACCTTGCGCACGCTTCCGGTGTGCTGCAAATCCACGCCGTTGATCACGCCTATCGGTTGGGCGGTGATGAAGTTGCCGCCCGCGACACGGATGTCGGCATTCGCCATCGGAGAATTCGCCAGGCCCATCGACAGCAGCGCTTCGATCTCGACGCGCACACGCCCGACTGCTTCCTTGACGCATTGCATGGCCTCGGCATCGGTCAGGCGGATGCCATGATGATACGTGTCGCCCAGATTGCTTTTGGCCAGGTGCTGCTCGATCTGAGGGCGCGCGCCATGGACCAGCACCAGCCGGATGCCAAGGCTGGCGAGCAGATTGAAGTCATGCGTCAGTTCGACGAACTTGCCGTCGGCGACCACTTCGCCGCCAAACGCGATGACGAAGGTCTTGCCGCGGAATGCGTTGATGTAGGGCGCGACGGAACGGAACCAGCTAACGAAGTCGGTGGATGTGGTGGTGATAGGCATTTTGAAGCTCCCTTGTGCGATATGCGGATAATGCCGCGCTATGCCTCATCAAGCAACTGTCCTGCGATGGCCCAGTTTTCGTCGGCTAATTCGTCGAATGCAATGTATGTGTAAGATTTCGGCTTGAGCGCGATGCGCTCCAGCGTATCGGTGATCTCGGCGGCGATCCTGGCTTTCTGTTCGCGGGTGAGGGTTCCCGCGATGCGGATGTTGACGTAGGGCATGATGGTCTCCTGAAATAAAATGCTACTGTCCTGTAGGTGGTATGGTCATATGCCCCTACGAAAAATCCCCCCACAGCGTTTGCAGCGCGGCTAATCCGGCTACGGCGGCGGTCTCGGTGCGCAGCACACGCACACCCAAGCGTATCGGGGTGAAGCCGCAATGCAGCGCAGAATCGCTTTCGGCAGCGGTGAAGCCGCCCTCGGCGCCGACCAGCAACATGACTTTGCCCTGTGGCCGTGCCTGTGTGTGCAGCGAGGCCGCACCCTGCGGTAGCAGGATGAGTTTCGTGGTAGGCGCTTCCTGCGCCATTTTCTGGGTCTGTTGCAGCCACGTCATGATGTCCAGCGGCGCATGGATTGCCGGCAACACGTTGCGCCCGCATTGTTCGCAGGCAGAGATGATGACTTGCTGCCAATGTTCGAGCCGCTTCGTGGCGCGCTCGGCTGTAAGCCTGGCCACGCTGCGTCCGGTATCGAGTGGCTGGATCTCCGTCACGCCCAGCTCGGTTGCTTTTTGTATCACCCAATCCATCTTTTCGCTGCTGGACAAAGCTTGCGCAAGCAGCACTTTGAGCGGGGATTCGCGTTCGGCCTCTATAGCGGTGATTCCGCTGATGACGACACGTTTGCCGCTGAGTTCCGCTATCACGCCATGGCGTTCGTTGCCCAAGCCGTCGAAGATTTGCACTGGGTCATCCGCTCGTAAACGCAGCACACGTGCGGCGTGGTGGGCTGCATCCGGCGGCAGGTCAAAAGAGCCGTTGATTGGTAGTGGTGGAGGGCAGTAAAAACGAGGCATAGTTCAGGGTGCAGTGAATGTGGGCGGCGGCGTGATAATATAATGCCTCAAAAGATGTTGTCAGGAGTTTCAATTGGTCAGTCTGCAAACCCCAATATGTGATTTTGGCTGGAAAGCCCGCGATTTCGATCTGCCCGGCGTGGACGGCAAGCGCTACAGCTTGTCAAATGCGCGCGGCAAGAACGGCCTGCTGGTGATGTTCATCTGCAATCATTGCCCTTATGTGAAATCCATACGTGAGCGGATTGTGCGTGACGCACGCGAGTTGCAGCAGCATGGCATCAACAGCATCGCCATCATGTCCAACGACCCTGCGGAGTATGCGGAGGATTCCTTCGACAACATGAAATTGATCGCGCAGCAATATGGCTATCCTTTCCCATACGTGTGGGACGAAACCCAGCAGGTTGCCAGGAATTACGGCACGGTATGCACGCCGGATTTTTTTGGTTTCAATGCCAGTCTCGAGCTGCAATACCGCGGGCGTCTGGACGCATCGCGCAAGGAGGCTGTTCTCGATGCGCCGCGTGATTTGTTCAACGCGATGTTGCAGGTAGCGCAGACCGGGCAAGGGCCGCGCGAGCAGATCGCCAGCATGGGTTGCTCCATAAAATGGCGCAGCGAACATCAGGATGGCGGGCCGGGAACAGCATGACCCAATCAATCTCAAGTGGCATAAGCGCGTTGCTCAAGGCGGTGGTTGCGGCAGTCAAGCTGGTGACGGCTGAAGAAATCATGCCGCGATATCTCAAGGTGTCGCATCAGCACAAGATAGATGGCAGTTTGTGCACCGAGGCTGACCTCGCCGCACAAAGCGCGCTGACAAAAAAGCTGCAAGCCATACTCAATGTGCCTGTGCTGGGCGAGGAAATGACTGTCGCGGAGCAGCAGGCTTTATGGAATGCGGGCCATGACAGCCTGTGGTGCATCGATCCGTTGGATGGCACCTCCAATTTCGTACGCGGCCTGCCGTATTTCGCGGTTTCGGTCGCGCTGGTGCGCCAAGGCAAGAGCGTGCTGGGTGTGGTGTATAGCCCGGTGGCAAAGGAGATATTTGCTGCCGAATATCAGCGCGGCGCATTCCTGAACGGAGACAGGCTGGTTGCCCGAGAAGCGGTCGGCACACTGGCGCAAGCCTTGGCCAGCGTGGATTTCAAGCGCCTTGAAAACAAATTGGCAACGCGGCTGGCAACACATCCTCCGTATAGTTCGCAACGAAACTTTGGCGCAAGCGCGCTGGATTGGTGCTATACAGCCATGGGCCGCAATGACGTGTATTTGCATGGCGGGCAAAAACTCTGGGACTACGCCGCCGGTTTGCTGATTTTGCAGGAGTCGGGCGGCCATGCCTGCTGCATTGAGAGCGATGATTTTGACCATGGCGACACCTGGCAGCGCTCCGTCATCGCCGCGCGCGATGGAAAATTCTTTGAAGAATGGAAGAGCTGGATACGGGTCTCGCAATAAAGAACATTAACCATGATTAGCCACGGATGGACACGGATAATTGAGCTGGCAAATGGCGCTGCATGCACAAAACCTGATTTTGCGGGACGAGTTTTTTATCCGTGCCTATCCGTGTCCATCCGTGGCTAATTTGCTTTTTCAGGGGTTGCTCAGAGCATGAAAATATTGATACTCGGTGCCGGGCAAGTCGGTTCCACGGTTGCAGAAAACCTGGTTGGCGAGGCTAATGACATAACCGTTGTGGACCAGGATGCCGAGAAACTGCGCCTGTTGCAGGACAGGCTGGATTTGCGTACCTTGACAGGCAATGCGGCACATCCTTCGGTGCTCGAACAGGCGGGCATCGCCGACACCGACATGCTGCTGGCGGTCACACAAAGCGACGAAGTCAATCTGGTGGCCTGCAAGCTGGCTGCCAGCCTCTACAACACGCCGACACGCATCGC
>Ga0224495_10001974_pt1 | contig 13842 bp, 10 predicted proteins | sample SF_Jul11_sed_USG_FD_168128 | JGI IMG/M metagenome (GOLD analysis project Ga0224495, IMG submission 168128) | Sediment microbial communities from San Francisco Bay, California, United States - SF_Jul11_sed_USGS_4_1 | ecosystem: Environmental > Aquatic > Marine > Sediment | place: USA: California... | reverse complement strand
GCTCTGACATTTGCTGCGGAACGTAATATCTTTCCAGCGCGCCGGCTAATGAGGCAACCGGCAGCGCCATGATCAGAGTGATCAAAACACCTGCAATATTTTTATGGCTCATCTGATTTTCCCTTGGCTTAAAGTTGATCCAGCGACCAGCTCTTTTGACATGTTGGGTGTTGTGCTCCAATAGAAAAATAGGTGTTTTGCTGAAAGTGTTATAGGACAACAACGGAAAATCTCATAGGTGTTTGTCCTATACCTATTACTCCATTTATATTTCAGAATGGCAATTGCACGAAAGCATTCCACGCGCGCCCATTTCGTTCTCTGGAACTGAAGGCTTGGGACAAACGCTGATTAAGTTTCAGGACGAAACACTAGAGGAGGCGAAGATGGTAATGAGAATTGCCGTTAGATCAATAATTGTTCGAATTTCCAGTTGGCTGATCGTTCCTGTGCTGTTTTCTGCTTCCTGCCATACATGGGCCGTGGAAAATAATGCTGCACAAGAAAGGGCGCAACCAGGCAGCCGGTTGCAGAATGAACAAGCTGTTTTGCTGGATGCGCATGAACCTAATCGTGTCGGTTTTACGAAAGATAGTGACGACAAACTATTCATGGACTTCCTTATTTCGATGCAACATCCCATAGCATTCAATTATTTCAAAAATAATTTTGATGCCTCGTTGCCGTACTTTGCTTTTACAGGCCGATTCGGGCAATACATTACCACTCGCGATTCTTCGCCAGTAATTGCCAAAAAATTTAACCCGAAATTCTTTCTGCGACATTTTCTGGATGGAGGAACAATTTCCAACAAAGACAATCCGGATGCCAGTTATATTGATTTTGAATATGCCCATGAATCTAATGGACAGTCAGTTGATTCGCTGCAGTCCTACAATGCAGCAGCAAACAGCCCCGGCAACAATCCGGATTTTGCGAAAGACTACCTCAGCCGTGGCTGGGATTATCTGGGGCTGTCAGGCAAACATAGTCATGTTGTTGATGGCTGGACTATGGGTTATGCCTTCAGGAAGTATTTAAACAGAGGATGGATATTCCAGGAGCAAATAGAGCAATATATGCCATGGGAAGGTGCACGCTCGATCACGAAAATCAATCAGGTCAGCGGCATTCGCCTGCACGCAAAAAAAACCATCAAAAAAGCGTTCCTGGATGATATCGCTGTGAATCTGGAGACTGGCAACAGTCAGCCATTCAAATACACCACGGTAGATGTCGAGCTGGGAATCACGCCATTTCGTCATTTCCTTGGTATGCCCGTGGTGCTCTGGGCGAAGACCGGATACAACAGCGATCTCGCCCAGTATTACAAAAAAGTAACTTCGGTCGGAGCCGCACTCAGGTTCGAAACATTTCAGAGAGGCTCAATTCCAGCATCTGCCCGGTAACAATTGAGGAAAGGCTGGAAGCCAAAGACGACGGCATCGACATCACCAATTAAAACCGGTGGGTTTGAATTACTGGCTCAAAGTCCGGCTATACGTCGATGGAACGACGCGTGTTAATCAATGCTCGCACAAGTACCAGCTAATCAGTTCCTCCCCCTTCAAGGGGAGATTGGCAGGGGGATGGGTTATCCTCCATGACTTTGTTTTTCCGCTCATTGTTCAACCAGTGTTATTCCCAGCCGGTCTGCGTGAATTTCTGCTGAAAAACCACGGAGCAAACTTCCCATTTCGCGCAAGGCGCTCAGCATCGCCGCCACGGTTTTCTCGTCTTTATTTATCACCTCATACAGGGCTGGAGAATCACACACCAGCAGATCACTGGTATCCGACCCCGTCTCGGCGAGCATGCACTTCCCGGCCACTGCGGGTTGAACATCAAGTTGCTTGGCCAGCAGTTGCTGCAATTGCACGATCACGATCTGCGCGTGCTGTGCTGACTGCATCCTGGCTTGCGCTTCCATCGCCTGTTGCTGATAAGTCTGCGCGGCATTCTGTTGGGCAGAGCGTAATTGAAAAAATGGATTGCCCATGCGAGGTTGTCCCGGCAACGGTGTAGCGACTGCAGATGGGAAAGCTATACCTCCCACTTCGCTCTCGAGTGCAAGCGACTGTTCAACAATCTGGGCAGCGGGCTTGGGTGCCCTAACCGGCGTTTTTTTAACTTTCGGTCGCGCAATTTTGATTGGCGCAGGTGCAGAGGAAGTCAGCAACTTATTCCCGGATTCAGTCTCTGCTTTCGGGGGAAAAGCTTGAGACAGCCTGACCTCCAGGCTGCCCGCTATCCTTTGTTTGGCGATGGTCGTATCGAGGCGCAGCAATAAATCAAAGGCAAAAAAAACGAGCGCGTGCGCCAGCAGCGAGAGCGTCATGCCCAACGCCAATTTGTTATTAATCACCAACCTGTTATTACGCAACTGAACGGCCAATTGTGTTCGCCTTTATTTCCTTAATGCCCCAAAAAAAGGGGGCGCTCGAAGCGCCCCCTTTGCCTTACGCTCATGCCAATTTTACATCGGCATACTGATTGCTAGTATTGCTTCACGCCATGTATGACTTGCGGAGCGGCAGTGACCGCTGGTTTGGTTCCGACCGTTGCTGTTGGATCGCTCCAGTCTAAATGCAAAGAAGTCAATCCTGTACTACTCAAGCCAGCCGTAGACAAGCCACCGGCGACAGCGCAATCCACCTTGGCCAGGCGAATCTCCTTGTCCAGCGGCTTGACATAGTAAGTTGTTGCTCCAGCTGTCACGACACCTGTTGTAGCGTCAAACGGAATACTGAATTTCGATGTCCAGCGCATATTGTTCTGTGCTGTTACTGTTGCTGATAGCGGATCGAAGTCACAAGCACCATTCGTGGTCACATCAATGCACTCATTGGGGATGCCCCACAGGTCGCCAAAACCACCATATTGCAGGGAAATGGTTGCGCCTTGATAACTGCCATATTTAGCGCCTGAAGGCACAACAAAACTAACCTGCAATGGCGCCTCAAATGTTACCGGGTTATTAGCGCCGTCCTTCAAAATAGCAAGTTGATTCCATGGCTGACCACCGGTTTCCCAGACATAGTAACTGGAACCCACAGGCAGGAAATCCACGTCTCCCTGGTTGAATGTGGTGCAAGTGCCACCGCACACATTGGCGAGATTTTTCGCAGCTATCATGGCAGTGGCGTCTGCAGGCGTAACCATCCTGCCACTCCTGACACCGTTTGCATTATTGCCTGTAGTGGCTGTGCTGAACACATCATTAACCCCATCAGACAGGTTGCCAGTTGTTCCATTTAACGTGTAAGAGACAAATGCAGTATCAGCTACTGGTGACCATCCCTGATTTGTATACGGAGTAGTGCTGGGACCTAGACCGTTGGATTCTGCAATCAACGCAACAGTCGGACAGTCATTAATACATTTCAGGCCACCGGCAGTATTGATAGCCGCGTACTGAGACGGATATACGACATCCTGCGTTTGAGTCTGCACTTTTACTGCTGTGCCAGGGCTCGCACCTGTCAGTTTGGCAAACTCGTTACCCTTGATGCCAAACTGCCCGCCCATCATCTGCGACCAGCCGAATATACCCCAAGGATTGGCAGTTACCATTTCGGCATTATCTAAGGGAAGCGGAGTTGCATAGGGCTCCATATTGTAAGAAGTGCCCTGCTTGCCGGAAACCATAAACTGGCCAGCCGTATTATCCCAGTAAATCTCATATTGGGAGCCGCCTGCCATATTGGTTACTGAATTTTGTGCGTAATACCAGAATGTGACTTTATTCAAAGCCGCCAGGGTCTTCTCTGCGGTGGTGTATTTCATCAACTTGCCGCCTGTCTTGAGTAAGGTATACGGCACCTTGGTAGCACCCGATTGACTATAGGTAACTTTCTGCACCGTATCGCCTGTTGCAGGTCCTGTGCCCTGCGTCCACAAGCCCCAATAGCCTATGTAGCCATTGTAGGTAACGCCACCAACGGTATACTCAATCGGAAACCCTGAGTTTCTAGTGACACGTGCACCGGTAGCAGCATCATAGAGACCATAGCGCCAGACAGATTCATCAGCATTAGTGGGGCTACGGTCAAAACATACATCAGCGCCTCCCGCACCATCATTACGGACAAAATATCCTGTGTTATAGGCAAACAGAAAATTGTAAACACCACCGCCACCCCATGAATGGCTTTCACTGATGGCGCCGTTCCCTGCGCTCGAACTGCTCGCATTGAGCTGCAAGGCCGTTTCACCGCTGTCTGAACCGTGATTATATGTGGAGTAAAACGACAGTCCGCTTGTTGTGGCATTGATATACCCTTTATCCAATGCGCAATTGCTTGTATCTCCGCAATAGTCCATACGGAAAACACCGTAAGGTAGCGTAGTGGTGGGCGCCTGACTAGCAGTGGCATATACGCTGATATTTTGCGTTGTACCTTGCTCGTCAAATTTTAACCAAGCCTTGACCAGCATGGGATCTGCATTCGTTGCGCGCGCAGAATGGATCACAGCAGGCACATAAGCTGCGCCAGTATTGTTACTCTGCCCGCCTGATCCTTTTGCATCGCAAGTATTTTTGTCAACCAGCGCAATATAATTGCCATTTGCGTCGCCGCTGTTCACCATCAGGTCTGGGCCCATGGCACCCATAAAACAAAGGATGCTGTTAAGTTCCCCCATTACCTGCGAGGTCTGGTCTTGCACATAGCTGTTGGTCTCGTCGGTGTAATAAGGTGTGGCGGTTGGTGGGGCGGCCAATGCGATAGCCGGGAAAGTTGCCAGGGTGACAATCGCCAACCTGGACAGGGAAAAAATATGATTTTTCATAATAAGCTCCTTGAGGTTGGGTTATCTAGTTGGTGTTGACTACGGAAACCTTGGAAGGGGTAGCAACCCCGGTCACCGTGTCGCCGGAGGAAGCAGAAGACCCGCCGCCTCCACCACAACCCGCCAGCAATAAAGTGATTGCTGCCAAGCCTATGCCAAGTTTCCCCATTACAGTTAGTTTGTGCTTGATTTTCATGATGATTTTCCTTGTGATTGTTATTGGCCAATAAACAATACGTCCTTGAATCAACAGCTTGAATTAGCTTGGCGCTGGCCTTGCGGACCGTAATCCTGTTGCGGGCAATATAAAAACCCACTTGAATGTGCAAGCTTCGAGCAAGCTACTGCGATTATTTCCCGAGGTCAAACGTATTTATGATGAGCGGTAAGTCTGGCTTAATGAGCGGCAATGTTTTTCTGAACAGACTGATTTGTCTGGTTATTTTTATCGTTTGATCGTTGATGCAACATACCTTCCGGGATAGTCATTTGGTAAGAGCGGGCTATGCCCGCGAACAAAACAATCGCGGGCGTGGCCCGCTCCTACGCATCAAAAATCTGGGGGCTGATCTTTCACATGCGGCGCGTGGGAGCAATGAATGTATGCTCTCGCATGCGGCTCTCCAAGTAGTGGTTTCCTCATCGGGATTGGCTCGCTGACAAAGGGAGTGAAATGCAATCCTGATAATCGGTAAATCAGGCTTATGAGCGGAAATTTTGGTCTGAAATGCAGCTTAGCCAAATAGGGCTTGATGGGAGATGCTTGCCATCAAGCTGATTGAGGGGCTGTAAAAAAGAAGGGCGCTAATCGCGCCCCCTTTATATGCAATTTCAACTATGGCTATGCAAGTTTAGTATTGCTTAACGCCGTCAATTACTCGTGGCGCTGGAACGGGGTTCAGCACAGGCTTGGCTCCAATATTAGGCCGCGGATCAATCCAGCCAGCGTAGGAAGGAAGTTTTGTGACACTGACAGGTTTGGTCAAGCCAAGCGCAGTGCAAATATTGACAGGTACTTGGGCCAGGCGAATTTCCTTGTCCAGTGCCTTGACCAGAAACTGCGTCCCACTGGCAATCGGTCCCTGTCCAACGGCAACCGTGACAATACCATCAGTTAAACTGAAAGGAATGCTGAACTTTGGTGCCCAATGCTGATTTGCCGATGGCGTTGGGGTACCCGTAAATACGCATTCAGCATTAGTCGTCAAATCTACACACTTGTTGGGAATACCCCACAAATCGCCAAAGTCGCCAGACTGCAGTGAAACGGTTGATCCAGCCGAGCTGCCATATTTGGCAGTGTTGGGTACTGCAAAATTAACCAGCAAGGGTGGATAAAATGTAACGGTATTTGTTTTATCTGACCCGACATATAAAAAGGCCATTTGATTCCAGTAGTCAGAACTGGTCTCCCAGACATAGTAAGCAGGGTTGGGAAGCAAATCTATGTCCGCTTGACTGGAACAAGGAGCTGTACACGCTTGTTTTGCAAGCTGAATTGCAGCCATGTCAGTGCCGGTGACCAGCTTGCCGCTATAGATCGCACCAGCAGTAGTTTTAATCACTGGCGCATTTGTAGCATCCAGCATATTCCCGGTAGATGGATCCAGGGTATAGGTATAGTTGTCCAGCGAGTTAAACCAACCCCAAACCGAGCCGGCATAAGTATTATTTGCAAGCTCCGAGGCTGTCGGGCAGCCGCCTATACATCTTAACCCGCCAGCGTTATTGATGGCCTGAAAGTCCTTCGGATAGACCACGTCCTGCGTCTGGGTAAAAACAGGTGTGGCAGAGGTGTTTGAGGCCAAATTCGCAAAATCACTGGCCTTGATTGTGAACTGCCCCCCCAGCATCTGTGACCATCCGCTCAAACCCCAAGGGTTGGCAGCGGCCATTGCGGCATTAGATAGAGCAGCAGTTGTATCTATAGGTACTGGTGCTGGATAAGTCTCCATGTTGCCACTTGTACCCTGCTTGCCAGAAACCATAAATTGCGCTGTTGAGTTATCCCAGTACAGCTCATATTGGGAACCCGCAACCATCGCAGTGCCTACATTATTTTGAGCGTAATACCAAAACGTCAACTTGTGCAAGTCAGTTAATGATTTGGTGATCGTGGTGTATTTGGTAAGCTTGCCTCCAGTCCTGAGCAGGGTGTACGGGGTTTTGGTTGGAGGGCTGGTATCGTAAGAGATTTGGTATACCGTTTCACCCGACGGAACATCAACCTGCTCCGAGGTGCTGCCGTATGACATCGAAAGGCCATAGTAGCTTATATAACCGTTATAAGTTGTCCCTACAGTACCTGTGCCACTCGTGTTGGCACTGGTATAGGTATACTCGATCGGGAAGCCGGTTTTATGAACCAGATGTTCGCCGGTGGTCAGATCATAAAGCCCATAGCGCCAAGCGGATTCCTGAGCATAATTGAGAGCTCGGTTAAAGCATGAATTGATAGTTCCGTCGCTACGGTAAAAATAATCCGGGTTATAAGCAAACAGAGTTGCGGTAGTGGTCAGAACACTACTGTTCATCTCATTTGTCACGAGTATCCCATTACCGGTATTTGACGTGGAAGATGCGCTGAGCTGCAAAGCAAGTTCGTTAAAATCGCCATTGTTATCGCTCATCAGAAAGTAAAATCCCAGTCCGCTTTTTGACGCATCGATATAACCTACCTTGCCATCACATGATGCATCAGCTGACAATTTTACGCAGCCATCCATGCGGAAAATACCATTGGGCAGTGTTCTGCTTGGGGGTTGCGTAGCGGTGGAATACAAGGGAACACTGGCATCAAATGCATCAAACCACATTTTCACCTGCATGGGTGTACCATTCGAAGTACGCGATGAATTCACTTGTACCGGAAAATACTCCTTGCCTTTATTGCTGGATTGCCCTCCTGAACCGCCCTTGAAACAAGAATTTGGGTCGATTAGCGCAATGTAATCTCCTGCGTTAACCATCTTGTCAGGTGCCATCGCGCTCATCAAACACAAGAAACCGTTGAGAATAAACATGTCTTCGGTGACTTTGTCATATACGTAGCTATTCGCTACATCTGTGTGATAAGGTGAAGTGCTTGGAGGTGCAGCCAGGACCAACGCAGGAAAGGCAAAAAGCGTAACAATAGCCAGCCTAAGCAGGGACATAATATTTTTCATGATTTGCTCACCAAAGTTGGGTTAGTTGGTGTTGACCACAGAGACCTTCGAGGGAGTAGCAACCCCGGTCACCGCGCCGCCATCACCAGAACTGGCAGAGTCGCTTCCGCCACACCCCGCCAGCAATAATGTGAATGCAGCCAGGCCTATGCCAAGCTTCCCGATTGCAGCGAGCTTATGCTTGATATTCATGGTGACTTTCCTTCGAGTTAGCTATTAACCAAAAAAACTACATCCAAAATCTTTCGCTTAACCTGGAGGAGGGCCTTGCAGATCAAATATCAAGGGCGCCTCTAAAAATCCGGATTTTAGTTCCGGCATAACCTGAAGGCTAGCCTTCACTGCAACTTCGTTGTATCAAAACTGCTGCGTTGCAAAAATATTGCTTGCATATCATACATATGCGGCGGCGAGAGATCACTTCTGTGCCCAGAATTTGGGCGAACCCCAAATTCTCACAGCCACCTTCAATACTACAATTTTTGGGAGCGCCCCCTGAAGACCCATTATTAAACCCAACTTTGCCGTATGGACTTTCGATTAAACTACTAAGATAATCTTAAAAAGTCAATTAAAATTTAATATGAACGACGCCCCATATTTGGGGCGAAGAAATGCCAGGTCGTGGTACATCCATCTTGAATTGGAATAGAATGAGCCTTGTTATTAAGTTGCTTGGGCGTAATTGATAATATTTTTATGGGGGTATAGATGGATAACCTGGCGCGGTGCATCATTTTATCGACGGTGTTTTTGCTGAACGTCAGCAAACTCGCCATAGCAGACGAATTTCACTATAACAACCTGTTGATCGGTGACCGCGCATCCGGCATGGGCGGCGCATATACCGCAATCTCTGACGACGCGACCGGTATGTACTATAACCCTGCGGGCATTGCGTATGTAGGCGACAAGAATTTTTCCGCGAGCGTCAACGCCTACTATTCGCAGGTCAAGACTTACGACAATGTCATTGGCGGACAACCTTTTAAGCGAGAATCTTCCTCGTTGCTGGCAAATTTTTTTGGCATTGTCAAACCCTTCGGCAAGTTCAAACTCGGTTTCTCGTATGCCGTGCCGGATGCGGTCAGCGAAGACCAGAAGCAGATATTTGAAAATGTCTCAGCCAATACCTCACGTTTTACCTTCGATTTGAACAACAGGGACACCACCATTAACTTCGGGCCGACACTGGCTGCGGAGATCAACAAGGATCTTGCTGTCGGGCTCACCATGTATGTGCATAAGCGTGACTCGCAACTCATCATCAACCAGTTTGTGGAAAGAATGGATACCACTTCCCAATGGACCAACAGGTATTACTGGTTGAACGAGATGGGGGTCAGACCCATTCTTGGCGTTGCGTGGTCTCCTGTCGAAAAGATTTCGCTCGGCCTTTCATTGTCCAGCACTTTTTTATTACGCTCTCAATCAACCAGCCAGGAGACTTGTTGGGATGACGCACTCATTGCCGGATGTCCTCTTGATAACCCGGCAGCTTTTATACAAACCCCCACCCGAAAAAGCAACAACACCAAAAGGGTATACCCGGTTCGTATGGCCATTGGCGCCGCCTATTTTATTGACAGGGATCTGTTGCTATCCGGTGACTTGACATATCACACGGCGGTAAAAGATACACTCTATGGCGATAGAGTGGCGACTTTTAATGCCGCGCTAGGCACTGAATATTACCTTTCCAAAAAATGGGCAGTAAGAGCGGGGCTATTTACCAACAGGGCGAACACCCCGGATATTCAGGCGGGCGTTACTATTATCGAGGAGCATATCAACATGTACGGCGGAAGCCTGAGCATTACCAACTTCTCCGGCGCCTCATCGGTAACCCTGGGTGGAAGCGTGAATTATGGGACGGGCAAGTCTCAGATTCTCAACGACACCAGCGTTCAAAATGCCTCCACGTTCGGCTGGCTGATCTTCCTGTCGTCGTCTATGTAATATGCAGGAGCGGGCGCCTGTCCTGAGCCTGTCGAAGCGGCCCGCGAACAAAAAACAATCGCGGGCATGACCTGCTCCTGCAAATATCACACCCAAAGGCGCACGTTTATTTCAGGCTTTTCATCGCCGCGACAAAACGTTTCTGTTTGCTGTCCAGCCCGGTGACGTCAATGCCGTCTTTTGCAATGACCTCATTGATCTGGGATATTCTGGTGTTAAATGACGGATGCGATTGCGCAGTTTCAGGAGCCTGCACTTTCACCGCGCCGGGAGCACGCTCCTTTACTGCCCGCACCCGATCCAGATACTTCGCCAGGGCTGATGCATCATAGCCGCTGAGCGCGGAGATGGTGATGGCGGTTTTGTCTGCCTGCAGTTCATTGTCCCGCTTGTATTCATCCTTGAATATCATCTCGAGGCCCTTGTCGACTGCCTGTGAAAAAGCGGCCCGTGCCGACTCTGTGCTGCCGCCCACCAGTTGTGCCATCCCTGATGTGATAGAGCTATCGGTTCCCTTTATCTTCAGTTCCTTGACAACATGCATTTCTGTGATGTGAGCAATTTCATGCGCAAGCACGCCTGCCAGTTCGGACTCGTCTTTCATCAATTGCAACGCACCCAGTGTAACAAACACATAACCGCCGGGGGCGGCATAGGCATTGACTTCACTGGTATTGAGCACCGTGAAGCGGAAGTTCAACTCCGGCCTGTTGGTGCTTCTGACAAGTGCGAGACCTACCAGGTTGACGTATTTGATCAGCGCGGGATTATCGTAGGGGTTGTATCTTCCCAGTATTCTCGCAGAAATTTCCCGCCCGAATGCGACCTCGGCGGCAATATCGCCAAGTGTTATCTCCTGGTCGCCTGAAGCCCGTTCGCGCCAACTCTCACGTGCCGCCGAAGCGGGAACAGGCAGGGCAAAACAGGTTGCTGCGAGTGCGGCAAGTGCAAGGCGTGTGCTGAGTTTCACAATTTACCCCCTTCCATAAATTGCGTGATTTCGTCATCGCTGATCGCCATGGATTCCATCTTTTTAAGGGCTATATAATTAGTTCCCTCTTCAACCTCCCCGCGCTCCCGGTCTTCCTTGGTCAGCCCGCGAGCTGCGGCGGCACTGGTAAAGGATGATGCTCTGCGGCGGACTCCCTGCCTGATATCGGAATCTTCGGCCTTGACGATCTCTGTTTTTTTGAGCGGCGGGTAGGTTGATAGAAGCAGGGAGGGAATATATCCCTCTTTGTCATTGAATTTCACTTTTACCCAGCGGCCTTCAGTGCCTGTCGATGTGAGCATTTGCCCCTTCCCGACTTCGCCAATTACTTTGGAGACGAAGGAAGCTCCAGCCCATATCCTCGCATTGGCGCTCTGGACGTAATACACCGACTCTGCATGCAGCGCCATGGCGTAGATCATACTTGCCGTGAACATTGCAAATAGTAGCAGTTGCTTTTTCATAGTCTCCTCCTCTTAAAATGATGCAAGAAATCTGCGGAAAAGTTATTCCGCCGTGTATATATCAACCGACTGCTCCCTGCCCTTTACCGTGACGTTACCGATGCGTTTGCAGCTTATCTTATCCTTAATCTTTTCATGTGTGTACTCGGAAAAGAGCAGGGGCGCTCCATATTCCTTGGTAATGCTTTCCAGCCGTGAGGACAGGTTGACCGTATCCCCCACGACGGTGTAGTTTTTCTTTTTTTCGGATCCGATATTTCCTATCGTGGCGATGCCGGTGTTAATGCCGATGCCGATCTTGATCTCGTGCCCGAACCCGCGCTCCTTGAGTATTCTGTTGACCTCTTTGAGCCCCTCCAGCATTTCCTGTCCGGCAAGAACCGCGCGTTCGGCATGGTCTTCTGTCCTGACGGGCGCCCCCCAGAAAGCCATGATCGCATCGCCGATGTATTTATCAATCGTGCCGTTATGCTTGAGGATGATATCCGCCATGACAGTGAAATGCACGTTCAGCATTTCAACGATCTTCTCGGGCTGCTCGGTTTCCGACATGGTCGTGAACCCGCGAATATCGGAAAACAACACCGTGATCTCGACCTTCTGGCCCGCGCTCGACTTCAGGTAATCTTTATAATTATGCAATACTTCATCAAGCACATCCTTGGAGACGTACTGGGTAAAGAGATGCGAAACCCTGCGCTTCTCGGCTCCTTCGGTAAAGGTCAGATAGCCGAAGGAAAGGAAGCCGGTCGTGAAGGTTGAAAAGATGAACGGCACCATTTCGGCCTGCATGTTCAGCTTGAACGAAAAAAGCGCATAGCCGATGTAGATCACGAGCATGGACAACGGGAGAAAAATCCTGATCACGAGCCGCCTGGAGAACATCACCGCCCAGGATGTGAGGAACACACCGATGAATATGGAAAGGTAAGTCAGCCTCTTGTCGGGCGGGCTCATGAAATCGTTCTGGAGATAATTGTTTGCCAGGAAGGCATGGAGCATCACCCCGGGCACGCTGGCGGACATCGGGATCGCCTTTAGGTCAGCTGTCCCGATGGCGCTGGTGCCGATAAACACGACGCTATCCTTGAACACCTCAGGGTTCACCAGGATATTTTCCACGTCACCCTTTCTGATTTGCTGTAGCGAAGCGAACACGCCGCTCATCGAATAGGTGTCGACCTTGTTCAGGTCGTACATGTTGATGACGTAGCTACCGTTATCGTCGACGGGAAAGGTGCGGTCGTTGATCTCAATGGCGTTTTTCTGGATGTTGATCGGTTTGGCACTGTCGATAAAGGGCGCCAAACCAAGCACAGGAAAATACTTTCCCTGATATTCCCTCAAGGGCTTGGTGCGCCGGAATACGTTATCACTGTCCGGAGAAAACTCGACCACTGCGATGCCCTTTGATGCCTCCGGCAAGTTGGCAATAGGCAGTGAAAATTCGTTGCTCTCTGTGCCGGGCGTAATAGCCAACGACCCGGTTACATTCTTCAGCGCGAACCCGTCAACAAACCCGGGCGGGAGAGGCTTGGCTGCCTCTGCGTATTTGTTCGTTTCTTTTTCCGCCTCTTCACGCATGATCAACATGCTGTGGTAAGCGTTCTGTGACACCTTCGTCGCATTGATGAGCGCCTTGTCATTCAATTTATCCTGTTTCTCGAGGAACAGGATATCGAAGAGCACAGCGCGTACGCCTCCCATGGAAAGATAATCGAGCAGGTCTGACCAGATCGCACGCTGCCATGGCCACCTGCCTGCAATGTCAGACATGGACTTGAGTGCAGCCTCATCCACCAGGATAACCTTGATCCTGCTGTCCACTGCCTTCCCGGAACGCAGCAGTTTCGCCTGAACATCGTAGACAAACAGCTCAGGCTTTTCAAAAACGCCGCGCGTATAGCAGGTCATCGAAATGACGAATACCAGGAGAGCGACGAGGAGTGAGATGGTGGTCTTATTGGACATGGTTTTTGCCTTGTAATATTTCCATGCTACCCGATATCGTTTAAATATGTAATGGTAAAAAAAACACCCTGCGGGCTATCATACGAGTCACAACGGAGGACAAGAATGAAAGCCTCAGAATTATTTCCTGGCGCAATACTGGCCATGGCCCAACGTGTTTCCGCCCTCACAATGCTGAGCCCTGAAAATTGCGCGGCGTCGGGATGCGCCTGATGTTGCACGTGCTGGGCATTGTGGCTTCGGTCTATGGCGGGCTGTCGCTGTTGCTGCTTATTTTTCAATCGAATCTGGTTTTCTATCCGGAAGTCGGCCGCGAAGTCGCCGCCACACCCAGGCTGGCCGGCATGCAATACGAGGACGTCCAGTTGATGACTTCCGACGGCATCGGTTTGCATGGCTGGTATGTCCCGGCACCGCAGCCGCGCGGCACGGTGCTGTTCCTGCACGGCAACGCGGGGAATATTTCCCACCGGATCGATTCAATAGAGATGTTTCATCG
>Ga0224495_10001973_pt1 | contig 13848 bp, 13 predicted proteins | sample SF_Jul11_sed_USG_FD_168128 | JGI IMG/M metagenome (GOLD analysis project Ga0224495, IMG submission 168128) | Sediment microbial communities from San Francisco Bay, California, United States - SF_Jul11_sed_USGS_4_1 | ecosystem: Environmental > Aquatic > Marine > Sediment | place: USA: California... | reverse complement strand
GGCCGTGATCGCCTCGATCCAGGCCTCGGGTGGGGCGCTGATTCTTGCGATCGGGCTCGACCTGGCGGGCGTAAAGCGCCTGCCTGTCGGCAATATGCTGCCCTCGATTCTGTTCGCCGCCGTCGCCACCGGCGTGCTGACATGAGTCGCGCGGCGCCCAGATCCTCCGGCGTAGCACCTGCCGAAGTGCCCGACGCGAACGAGCCGTCGGGCCTCGATCCCGCGCTCGCTCTCGAACTCCCGCGCTTCAACTGGGGCGCGTTCTTCATCCCGCCGCTGTGGGGCTTGGCCCACGGTCAGTGGCCCGCGATCCTCTTCCTGCCGGCATGGGTGTTCGTGGACAACATGATCCGCAAGGGCGGGACAACGACAGTGTGGGCGGTCGCAATCGGGTGGGGCATGCTTGCCGTCACGGTGGCGCTGCAGGCGGTCTTCGCCACACATGCCAACCAGATCGGGTATTCGCGAGTGGCGCACAGGATGTCTGTGGGTGAGTTCGCTCGTCGCGAGCGCGTTTGGGCGGCCGTCGGGGCGGCGACGCTTCTGGTCATGGTCGCGTGGATCGTGATGTTCCTGGCAAGAGGCTAGCGGGACCTTCGCGCGCCTAGGGGCTCTCGCGCCACCCCTTCACGGTGAACGCGCTCGGGCAGATGTCGACAAGGAAGCACTGCCCGCACACGGGCCGCTTGGCTTCGCAGATCGCCCGGCCGTGGCTGATCATCTCGTAGTTCACCCGGTACCAGCGGTCGCGCGGGAAGCACGCGCACAGGTCGCCCTCGACCTTGTTCGGATCCTTTGCCGAAGAGATGCCGAAACGGTGCGCCAACCTGAAGACGTGCGTATCCACCGCGATGCCTTCGACGACGTCGAACGCGCTTCCAAGCACGATGTTGGCGGTCTTGCGCGCCACGCCGCGAAGCTGCGTGAGCTCCTCCATCGTCTTGGGCACCTCGCCGTCGTGTTCGGCAACCAGGGACTGGGCCGTGGCGATGATGGACTTCGTCTTTTGCCGAAAGAACCCGAGCGAATGGATGAGCTCCTCCACTTGCGCGGGGTCCGCCTGCGCGAGCGCGTGCGCATCGGGGTAGGCCTCGAAGAGTGTCGGCGTCGCGCGGTTCACGGCATCGTCGGTGGTCTGCGCGCTGAGAATGACCGCTATCAGCAGTTGGAACGGATTCTCGTAGCGCAAAGCCGGTTTCGGGTCGGTGTAGTGTTCCTCGAGCCGCCGTGCTATCTCGGCGCATCGTTCGCGTTGCGCTTCGTCGCAGCAGGTGGTTGAGGCGGCAGGTTCGGCCTTCTTCGACGGCATCGGGACTCCTTGGGACCGGTTGTAGACAAGGGTACCCAAAGGACGGGCATGGCGTGCAAGCAGCGGTTGACGCGCCCTGGCCGCATCCAAACATGCGGCTCGAGCAGACGGCTCACAGGCGACGGAGTGAAGAGAGGCGCTCGGGCCGCTGGACGCTGCCCTGCTCGCACCTATCTGCCTCCCTTGCAGAGATGAGTAGTATGCGTTACCTTATGAGTAGCAAACTACTCAATCGTGGCAAGGGACGCATCATGTCGCTGGCTGGAATCTTGGAGGCAAGGAGGCATCGCGCCTACGTGTGGATGCTTCTCGTCCTGGTGGGCTTCCTGCTGCTCATCTTCGCCGAAGTGTTCAGTCCGGGATGGGCGTGCGGATTTCTCGGTTGTCCAGCGTTCCTCATGGGCGGCAACCCCTTCCTCCTCGTAGCCCTCGTGGGCGGTTGCCTCCTCGCCTTGCTCCTGGCGCACACGGAACTACGCATCGACAGGGAAGGCCTCCGTGACACGCTCGACGACGAGCGGCGCACCCTCATCAAGCTCAAGGCCTGGCGCAACGCGTACTTCGGCTCCGTCGTCGGCCTGTTCGTCTTCGCGATCCTGTCCGGCTCTCACGCCACCGTCGACATGCCGTTCCTGCTCGGGGCGGTCATGGTGAGCGGCGCCGTCGCCTTGTTCGCGACGCTCGTCGTCCTGGACAGGAGCTGAGTTGGGCGAGAAGAAGCTTCGAAACAGCCTGCGCGTGGCACGCGCCGAGGCCAGTCTGACTCAGGCGGCACTCGCGGATGCCGTGGGCGTGACCCGCAAGACGATCAACTCAATCGAGAACGGCCGATACGTGCCCTCCACGTATCTCGCCTTGCTGCTGGCGCGGACCCTGCATGTGACGGTAGAGGGGCTCTTCCAGCTGCCTGCCGAGGAGTAGGGCGGACGGCGCCTCGCTGCTCGACGCCGCGCCGCCCCGACGGGCGCTGTCATTCCTTCCAGGGCCACAGCAGGTAGTTCGTGAAGACGAGCGTGCCTACCACAAGCACCAGCCGGATGCCCAGCGCCCACGGCATGTTCCAGACCCAGAGGGCCGCCATCCAGGGCAGGAAGAGGAGCCACAACACCACCTGCGCGAGCAGCGGCAGCGAGCGGATCCACTCCCACGCCTCGGTCAGGCGTCCCGGGTCGGCGATGAGGTAGTAGCTGAACACTGCGGACACCATCACCCCGAAACCGAACACGACGAGCGAGAAGGCCTTCTCGCCTGCGGTCTGCGCGGACCAGCCCCCGCCGCGGACCGCCGCGGCCGCTTCGGCCGTCGTCGTTGTCTCGGTCGCTGCAATCGTTTCGTTCATCGTTCTACTCCTTCTTCGTATGGAAACCGTAACGGCTTCCAGTTTCCATCGGGCACACACAAGGGCTCGCCGAAGGTCGGGGAGACCAGACCTGCGGGAGAACCCGCAGAACCTACTTCAGGAACTTGAGGACTCGACCCAGAAGCTCAGAGTCGTGGTCGATCGACGGATCGTCGCGGACCATCACCACGTAGTCGAGCATCATGGCCGATATCATGTGCTCGGCGAACTCGGCGTCGCCGGGGGCGAACTCCCCGGCCTCCATGCCACCGGTGATGAGTTCGCGCAGGAGCTCACCGGTGGCTTGCCGAAACGCGTCGGCTGCGACCTCGTACTCCCTCAGCCACTCCTCGCGATCGGTGTCGCGGATGTGAGCACGGGCGGAGTCGAGCAGCGAGGTCAGGACAGCCACGACTCGGGCGGAGTATGTGGGCAGTGTCGCGACCGCAGCAGCGAGCCGCATCTTCTCGCGTGCGGCACGCTCGGCGACGATCTGGGCGTAGATGTCGCGCTTGCCATCGAAGTGCACGTAGATCGTCTTCTTCGAGATGTGCAGTTCGCTCGCGACGTCGTCCAGGGTGGTACGGTCGTAGCCCACATCGTTGAGCCGACGGTCGAACGCTTCGGCGATTTGCCGCTTGGTCGTGTTCATCGAGCGTCTCCGAACTCGGTAGGAAACTCAGGGCGTACTCAGTTTCCACAATGGAAACTCAGATGTCAAGTAGTTTCCTGAAATCCTGTGCCTTCTGCCGCGTCGGGGCACTTGCACGGGCGTCATGATGTTCTGGGGCGGCGGTGGCGGCGGAGCAGCGTCCACGAGACGCTAGCCGAGCACCCGCACCATCCGGTCGACGATCTCGTCGAGGATCTCTGGCGTCGTGCCGAAGTTGAGCCGAGCGAATCCTGCGCCCGGCGCGCCGAAGTCCGGTCCCGGCGACAGCGCGACGCGCGCCTCTTCGAGCAGGAACTTCGCGGGGTCTTTCGGTAGTCCGAGAGGGCGGAAGTCCAGCCACGCGAGATAGGTGGCCTCCGGCGTTGTGAAGCCGACTTGCGGTAGCTCAGCCGCAAGTCGCTCGGCGAGATGGTCGCGATTCGCCTGCAGCAGCGTCAGCGTCTCTTCGAGCCAAGGCTCGCCCTCACGCCACGCGGCGATCGCTGCCAGCGCGGCGGTCGCGCTCACTCCGCCAAGCAGGTGCGGTGGCAGAGCGTCCAGGGCCTCGAGCACGTGCGGTGAGCCGAAGTGCGCAACCGCACAACCCAGCCCGCCGAGACTGAAGCTCTTGCTGGCCGAAGTGATGGTCACGGTACGGGCGGCCGCCTCGTCGCCGAGCGTCGCGAACGGCGTGTGCCTCGCGCCCGGATACGTGAGGTCCTGCCAGATCTCGTCGCTGATGACGAGCAGGTCCCGCTCTTCGGCGATACTCGCGAGCGCGGCGAACTCCTGCGCGTCCAGCACGCGCCCGCTCGGGTTGTGCGGGTTGCACACGAGTACCGCGCGCGTAGTGTCGTCCACGAGCGACTCGAGTATGTCGATGTCGATGCGCCAGCCATCTTCGGCGAGAGGACACTCCACTATGCGCCGCCCCGCCTTCTCGATGAGGTCGAAGAACGGCGGGTAGATAGGCGTGAACAAGACGACACCGTCACCGGGCTGGGTCGCGACGTTCAGCGACGCGGCTATGGGCTGGAGAGCGTTCGAGAACTTGCGCGAGCGCCCAGGATCGGGCCGCCAGGCGAATCGCCGCTCGGACCAGTCGGCCCACGCGTGAACCACGCTGTCGTCGAAGGACGCCGCGTTGTAGCCGAAGTCGCTCGCGTCGACCAGCGTGCGGAGCGCCTCGATGATCGGCGGCGCCGTGGGAAGGTCCATGTCGGCGACCCACGCGGGGATGACGTCTCCGTTGAAGCGCGCCCACTTGGCGCCGGTGAGGGCCCTCAGGCGCGCGATTTCGGAGTCCGCATTCATGCGCCAACTATACAAGTGATGGACTCAGCGCGACGGCTGCATGTACAGTTCACGTGTCTAGGTGCCGTTCTCGGGAGGTTCTCGTGTCGAAAAGGACGATACTCTGGCTGGCGATCGGGCTTATCTTCGTGGGGGCGACAGTTGTCGTGTTCGCCGTACAGGGGGAGGAAGAGTCCGACGAACCCACTCAGGGTTCCGAGCAGCCACAGACGCAGCCCCAGCAGTCGGCCGACGAGTCCGCGCCGGTCGACACGACAGGCCTGGCCGAAGACGTCACCGAACTCGTTGTCGAGGACCTGGTAGTAGGAGACGGAGCGGAGGCCAAGAGCGGCAATCTGGTCACGGTGCACTACACCGGCTGGCTCACCGACGGCACCAAGTTCGACTCGTCGCTCGACCGGGGTCAACCGTTCGAGTTCGTGCTGGGGCAGGCACAGGTCATCAGCGGCTGGGACGCGGGCGTGGCCGGCATGAAGGTCGGCGGGAAGCGCAAGCTGACCATCCCGCCCGACATGGGCTACGGCGCGCAAGGCGCAGGCAGCGCCATCCCGCCCAACGCCACGCTGGTCTTCGAGGTTGAACTGCTGGCCGTCCAGTAGCGCGCAGGAAAGGATGGACGAGATGACCAAGGCTTCGGCAAGGCACATCCTCGTGAACACTGAAGAAGAGTGCCTGAACTTGAAGGAGAAGATAGAGAGTGGTGCCGACTTCGCGGAGATCGCCAGCGCCCATTCGATGTGTCCCTCCAAGCGAGACGGTGGGGCTCTAGGCGAGTTCTCGCCCGGAATGATGGTGCGCGAGTTCGACGACGTCGTATTCAGCGGAGAGATCGGCGTCGTTCACGGTCCGGTGAAGACACGCTTCGGCTACCACCTCATCGAGATCACGAACCGGTCCTAGGCCGACAGGCGACACCTGGCGGAGCGCCGCCTGCTAGCGTCCTACATTGACCGCACCCTCCCGCGGCGCTACTCTCGCACTCGCACCCCCGCCCGGTTGCCGGAGCGGGGCTTTCGTGCTGTTCGCGACCGATTCGCCGACCACGTCTAGCCGAAGGAGCCCTCCCGCCAACGTGAGCCTCATCGACCACATAGTCGCCTCGCTGCGCGGAGCGGACTCGTACCGCGCGTTTTCCGACCTCGTGTACGCCGGTGACGACGCCGCCGTCGCAGTGCCCGGCATCGTCCGCCCCGTTCTGACCGCGGCACTCTTCCGCGAGCAGGCGAGGCCCGTGCTCGTCGCGATCGCGGGCGAGGAGGCGGCCGCGCGCTACGCTCGTCAGCTCGCCGCGTACCTGCCTCGCGAAGCAGTCCTGCACTTCCCCGAGCGCGTCGACATGCCGTGGACCGACGCCGCCCCCGACCTCCGTGTTGTGGGCGCCCGCGCCCGTGCACTGCACGGGCTGTCGCGCGGTCGCGAGGTTGTAGTGGTCGCATCCGCCCGTGCGCTCCTGCGCGCGCTGCCCCCGCGGGGCTCGCACGTGTTCGAGCCGCTGGTGCTCCAAGCCGGTGTCGCGCTCGGTCTCGAGCAGGTAGCCGGCCAGCTTGCGGAGATGGGCTACCAGCGTGTCGAGACTGCCGAAGAGCCGGGACAGTTCGCGGTGCGTGGCGGTGTACTAGACGTCTTTGGTGCCGATGCAACGCATCCCGTGCGGGCGGAGCTGTTCGGCGACGAAGTGGAGACGCTTCGGCGGTACGTGCCGAGCACGGGACAGTCGATCGGCGAGGAAGGGTACATGGAGATCTACCCGTGTCGCGAGCTACGTCTGGGAGCACGCGCGGCGACGGCGGCCCGCAAAGCCTTGCAGAAGCGCGCTTCGGACGAGCCTAGCGTGGCGCACCACCTGGAGCTGATCGAAGCCGGTGTGTACTTCAACGGCATCGAGCGATACATGCCGCTCTTCTACAAGCACGCGGGCATCCTGACCGACTACCTCTCGCCGAAGACGCTCGTTGTGGTGGCCGAGCCCCGTTCGCTGTTCGACGACGCGACGCGCCGTCACGACGAGCTGGCGTCTCACGCAAGGTCGGCGGGGACGTCTCTTCACGGCTTGTTCCTGCCGCCTGCGAAGCTGGATCTGGGGGGCCGTCAGCGCCTCACCCTGCTGTCGCTCCTGCGGGCGGGTGGGGCCGTGGATGCAGAGGTCACTGCGCGCCGCCCCGAAGTGGCCGGTGGAGAGGATCGGTTCCTGGCAGGTCTGCGCGGCCTCGTAGATGCGGAGTACTCGGTCGTGGTGGCCATCCCGGATCGTCGGATTCGTGCCCGGGTGACCGATGCCGTCGCAGATGTGGGCGGCATGCCCGCCGCCTACTTGGCCGAGCGGCTCGACGAGGGCGCACCCTCCGGGGAGCAGTCGCTGCTCGCCCCCGGTGTCGTGCATGTGTCTTCGGCAGACATCCCGTCCGGTTATGTCTTGCCGGACGCGCGATTCGCGGTAGTAAGCATCGACGACGTCTACCCGCGCTCGTCGGCTACACGAAGAGCGGCGCGCGAGATCGACTCCTCGCGACTTGCATTCGACTTCTCGCCCGGCGACTACGTCGTGCACGCGACCCACGGCATCGCGTACTTCCGCGAGATGATGCGCAAGGAGGTGCTCGGCTCCGAGCGTGACTACCTCGTACTCGAGTACGCGCGCGGCGATCGGCTCTACGTACCCGCAGACCAGATAGATCGCGTGACCAAGTACGTGGGACCTGACGGCGCCGCACCTCGGGTAACGCGGCTCAACACGGCCGACTGGTCTCGTGCCACCAAGAAGGCGCGCAAGGCCGCGCGCAAACTAGCCTTCGACCTGGTAGACCTCTATGCGAGGCGGTCGGCGGTCGAGGGTCACACCTTCTCCTCAAACACGCCGTGGCAACTTGAGATGGAGGCGGCGTTCCCCTACGTGGAGACCCCCGACCAACTCGCGGCGATAGCCGACGTGAAGGACGACATGGAGTCGCCCAAGCCGATGGACCGCCTGATATGTGGTGACGTCGGCTACGGCAAGACCGAGGTCGCGATACGTGCCGCGTTCAAGGCCGTCCAGGACGGCAAGCAAGTCATGGTCCTGTGTCCGACCACGATCCTGGCGCAGCAGCACTTCACGACGTTCTCCGAGCGCTTCGAGCCCTTCCCCGTGCGGGTGGACGTACTGTCCCGTTTCCGGACTCGTTCTCAGCAGGCCGAGACGCTCGCTTCGTTCTCGCGCGGGGAGGTCGATCTGCTGATAGGCACGCACCGTTTGCTGTCGGCAGATGTGTCGCCAGCCAACCTCGGTCTTGTTGTTGTCGATGAGGAGCAGCGCTTCGGCGTGCAGCACAAGGAGCACCTGAAGAACTTGCGCGAACAGGTCGACGTGCTGACCCTGACGGCGACGCCGATCCCGCGCACTCTGCAGATGTCGCTGTCCGGCGTGCGCGACATGAGCATCATCGACACGGCGCCGCCGAACCGCTTTCCGGTGCAGGTACACGTTGGGGAGTACGACTCGGACGTCGTCAGTGGCGCCATCCGTTGCGAGCTGGAGCGCGGCGGGCAGGTGTACTTCGTCAGCAATCGCGTGCGAACGATCGAGGAGGCTGTCGAGCGAGTGCAACAAGCCGCTCCGGAGGCTCGGCTGGGTCTCGCCCACGGCCAAATGTCCGAGAAGCAGCTCGAGCGCGTGATGGAGTCCTTCGCGGCGAACAAGTACGACGTGCTCGTGTCCACGACGATCGTGGAGAGCGGGATCGACAACCCGCACACGAACACGCTGATCATAGAGGACTCGCAGCGCCTCGGCCTGGCACAGCTCTACCAGCTCAAAGGTCGGGTCGGCCGCTCGCACGTGCGCGCGTTCGCCTACTTCCTCTTCCCGCGTGGCGCGTCGCTCACCGAGCAGGCCGTCGAGCGTCTGACGGCCATCCGAGAGCACACGGAGCTCGGAAGCGGCATCAGGGTGGCCATGCGCGATCTCGAGATTCGTGGCGCGGGCACGCTCCTCGGTGCGGAGCAACACGGCAACATGAGCGCCGTCGGCTTCGATCTCTACGCGGAGATGTTGCGAGAGGCGGTCGCCGAGGCTCGCGGCGAACCTGTCGGCGAGCCGCTCGAAGTGCGCGTCGATCTGCACGTCTCGGCGCTCTTGCCGCCGGAATACGTGCCTGCCGTCGACGAGCGAGTCCGACTGTACCGTCGTCTCGCTGGAGCGTCGTCAGTCGAGGCCGTCTCGCAGGTGGCCGAGGAACTCGCGAGTCGCTACGGGAAGCCGCCGGAGCCGGCTCGCAATCTCGTGGACGTTGCGAGGATACGCGTGCTCGCCTCCGACCTGGGTGTCGACAGCGTCACAGTCGCCAGGAGGCGGCTTTCGATCCGCCCGCTCGAGCCATCGCCGGAGCAGCGCAGTCTTCTGGTCGCGAGGGGCGCGATATACCGGGAGAGGGAGCGCGTGCTGACGGTTCCACTCGATTGGGATGCTTCCGTGATCGACGCGGTTATCGAACTTCTCACTCTGGCGGGTCACAGGCCGACCGGGTGATTCCTTCGGCACGCAGTAGTGCTAGACTCGCACCGTTCGCACACGAAGGGATCTGCAATGCCGAACCATGATGACGATCTCGTGGCACACCACGACACATCCGAGGACGAAACCGCTGGGCGTGCGGCGGAACACTCGGCGGAAACGGACGCTGTCGGCAAAGTCGCCGGGGCGGGCGAAGGGAAGTCTTGGACGGTCGCCCGCAAGGCGCTGGTAGGCCTTGCGATCGCAATCGCGGTCGTGCTCGCGCTCGGTTTCGCTCTCTCGCCGGTGCTCTCGATGGTGCCGAACGTGGCGGGCATGAGCGTGGAAGACGCGCGCGCCGCGCTCGAGCGGGCGGATCTCGTCGCAGGCGAAGTAGTCCGCACAGAGGACTACGACGAGAGCGAGTTCGCAACGGGAGAGGTCGTGCGGCTCGATCGCCGCAACTACACCATCGTGCGCGAGGGAACCGTGATCGGCATCCAGACAGCTGCGGGTCCGCCCGTCGCCATCGTGAACGGCGTGACGATCCGCACCGGGGAGCTCGACGAACAAGTAACGCAACTCGAACAGGCCAACCCCAGCGCCTTCTCGGGCGAGGGCGGCGAGGAGCGCGAGACCCAGTTCCGCAGTCTTCTGCTCTCGGGCATGATAGACCAGGTCCTGGTGGAGCAGGCGGCCGAGGCGGAGGGCATTGCCGTCACCGACGAAGCGGTCGAAGAACAGATCGATCTGATGAAGTCGGGATTCGATTCTCAAGAAGCGTTCGTGGAGTCGATCACGGGTGCGGGTCTCTCGATGGACTCTCTTCGGAAGCAGATTCGCGACCAACTCACCACCCAGCGTCTGCTCGAGACTCTCGATGTCGAAACCAGCGTGAGTGGCAAAGACGTCGAAACGTTCTACAAGAGCAACAAGTCCCTGTTCCCCGACAAGAAGCTGGTCGAGGTGGAGGCGCAGGTCAAGGAGATCATCCTGCAGCAGCGGCGCGCGGATGCCTATCAGGAGTATCTCTCGCAGCTTCGCCTTCAAGCCGAGATCGAGATCCTGGACCCGACGCTGGAGGGTTCCACAAGTCCCCAATAGGGCAGTCGGCCGGCTCGCGAATCAGCCCCGATACCCGATGCTATACTGGCCCCGATTGGCTGTCTCTCGCACGTCAGGAGGTTCGATGAAGGCCCTACGTGCTCTCGCGGCAGTGCTGTTGACAGCGGGGATGCTGACGGTCGGCACCTCATGTTCCGGTGGCGACGTAGCAGCACGCGTCAATGGAGAAGTCATCACCAAGGCGGAATGGGAGACGCGCTTCGAGGCGCTCAAGAAGCAGGGGAACTTCAACTTCGAGGGCGTCGACGGAGAGGCGACGATGATCGAGGTCAAGCAGCGCGCCCTCGACGAACTCATCGACGACGTGCTTATTCGCCAGGAGGCTGCCCGTCGCGGCATCGACATCTCCGACGCCCAGGTCCAGGAGATGATCGATCGTGCTCGCGCCGGCTTCGAGAACGAGGAAGCATTCAACGAAGCTCTCGAGATGCAAGGAATCGATCCGGACGGCATGGACGACTACTTCCGAAGTCGTCTCACGAAGGAGGGCCTGATCGAATCGTTGAATTCCGACACCAACGTCACGGACGAGGAGATCCAAGCCTACTACGAGCAGAACATCCAGACTTTCCAAGAGGAAGAGAAGAGCACGATCGCGCACATACTCTTCGCTCCGCAAGACATAGAGACTGCCGAGAAGGTGCTCGCTGAGATCAAGGGCGGTGCAGAGTTCGGCGGCATGGCGCGGCAGTACTCCTTGGACGAATCCTCCAGGGACAACGACGGGCAAGTATCCTCGCAGCTGCCCTTCACCAAGGAGATCCAGGCTGCCATCGACACGCTCGAGCCGGACGTGGTCTACGGGGACGTGGTCAAGGACGGACAAGGGCTGCACATCGTCAAGGTCGTCGATCGTACACCCGAGCGCACGATTCCCTTGGACGAGGCCACCGAGCGGATTCGCGCGATGATAGTCCAGCAGCGCGGCAGGGACGACTACTACAATCTCATCCAGGACCTGCGCGAGCAGGCTGAGATCGAGGTCGTACTTCAGGAGCTCAGAGTACCCGGCGCCCAGTCGGGCGAGTAGTGGGTCCGAGAGCGGAGGGCGGGACTTGGGTTCGATAGCGATCGTAGGCGTCGGCCACGAGGCCGGCGCGGCACTGGGTGAGGCCACGTCCGAACGCTTGCGTCGCGCGTCGCGGGTCGTCGTGCCGTCAGCCCAAGGCACGGTTGCCAGAGTACTCGCCGATGAGGGTATCGACGCGGTGACGCTTTCCGAGATCGGACTCGCCCCGGACATGCCGGTCGAGCAGATAATCGAGAGCCTCGTGAGTCTGGCCAGAGAGGGCGACGTCGCCTTCGCTACGTCCGGGTACCCATTCTTCAAAGAGGGTCTGCTGACAGGCCTGCTCGTACGGTCCCGCGGAACGGTCAACATGTACCCGACGCTCTCTCCGCTTCAAGTGATCCTCATGGCGTTCGACATCGACCTCACGGCCGACCTCGACATCATCGACGTCGACAGCTTGAGGCCGGACATCGAGCAGCGGGATTCTCACCTCATCGTCACAGGGCTGCGCAATCGAGCCTGCGCGCGCCAGACGGCGGAGCGTCTGTCCACCGTCTACCCTTCCGATCACGCGGCCGTGGTTGCAGAGGCGTTGCCCGGAGGCGGCTTCGCCCTTTCGATGCACACCGTCGCCGACGTCGCCGATGCTTTCGTCGGGGAGGACGCGGCGGTCTACGTCGCGCCGACGCACGTCCATCCCCCGGGCGGCTTCAACGAGCTGGTCCGCCTCATCGCGGTATTGCGTGGGCCGGACGGGTGTCCGTGGGATCGCGCGCAAAGCCACATGTCTCTTCGGCGACACATGTTGGAGGAGGCCTACGAGGCGGTTGCCGCAATCGAATCAGGCGACGCGAACGATCTCGCAGACGAACTGGGAGACGTTCTCCTGCAGGTCGTGCTCCACGCGCAGATCGCAGCGGATGACGACCGTTTCACCATCGACGACGTCATCGCGGGCATCTCCGAGAAGATCCACAGGCGGCACCCTCACGTGTTCGGCGATGCCACGGCCGAGACGCCCGACGACGTGCACGAGCACTGGGATGCGATCAAGCGCGACGAGAAGTCGCATCCCGGGCTGCTTGGCGACGTCCCGCGCGCACTGCCGGCACTCGTACGTGCGCAGAAGATCTCGAGGCGTGTCGTCGGCGTCGGCTTCGAGTGGGAGACGCTCGAGGACGTCTGGGAGAAGTTCCATGAAGAGATCGACGAGCTGAAGGCGACCGAACCGGGTTCGCCCGAGGCAGCCGACGAGATCGGCGACCTGCTGTTCACGCTCGTCAATATCGCTCGCAAGCAAGGGATCGATGCCGAGGAGGCGCTTCGAGGTACCTGCGACAAGTTCTCCGCAAGATGGAGGGTCATGGAAGCGGACGCCGCGAAGCGCGGCGAGAAGATGGCCTCGCTCGGGATCGACGAGCTCGAGCGCATGTGGCAGGAGGCAAAGGACGGGGAGCCATAGGGGCTGCCGCTTTGCTGAATCTGCCGAAGGGGGAGGACTGAGCAACGATGAGCTTCATCACCGATGTTCTGGCGCGCGAGATCCTCGATTCTCGAGGCAATCCTACGATCGAGGTCGAGGTCATGCTCGACGACGGGAGCTTCGGGCGTGCGGCGGTGCCTTCGGGTGCGTCGACCGGTGCGTTCGAGGCGGTCGAGCTTCGCGACGGCGAGGCCGAGCGCTACCTCGGCAAGGGGGTGCGCCGGGCCGTGCGCAACGTCAACGAGGTCATCGCGCCCGAGATCGTGGGCATCGACGCCACCGACCAGCGCCTGGTGGATACGACCCTGCTGGCCCTGGATGGAACCGACAACAAAGCCAATCTCGGCGCGAACGCCGTACTTGGCGTGTCGCTGGCGGTCGCCAAAGCGGCGGCGGAGTCGACGCAGCTCACTCTCTACTCCTACATCGGCGGGGCCAACGCGCACCTGCTTCCCGTCCCGATGATGAACATCCTCAACGGAGGCGCGCACGCGGACAACAACGTCGATCTGCAGGAGTTCATGATCATGCCGGTCGGTGCCCCGACCTTCGCCGAAGGCTTGAGGTGGTGTTCCGAGGTCTATCACACTCTGAAGAGCGTGCTGCAGGAACGAGGTCTGGGAACGGGCGTCGGCGACGAGGGCGGCTTTGCCCCCGACCTCGGCAGCAACGAAGAGGCCCTGCAGGTCATCACGGAAGCGGTCGAGAAGGCCGGCTACGTGCTCGGCGAGCAGTTCAGGTTCGCCCTCGACCCCGCGACGAGCGAGATATACGACGCGGAGCGCGGCGTCTACGTGCTCAAGGGTGAGGGGCGGGAGCTCTCTTCGGCCGAAATGGTGGACTTCTGGGCGGATCTCGTCGGACGCTACCCGATCGTGAGCGTCGAAGACGGGATGGCCGAAGAGGACTGGGACGGCTGGAAGATGCTCACCGACCGGCTGGGCGAACAGGTGCAGCTGGTGGGTGACGACGTGTTCGTGACCAACACGGAGAGGCTCCAGAGGGGCATTGAGATGGGCGTGGCCAATTCGATTCTCATCAAGGTGAATCAGATAGGGTCGCTCACCGAGACACTCGAGGCGATCGAGATGGCAAAGCGAGCAGGATACACGTGCGTGATATCGCACCGTTCGGGGGAGACGGAGG
>Ga0224495_10001972_pt1 | contig 13850 bp, 15 predicted proteins | sample SF_Jul11_sed_USG_FD_168128 | JGI IMG/M metagenome (GOLD analysis project Ga0224495, IMG submission 168128) | Sediment microbial communities from San Francisco Bay, California, United States - SF_Jul11_sed_USGS_4_1 | ecosystem: Environmental > Aquatic > Marine > Sediment | place: USA: California... | reverse complement strand
AAGCCTTGGCAATAGGAAGCCCAGTAGAAAAAGTTTATGTAGGTTTGGAGTGCTCAAATGTTGAGTACGAAAGAGAAATGGAAAAAGTTCTTTTAAAATATAAAGCTAAAGGAGTTCAAAAAGTAATTTTTGGTGATATTTTCCTTGAAGATTTACGTGTATATCGTGAAAATAATTTATCAAAAATAGGGATGAAAGGTGTATTCCCTTTATGGAAGCAAGATACAAAGTTATTAATAAATGAATTTATTTCAAGTGGATTTGAAGCTATAATTTGTTGCACTGATAACAAGTTCTTTACTAGCAATATTGTGGGAAGATTTTTAGATAACGATTTTATTAAAAATCTACCTAGTGATGTTGATCCCTGCGGTGAAAACGGTGAATTTCATACCTTTACATTTAATGGGCCAATCTTTAAAGAAAAAATTACATTTAACATTGGAGAAAAGCTTTATAAACAAATATCAAATGATTATGATGCCAAAGGCTTCTGGTATTGTGATTTATATTGATATTAAGTGCTATAATTAAAATTGCTCTTAACTTATAAATTTAGTAAAATATTATTACAACATTAAATAACAAATATTGAGAAAAACAATGTTTTATGAATTAAGCCAATCTGATGTAATATCCCTAAAAAAAGCACACGAGTTCCTAAGAGATTTATTAATTCAAGTGCTAAAAGAACAAGTTGGACCTCATGTTGTAGAAGAAATTAAACCTTATGTTGATATATGTGAACAACTTGAAAATGAATTTGATGTTCACAAAGCAGAAGAATTATTTGCTAAACTCGAAAAGTTTGATAAAAAAACTTTATTTTATATTATTCATAGTCATACAATATATTTTCAATTAATTAATATTGCTGAAGATATTCGCAATCACCTACGAGATAAGAAAATATTAGAAAGTGAAGCTGTGGTTGGCGATTCCATCCAAACAAACATAAGAAAACTGAAAGAAAAAGATGTATCAGAAAAAGAAATACAAAATCTATTAAATGAACTTTATATAGAACCCGTTATGACTGCACATCCCACAGAAGCCAAACGCCAAACTGTTTTAGCAAAACATTTAAGAATCTATAAACTCCTTATGAATAGAGAAGCTCATAAATATAGTCCTCATGAACAGGAGTCTCTAAAAGAGTTAATACTAACTGAAATACAAAAACTTTGGCAGACAGGTGATATTAGACTTGAAAAGCCTACGGTTATCCAAGAGGCAAGAAATGTATTATTTTACTTTATGGAAATCTTTTATAACATTATAGATTTAATTTATAAAGAACTGGATGACAGCTTTAAAGACTTTTACCCAAATTATAAATTTAATATACCCAATTTCCTGCGTATTGGCTCATGGATTGGGGGCGATAGAGATGGTAATCCCAATGTTACAGCAAAAGTTACCCGTGAAATACTTAAATTAAATAAGGAAGGCATTTTAAAAAAATATATTACATCAGTTGACGGACTAATAGATAGTTTTAGTCAATCAAAAAATATAATTCCATCTTCAGAAACACTAAATAACTCGCTAAAGAAAGATATTATCTTTTTTGGTACAGAATCTGAAGAAATAATTAATCGTAACCCTCATGAACCATTCAGACAAAAAATGGCTTTTATAAGAAAAAAACTTGTAAATACCATCACTAATAACCAATATAATTCTGATTTTATATCTGAGAGCTATTCTAATGTAAGTGAATTTTCTAATGACCTTTTAATATTAAAAAGCGGCTTAATAGAATCAAATGGTGAACGCATAGCAAAGGTAGAACTAGATCCACTTATAAGAAAAGTTAATGTCTTTGGCTTCCACATGGCAAAATTAGATATACGACAGCATAGCGAACGCCATCATTTAGCTATTAATGAGGTTTTTAATAAATTAAAGCTTTGTTTTCCTGATTACATCAATTTAAGCGATAATGAAAAAGTGGAAATCCTTTCCCAAGAGATAGATTCATTACGACCTCTTATCCCACATTATTTAACTTTCTCTGAAGAAACCACTGAGACATTATCTGTATTTAAAGAAATGGCAAAAGCCATACTGGATATTAGTAGTGATTGCATTGGTAGCTATATTATAAGTATGACTCATGGTGTTAGTGATATCTTGGCAGTCCAACTTCTTGCTAAAGAGTATGGTCTCTTTGGAGAGGATGATCAGAACACTTATTATAGTAAAATAGACATCGTTCCACTTTTTGAGACAATTGAAGATTTAAAACGATCTCATATAATATTATCTGAACTCTTTGAAAATGCATCATACATGAAAAATATTAGAGCCAGAAATAATATACAAGAAGTTATGATAGGATATTCCGATAGTAACAAAGAAGGAGGAATATTAACATCAAATTGGGAGCTTTATAAAGCACAAACAAGACTAAGCGAAACGGCAAGTAAGTATAACATTAAATTAATAATTTTCCATGGGCGCGGTGGCTCTATCAGCAGAGGAGGTAGCGATTATACTGCAAAAGCCATTGCAGCACAACCTAAGGGAACCCTAAATGGCAAAATTAAGGTTACAGAACAGGGAGAGGTAATTTCTTATAAATATGCTTACGAACACACCGCCATTATGAGGTTAGGTCTTCTTGTATCACAGGTTATTTCTGCCAGCTGTCCATCAATTGATACTATTCCAGAAAAAATTGAATTGTATGAAATCGCACTGGATAAAATATCTAAATATAGTTATGAGTTCTATAAGAGTCTCATAAAACATCCTGACTTTTTCCAATATTTTACAGAAGCAACACCATTTCTTACTATACCATTACTGAATATTGGCTCAAGACCCTCTAGACGAAACAATACAGACGCCATTGAAGATATTAGGGCAATCCCATGGGTTTTTAGCTGGACTCAAAGTCGTCATCTTATCTCTGGATGGTATTCTGTAGGATCTGGTATTAAAAAATTTATAGATGAAAATCCTAGCGAAAACGAGGCATTACTTAAAGAAATGTTTAATAATTGGCTCTTTTTTCAGATCCTAATTGAAAATATTGTTATGACCCTAGTAAAAGCAGATATTAATATTGCCTCACATTACGCTTCCATCGTAGAAAATGAAAATGTAAAGTCTAATATCTTCGGTATGATGAAAGAAGAATATCATTTAACTTCTGAAATGATGATTAGAATTAAACAACAGGATACTTTACTCCTTGAAACTTCTCCATTACGTCAATCTCTTACATTAAGAAAACCATATATCGATTTAATTAATTATATTCAAATTATTACATTTAAACAAATTAAAAAAAATCCTAGCCTTAAAAATGATGCTGAGTTTATTCAAATTATCTTGAGATCAATAAATTGTATTGCTTCAGGCATGAGAAACACAGGCTAATTTTAGATTTTATCTAAAAAAAAGTTGATTTTTATTTTTTTTGTAGTTATTATGTTACATAAAGCAACATTGATTCTGCTATAGGAAATAAAATGCTAATAAAATACATTAAACTTGCAATGGGACAAGCTACGTATAGGAGAATGGAGGACGAAACTTTTGTTGGTGAAATCCCGGATTGTCCAGGGATTAGTGTTAAGTCTGCAGATCTTTCTACGTGTCAGGACGAGCTTCAGGATAATTTAGAAAAATGGATTATTTTAAAAATATCAAAAAAAGAACCACTCCCTGTAATTAATAGCATTAATTTAAATATTTATATTTAATAACAAGGAATTACACGATCAAAAGTTAAAAAACTATTATAACACATTCCAAAATAATTAAATCACATCTATTATTTTCACACCATACTTCTATAATTATAAAAAGCTATTTATGAAAAATGATAATGTCCAGGCCTAAAGCATGAAACAGAAGGGGAAAAAATCTAATATGCTCATTCCAACGTTAATTATGGGTGTTATTGCCATAACTTTACTTGTTATAGGGTATTACAAAGGTGATGGACAGCATATTAATGGATTAAAAGTTACTTTTCATCTTCTAATTGAAATTTTACCATTATTAATTTTTGCTTTTATTGTTGCAGGCATGATCCAAGTTTTAATCCCAAAAGAATTAATATCTCGTTGGTTGGGTGTAGAATCTGGCATTAAAGGAATATTGATTGGCTCGCTAGCAGGTGCATTAACCCCAGGTGGACCATTTATAACATTACCCATTGCGGTTGGATTAGTACACTCTGGTGCTGGTGTAGGAACTATTGTTGCTTACATGACTGGCTGGTCCTTGTGGGCAGTAATTCGATTGCCCATGGAAATAGGAATTTTAGGTTGGAGACTTACTTTCATTAGGCTTATTAGTACATTAGTATTTCCACCCATTGCTGGATGGATTGCTCACACGTTTTTTTCGGGTACTAAATAAATTGTTAGATTATTTAACTCTTATATCGGTAGTATAGAAGAGGATTATGTGGAATGTGGCATTCCTCAGCAATTCTAATATTCCCTATTAGTCCTTGATTTCTGAGTTCATATAATTTGGGTACCATCTTATCCCTTACCTGAACAGGGCTAATGGGATTAATATAAATATCTGTACCTCCCTCAAAACCAGCTGGAATATTAATCCTCCATTTTAGAAGGATATGCCAAGGTATAACATCTATAGTATCATAAGGGGTATAGTACCACTCTTCATTACAAGAAACTTGACTTGTCATTGCCTTATGACATGCATAAACTAAACTACTCATACCTCTAATTTCGTCTTCAGATTGTCTTGTTGGATATGGTTGAATGCTCTTTGAGTATATAGCAATACTAGGAAAACGATGGCCAATGTCAGCAAACGCAATGGCATGATCATTCTCGGCAAAAATTAAATCGTTGTATGTTGCAAAATTGACTGACAGCTCGTTAAACACATTTCTATTTTCACGTACAAGGTTAATTCGTTTGCCAATCGATGCTCCCCATTCATCAAGTCCTACTAATTGCTTGTGAAGGTGATCAAAAGATGCACCAGCTGGTGCTAACCAATTCTGAAAGACTGTTACGTAACGTACAAATCTATTATTCTTGAAAATATTATCCATAGTACGAATGGTGAAATTTATATACTGGTAATGCTCTTCCAAGGTCATTTCACCCGATGAACATAACTCATGATTAAACTGAGCATTCTCTTTATAATGTCTACTCCCAATAATAAGCTCATGACAGCCAGCAAAAAACGAATTAGCATGCTCATTAAGCTTTTCATGTTCTGATACTTTTATTGGATCAATGCCAGAAGCTTTTAGTTTTGTATCAACAATGTTCAATACGTGATCTATACCATTTTTAGTGGAAAAATATTCCTCTTTCCTTTGTAACAGAGTATCCGATATTTTATAGTTATAATTTTCTTTCCAATAATTGTAAGTTACTATCTCAAAAAGATTTGCAATCCTACGAAAATATGCATAACTCATTTCTAATTCTTCAAATGATTTAATGCTTATAGTTTTAAATTGATTATTTTCAAAAATCACACGTTCTTTTTCTGGAGGAGTAAAGAAATATTTTTTTGTGCAAAACTTACAGTAATCCTCATCTTCTTTGGATTTTGCATTTATTTTTACTGGCTCTTTAAGGGATACATTTTCTATGGGTTTATCGCTTCTTCCAGGGACAGCCCAAACTTCAGTCCTAGTAAATGGATTTATTTGCTTTAGAGTGCCATCATGCATTGTATGATAAAATTCATGAAAGTGAGACATTAATTTAACCTATTTTGTCTGGTTAATTAACTTTTTGATATTACTAATACTTTCGGGTAGAGCATCAATATAAACCTTAAGATTAAACTTATTAGCAAGTTCAAATGCCCTCTCAAACGAGCTTAGTGCCATGTCATGTTTTTTTAATTTTTCGTAGCTTACAGCTAGTAAACTTAATCTTAGTATTAAACTTTCCATATCATTAAGTTCTTCTGTAATTTTAATTGCTTCTGTAAAATAATTTACTGCTTGCTTATGTCGTTCCCAAACTTGGTAAGTTACTGCAATGTTAGTTAACTGAATTGCATACCATGGTTTATCTTTCAGCTCTTCGGTTAATGATATTGCTTTTTTAAATCTATAGATTGCTTTTCTATACTTCCCTAAAACTTGATAGGCACTAGCTAAGTGGGTGAGTCTAACAATGATCCATTCGGTATGACCAATTTTTTCTGCAAGTTTAAGAGATTTTATAAAATACATAATTGCTTTGTCAATATTACCTTTTGATTGAGTTGCTTTACCAATTTGAGTTAAGAGGATCATTTTTCCTTTAAGATTTTTTAATTCGTTATTAATTATTAAAGCTTTTTCAAATAGTAAAATTGCTTTATCATAATTCCCTTTGATATGATTTTCTATACCTTCTTCTGTTAATTTAGTAGCAGCATGTTCTTTAGACTCTCTGGTATTGCCATTATTTGACATAATATTATCCTTATTTTTTAATAGATATTATTAAACTATTACTCAGGATTGAGTAAATTATTTATTTCGTTTTGGTTTAAGATTTTAGAGCTTTTAGCGTTAGCATCTTCCGATATATTTGATATGGCCTTAACAAGTGCTTTAACACCATCAGGATTTAAATAAACTGTTTTACGTTCTATAGCCTGATCTGGTTCACTGGGTGTTTCAGGGATAATATTAAGTAAATCATTTTTTTCTTTTTCATTTAAAATATCACTAGATTTTATGTGCGGATCATTTGATATATTCGATATAACCTTAATAAGAGCGCTAACACTATCTGGATTTAAATAAACTGTTTTACGTTCTATAGCCTGATCTGGCTCACTAGGTGTTTCAGGAATAATGTTAAATAGATCATCTTTTTCCTTTTCTGTTAACTTATTAGTAGACTTGATATTTGGGTTATCAGAAATATTGGTAATTGCTTTTACAAGAGCTTCTATACCATCAGGAGTTAAGTAACCAGTTGTTATAGTTTCAGGCAAATCTTCATTTTTTTCTATCATTGTTTTTCCTTAATTTTATTATTATAATTTACTTAGACTCTGGAATAGTAAATCTAAATGTTGAACCTCCTGTTAGATTGCTCTCAACCCAGATTTCACCACCATTTTTCTCTACTAATTCTTTACAGAGTATCAATCCCAGACCAGTACCAACTTCATTTGCTGTACCACTTGTAGAATGGTGAACATCAATTCTAAAAAGGTTTTTTAGATTATCTTTACTTATACCAACACCATTATCTTGAATTGACAATTCAATAAATTTATTTTCTTTTTTTGAGGAGATATTTATTTTGCCACCAATATGTGTAAATTTAATAGCATTTGAAATAATATTTCGGATAACAAAGTTTAGCATGTGAGGATCACCGAAAACTTTTAAATTTTTATTTGATTCAAGGGACAAATTAATTTTTTTATCTTTAATATTTTCGGTAAAAAGCTCAATATTTTCATTTATTAAATCGTAAATATTTAATTTAATTGGGTAAAATCCCTCGATACCAGTTTGTATTCTTGACCACTGAAGAAGGTTTTCAAGGAGAGTTAGTAAGTTATTTGCTGATTTATTAATCTTTTTAGCAAATTCTATTATTTTTTCTTGGCTTAATTTAGCTGTATTATTGGCTAGCACATCAGAAAATCCTATAAGATAATTTAATGGAGTTCTTATATCGTGTGAGACAATGGAAAAGAACTTATCTTTAGTAATATTAGATTCTTTTAATTTTTTTTCTGACTCTATGAGCTTTGCATTTAGAGATTCTAATTCTTTATTATACTTTCTAAGGGCTTCTTCATCCTTTTTTAACTCTGTAATATCCTCTGCTGTACCGACCATACAAGTAATTTTATTTTCTACCATGAGTGGAGCACCGCTAAAAGTGATATAGCGGGTAGTTCCATCTTTACGAATAAGTTCAGTTCCAAATTGAGAGACAGTTTTACCTTCATTTACTATTTTTAAAAACTCATCATTTACTATTGGAAGGTAATTTTGGGGGATAAGTTTAGAAAAGTTTTCTCCAATAAGTTCTTCAGCTGGGTAACCAGCTATTTCAAGTCCTCTTTTATTGATTAGAACAAATTTTCCCGAAATATCAATAGTGTAAATTGCGTTGGTAGTGTTATCCATAACCTTTTCAAGGAAATCTTTTGTGTTTTTAAGGGAATCTTCAGCCTGTTTACGATCTGTAATATCTCTCACAAGAGTAATTAGATGTAAGTTAGGTGATTTTGGATCTCCCATAGTGGCAATTGATAGTTCATACCAGTGAATACCATCTGGCATACTTAGGTAATATGTTGCACCAGTATGTCTTCCCTTTTTAACAGCTTGATTTATACCATCTAATATAACATTTGATGCATTCTCAGGCAAAACTTCACTGATGTTTTTCCCCAAAAAATGTTCTGGAGGTAGATATAACATTTCGGTGTTATTTGATTTAAAGTCATGAATACATCCCTTGGTGTCGACCTCAAATAGAAGATCGGGGAGAGCGTTTAATGTTGCACTGAGCTTATCGTGAGCTTCTTGAAGAGTTTTTTGTTTTGGAATTTTATTTTCATTTTCCATATAGTATAATTACCTATTTTTTTAATTTGCTTTTACTAGAGTAATTTTAACAGTTGTACCTTTATTTACTTTGCTTTCTACAGATATATTACCATTATTAATTTTTAGAAGATCTTTACAGATAAGTAATCCCAGACCATTACCTTTTTCATTTGCTGTACCATTAGTAGTAAAACGGTTTTTTAACTTAAAAAGTTTATCAATATCATTACTAATAATTCCAATTCCTTCATCAGAAACATAAATTTCAACAACTCCATTATTATCAATGGAAGATAATTTGATTTTACCACCTTGATGCGTGAATTTAATAGCATTTGATATTAGATTTGTTAAAACAGTGTGAATCATTTTTGGGTCTGCATATATATATGTATTATTAGCAAAATTAAAACTCATGCTAATGGATTTTTTATTGGCCTTGTCTCTCATAAAATTAATGCTATTATCAACTAGCTCGTTAAGTGTAAATTTGATTGGATGATACTCAATTTTATTTGTTTGTATGCTGGACCACAGGAGGATATTTTCAAGCAAATCATATAAAAATTTTGCTGATTTGTTAATTCTAATTATTAATTCTTTAATTTTTTCTTTATTTAGTGTATCAAACTTGTTTAGGCACATTTCTGTAAACCCAATTAATGGATTGAAGGGATTTCTGAGATCATGAGAAATAAGAGAGAAGAATGTATCTTTTTTTGCGTTTAATTCTAGGAGTGAGGATTCTGATTTTTTTAATTTTTCTTCGGAATTCTTTAATTCTTTTTGATAAACATAAACTATATTAATAATAATGAATGAAACTATTAGAGATGTAATAAATCCAGTTATAAGGTAATCATAGGTTATTCTATTATGAAATATTATACTAAAACACGAAACAAAAAAAGAAGTTAGAATTACTGAAATAATAATTAGATAAATGGGTTTTGATTTTGAAATATACTTAATAATTTTAGTGAATTTCATAAAATTAATATTTAATATACTGAAAGAAATTAAACATTGTTAAATTTTTTGTTTGTTTAGGATAATATTATATATAAAATAATTGTGAGTATAGATTAAAATTAAGGGAGGTTTATCCTCCCTTAGCTTGTTGTTTGATGGTGTTTAAAATTATAATTTTGAGTATAAAAATTTCTTTTCTAATTGATCAACTGTATTTAAAACAATATTGTTTAATAGATCACGTAATAATGCTTTAAAGATATTATAATTAGATTTTCCGTTGAGTGAAATGGCTTCAAATAGTTTACTAAGAAAGTAATCGATGACTTTCATTTTAATCTCTTGTTGATAATATTGTATAATATCATGCCTAATTTTATAAGATTCGATATCTTCAATATTTAAACTTTTTTTAAAATAACTTATAATTTCTTTTTTAAATTCATCCATTTTATCGCCCATTGTATCTTTATATTTATCATAAATATTTAAAATATTAGAAAAAAATGGGTGTGTTTGATTTGATAAATAAAGTTCTATAATGTGAATGTCTTTAATAATAAGATCATTATCCAGTTGGTTAACAAATTTTTGATGATCATTTTTTAAGAATTGAGAAATGTGATTTGCAACAGACTCAAATATTCTTTCCTTATTTTTTAAAAAATAAAGCATAATGAGTGTGATAAAGACCGGTAGAATGCCAAATTCCTTTATATATTGTAATATCTCACGTAAATCCATAAATAAATTCTCCTTAAATAGTAATATATTGTTCTATATCTGTTTTTTGATAAGAGAATGGAAAGTTTTGTAATCCAAAGTCAAACGGGTTTCTGGCACCATACCCTGAAATAGCTTTTGTTATAGGGATGTTTTTCTCAAGAATATTTAGACTAAAATGTAAATGTTCTCGATATTGATTTGTGGTTATTCCTGTTCCACCCATATAAGCGATTCTCTCTTTTTTAACAACAATATCTCCAACATTAGAATAGATCTCGTTTAAGTGACAATAGCATGCTACAACTCTCTGTAGTCTTGTTGAAGATTTTAAATCCATAATTATTATAGTTTTTCCTGCATCATTGTAATGATCTGCAAAAACTATAATTCCAAAATCAAAGCAACTTATAACAGGTCCTAAGTGTTGTTTTCCATTGTGGTTAACTAACATATCTATTCCATGATGAAAGCCATTTTTACCATCTGTAGTGCCAAATGGTGTTATAATGTGTGCTAAATATGTATCCCCCACTTCAATTGGACAGGATTGAATTATTTCACTTGGTTTCACAATACCCCCTTGTGCTAGTCTGTATTTTGTTGTTATCAAATTCAATTTTCCATATTAATTTCTCTAAATTGTTGTAAATTAATGGTAACTTTTTAGAATGGTTTAACTTTAACCTTTTAACTATTTTGGTTTTATTATAAGGCAGTTTTCTAATTAGCTCAAAATAAAAGTTTAATAAAGATCCAAGTCCATTTGGAAGATCCCATGTTTTTCGTTCCTCACGAGTCATTTCAATAAAATAAACTTCATCTAAATATTGAAAAGCCAATTGATAATTTTCATTAGCAATTTTAAAAGAATTATTATTAAAAGGTATGTCATTAAAGCATTTTATATCCCTCATTATTTTTCCTTTTAAAAAACCCCATACCAAAATGGTACGGGGTTATTTTGATATTAGTAATAAATTATCTTTTTTATAACAGATAAATTATTTAAATTATGCAACAGTCCATGTTCTTGATGCTCTATCAATGTAATTTTTACTTGTACCTGCCCCAAGTGTTATGGTAGCAAAACGTGTTATATTACTATTGGAAGAAGCAAAAGTCTTTAAAAAATTGTCCAGATAAGTTGCAGATCCATCTACATCCTGAGCAAATTTTTTATTTGCTAACCAAGTATCTCGTTCAGCAGTAGTCATCGTAGTCCAATCAGTATCTAAAACGCCTTTTGCATCGTTTAAATTCCCTTTGGATGTAATAAAATACGATTGAAAACTTATTTTTTGGGCCATAAAACCTCCTTAATTTATTAATTAGTCTGTACTATGTAATTCTATACTTAATAATAGAATAATATTTATCTTATGACCAAACACGACTATCCCTATCCACATAACTTAGAGATGTTCCATTAGATAAATCAATTGGCTGAACAAATACACCCAATGTAGAAACATATTTTGTTAAGTAAAAAGACCTAAAAAGCTGAATAGCAGTTACTGTACGAAGTAATAGAGCCTCCTGTACAGCTGCTTCTGTTACCCATGTCTGATATGCAACAGCATCCAGTTTAAGCGCATTAAATTTCTGTGTAACAATTTGAAAAGCCAAAATTATATTTGCCTGAACAATAGATAATTCCGATGTTCTAGGACTAAGAGCTCGAGCATAAGTGTGACTGGCAATTATACTATCATCTACCATCTCTTTTGCTTTTGAAAAAAAGACAATACGATTTAGCCTACCAGAAAGCTTATCAAATGCAGGATTCAATTGAACTTTCATAATACTACCTCCTAAATGGTAATTATACACGAACAGATCCATAAATACCTGTTCCAAAGGTTTAAACTCCATATACAAATCTACAGTTAAAAACCTAGCCATTTTCTTAGAAAACGGTCTTTGAAATGATAATATCTACAATTCGTTACCACCCCAAATTTCCCTAATCCATAATTACATGTCCCAAAACCACCTTTTCCAGTCAATATTTTAGGTTCAACATCCTGTCCAAGCTCACTCTGATACTTGGTTAGAAAGAAGGAAGTATAAAGCTGTACCACTGTTACAGTACGTTGTAACTTGAACTCTAATACTTTTGCCTCTTCTAACCAACTTTTATATTCATCTGGATAATTACTTTTTAAATATTTAAAATCTGATATAATAATAGAAAAAGCCTTTTGCTGATTTTTTTGTTTAATAGAATGTATAGTTTGCTTGTAAGGTTTATAATTAGCGACACAATGATAGCTGTTTCGCCTAAAATAACGAACATCTTTTATTGTTCCACTCAAATGATCAAATGCTGCTGGAAGTATGATTTTAGCCATGTAGCGTTCCTTTGTTTATTTAGATTACCAACTTAACAAGTTAGATCGCTACCTATTATTGGCTAATGGGGATTAAATTCATAACCCCATAGTAAAATTTTCTTTTAAAATCAATGTAAATTGAGAAATATTAAGTGGATAGAAAAATAAAATATTCAAGAAGCTTTAACTATGAACTAAAATTGTATGAATTAAAAATATTAAAATGCAAGTAAATATATACTAAACAAGAATTTAAAAAAATAATTACATTAAATCCTCATTATAAGCAAGATTCTAAAAAAGTGCTATTATCTTATATAGTGCCATAAAGTAAAAGAAAAAATACAACAAACTAAATTGTATACTAGCAAAGGCAAAATACCAAAATCCAAAAATAGACTTTTGATTTTTTTCTAAAACTAGTTTACCATTAAAAAAACTCATTAATATAACAAGTTCAAAAATAAATAAAATTGTGTAAAATATATTTTCATATATAATATTTAAATAAAAATTTAAAAACTTATTAATTATATTATATGTCTCTTTTATTAAACTAGTATTTTCAGAAAGCAAATCTTCAGGACTAACTAAAAATGAAAAAATAAAATTACCAACTAATAAAATTGTAAAACTAATAATAAAAACCCCAAAAACCACATAGGATAAGGTTTTTATCCATTTTGGTAGTAATAGAGGAGCAGAATAAATAAAACAAATAATTAATTTTCTATTGTCTGAGAAAACGGATGATGATTTTATAACCTGCCATTCTTCCTTAAACCCTTTAACAAAGCGATATACAAAAAATGAAATTATAAGTAATACAAGTCCTAAAGATACAACTATCTTATAACTTTCTGTAAATTTGGGTGTTGCCCCCCAATAGTAAATTGGATAAGAAATTATTAATCCTGTAACAACTGAAATAATAAGGAAAAAAATTGCTTCAATAAAAAAAAATAAAACTTTATTTCCTGTTTTAGACCCAGAAATAAATATATCTCTAAACTCTCTTAAAAAAGAACTTATTAATTTTAGACTTTGATTTGATTGATTAGGCATAAAATCTCATAAAATAAATTTTTTCTTTAAATATAATAGATTTTGTAAAAGTAAAAAAAATCAATTTAATTTTTAAAGCTAATTTTTTTGGTAGTGCTTAATTTTAGACTGATAATCCATGATTATAATATTCAATAAAATTGTATATTCTTATTTTATGAAATTCTAATAACTTACTAAACGACAATGTCTTTCTAACCAGATTAGAACACCTT
>Ga0224495_10001971_pt1 | contig 13850 bp, 13 predicted proteins | sample SF_Jul11_sed_USG_FD_168128 | JGI IMG/M metagenome (GOLD analysis project Ga0224495, IMG submission 168128) | Sediment microbial communities from San Francisco Bay, California, United States - SF_Jul11_sed_USGS_4_1 | ecosystem: Environmental > Aquatic > Marine > Sediment | place: USA: California... | reverse complement strand
AGAGTGGGTGTGCACTCGACCTCCCCTGGCCCTCCTGACGAAGGAGGGGAAAAGCGGGCAGAAAGACGTGAGGTGTTGTGAAACAATGATCCTGTGGGTGTTTCGTTTCCTCCCCTTCGCAAGGGGAGGATAGGTGGGGTCGAGTCTGATGCCGTACACGCAACGAGGAGTGCCGGATTTTCTGCCGCTGAAGCGTCGGCTCCGTTCGCAGATGACTCCAGCCGAGGTGAGGCTCTGGTCTGCACTCCGCCTCCGCCAACTCCACGGTCTGAAGTTCCGGCGGCAACATGGCATCGGGCCGTATATCGTGGATTTCTATTGTCCAGAGCGAGCGCTGGTGATCGAAGTGGACGGGGAGAGCCACGGAGTCACCGAGCAGCACTCGGAGGATCAGGCGCGGGATACCTATCTGCATGCCCGTGGACTCACGGTAGTTCGATACTGGAATGGTGATGTCTTGCAGAATCTGGCCGGGGTGCTTGACGATCTGTCACGAAGAGTGGGTGTGCACTCGACCTCCCCTGGCCCTCCTGACGAAGGAGGGGAAAAGCGGGCAGAAAGACGTGAGGTGTTGTGAAACAATGATCCTGTGGGTGTTTCGTTTCCTCCCCTTCGTAAGGGGAGGCGAGGTGGGGTCGAGTCCGAGATGTGCGATGACCCGTGGCCCTTTCAGACAGCGGATTCTACCTCCCCTAGCCCCTCCTTACAAAGGAGGGGAAGAGTAGGCAGAAAGACGCGAGGTGTCGTGAAACAATGATCCTGTGCGTGTCTCTTTTCCCTCTCCTTGGTCACGGGTGCGGCGGAGTCCAGGGGGATTGCTGCGAGCCGTGGATGACGGCGATGATATCTATCTGATCGGGGGTGATGTGGTACATGATGCGGTAGGGACCTTCCAGCACTTCCCGGATCTGCGGAAACCCGGCTTCGGGAACCATGCGGCCCGATTCGGGAAATTGGCCGATTTGCTGGGAGCGCCGGGTGAGGCGGTCCACCACTCTCAGGGCGTAGTCGGGGGAACTCTGTCCGAGATAGGCGTGAATATGACGGAGGTGGGCGACCGCGGTGTCGGTCCAGTGGACTCTCACGCCGGAAGACCGAACGAGGCGCGCACCTGTTCGACCGGCGTGGTCCGACCGGCACGGCTATCGGTCAACCCGGCCTCTATGGCCTGGCGGATGTAAATTTCGTGCATGAGATCGTCCCAGGTCGAATGGTCCGGGAGTTGATCAATCAGGCGATGCGCGTCTTGTTTAATGCCGGGAGTGGCCATGCGGTACCCTCCTGTTTTCGCGGATGGGGGAAAGCCTACCGCAAAAACTATACGACAGCTGGCGGCGGGACGCAACGGGAGGCTGAGATTCGCTCTGCCCAAGGTCAAGGATGCAGGCGAGCGCCCGCCGATGTCACCTGATTGCGGAGAGAGGCAAGGGAGATTCCTATGAATAATGTGACGACAGCGCGAATCGTGATGGGGCTGGTGTGTGGTCTGCTGCTGGAGGGACTGATAATCGCCAGTTGGGCGCAAGCCGCCACCCGCGATCTGCGCGTGGAGGGGAAGAAGCCCGCCGAGTATGTGGCGGCGCAGACCGGGAAGTCCTGGGCCGTCGTGATCGGGATCAACGACTATGAAAAAGTCCGGCGGCTCACCTACGCCAAATCCGATGCGGAGTCGGTGGCCGACGTGCTCAAGACCCAGGGCTTTCAGGTGGCGGAACTCTACGACCGGCAGGCGACACGCCGGGCCATTTTAGGCGAACTGGGCGACAAGCTGGTGGATCGTGTCGGGGAGCACGATCGCGTGCTGATCTACTTTGCCGGGCATGGCGAGACCAAACAGGCGAAGGGGGGCAAAGAGATCGGCTATCTCGTGCCGGTGGGGGGCGAACAGGATGCGCTGGCCGAGACGGCCATTCCCATGTCCATGATCCGCGATCTGGCCGACGCGCTTCCGGCGAAGCAAGTGCTGTTTCTGGTGGATGTCTGCTACGGCGGCATCGCGGGGCAGCAATTCCGGAGTTTGCCCAAATACACGGCGGAATATCTGAAGGCCATCACGCGCGAGCGGGGACGGCAGTTGATTACGGCGGGCGGGCCGAAGCAGGAAGCGATGGAAGGCCCCGAATGGGGCCACAGTGTCTTTACCTATTATCTCCTCGAAGGGCTGAACAAAGGCACGGCCGACTTGAACAGCGATGGGATCATTCCGGCCTCGGAACTCTATGCCTATCTGGATGAGCGGGTGTTCAGCGCGGCCCAGATGAAGGGCCACACTCAGCGGCCGGTCATGTGGACCATGGCGGCCGAAAAGGGGGAGTTCGTCTTCTTGGCGGATCGAGGCAGTCAGGCGGGAGGCATCCATGCTGCTCCGTCTGTTGAGCGATCTGACAGTTTGGCGGCTGAGCGGCAGCAACTGGACGCGGAGCGGCAACGGTTGCAAGTGGAACGGGAGGCCATGGAACGGGCCACGCTCGCCGCGGAACGGGCGCAACTGGAGGCGGAGCGCAAACGAGTGGAAGCCGAGCGCCAGCAACTGCAAGTGGCCAAAGCTCCATCTTATAGTGCCCCGCAGCAGTATAGTCCTCCCCAGCAACAAGGTCGCGAGATCACCGGCCAGGACGGCGCGCCCATGATGCTGGTGCCAGGCGGCGAGTTTCTGTACGGAGACAACAAGCAGCGTCTCTCATTGCCCGCGTTCTATCTGGATAAATACGAGGTCAGTACCAGACTTTATTCAGCCTTTCTGCAAGCCACCAACCGTGCGCAGCCACCCGAGTGGTCTCAGCAAGTGGCGCTGGTGGGGAGCGGCGACCGGCCAGTGGTACAGGTCGATTGGTACGATGCCGATGCCTACTGTCGCCAGTATGGCAAGCGGTTGCCGACCGAACAGGAGTGGGAAAAGGCGGCGCGGGGCACAGATGGGCGCAACTACCCATGGGGCAACGAGAAGCCAACCAGCCGGCATGCGTTGTTTGGTTTGCCCTATCAAAGTTTTACATATGGATCACTGGCCGTAGTGGGCAGCAATGAGGCGGGGGCCAGTCCCTATGGGATTCAGGATCTAGCTGGAAATGTCTGGGAGTGGACGGATTCGGACTGGGACAATTACCTCAAGGTGCTCCGCGGTGGGTCCTGGGACGATGAACCGGTGGATCTTCGCTCTGCGAACCGGGTCAGGATTCGCCCGTCGACTCGGGGTGCGGATATCGGTTTCCGTTGCGCCCAGGACCGTTCGAATTAACCCTGTGTTCTGTGGCTCTGTGACCCTGTGCGTTTCTCTTTCCTTCCCCTTTGTCAGGGGAGGGCAGGTGGGGTTGAGTTTGAGATATGAAATTGTCCCTGGCTTCTCCGGCGGCGGACTCTACCTCCCCTGGCCCCTCCTTGCAAAGGAGGGGGAAGACGTGCGGTGAGGTGGGGTCGAAGATTCGACCTCCCCTTCCCCTCCTTACGAAGGAGGGGAGTGATGCTGGTACGCGCGGGGAGGATCCCCGCACACTGTGGGGAGGCCGAGCTGAGCGGTGCTGCGCCGGTACGTGTGGATGCGTGCGAACAGATGGAAATATCAAGCGAGCGGCGGTTCTGCTTCTGCTGGAATGGCGCTTGCGTAGGCAGGGCCGCAAGGTGCAAGGAGATCCCGAGTCAACGTTCATCACGTATCCTGAGGAGGTTCCGATGCAGCAATCACGACAGGCGATACGCGGGTTGAGTATCCTGGCCCTGTTGGCGTTCAGTGCCGGCTGTGCCAGCCAACAGCCGATGGGCCAAGAGGCCGGTGGGTTAGCCAGGCCCGATTCCGTGCTGCAAGATGTGAAAGGTCTGCCGAAGTGGGTCACGCAGAAAGGCGCGGCCTTTAGCGGCGAGCGGCGGGTGTTCTATGGGGTAGGCAGCGCGGCGGCGCTCCAGAATCCCAGTCTTAGGCGGCGGGCAGCCGAAGGGCAGGCGCGGCGCGACATCGCCCAGACTATGCAGACCTATGTGGCGGCGCTTCAGAAGCAATACAACGCGGAAACGACGGCGGGCGACATGAGCAAACAGAGCGTCGAACAGCATATCACCGACACGATGAAGCAGGTGACGGAGGCGACCTTGGTAGGGGCGCAGATCATCGAGTATTGGGAGCACCCGTTGCGCAACGAGGCCTATGCATTAGCCCGGCTGGATCTGGAGCAGTTTCTGGACGTGATGCAGCATTATCAATCGGCGGTGGGGAAATCGAAGGAACTGGACAGCAAGGTGCGGGAGTACGTCCGGCAGAATGCGGCGAAGGCGCACGACGAATTGAATCAGGAATTGCAGAAAGGCAAGGCGCCGCAGGCCTCCGCCACGCCTCTGGCTGTCCCCACCCCAGGACGGAAGGTCTTGGCCTCAGCCGTCTTTGTGCCGATGGATGCGAGCTATGCCGCCCGGGCCATCGAGGCCGGGGATATCGTGCACATTGTCTATGGAGATCTGGTCGAGGTGGCCGGGGGACAGGATCTCGTGCAGCTGGCGGCCACGCCGATCGAGATTGGTTCGACGGATGTCGTCGATGTGAGTTGCGGCGATCTCGTGGGGATTGCGGAGACCACGCAGCTGACACAGGGGGTGGTCGAGATTGGGCGCAGTGGCGCGCGGGCGCAGTCCGCAGAAGGGGGCGGTTCAACAGGCGGCGGCTCGTCATCCGTCGACTATCTGTATGGGCGAACGAAGGAATCGGAGGACCTCAAGAAGGCCATGGGCGGCACGTTGCCTTCGGTGTGCAGCGAATCCTCCCAGCCCTGTGGCATTGAACAGCCAAAATCGCGCCCGCTGTTTCGTCTCAAGCACAATCCGAGTTACGGTTCCCCCGGGGTCAGGGGGTGATTCCAGGAATATGCATGGCACGATACGTCACGAGAAAACACCAACGCATGTGCGACAACAGAGGAGGACGATGATGAGATCAAGGATGCGATCAACGATGCCCGGTGTATTGGCCCTGCTGAGCCTCATGGTGGTGGGCTGTGCGAGTCAACAGCCGATGGGCCAAGAGAGTGGCGGGTTGGCCCGGCCGGATACGCCGATTCAAGACGTGAAGAACCTGCCCAAGTGGGTGACGCAACCGGGGGCGGCCTTTAGCGGCGAGCGGCGGGTGTTCTACGGGGTGGGGAACGTGGCAGCGCTCCAGAATCCCAGCATGCGGCGGCGGGCCGCCGAGGGCCAGGCCCGGCGCGACCTCGCGCAAACCATGCAGACCTATGTAGCCGGCCTGCAAAAGCAGTATCTGGCGGAGACTACGGCGGGCGATATGAGCAAACAGAGCGTGGAACAGCACGTCTCTGACACCATGAAGCAGGTGACGGAAGCCACCTTGGTGGGCGCGCAGATCGTCGAGTATTGGGAGAACCCCTTGCGGAACGAAGCCTATGCGCTGGCCCGGCTGGATCTGGAACAGTTTCTGGACGTGATGAAGAGCTATCAGTCGGCGGTGGGACAGGCCAAGGAACTGGACGCCAAGGTGCGGGAGTACGTGCGGGAGAATGCCGCCAAGGCGCATGACGAACTCAATCAGGAATTGCTGAAGAAAAAATGAGGGGTGTGAGGATGCGGCGGACCTGGCTGTACGCGCTGGTTCCGATCGGCCTGGTGGTCGTCAGTGCGGGCTGTGCCGGGCACGGTGCCCCGCCCGAATGGATCAGCCATGTGCCGGGCGCGACCCAGGAACTCTGCGCCATCGGCGTCAGCGGCCCGACGTACTATCACGAAGATGCCAAGGCAGCGAGCAAGACCCTGGCGCTGACAGAACTGGCACGCGCGGTGGAGGTGAAAGTGGTGTCGTCATTGACGATACAGGCACAGGGCGACAGCCGCGGGTCGGAGACGTCGGTGCACGAGACGTCCGGATTTGCCAGCGACACCGTGATGAAGCAGGCGCAAGTGCGCGAGCAGTGGATCGCGGACGGGCGGGATGCCCGGTACGGGGTGACAGGTACGGTCTATACGCTTGTGTGTATGTCACGGCCATAAATAGATGCCCGATGGCCGGAACGTGGATCCGGTGCGAGGGAGACAGGAGGGGAGGACATGAATCGTCGGCGGTGGTGTGTTGGGTGGATCATGGTATGGAGTCTGACGATGCCGGCTGTCGCCCTCTCCGGGGCGGACAAGGCGCCAGCGGCGGGGCTGTGGCTGATTACACCGGAAGAGGCCGCCATGGAGCCGGCCTTCGAGAGCGGCCCGCCGGGCGGTGGGGCCATCGACGCCGGGCGCGAGGACATCAGTGCGGGCCCGCAGATTGAGGTCCTCAAACCGCTGGATGGCGGACACGTGCCGAGCCCGGTCGAAGTGGCTGTGCGGTTCGTACCTCGGTTGGGGCCGGTCGATCTGGCGAGTTTAAAGGTGAGCATCGTGAAGTTTATTACGATCGATATTACGGATCGGGTCAAACCGTTTGCGACCACTGAGGGCATTCAAGTCAAAGAAGCGAACATTCCATCGGGCAGTCACCGGGTGCGGATTTCCGTGGCCGATACCGCAGGGGGCATCAGTGTAAAAGAAGTGACGATGGAGGTACGCTGACTCGGTGGTTTGCTGCGGGGCCAACGCGTGGGGCACGATCAACGTCCGGTCAAGGGAGGATGGGCGATGAATCAAGAACGACGATGGAGGACACCGGGGCTGCTGGCGATCACGTTCGTCACCGGGCTGACCGGAATGGCTGCCGCCGCACCGGCGCGGGCGGCGGAGTTCAATCCACAAACCATCTATGCCGGCACCGCGCCTGCCGTCGTCTTTGTGGCGGGCTTTGCCGGCGAGAAGCAAATGTCCGGCACGGGCTCCATCATTCGTGGCGACGGCCTCGTCCTCACGAACGCGCATGTCGTGCTCAACAAGGAGACGGGCCAGCCGTTCGAGCGGCTGTGGGTGTTTCTCAAGCCGGAGCGGCTCACGGGCAACAATCAGAAAGATCTGACCCGCCGCGTGAAGGCGCAGCTTGTAGCCGTCGACTCGAACCTGGATCTGGCGCTGCTCGCGCTGGAGCAGCCGCCCCAGCCTGTGCCCGTCATGCTGTTTGGGGATTCCGACCGCGTGGCGATCGGTGAACGGGTGGCGGCGATCGGGCATCCGGAGCAGGGCGGGCTCTGGAGTCTCACCACCGGCGTCATCAGCGCCAGCTTCGACGATTTTAACAACATCACCGGCAAACACATGTTTCAGACTGAAGCGAGTCTCAATCGCGGCAACTCCGGCGGCCCATTGGTGAACGCCGATGGACAGCAGATCGGCATCAATACCTCAATCGCGCGCAAGGCCAAAGACGGGCTGGCGATCACCAGCGTGAACTTTTCGGTGAAATCCGGCGTCGCGCGCGCGTGGCTGGCGCAGCAGGGTGTGCAGATTGCGCTCGCGCCGCCCGTCGTCATGCGGCCGATGCCGGCCGTAGGGGCAGTGGCGTCTCCGGCTGCGCCGCCGGTCATAACCGGGGGATCGCCCAAGCCGGCTGAGTCCGTGGCCCCGCCGTCTGTCGTTCCGCCCCCGCAGATGGCCAAACCGGTGCCCCAGCCTCCGGCGCCGACCCCCAAAGCGGAGCCGTTGCCCCCGCCGCGCCCCTTCAATATGGATCAACTGGTGAAGGGCTTGGATCTGGTGGAACAGGACCTCGAACAGCAAATGGAACAGATGGAAGCCGAAATCCGGAAACGGCGATAGGAGGCCTCATGGGCATCAGGACGGGAGTTGTCAACAGGGGATCACGGCCACACATGATCGGCCGCACACTCATCGCGGGGCTGGTGCTTGCCGGGTGCCTTGGCCTCCTGGCGGAGCGCGCCTCTGCGGGCGAGCCGCCGAAAGAAAAACTCGATTGCCGTGTCTACGACAAGAAAACCAGCAAGATCGGGTTGGGGCTCATGGTCGCCGGCTTTTTGTTCAAAGGCGGGCCCGAGATCACCTACGACGCCCATCAAGGCGTCACCTGGGATCGGACCGTGCAGTCATTCATCGTGCGTTATGTTGAGCTCTGTGAACGGTACAACAGTGGCCTCGTCACCAAGGCAGAGTACGACCAGCGGTTGAATCAGATGGACGGCATCTATAAGGAGGCGCAACAGATCGAGAGCAAGCTCTACGAGGCCACGCGCACCCGGGCCAAGGAATCCTCCGACGAATTGGATGAGATGGTGGGACGCAAGCGGCCTGCCGCCTCCGGCGGCTCCACCCCGGCGAGCGCGCTGACGGACTCCATCAATCAGCTGGCCGGCCACATTGATCAGTTGGAACCCATCGGCAACCCGCTCACACCAGCCAAGCCATGCCCGGCGCCCGATATGCTGGGCGCGCCAGGGGTGGAGGCCGAAGCGGACCGGAGATGTTGACGGTATCACTGTGCAAACGATCGTTCTTTTTTCCAAGGCTGGAGAAGGTGACAAGAAAGGGTGTGGGCCATCGTCAAGCCAATTATCATGCACGATGCATCTATAGGCTGGTGTGGAAATGAGCGACTGGTTGGGACTCGACCAGGTGAGACATCGGTGAAGGGAAGGTCAATGATGATGACGACACAAAAGCGAATGGGTTTTCCCTTACTCATGGGTCTAGTACTAATGGTTGTGCTCGGAGGCGGGTCAGCGGTGGCTGATGACACACCCGAAGTGTTTGTGCCGACGAGGCATGTGTTCAATTTAGATAAGTTTGCAATTTTACCTGATGGTCAAAGATTGTTGTCAGCAGATCTGTCTTCAATAATGCTGTGGGATATGGAAACAGGTCGTCAGGTGCGAAGCTTCGGGGATGGGGCGCACCGTGGAAGTATTACCGGTGTAGCAGTTTCTCCCGATGGGCGGGTGGCACTGTCGGGTAGTAGTGATCAGACGTTAAAGCTATGGGAGCTAAGCACGGGCCGAGAAATTAGAACCCTCAGAGGGCATACCGACGACATTATCTCAATAGCCTTCTCTCCGGATGGACGGTATGCTTTGTCAGGAGCTTGGGAAAAGGATAGCTCTTTGAAGCTATGGGACGTTACTACGGGCGAAACGGTCTGGACGTCCCCAGGACATTCCGGGGGTGTTTCTGCTGTGGCTTTTTCGCCCGATGGTCGATATGCGATCTCCTCGGGCAAGGACAAGACACTCAAGTATTGGGGCATTGCTTCCGGGGCGTTGGTTCGCACGGTTGAGGAAAAGACTGCTGGGATTGTGCACTCCTTTTCCTCCAATAGCCGATATGCATTGTCTCTAATCGGTGCTAAGGATTGGAAAGTCTGGGAAGTCGCTACGGGGCGAGAGATCTATACATTCACAGATTTGCTTAAGCGTCCCGCTTCGGCTCTTGCCGTTTCACCAAACGGTCGATGGTTGCTTCGCGCAAATTCTGATGAGGACAGCCTTAGCTTATTGGACACAGCAACAGGAAATGAAGTGAGGACCTTTAAGGGGTACACCGGTAAGGTCTGGAGCGTCGCTTTCTCACCGGACAGTCGATATGCCTTTTCTGGAGGCCAAGAGGGAATACCAAGGCGTTGGCAGATTGAGGCGGGCAAGGAGGTGCGCCCGTTTTTAGCTGGGAAGAGTTTGATAGATTTGGATGTTAGCTTCTCTCCAGATGGTCAATATGTCTTGGTAGCAGGGGTTGGTCAGAATACATTGAGACTCTGGGAAGTAGCAACGGGACGAACGATACAGACTTTCAGTGGTCATAAGGGCGTCTTTTCCCCAGATGGGCGGTTGGTGTTATCTGGAAGTACAAACACCGCCAAGCTTTGGGATACGGCGACTGGGCGAGAAATTCGAACATTTTATGGACATAATGGCCGCGTTGATGATGTGGCCTTCTCGCCCGATGGCCAATCTGCCTTGACCGGAAGCACTGATGATTCCTTAAAGCTCTGGGATATAGAGACAGGGCGTGAGATTCGAACCTTCTCATCAGTTAATGGTCTGATGCGGGTAGGTATTTTTTCGGCAGTTACTTTTTCGAAAGACGGTCAATATGTTTTTATCGCCACTTCTAATAACCATGTTGACTGGTTCATAAAGATCTGGGAAGTGGGAACTGGACAAGAGGTACGTGCATTCAAATCACGAAAGTTTTTAGGATTTTCACCAGCAGGAATAATGGTCACTCAAGGAAGCAATGGTAGCTCAGTCAGATTATTAGACCCAATAACAGAGCAGGAGGTGAAACGTTTTAATGGGCATGTTGGTGAGATGGAAACTGTTAAGTTTTCTTCGAACGGGCAATGGGCGATTTCTAGGAGTAGGGACAACAATTTCAAGCTGTGGGATGTAGCAACCGGACGGGAGGTGCGAACTATAAGAGGGCAGTCTGAGTATAAATACCCAAGTGCTTTATCATCAGATGGGAAATGGCTATTGACTTCTTCTAACAGAGGTCATGTAGGAACCATGCTGTGGAGCCTGTCAAGAGGGGAGCCCCTGGCTAAAAGGGTTACCTTTCAGGATGGCGAATGGATCATGATTACTCCGAAAGGCTACTTCACTGCCTCCGAAGGCGGTGGCAAGAACTTGAACGTGCGCATCGGTAATCAAGTCTATGGCATGGATAATTTCTTTGAACAATTCTACCGTCCAGATGTGGTGGCGGAGATGCTGCAGACAGGGGAGTCGGATGCCACAGTGTTGGCCAGGATTGGCGAAAAAGAGCGCGTGAACCTGACTCAGGCCGTGAAGCAGCCGCCATCGGTTCGCATCGTTTCCCCCAAAGCCGGTGAGTCGTTCGATAAGGATGAAGTGGACGTGCAGGTCCACGCGGTTGACCAAGGTGGCGGGGTGGATGAGATCAGGCTCTATCACAACGGCAAGGTGGTGGGGACTGACACGCGCGATCTGAAGGTGACGGCCAAAGCGCCATCGAACGGCCTCACGAAGGGCTATCGCGTGCGGCTTGTCGAAGGCGCGAACGTCTTCCGGGCCGTTGCGCTCAGCACAGATCGGATTGAAAGCAACCCCGACGAGCTGACCATCCAGCTCAAGGCTGTGGGAAAAGCGGCGACCCTCCATCTGCTGCTCGTTGGCATCAATGAGTACAAGAACAGTACGCTCAATCTGAACTACGCGTTGCCGGATGCCCAGGGCATGCTGACATTCTTCACCGGCGCGGCCTCCAATCTGTTCAAAGAGGTGAGGCGCCACGAACTCTACGACAAGGCGGCGACCAAAGAAGCCATTCTCGCCACACTTCAGGATCTCCGTGCCAGCGCCCCGCAAGACGTGGTGGTTATCTATATGGCGGGCCATGGGGACAGTTTGGAGAACGTCTGGTACTTCATTCCCTGGGAAGTCGCGACGCCCGAGCGAGAAGGCGTGATCAAGACGCAGGGGATTTCCTCCGTCGAACTCAAAGAGGAGATCGCGAAGATTGGCGCGCAGAAGGTCTTGGTGCTGATCGATGCCTGCAAATCCGGCGCGGCCATGGTGGCCTTTGCGGGCCGGGGTGTCGAAGATCGCAAAGCGCTCGCGCAACTGGCGCGCTCGACCGGCGTACATGTGATGGCCGCATCGACGAAAGATCAGCTGGCATCGGAAGTCAAGGATCTCGGCCACGGCGTGTTCACCTACACCCTGTTAGAAGGGTTGAATGGCAAAGCCGATGGGAGTCCCGAGGACGGGCGCGTCACCGTGCGAGAACTCTTGAGCTACGTGGACAGCCGCTTGCCGGAACTGAGTGAGAAATACAAGCAGCAAGCGCAGTATCCGGTGGTGGACTCCCGCGGCCAGGATTTTCCCCTGGCGACGGTGCGATGACGCAGTTCATAACGTGTTTTCTATGGCATCACAGAAGCAAGGAGACAGACGATGACCCGCGTGAAGACAATGACGTGGATGCTGGGGGCGTTGATGGTGGGCACGATCATGGGGATCCCCATCCTGTGCCTGGCCGCCAATCGTGACCTGACCGTCATGCCGAAAGTGGCGGCGGGTAGCATTCCGATGGCCGGGGACTACTGGGCGCTGATCGTCGGGATCGACCAATATCAGCACGTGCCGCCTCTGGAGACGGCGACGCGCGATGCGACGGCCCTGCGCGATGTGCTCGTCGCGCGCTATGGCTTTCGCACGGACCACGTCACCGTCCTGCTCAACGAGCAGGCGACGCGCGCGGGGATCGAAGAGGCGCTGTATCGGCTGGGGAAACAAGCCGGCCCGACCGACAGTGTGCTCATCTACTACGCCGGGCATGGGCAGCTCGACAGCGACAGCCAGCGCGGCTATTGGGTGCCGGTCGAGGGCAAGGCCCAGTCACCCAGCACCTTCATCAGCAACGCGCTCATTCGCGACGAGATTGCCCACATGAAGGCCAAGCATGTCTATCTCGTGGCCGACTCCTGTTTTAGCGGCACCCTCTTTGCGAAATCGCGGTCCCTCCCGCCGCTCAACGACAAATTCTTTCAGCGGCTCTATGCCAATAAATCCCGCTGGGGCCTCACGTCGGGGCAGAACGAACCGGTGGCGGACCAGGGCAAGAACGGCCACAGTATGTTTGCCTATTTTCTTCTGAAGCTGCTCCAAGAGAACGACCAGCCCTATCTCGTGCCGAGTTACATCTACAATCAGATCGCGCCGCTCGTTGGACGGAATGCCGAACAGCTGCCGCGCAGCGAGCCCTTGCAAGGCGCGGGCGACGAAGGCGGGCAGTTTGTGTTCCGGCTCGCGTCAGCCAGCGGCGGGCCGCTGCCGCAGGCGCGGCCCACGGCGCCAGCCTTGAGCGCGCCGCCGTCGGCCCCCAGCGCAGCCCTGAGCCAGGCGGAACAGGAACTGCAGGCGTTGCACGAGCAAGAGCGGCAATTGGAAGAGCAACAAAGGCTGGCCGCGATGCAGGCGCAGATTGAGGCGAAGAAACAGGAGCTGGAGCAGAAGAAACAACAGCTCCAGGTGGCCAAGGCACCGTCTTATAGTGCCCCGCAGCAGTATAGCGCTCCTCAGCAACAGGGCCGCGAGATCACCGGCAAAGACGGCGCGCCGATGATGTTAGTACCAACAGGGGAGTTTCTGTATGGCGACAACAAGGAACGGGTGTCGCTGCCCGCGTTCTATCTGGACAAGTACGAAGTGAGCACCAGACTCTATAGCGCGTTCATACAAGCCACCCGTCATGAGGAGCCGAAGGACTGGGCTCAGCAGATTGCGCTGGTGAGTCAAGGCGACCGGCCCGTCGTGAATGTCACCTGGCATGACGCCGAGGCGTATTGCCGGTATTACGGCAAGCGGTTGCCGACCGAACAGGAGTGGGAAAAGGCGGCGCGGGGCACAGACGGCAGAATCTATCCCTGGGGGAATGACGAGCCGACGAGCCGGCACGCACTATTTAACACGACGAGCTGGAACGGCTATGGGACGTTGGCGGTGGTGGGGAGCCATGAGGCGGGGGCCAGTCCCTATGGCATTCACGATCTGGCTGGGAATGTCTGGGAGTGGACGAGTTCGGAATACGATAGCAGCACCAAGGTGCTCCGCGGTGGGTCGTGGGGCAATGATCCGGTGAGTCTTCGTTTTGCGTACCGGGGCGGGGATCACCCGACGAGGCGGTTTGCGCATTTCGGTTTCCGTTGCGCCCAGGACCGTTCGAATTAACCCTGGGCTCTGTGGTTCTGTGACCCTGTGTCTGGCTCTTGTCCCTCCCCTTCGCAAGGGGAGGATAGGTGGGGTCGAAGGAAAACGCAGTGAGATCAGGATGGGGGAGTAAAGCGCTCGACCTCCCCTTCCCCTCCTTACGAAGGAGGGGAAGAGCGGGCAGAAAGACGCGAGGTGTCGTGAAACAATGATCCTGTGGGTGTTTCGTTTCCTCCCCTTCGCAAGGGGAGGATAGGTGGGGTCGAGTCTGATGCCGTACACGCAACGAGGAGTGCCGGATTTTCTGCCGCTGAAGCGTCGGCT
>Ga0224495_10001970_pt1 | contig 13851 bp, 14 predicted proteins | sample SF_Jul11_sed_USG_FD_168128 | JGI IMG/M metagenome (GOLD analysis project Ga0224495, IMG submission 168128) | Sediment microbial communities from San Francisco Bay, California, United States - SF_Jul11_sed_USGS_4_1 | ecosystem: Environmental > Aquatic > Marine > Sediment | place: USA: California... | reverse complement strand
TCTACCGGTCTGCGCGTACGGGTATATTTGGATGCCGTGCCTTCATTATGCGTCGCAAGGCGTTTTTCCAAGTCGTTGGTAATGCCGGTGTAGAGCGTGTTGTCGGCACAGCGCACGATATAGCAGAACCAGTTCATTGCTTCCCTTGCCATGACAAGATCGTCGGCACCTCGACTAAGCTGCTAGCTGCCAAGCCGCTGGTTACCTTTCGCAAAAGGAGAAGAGGGGACACGTTGTCGTCTGGCCCATGCATAAGCCAGTATCGCCGCAATTAGCAGCATCACTGCCGCATTGCCCCAGCGCACATAAGGCGTGATACCCGCATATCCCTGCGCCATGCCTTGCAGCACCGCTGCCTGGTGCTGGGGCAATTGCTGCAATATTTTGCCGTCCACTCCGATGATGGAAGTCACGCCGGTATTGGTGGCGCGCAGCATCATGCGTCCGGTTTCCAGCGCGCGCATCTGCGCGATCTGATTGTGCTGCTCTGCGGCATGGGATTCTCCGTACCAGGCATCATTGGTCAGATTCAGCAACAGGGTGGCTTGCGGCAAATGGCGGATGACCTCTTCGCCGAAGACGTCTTCATAGCAGATATCCGGTGCAATTTGTTGTCCCGCCACATGCAGGGGCGGCTGCGATACACTGCCGCGCGCCAGATCGCCCATCGGGATGTTCAGCACACCGTTGATGAACCAGCCCAACAGTGGCCGCAACGGGATGAATTCGCCAAAGACCACCAGATGGTGTTTCCGATAATGCTGTTCGTCCGCCTCACCCAAAGTGAAGACGCTATTGTAGTAGTTGCCCTGCTCACGCTCGAAGGAGCCGATCACTATATCGCCGCCATTCAGCCTGGCATGATCGCGCAGTTGCTCGATCAAATTTTTCGGCACCTCATGGCGCAGCATTGGCAACGCGGTTTCCGGCAGGACGGTAAGCTTCGCCTCGCTTTGCAGAACCATCCTGCGGTAAGTTTCCAGCGTGCCGACCAAAGCGTCTTCATCGAACTTTAGATGCTGCGCAATGTTTCCTTGCACCAGGGCCACGCTGAACGGCTTGCCCTGCGGCTGTGTCCACGCGATACCGCGCAGCACAGCGCCGCCAATCCACAACACGGCCAGCGCCGCAATCGCGATCCGCCCACTATTATTCAAGCGGCACCGCCACAACACGGCCAGCAAGCCTGCGCTGATTGCGGCAACCAGCGACACGCCATATACGCCGAACAATGCTGCATAGCCGGCCAGCAAGCTACCGCTATGTGCGTAACCCAGCGTCAACCACGGAAAGCCGGTGAAGATCGTGCCGCGCAGCCATTCGACCAGCACCCATAGCGCGGGTATCACCAGTGCCGTGCGCAGCCGATCCTCCACCGGGATGCGCGCCTGCGAATAGGTCGCCAGCGCCGGGAACAGGGCCAGGAAGGCAGCGAACAGCAATGTGGCTGGTGCGGCCAGCAGTAGCGGCATGTCGCCGTAATCATGTAGCGCAACATAAATCCAGCTTATGCCGGTGCTGAACAACCCCAGGCCGAAAGAAAACCCCAGCCAACCCGCTGAGCGCGGCGAATCGGCGCTTTGCAACAGCGCGAACAATGCCGCGAGCGCCAGCAGCGGAATTGGAAAAACCCCGAATGGTGCAAAGCCGAATACGCATGCAGCTCCAGCCAGCAGTGCCGATCCGTTATCCTTGTTGATTATGCTCATGCGGTTTTCCCGTTAATCCATGTATGCAAAACGCGCGCAGCATAACCGATAGCGCACCCTCTCCGCCAACCGCCACGGTTTTGCCGCGCTGTGTTTTATTTTCGCAAGCTGCCGCTTTGTGCTTAAATCGCGCCACATACACCACACAGAATAGTCATGGAAAAGATCCGCCTGTCCAAACGCATGTCAGAACTCGGCCTGTGCTCGCGCCGCGAAGCAGACAGCTATATCGAAAAAGGCTGGGTCGAGGTCGATGGCGAAATTGTCAGTGAACTGGGCAGCAAGGTTTACCCAACCCAGAAAGTGATGCTGCGCACCCCCGCGCAGAATACCCAGCAGCAGCGCGTAACGATACTGCTCAACAAGCCGATTGGTTATGTGTCTGGGCAGGCGGAACACAATTACAAACCGGCGATCACTTTGCTGGACAGCGCGACACGCTGGGCGGAGGATCAGTCGCCGTTGCGCTTCCATCGCAGCCAGTTGCTCGGCCTCGCCCCGGCCGGCCGGCTGGATATCGACTCGCAGGGATTGCTGGTGCTCACCCAGGACGGGCGCATCGCAAGACAGCTGATAGGCGAGGATTCGCAAGTGGACAAGGAATATCTGGTGCGGGTGCAGGGCAGGCTGGATGACAGCGGCCTGGCCTTGCTCAATCAGGGTCTCAAACTGGATGGCGAATATCTCAAACCGGCGAAAGTAACCTGGCAGAACGAAGATCAGTTGCGCTTTGTGCTGCGCGAGGGCAAGAAACGCCAGATCCGCCGCATGTGCGAGATGGTTGGACTGAGCGTTACCGGGCTGAAACGCATCCGCATCGGCAAGGTGAAGCTGGGTAATCTGCCGGTGGGACAGTGGCGCTATCTGGGCCCGGAAGAAAATTTCTAAACCTGTGCCGAGCCGGACATCGGTGCCCACAAAAACAGGGATCGCGTAAGCGACCCCGTTAAGCCGCTATGTGCGGCTCACAAATTTAACCCCCCGGCTTTGATGAGATGGACGCCCACTTTCCGATACGGCCGGGGGATACTTACATCACGTTAATTGTTAGGCCTGAACTCGCTTGCGAAGCACACGTTTAACATGCGTGATTGTTTGCGCTTTATGAGTTAGCCGTCATGCTGCCCTGGATAAATCGCTTGCAGCGTTTCCCGCGCACACCGGCTCCAAGTTGATCCCGCTTTAATCTTTATTTTTTCCGCGGCCATTCCCGCGGCCGCTGCTATTGCCGGGACCATGGCCGGGGCCGCGCCCCTGTCCACCGCCTTGTGCTACAGCATTGCCGCCCTTTTCACCCGTAAAAGACAAGTTGCCATTCTTCAACGCATGGAATTCCGGCGAACCCGGCTTGATGCCCAATTCCTGCGCCAGCTTTCCCCAGCCTTTTCCCTTGCCGCGCTGATAAAGCCGCAACACATCGTCAGGATCCTTGTGTGCCATCTGGCCAAGCTGCAACACCATGAACGCATCTGCCGGGTCGGAGACTGCACCAACGATGAGCTTCACATTGGATTCTGGGATACCGAACTGCGCGCTCAGCTTGGTGGTGAAGCCATTTTTATCTGCCTTCGCCTGGATATTCACGCTTTCTAGGAAATCATTCAGGCCGGCATGGGCGAGAGGAGTCATGCCCGCAAGACTTGCCGCAAGAGACAAGATAAAAGCGATTCTTTTCATTTCACTACCTCCATTAAATAACGCACACAAAATTTTCAGGACCATCCATCACGGGCGTACGTTGCAATGATACTACTACGGTACATTTCATTCGAATTACATTGTTGCCCATAAATAGATTCGAACTATGTCACTGGGTCGCACCGACGCGCAGCCCAAACTGCCAGTGAAATGCGAGTATCGTGTTTTGCCATTGATCGCCATCAAGCCACCGTGATCACGACTTTCCCGCTGGCATGCCCAGCTTCAACATAACGTATCGCATCAGGCAGCTCGCTCAGCGAAAAACGCCTGTCGATGACCGGTTTGATCTTGCCGGATTCAAGCAACTCCTTCAGAAAAAGCAGGTCCTTCTGGTTCGGTTTTGAAGAGACCGCGCGCATCTTCCTGTCGCCTGCCAGCGAAAGTAAAGGCCCAAACAACAAAGCCTGGAATAGCTGCCCGCTGCCACCGCCCACCATGGCATACCTCCCCTGCGGAGACAAGGTGCGCCGGTAATCGAAGATCGAATGGAACCCGTTCACCGCCACGATGAGATCATATCGCCTCCCGCTGCGCGTGAAATCTTCCCGCATATAGTCGATCACATGGTCGGCACCCAGCGCGCGAGCCTGCTCCATCTTCTTCGTGCTGCACACCGCAGTCACCTCCGCCCCGAAATACTTGGCAAGCTGGATCGCAAATGTCCCCACCCCGCCCGATGCGCCATTGATCAGCACGGACTGTCCCGCCCGTACCTGCCCCACATCGCGCAAAGCATGCAGCGCCGTCATGCACGCCAGCGGCACAGCTGCTGCTTCATCAAAGGTTACATTGGCTGGTTTCAGGACAAGCTCATGTTCATGTGCACACTTGTATTCCGCAAATCCGCCCATGCCGCTTTCGAACACATCGCCGAACACTTCATCGCCAGGCTTGAACCGTGTGACATCGCTGCCCACGGCCTTTACCACGCCGGCAACATCCGCTCCGGGACAGGTGATTTTTTTGGGTCTGAACAAACCGGAATAGAAACGCACCAGAAAAGGATCGGCGCTCACCATGCGCCAGTCTGCGGCATTCACCGATGCGGCGCGCACTCTCACCAGCACCTCACCCGCTTTTGGAGCGGGTTTCTCAACCTCTATGAGTTGAAGGACTTCCGGTGGGCCGTACTTGGTAAAGACAAAAGCTTTCATAGCGTTCATTCCTCAATCGGGAAACCGCGCTATCAAAGCATTAATTGCGATGCTGGCCATCTGGCTCTCCACTTGATGAGATAGGCTCATGGCAATCAAAGATTGCCCAGGCACCGTCCCCATGTCACTCGTGAGCAAACCCCTACATCACTTGAGAAAGAAAAGAACCCAGTCTCATATCTGTGGTAAGGATATGCTCGGCTAACCAATGCTCAATAAACTCGATATTTGCATCCGACACGGGTTTGCCTGACTGTAGGATTTCCTGCTGCAGCTTCTTGATGGTGGCAATCAATTCCCTGTGCTCCGCCTTGTGTTCGCCGATTTCCTTATAACCGTGCTTCAGCATCAGGCGCTCTTCATGACTAAAGTGCCAGATCGCACAATTGATCAGCTCGTTCAGAACCGCAGCCAGATACTCCTGGGATTCCCCCTCTGCCACAGAGTGATCGAGAACATTAAAAACATTCACCAGCTTACGGTGATCCTCATCGATCTCATCGACTGCGACACTTAATACCTCACCCCAAACTAAATCGTTCACGAGAATTCTCCTTTTTGGAAAAATCCCCCGAGAGGGCATGAATATTTCTAGAATGAAAACTAAACCGGTTTAATCAGAATCTTCTTCAGAATACTTGGATACAGGAATAATGGAGCAGCAACAAACAAAATACTATCAGATATTGGAAATGCTGAATCATTGGATTCTTAGCCATCCCCCACAATAACGGTGGGATCACATAAGGTTGAATTGTTCGGCAACGCCATCTTCAATAAATAAAGCGACCTCAGCACCTTTTGTTTTACCTCTAACGCAAAACAAATTCTATGGCAGACCCAAATAGCTGCTCGCAAAACCATTCCGATGCTGTCCCATCAGCCACACTTTTCTTTCGCAACTCCCGCGTCATCTTTTAAACTGTCATCCATCGATTGATACGAGGCGACGACGAATGAGTGCAAAGGTGGTAGTCATTACCGGTGCCAGCCGCGGGCTGGGGCGCGCCATGGCGGAAGAGTTCATCCGGCTGGGGCACCGGGTACTGGGTTGCGGTCGGTCGGCCAAAGCCATGCGTGAACTGGATGCACGGTACGGGCCAGCCCACCGCTTCAGCGTGGTGGATGTCACCGACGACAAGGAGGTGCGCGACTGGGCCGCGCAATGCCTGCAACAGGCCGGGCCGCCCGATCTGCTGTTGAATAACGCGGCTATCGTCAACCGCAATGCGCCGCTGTGGAAAGTGCCTGCCCGCGAGTTCTCGGAGGTCATCGACGTCAACATCAAAGGCGTGGCGAATGTGATACGTCACTTCGTGCCTGCCATGGTGGCAAGGAAACATGGGGTGATCGTCAATTTCAGTTCGGGCTGGGGACGTTCCACCGATGCCGAAGTCGGCCCCTATTGCACCACCAAATGGGCCATCGAGGGACTGAGCAAATCGCTCGCGCAGGAATTGCCGAAGGGGATGGCGGCCATCCCGCTGAATCCGGGCATCATCAATACCGATATGTTGCGCAGCACGTTTGGCGGAGAGGCAGCGAATTTCCCCTCAGCAGAAACTTGGGCTGAAACCGCCGTCCCCTGGTTGCTGGGGCTGAAGCCTGCAGACAATGGGCACTCGCTGACGGTAGGCGAGCGCCATTAAGGTGATTCAAAATTGAACTGACCCATATTCTCCGGGAATAACCGTGGTCTATCCCGACAATTCGATTGTTACAAGCAGGGCATTGTGCTAACTTCATCCACCTTCATTACCGGGAAAGGTCCATGCGATCTTTTCGTCCCGTCATCCTTACCTCGTTGGCCATGGTCGCCTTTGCCGGTAATTCGCTGTTGTGCCGCCAGGCGCTGAAATACACCACCATTGATGCAGCGAGTTTTACCACCTTGCGCATTGCATCCGGAGCATTGACGCTGTGGCTGATCGTGCGCTTCAGTCGCCGCGCAGTCAGTGGTGATGGTAACTGGGCTTCCGCGTTTGCGCTGTTCGCCTATGCAGCGGGCTTCTCGTTCGCCTATCTCAGTCTTACCGCTGCCACTGGTGCATTGCTGTTGTTCAGCGCGGTGCAGACAACGATGATCGGTTATGGCCTCTGGTCAGGGGAGCGCCTGCACGGCGCGCAATGGATGGGACTGGCACTCGCGCTCGGCGGCCTGGTTGTGCTGCTGTTGCCGGGACTCTCCGCTCCGCCGTTGTTCGGCACTGTGTTGATGCTGGGTGCTGGCGTCGCATGGGGCATCTATTCGCTGCGCGGTAAAGGCAAGGGTGACCCCACGCGCGTTACTGCAGGCAATTTCATCCGTGCCGTGCCCATCGCTGTCGCTATGAGTTTGCTCGCCAGCGCAAACCTGCAGCCCGATGTTTCGGGAGCGCTCTATGCGCTTGCATCGGGGGCATTGGCCTCGGGTATCGGCTATGCGATCTGGTACACCGCGTTGCCGTTGCTCAAGGCCGCCAGTGCCGCGACGGTACAGCTCAGCGTGCCAGTGATCGCCACGCTCGGCGGCATCTTATTCCTCGGCGAGCCGGTCACGATGCACTTCATGGTCGCCACTGCGGCGATACTCAGTGGCATCGCGCTCGTTATCCTTACCCGGCCGAGATAAGTCAGGTTCGCAGTAACATGGGGTCTGTGGGGAAACCGTGGTCTGCCCCGATGATTGTTGGGGCACAACCACCTAAATTTCGTTGGCCGGACGCAGGTCGGCAAACATGCTGTTTGCCATCCAGTGGGTGATATTGCTGGTCAAATGGGGATTGCCGACGATCTTGATCACGCCATCCTTCTGCGCTTTCCGGTAGGTCATGTTGCCCATCCAGATATCCGCCATGTTTTTTACGGTCGTAGTGAAATAAACGTCGACATCCTTGCCCGGATCATTGATGCAGGTATCCACCTTTCCATCGCTGACGACCAGCCACCAGTCGGGCACCTTGCCCAGGTCGGTAAAACAGAAGCGGATCACGCTTTCCTTGCCGGGTAACTTGTCCACCTGGATGCTGCGTTGCAGGTACAGCATCAACAGTTCGATGTCGTATTCCTTTTCGGACAGTGAAGAACTCGCCCAGCGCAGACCCCACATGCCCATCGACTGGATGATGGGCAACAGCTCCTTGCAGGCCTCGGTGGGAAAATACTCATAACCCTTCTGGCCGGGGATCCTCTTTTTCAACACCAAGCCTTGTTCACTCAAGGTATCGAGACGCTTGGAGAGCAGCGTGGGCGAAATCAGGCTCAGCCCCCTTTGCAGTTCATTGAAACGGGTCGAGCCCATCAGCAATTCCCGCAGGATCAGAATAGTCCACTTTTCCCCGAGGACCTCGCACGCCTTGGAGATAGGACAGAATTGGCCGTATTCCATTGTTTGCCTCCTTGCGGCTCATGCCGCCAAATTGATGAAGTGTAGTGCGTTACTCCATTTTGTGTAGTTGGATACTACATGTTCCTGACTATTTCCAGAAGGTTTTACCGAATAATCTGGCACCAGGTCATCGGAACTGATCCGGTCGCCAACCAAACCAACTTTCAAGGAGATCAACATGAACCACTATACCGACGCAATGATTGCCACCCGTAACGTATTGAGCGACGCGGAATTCGATGAAGTCGCCAGAAAACTGCGGGACATCGATGGAGTAGGCCAATTCACCCGCTCCCAATATGTTTCGCGCGCCATCTGGATACCCTACGAAGCAGGAAAAATACGCGCTCAATCCATCCTCAGCCAGATCACCAGCCTGGGTTTCAACGCCAGCCTGGTCGGCATGTGATCAGACTTGATTTCAAGGAATGTAAAAGGAGAGACCACATGAACGCGAACAAAGCATTATGGGAAAAAGGGGACTTCACGCGCATCGCCGCCACCATGCGCGAAAGCGGTGAAGCGCTCGTCGACACGTTCGGCATCACCCCGAGCCACACGGTGCTCGACCTGGGGTGTGGTGATGGAACCACTGCCATACCGGCAGCGAAACGCGGCGCCGAAGTGCTGGGGGTCGATATTGCGAGCAATCTCGTTGCCGCAGGCAACCGGCGTGCAAGGGAGCATGGCCTTCACAATTGCAGGTTCCAGGAAGGTGACGCCTCCAACATGCAGGGAATACCGAATCAATCGTTCGATCTCAGCGTCAGCATTTTCGGTGCCATGTTCGCACCCAAACCGTTCGATGTGGCGAAAGAGTTGGTGCGTGTCACCCGGCCCGGTGGGCGCATCATCATGGGCAACTGGATCCCCAATGATCCGACACTGGTCGCGCAGATACTGAAGATCAGCTCGGCGTTTACGCCACCCCCTCCCGAGGGTTTCATCAGCCCGATGACCTGGGGCGTCGAGAGCAACGTCACCGAGCGCTTCGTCGCGGCTGGTGTTCCGGCTGAGCAGATAACCTTCAAGCGCGACACGTTCACTTTCAATTCATCCGATTCGCCTGAAGAACTCCTCGGCCTGTTCAGGAGCTACTACGGGCCGACCATGAATGCCTTTGACGCGGCCGAAAAGAGCGGGCGCACCGAAGAACTGCAAACACAATTGGCGGATCTTTTTAAAGCGCAAAACAAAAGCTCGAACAAGAACACAACCACCATCCCCGCAACATTCCTGCGTGTGACGGTTGCGGTTTGATATTGGGATTTCAAATCAGTCGCAGCGGCAACATAGGAACGGAGCCCCATTCTGTCCACAAAACAAATTGGGTTCCGCTCCTGTATTATCGCTGCAAACAATTCGACTCTGAGCTGTTCCCATCAGCTCATCATCTTGCGGGCAAAAATATTAATGCGTTGCAGCCTCTACCAGCTCGCCGCGTTGACTTTCATTTTCTTCAGGCGCGCCTTGCCAGAGCATGTCATACCCCAGTTCTTTGCTGTCCGTGCATAGCTGGCCAAGGGCTTCGAATTTGTCCTTGAACGCCTTATCGGCATGGGATTTCTCATGCTGATCAAATGAACGCCAGAACGTGACGATTGCAACATGGCTTTCCGCCTCTTTCGAGCCGCTCAACGAACCTTCGTCGGAAATGAAACCCGAAAACTGGTACACCTGACCGGCGATGAACCCGCCATTCTCGTTACCGTATGTATTCTTCACCACATTGCACATCTCGCCCAGGGCCAACTCGACATCTTCCATCGCAACACCGGGCCTGAGTTTCACGGTATTGAAAAGCATCTTTGCACCAAATGGAATCGTGATAGGTGTAAACATGATCAGCCTCCTTATTGATTGGAATGGATACGGCACATGCCGGATCGACATACCCGACCAATTTGATAAGTTTTTGCTAATATAGTTCAACTCAGTCCAGGTAAAACCCTCAGCCAGAAAGGGTGATATTAATCAGGGGCCTGACGGCGCGAATTAATGCGCGAAAGAATATGCAGAGGAAATTCTTGCTTAAGAATGGTACACGGAAACCGTGGTCTGTCCCTGATTGTTCCGTGCTCAACCTGAATTTGCTTTGGGAAACGACGCGAAAACGAGCCGAGAGACAGACAGGTCAAAACCAGAAAGCGGCGTGGCGGCGACGTATGAACCGTATTTCTGTAAGTTAGTGTGCCGCTGGCCAATTGGCACTTTGACATTCTTGAATAAATATTCTTGAGTTACAATTGTTGGTGTCGTCAACATGTTGTTTTGCTAGCGTGGACAGATCAAACCTGACGGGCTATGAAACGAATTTCATCAGGGCGACTGGCTTGGAAGAAAAATACACGCATATCCATTTCGGAATATTTTTGATCAAGGGAGATAAACATGAAAATCTCTATCATCATTCTTCTGACATTACTTTCGGTACCACAGGCCTTTGCCGAAAATGACAGGCGCTTTTTTGCCGGGTATGAGCTCTTCGAAATGTCAATGAACAATTTCAAAAACTTCGCTGGAGAAGTTGGATATAAGCTTGATGACAACAGTGAAGCCAAGCTTGTAGTGATGAATGTAAGCCTGACAGAAAGACACCTATCCAACAAATATGAAGCACATGCAACGGATAACAAAGGAAATGTTGACGGGCGTTTCAAAGGATACGAGTTGAGTTATGACAGATTTTTCACACAGCGCTGGTATTACATGGTAAGTGCAGGGTGGTTCCACTACTACTATCAGCACACCATATTAGGCTCGAGCACAGAGACCAAGTCTTTAGCTCTGGGGACAGGAATAGGATATAAATATCCGAACCTTTTGGGAGTCGAGAATCTGTATTTAAATTTTTCCTATCCTGTAAGGTATTATTTCAACCCACTCAAGGAAACAAAGTTGGGCAATACCTTGGTACATGAACATAAGTTAGTCAATAATCTTTGGTTATTTATCGGGTATACATTCTAAGGATTCAGGGGGCAAAAATTGAAGAAGGCAGATTTGACCTGCCCCCAATCATAGTGCCAAGGGGCACTTCGTAAAATCCGTAATCAAGCTACCCGATTTCTTCTTTCTCATCGCTTCCAGGGGTAGCAATCCGGAAGCGTGCTGCAAATTCTGCTGGCGTCAGATAATCCAGCGCACTGTGCGGTCGGCTCTCATTGTAATCGAGCCGCCATGCGACAACCAACACACGCGCCTCAGCCAGATTAGAAAACCAGTGTTCGTTCAAGCATTCATCTCGAAACCGACCATTAAAGCTTTCGATGTAAGCGTTCTGTGTTGGCTTGCCCGGCTGAATCAGCTTTAGCTGAACGCCGTTACGATATGCCCATTGATCCAGTGCCCGCCCGGTGAATTCCGGTCCTTGATCCGTCCGGATCGCCTGCGGCACACCTCTGAAATGAACGGCCCGATCCAGCACGCGAGTGACATAATGCCCGGAAATGCTGACGTAAGCTGAATTTCAAAGAGTCCAACGTTTCGTAAAATGTATGGAGAAACGGAGGATGGAAATGGAGAAGTTACCGAAAGCGGAATACAGTCCGGAATTCAGGGAGTAGGCGGTTCGGACACATCAGAAGAGTGGCCTCTCAGTGGCCGAGGTTGCCAAGCGTTTGTCCTTACCCAAGGCCACGCTGAATAACTGGGTGAAATATTAATCGGGGACAGACCACGTTTTATTTTTCCCGATCTCTTCATACACCCAGAGCGGATCAAGGTCAGCACCATTCGGCCAAGTCAGTGCGCCGAGTTCAACGCTTACCTGATTGAACAACTTCTCATCCTTGAGCGCAGCGAATATGCCTGCCTGCTGGCTTGCAACCAGCGCAGACATATCGACGACACCGCTCGTACCATCGTTGCAGGCGATTGAGAGCCGATAACCCGGCTGCGCGCTCACCGAACGCACGCGCCAAGGCGCTGCTGCGACTACTCCAGCGGGGCGATGTTCTTGGGTAACTGTTTCGCTTGGCATAGGTTCCAATCCTCCATCAATTCGGTGCGATGTTGTGCGGCCCATTCGAGTACCAGTGCCTGCGCACGTCTCGGCAAACTCCCCCTGATGACTTCCAGCGTCCGAATGTCAATCAGGGCTTCGTACTCGCCATACATGGCGTGAAAGTGCGGCGGCGCATGCTCTCGCCAGAACATCTGAATCACGATTCCGAAGAACTGGCTGATGGTTGGCATGCGCTACCTCCTTGCGAGTTAGTTTAACCCTTCAACAAGTTCAGGGCGAGCGGTCTCTGCGTGTATTAGCGGCTGATAGGTTTATAACGGATGCGTTTTGGTTTTGCTCCCTCTTCACCCAATCGCTTGCGCTTATCCGCCTCATATTCCTGATAGTTTCCGTCAAAGAACGTCCAGTGCGAATCGCCTTCCGCCGCGAGGATGTGGGTGGCGATGCGGTCGAGGAACCAGCGGTCGTGCGAGATCACCAGCACGCAGCCGGCGAATTCGAGCAGCGCATCTTCGAGCGCGCGCAGCGTTTCCACGTCCAGGTCGTTCGACGGTTCGTCGAGCAACAGCACATTGCCGCCGGAGATCAACACCTGCGCCAGATGCAGGCGGCCGCGCTCGCCGCCGGAAAGCTGGCCGACGATCTTGGCCTGGTCGCCGCCCTTGAAGTTGAAGCGGCCGATGTAGGCGCGCGCCGGGGTTTCGTATTTGCCCACGGTGAGGATGTCGTTGCCGCCGGAGATCGCGTCGAACACGGTCTTGTCGTTCTGCAGCGCGTCGCGCGCCTGGTCGACGTGCGCGATCTTCACGGTGGAGCCGATCTTCACTTCTCCTGAATCCGGTTTTTCCTTGCCGGTGATCAGCTTGAACAGCGTGGACTTGCCCGCGCCGTTCGGGCCGATGATGCCGACGATCGCGCCGGGCGGCACCTTGAAGCTGAGGTTGTCGATCAGCAGGCGGTCGCCATAGGCTTTGGATACATTGTTAAACTCGATGACCTCGTTGCCGAGCCGCTCGCCGACCGGGATGAAGATCTCCTGCGTCTCGTTGCGCTTCTGGTGTTCCATCGAATTGAGTTCCTCGAAGCGGGCGATACGCGCCTTGGATTTTGCCTGGCGTCCTTTCGGGTTCTGCCGCACCCATTCCAGTTCCTGCTTCATCGCCTTCATGTGCGCGTCGACCTGCTTGTTCTCCTGCTCGAGGCGCGCTTCCTTCTGCTCCAGCCAGCTCGAGTAGTTGCCCTTCCACGGGATGCCGTGGCCGCGGTCCAGTTCCAGTATCCATTCGGCGGCGTTGTCGAGGAAGTAGCGATCGTGCGTGACGGCGACCACGGTGCCGGGGAAGCGCACCAGGAATTGTTCCAGCCATTCTACCGATTCGGCATCGAGGTGGTTGGTCGGCTCGTCGAGCAGCAGCATGTCGGGCTTTTCCAGCAGCAGCTTGCACAGCGCGACGCGGCGCTTCTCGCCGCCGGAAAGATTCTTGATCTCGGCATCCCACGGCGGCAATCGCAATGCATCGGCGGCGACCTCGAGCTGGTGTTCGGTGTCCGAGCCGGCAGTGGCGATCACGGCTTCGAGCCGCGCCTGCTCGGCGGCCAGCGCATCAAAGTCGGCGTCCGGTTCGGCATAGGCTGCATACACCTCGTCGAGTTTTTTCTGTGCGGAGAACACTTCGCCGAGGCCTTGTTCCACTTCCTGGCGCACGGTCATGGTCGGGTCGAGCTGCGGTTCTTGCGGCAGGTAGCCGATGGAGATGCCCGCCAGGTGCTGCACCTCGCCTTCGTATTCCTTGTCCACGCCGGCCATGATGCGCAGCACGGTGGACTTGCCCGAGCCGTTCAGGCCGAGCAGGCCGATCTTCGCGCCGGGGAAGAAGCTGAGGGAGATGTCCTTGATGATCTGGCGCTTGGGGGGAACGATCTTGCTCACGCGGAGCATCGACATTACATATT
>Ga0224495_10001969_pt1 | contig 13853 bp, 13 predicted proteins | sample SF_Jul11_sed_USG_FD_168128 | JGI IMG/M metagenome (GOLD analysis project Ga0224495, IMG submission 168128) | Sediment microbial communities from San Francisco Bay, California, United States - SF_Jul11_sed_USGS_4_1 | ecosystem: Environmental > Aquatic > Marine > Sediment | place: USA: California... | reverse complement strand
TCAGGAGCTCAAGGAGTGGGTTGCCCTCGTGGATTATGTAAGAGACTTCCCGGATAAGAATCGTGATGGATTTCCTGACATTCCTGAGAAATATAGAGGAAAACTTGGTAGAATCGTAAAAGAGCCAAGCTGGAATCCAGTTTCCCTCCTGTCGAGGGGTACCGATGTAACCTGGATCGCCTTTGGGGTGATCATGGGCTTAATTGTCGTCTTGGGATTTGGGGTATTCTTGTTTTCGAGGAAGATGAGAAAAACATCTTGAATTATTTGTTGAAGGCGAAAAAGATGAAACAATGGTTCTGCCTGGGTATGGTAGGTCTTTTGCTGGTTCTTTTAACATTCGCGTCACCCTGCTACGCGCAGGAGGCTGGAAAAGAAAGACTCATCGATCAGAGGGTGGGGAAATTCCTCGATAAAATGAAGAACCGATGGAGAGATTTGAACGTCCCCGAACAAGACGGGAAGATCCTTTACGAAATAGTACGACTGAACAAATACAAAAAGGCTCTGGAGATAGGAACATCAACAGGACATTCTGCCATATGGATTGTATGGGCCCTCAGCAAAACAGGCGGCAAATTGATTACCATCGAAATTGACGAAGGCCGATATAAGCAGGCCTTGGCGAATTTCAAGGAAGCGGGCCTCGGCGACTATATTGATGCCCGGCTTGCCGATGCCCATCAGTTAGTAAAAGAGGTTCCGGGGCCTTTTGATTTTGTCTTTATTGATGCGGATAAAGATTGGTATACCAACTACGCAAAGGCCTTAATCCCGAAGCTTGAACCCGGGGGCTGTATGACGGCGCACAATGTGGAGAGAGGCCGATTTAGCATGAGAGGCACTCGGGACTATTACGAATATATGAAAAGCCTGCCTGAATTTGAAACCACCCTCCATCCCAAGAGCCCCGCCGGCATGGCCATCAGTTACAAAAGGAAGAAAAGTAAATAGACGCCGAGAGGATAATAGAGCTTCGCTACACTTTAATCCAGCGGCGTTGAAGGCTGTAGTAAAGAAGCAATCCTGCCAGATAGGCCACGCCCATGTTCCACATAGCCGTGCCAGCGGTCACCAGGAGAACGAAGAGGTTCTGCTTCCTCAGTTTGATATCCTTAATGACCAGCGCCAATTCTACTCCAGCAAAGAAGAGGATAACGCCCAGAATTGGGCGAGGGAAAACCTGAAAGAGAAGGACAACGGAGTCACTTAGAAAAAGACCTATCAGAAGCACGATCATTCCCAAAATTACCAAAGCCCCTCCTGTCCTGGCCCCAAACCTCAGATGCCCAGCCATCCCTCCTGCCCCATGACACAACGGAACCCCACCGATGGAGGCGCTGATCAGATTCATCACTCCGTGATCGATGGAAATCTTCTTGGCCGTCACCTTTCTTTCGGGGAAGTAGTTATTATTTTCAGTAACGGTTGCAAGGATGGCATTGCCAAGCGTGAGAGGCGCTTGGGGGAGTCCTAAGATGACAAATCCGGAGAGAAGTTCTTTCCATGTAATTTTACCAAACGATAATTCAGGCCACCGAAATCGGATAGAGATATGCGAGAGTTCGCTGAAGAGCTCCGGTCTTTGAATAAAGGCAAAGACGATCCCGTATCCCAACAGGGCCAACATGGCCGGCAGGCGCTGGTTATTAAGAAGGAGGAACGTCAGGACAATCCCTCCAATGGCAAGCAGGGGTTGAGATTTCATCATTCCTAACCCCTCAAGAATGAAACTTAATCCCAATCCAAGCATGATCCCCCGGATCACTGGCTTTGTGGTAACCTTTTCGATCCAGTTGATTAGTCCGGTCAATCCCATCAAAAGCCAGAAGAGACCCGTGAAGATTCCCGATCCCCAAATCATTCCTGACGTGATCGTTCCCGCATGGGCGATGGCCATTCCGCCAATGGCTTTCATGGGCTGAACAGGAATGGGAGTCTTGAAATAGAGTCCTACGAAGATCTTGAAAAGGCCGAAAGCGACGAGGATTCCTAGGGGATCCATCTTGTTCAGGGTGATATATCCCACCACAAAAGGGATCAGCGTCCCCAGATCCCCAAACGCCCCAGCGAATTCCATTTTGTTGTAGTCGTTGCCCCACAATCGCATGGTCGTTCTTCCTCTGACGCTTAGCCTAAGATATGCCAGGAGGCATACAATTTCAAGGGAAAAGAGGGAAGAAAGTGGAGATTGACGGAATTTACTAAAAGGTGTAAAGTTCAAACCGAAATTGAAAGCAAGTTGAAAGGAAGAATGGCTATGCTAAAACGAATCCTCTATTTCATGAATGTGGACATCTGGGAAATCCGGTCAAAAGACCTTCCCCTTATCAAAGCCTTACCTATTAAAATTCTCCGTGTGGTCATTCTTTCAGCGCGGGGATTCATGAAGGACGATTGCCGGAAGAAAGCCTCCGTTTTGACCTACTATTCCCTCCTTAATATTGTTCCTGTTTTCGCTGTCGTATTCGGAATCGCCAAGGGCTTTGGCTTTGAAAAGCTCATCGAGAAACAGATTCTTCAGATGGCCCAGAACGGAAATTGGCAATCCGACGTAACCAATCAGATCCTTGGGTTCTCCCATTCCCTTCTTGAAAATGTGAAGGGGGGGATCATTGCCGGCGTGGGTGTTGTTTTGCTATTCTGGACCATTGTATCGATAATAGGCAAGATCGAAGAGTCACTCAACGACGTCTGGGACGTCCGAAGACCGAGGACCCTTGTAAGGAAGTTCAGCGATTATCTGACCATGATGGTTCTGGCTCCTGTGCTCTTCATCATCTCCAGCAGTGCGACCGTTCTGGTAGCAGGTCAGGTACGGTTCTTCGCCCAAAAGGCAGGGCTCCTGGCGGTCCTCGGTCCAGTGATCTCTTTCTTCTTAAATTTGTTGCCTTACGTTTCCATCTGGACTCTCTTGTCGGTGCTCTACCTTATTTTACCGAACACGAGAGTCCCCGTCCGGGCTGGCATCTTGGGAGGGGTCGCTGCAGGAACCATTTTACAGATTGTCCAATGGATCTATATTAAATTTCAGATCGGCGTGGCGAGCTACGGTGCCATTTATGGCAGCTTCGCTGCCCTTCCTCTTCTGTTACTATGGATTCAAATGAGCTGGATGATCGTTCTGTTCGGATCAGAGATTGCCCATGCCAGTATCCATTATGAAACCTACGGCTTCCACCCGGACTATTCACGGATAAGCGTCTCTTCAAGGAAACTCCTCGTTCTCAGAATCTTTCGCCTTGTTGTGGAGAAGTTTTCTATGGGGGAAAAACCTTTTAGCATCAGCCAAATTGCGCATGTGTTAGAGATTCCGGTCCCCCTGGTTCGGCAACTCCTTCATGAATTGGCTGACATTGGGCTGGTGGCTGAAACTCCAAGTGGGATCAAAAACGAAGTCGCCTTTCAGCCGGGCCGGACGATTGAGGGCATGACCCTAAAATATGCCCTCGATGCCTATGAGCAGCATGGCGCCAGCGCCCCCCATCCTCCATCCGAAGAAGCGGAGAAGATGTTTACGTATCTGAAAGAGATGTCGGAGACCATGGAAAAATCCACCGCAAACATTAGCTTGAAAGAGATGTGTCAACCCTAGCGTACGACTGGGTCAAAAATTCCTTCCTCTCCTTTGTCATTGCGGGTTTACCTTCGCCTGCCCGTGCTTGTCGTTTAGACCCGACGACGGGATACGGGGCGGGGAGGGGAGGATGCCTTCGGAATGAATGCCGAGAAGCGTTAGAGACACACCCCTAGCTGATCTTCTGTGTTTGTTGAATCAAACGAGGCCCGACCTTCCCCTCTCCTTTTTCGTAGAAGAGAACGTAACTCAGGTTGATCGTTGTTTTGAAGGTGTACCGATAGGCGACCTGTTCTTCATAGAACTGGGTTCCCCCTTCTTGATAGGATGGGACCATCACTCTCTCCGTATACCGACGCAAGGGCTCAATAAACTTCCTCCATGTTCCAGTATTCAGGTGTCTTCTCCCTTTCTTCAGATCTTTCGTTAAGGCATCGTGCGTATGCCCAAAGATAATGTGTTTTCCTACTCCCTCTGCGGCCAATCGCTTGGCAGCCTTCACCAGATCGGGTTGGTATTTCCCTGCGATCAAATCTAATACCAGATTCCCAACTTCTCCAGGGTGGTTCAGAATGAATTCCATGATGGTCTCATAATAAATCTGTTTCAGCCTTCCTTTCTCCTCAATCGAGTCCAACCAGTTATCAATGGCGGTTTGGGGTCTCACATTGTCAAGATCGTTTATGATGGCTGGGTCTATCCCCAACTCGTCTTGCCTTCTCTTCACCTTCTCATAGAACTTATCGGTGACTTCTACGACGATCTTTTCCCCGAGGGGGTAAGGGATCGAAGTTCCATCGCTGTCGAAGGTATTGTTGACAATGTCGTATCGGTGACCATGCTCAGCCCAAATCCCTAGAGATTTATCACGATAATGATTCTCGGGGGTGAGGGCGAGCCCAAATTTTCCACGAATCATCTCCAGGAGCCTTGGATCGAGAGTAGCACCAACATCATGGTTTCCTATCACATACCTCAATCGACGGGTCTTTTTCCTTGTGAAATACCTGAGGGTTTCAAAGAAAGGGACGTGTTGCTCCACAATGTCTTCCATGACCTTTAACCTCACCTCGCGATGAGGCAATCCTTCAAATTCAAAGTATTTCTGTGTTCGTATCAAGTCGAAGATGTCCCCGAGAAGGATCATTTCAATCTTTTTGAATTCTCTCGCGAGCTTCCTTACCAGGTTTTCAAATTCCCGGTGAAACTGAAAATCGTCTCTCTCCTTTCCGTCGCCTAAATGGAGATCACTCAAGAAAACTTTCATCGTGTCCAGTCTCTTTTGACCTTTTTGGTTGATCTCATGCTCAGACGATATCCCGTAATTTCCTTGGCTTTCCCAACGGCTCCTTATTAACGAACAGGGTCCCACCGGTGGCAGGATTGACATCGATGAACCACTTGATTAACCTGATCTCTCCATTTTCCATCTCTATTCCGGTGACGCAACGCGGATGAACGCAGCTTCCGGTATTACAATAAGGCGGGTCCCCCTCTCCGGGGAGGTAGGGTCGATGGGTGTGACCAACGATCAATAGGCCGACTTTCCTCAGATTCCGATTCAACCATGCGACGATTTCCTTTTCCAACTTTATTCTTTTCTTGAAGTTCTTTGCTGGACTGGTAGGGTCTCTGGCACCTACGAGTTGAAGGACCCTCCAGATATTTCTGATAACAAATCTGCCTACCCACCACCATTCATCATTCAACAGATCTCCCTGATGGCCATGGGCAAGAAAGATCTTCTTATTTGTAGGCAGGTGATGAAGGACCAACCCTTCATGGACTTTGATTCCATCAAACAGGGGCTTGGGAACCTGCTTCATGCCAAGTTTTCTCTCCCGCTCTGCGCTGAAGCGGTAAAGAAAGTTTTTTACCTGCCTGGAGTATTTCCATTTCCTGTTGTGGTTTCCCCATAGGAGATGAAGCCGTCCGGCTCCGTAAAATTGGCTCATCTTCCAAAAAATATGACTATGGGCTTCCCGGATGGTTTCAAACGATCGATTTTCCCAAAGCTCATCCCCATCTCCGATTTCAATATAAGTAAAGCCTTGATCGTAGTAGAAACTTAATGCATGAAAAAAGATATTCTGATTGGGTGCAAAATCATCTGTCCAGCTGTTGTCTCCCCGATGAATATCGCTGAAGAAGATGAATTTGGACGAATCATCAAAAGGGATCTCTTCGGATGACTCGAATACTTCGGATAGACGGCTTGCCACAGACATACCCTTCTCCTTTCCGCTGGGTCTAGCCTATCCGCTTCCCAGGCAGGCGAAGTACTTTTTCCGCATTTTCAAGAATAGCGTCTGAAAACCCGTGAGCCCTCTTGATTCGTACGTCTCTGTCTAAAGGGTTTTTCGTCTTCTTAATTTCCAGATACTCTCCCAGGGTCACCCCGTGGGTCACCCACGGAAGATGAATCCATCCGTCGATCGGTATCGGAAAGTCTGAGCCGTTGACCAGCCATTTCGCGGGAAATGTCTCGAGGACTTCCTTCACGATCGGAATTCGCGTGGAGAGGGAAAAGGCAGAGGTATCTCCCCAGAGCTGAACCTTCGCCCCCGGATTCGCACTCTTCATAAAAGCATAGAAGGCCTGCACCTCATTCTTATTGATGGGAGGTGGAAAGACGGGAGTGGCACAATGGGCTGCAATCACTGTGACGCCATATTCCAGGGGTTTGTCAAGGAATCTAAAATTGTCAAGCCGCCATTGCCGTATCCCTTCAGGGAAGGAGTATTCCGGTCCCACATGGCAGAGTAACGGCATGTGGTGATCTGCCAAGAATTCATAGTAAGCTTTGTGCTTGGGGTCTCTGAGGCGTATGTGCTGGGCAGAGGGGATGAGTTTAACGAGCACTGCGTCCGGGTCCCCCACGACGAATTCTAGTTCCTCATTCCAATCCCTCCGGTCTGGGTTGACCGAGGCTCCATAGAAAAACCTCTTGTTCCTGTTCTTTGGATCTTTTTCCTTTCTGAGCTTGCCATTTAACTCCTTCACTTTTTTACTTAGGAATTGATTCGACACCCAGAGGTCGGTCCTTTTTCTATCAAGTGCTCCTGTTTTAGGATGGTAGACCGCATCGATGGCAAGGAGGACCACTCCCTTCAGTTCTTCAGAGGTCTTGAGAAATCCATAAACGAGCTTGAAGTACTCATCCGTATCGATGGATCCGCTCTGATCCAGATCGGCTCCCAGTTTTTCCAGGTCCTTCTCCACCAAACCGTAAAGGATTCGGGTAAAAAAGAGATTATTGTCATCAGGGTTGAAATAGACGTTTTGATCCACCTGATCGATCTCCGCGCCCCTTCCAACCACGTGAAAATGCATATCCCATCTCATAAAAGACTCTCCTCTCCCCATTATTCAAGGGTTCATAATATTCCTCGTTCTCTCAGGGAACCGTGAGCAGCTTTTGAAGATTCGAATCCTCTATAGAAACTGCCAGACCCCCGGTGTGGCGCCGGCCACCTACCTCAACGGTGACCGTATAAAGACAGCAGTCAGTCTCCTTCCCCAATTTCCGTGCACAAAAAAGCCTGGCTTCGGCATATTGAAGGCCAGGCTTGAAAAACCCTCACTCCTCCTCCCTGAAAGGGATATAGAACAGTCCTAACCACCCTCGTTTTCACTAACGCTCAGGCGATACCAGAAGCTTTTGCCCGGCGCGAAGCGATAGGTCTTTAGACAGGTTGTTCAGTTTTCGGAGTTCTTCCACGCTGATTCCGTATTTCCTACTGATTCTGTAAAGGGTCTCCCCTTTCCGTACCGTATGGTACTTCTTTTCGGCCGAGGCTGTTGGCTTGGGGGGAGCAGGTGACTTTGCCTTCGGTTCAGCCATTGGCTGTTTTTGTTTTTCCAGCGCCTCTACCTTCTGCCAAAGAGCATCCACCCGTTGAAGAAAGGCCGGGTCCGGACCCGAGCTGCTGATTTTTCCGTGAAGCTCTGCGATTTGTTTTTCGAGCCCAGCGATCCTCTGCTCCAGAGCGATCACCTTTGACTGCAAAGGCCCCACCTCGCTGCCGGTAGGTCGTCTGCCGAGGAAATAGAGGATACCTCCCGCAAAAATCAAGACGAGGATAACCACCAGCAGAACGCGAAGGTATCTGCTACTGCCGGATCCACCTCCTCTTCGTTTGGGTGAGTACGCGCGGCCCTCTGACCAGACGTCCTCCGTCTCCAATTCAGGATCTTCCTTCATGATAGCTTCTCCTTTAAGATTTCATCGATTAAATACCGTCTATCTCTGTTACCCTTATATACCATAAAAACTTCAAAGAACAAATACTTTTCTGGCAAATACCAGGAGGGAACCGGCGACCTGACTGATACAAAGGACGATCAGACCATGGGGAGGTGGGACAGGCTTTACGGGTTCGTAGAAAACGGGGGGACGGTGGAAAACAGGAAATTCTGCTATCTCAGTTATTCAGCCACCGTTTTAGATAGAACAACGACACCATTCCAGCAATGGTCAATACATACAGACCCACCATCAAATCCAGCCCTGCCACAAACTGATTTGCCGTCTTCCAAATGATCACAAATTCCATACACTGTTTAATAAGCAAAACAAATACCAAATCGTATCCCTCACTCCCTTCTGCTCAATTGGAGCGATTAGAAGAACAATCGTGACAATTCAAATAAACTTTTTTCTAATTCTCCCCCTTCCTGACGAAACCCAAAAGTGGAAGTACTTTACCCAAAAGTTCCAAATTATTTCCCAAAAAAAGAAGAAAAATCCTCCCAAGAAAGCGGACGGCCGTCCACCTTTTCCTTGAATTTACGTGAGATTGGGCATATTCCTATTCAAACTTTTTTTTGGCACAGAATTTGGTTCATAGACTTCGTCTGAGGAGCTTTTTGAACAATAAAAAGTTAAGATTCACAGGGGTATAGACCGACAAGTAAAAATATAGTAGTTTCTTGTTGAAGGACCTATGGAAGCTAAAATCCTGGTTGTTGACGACGATAAACAGGTCAGAGAATATCTGTCTAATGTGTTAGGGAATGTTGGCGGTTTTTCTGTCGAGGCAGCAGAAACTGCAGAAGGAGCTCTCGAAAAAATCCAGGGCGCGGCGTTCGATTTAGTGTTGGTGGACCTTAAATTGCCCGATATGGATGGTCTCCAGTTAATTACTGAAATCGTTAACTCTAAACCGGAAACGCTTACTGTTTTGATTACAGGCCACGGCAGTATCGATTCGGCAGTGGAAGCGATGAAGAGGGGAGCAAGTGATTATCTCACCAAACCTTTTGACCTCGATGATACGCTTGCTCGCCTTCGCAGGGTCCTCCTGGAGAAAAAGCGCTTTACAACCATCAAGAATCATCTGCACGGGTGTTCCTTCGGTTGGGAGAAGCTAGAGGAAATGAAGGACAACCAAATTGAATTTTGGGCGGGGGATGGTTTTACCCGGTTGCGGATCGTTGATGTTAATGAAAGGGATGAAACGATTTATATGATGACCCGAGAAGGGAAGAAAACATGGCCTTTGGATTTTCAAAAATTAGAGGAAGTCCACAACAGGATCCATCGTCGGGAGATCGCGCTACTGGCCTATGAGATTGATAAGGCCATCCCCATGTGGGGAAACTACGTATCAGGGTTGTTCAAATATCTTGGTTGCGAGGATGTTCTGAGGTAACTGTTTGCCGCGTCCCCGCGGAAGACTGAAAATGAATCTGCCTACATCAATCGGAGTAAGCCTTCTTAGGTAAAAGAACCAACTCTGTCTTAGTCCTTTTCTTCTACATGTCCCGTTGAGACGCTCACACCGAATTTCATATTCTCTGGATAGGTAAGAAATCCCTTTCCAATCGGTGTCCTCTCGCCCCTGTTGCCCCTTTGTGCTGGAAAAACTTTTCGAGGTCAGCCCAATCCTCCATCGAACATTCCCTCCTGCAATCATTGTCAAATTATTTTGGCTTCCCAATGCATGTTTCTACATATAACAGCTGAGGTCATTATCAGTCCGCAATACTTTATTTGATGCACTCCAATTGAAATGAACGGAATCGAACATTAACCTCCAAACAAGAATTAGCAAGATAGTCTTGAGTAAGAAAGGATAACGGTTGCTTTAATAGTATCTTGGGAGGTCTTTATGGATGGATAGTGATTGCTAATAGAAGAAAAGCCCAGAACATTCAACCTGAGCTTCATTATGTTCCTTCTTCAAATAAGGGGTCAAAAAGAAATGATTCTCATCAGCCTTAGAAAGAGTATGTAATTGAGCCTCCTCCAGAGAATTCTCCCTTATACTGCCCTTCAGCCTCTATGTTTATATTATCATAAAGAGTGAATTTAACTCCCATAAAGCCACCCAAATTACTTTTCTCCTTAAAGGTGGCTGAGAAATGTTGACCTGACGATCTCTCAACCTCAATTTTTGCCCTTTGCCAGTAAACGACAGGACCAAAGTAAAAGCATATCCCCTGGTTTTTCACTTGAATTGTTGCTCCAAAGTTGATGTCCCACGGAGTTTTAACCTCTGTTTTTTCAATTATATTCCTATCTTTATAGTTTGAACCGAGACTACTCTGTAAAAATGGACCAATGCTAATATAACCTTCAGGATCAATTGATGGAAAGAGGGCTCCTTTAATGCCTAACGTGCCAGAAGGTTTATAGTCTGCGGTGAAGTGTGTTGACCAGTCAGGTAGTGCTAAATCAGCTGCAGCAAACCTTCCATAGATTTCCCAGTTTCTCATAAGCCCAAAACTTCCTTGAAGATAAATCTGATTCGATCTTGATTTACCTTCACCAAATGGGACTTCTTTGTCGGGTTCCCACTCCCTTTGGTCAAAGAAATAACCTATTCCAAGGGAAAACTTTCCTTGCTTAGCCATAGGTTCTGCTGGCCCAAATTGCCCCGCAGCTGCAGAACTAACAAAGAAAAATACAAAAAGAACCAAGATAATTCCTAAAACTTTCTTCATAAAACCCTCCCTCCATCGCCAATTTGACAGCCTTTATGAATATTGTGCTTTTGGCCCTTTTAATTGAATGATAGCAATTTTCTTGCCAGTTGGTTTGTTATTGGTGCATATCAGTAACCTGCTGACATTAAAAGAGATTTTTTCAATACCATAATTTCACAATTTTTGTTGCCCTAAAAATGAGACATAAATGCTAATTTTTTTATCAAAAATGTCCAAGTTTTGCTTCGCCGGGAAAGGGTAGCGGTTAAGAACTGAATCCTTAAGGGCAGTAAGAAATCAGAACCAAGAGGAAATAGGTGTAATACATGACAAGAGTGTTTTGGGTATTGAACAGCGAAATCACGGATTGGTAATCATAATCTTTTTCACTTAATTTACAACCAAGAGCCAACCAAGAACTGCAATGCAAAAGGAGCCCCAGGGTTACTACATTCTGTGGTGACGAATCTGAGCACATTTTCGATCGCAACTTGCGAAGGGTGTTTCGCGCTTCTTGAGCAAATAGAAGGCAAGATTCCCAATTGCTCTACATGGGTACCTTTCTTCAATGAGGATGTCTCTTCAATATTTCAATCTAAAATCGATAACCTTTGTTGTGGGCTAATCTTCACTCTTTGTGGGTGCCATACGTAGCCCTCTTTCTCATCTCTTCCTCTTGGTACCCTCACTACGAAAAAGTCTAAAAAAGGTGTACACTACAAATCATAGGGAAGGAAAAGGACCCTTCAAGGAACTCAAGGGTTTGGTTTTTGAGCGAAAAAATGCAGGAACATAGAAATAATTTTGGGCGACAAGGGGGGTCAGAGACATGGCCTACCAATTAACGGTTGGCCGGAACGTGCCCCGCAAGCCCCGCGCTGTGCGCGGGATCAACGGGCACAATATGAAGTGATATTACATTGCCGGGAAGCCCCGGCGTGCCTATCCCGTCGTGATGGGATGGCAGGGGGCTTCAGCAAAAAGCAGGATGTCTGGCACTATCGGAGTCACGGGGGAAAACAGCCCCGAGACCGTTCGTCGCTATCTTGAGGATGCCTTTTACACCTGCCTTCAAAGGAACTGCTCCATTGTGCTGATTGAAGAGAACTTATCGGATGCAGGCTCGGGCGTTCCTGACGTCCCCCAAATTGTAACTGAGGGGAGCAAACGAACGTGGCCCACCGTGCGCCGGATTGCTTACGTCGATGCTAACAAAGCGCATTCTCAGCTGGATAGGACCTTTGCCCAAACCGTGCCTGTCAATCTGGGCATCAATGTGAAGCTTTTCCAGACCGTGAAAGAAGCGGAAGAGTGGCTGCGTGATGCTGCGGCCCCAACTGACACAAGACGAGGACAGCAAAGAGAAAGTGACCATCACCCATTTTTCTCTTTCTAAATGAGAAAAATAATTTTGACTCGTGACAAAATGTTGATAAGACTTCATCTCTAAGAAAAAATGAGACGGTTTTTTTAATCCGCTGGAGGTTCACAAGGAAATGGAACCGACTAAACCGACTAAGGGGGTGGTGAAATATTTGAATGGCAAGGTAATCAAAGGCTTCACACAAAATTTCTCCCCCAATAAGGACAGCTTCCATCTGATACCGGCAGACAACCCTTCTGCCGAGTCAATCGAGGTGGTCGTGAAACACCTGAAGGCTATTTTTGTGGTTCGGGATTTCATTGGCAATCCCCAGTATGATGAAAGGAAGAAGTATGTTGAGGGAGAGAAGGCTTCTGGGTTGAAATTGGAAGTGACGTTCACTGATGGTGAAGTGATCGTGGGATCGACGTTGTTAGGTTACGATCCAAAGAGAAAGGGGAATTTTATCGTTCCTGCGGATCCCAACAGCAATAATATAAGGATATTTGCAGTGTCCTCCGCTGTTAAGAGCGTCCGCCAATTATTTGACAATCCTGAATAACCCTCCACGCTCACTTTCCCAAGGAAATTTGGAGTCACCATTTCTCATCTTGGCGTCAGTCTCAGAGCAAGATGTGTCAAAACCTCTTGATTCACATTTGAAGGCCTGGCACCGAGTATAGCACCAGAATTCTTTCAGTAGTTTGTCAGGGACATTTATGGTTTCAGCACGATAGAGGCTACATAACTGAAGGTTTGACTCAGATTCCCCCCCAGAAGCGTAACCGCACCAACAATCACCGCCGCAATCAAGGCCACGAGCAGCCCGTATTCAACGGCGCTTGCTCCACGATCATCCTTTAGGAACTTTATGAGCCTTTCCATTGACTTCTATCTCCTTTCTTAAAGATCTTTTCAGGGGTCGATAGCTTTCTGCTTTACCCCGAAGGTTTATGATGACCTTATCATGAGCAAAAGACGTGCCCAACAGCTTGAACTTCTCTATTCGGTTCAATTGTTGGAAACAGATGATAACTCATGACAATTTCTGTCAAGTTCTAATTGTGATTAAGGAAAGGGGCTGTGGAAGAGTTTTACACAAAAGTTCCAAATTCTTACCCTAGGAAAGAGATGAAGGGGGATGGAAAAACTTTTCCCCAATAAGGAAGCTGTAGGGGAAAAATGAGAAAAGTTATTCTTAGCTGTAAAAATCATCTCACTCAAATTGGATAAAATCATGTAAAAGCACGGGAAGTCATGTATGTTATTTATTTTGGCATATAATTTGATCATTCCTTTATCGGAGGATTGGCGAAATCGTTTCAAATGAGGAGCTCTAAAAGGACCTGGCGATGAGTGTGCTCTATGAGGCGTTAAGAAAACTGGAGGAGGGTAGCCTGATGCTGATCGAGAAAGACGTTCCATCCCATGAACTTGGAGAGTCAGATCCTTCTGACGAAAAGAGTATTTCCTTATCACCCGTGTTTCTTGTGGAGACGCTTCGAGATATTAAAAAGACGGTGAGCTCAATCTACAAGATCGGTCTTCTCTCAAAGGAGGAGTCTAACAATAATGAAGATAGAGAACATTCCCGTATGGCCATGACCAAAGCGTATGATCATATCGTTTCTATCGTGGATATGCTGTCAAGCTATATCAATGCGACCTCCCCGATCGTAAAGAAAAATACCATTCATTGTATTCTTGAGGAAATCCTGGAATCGAATGAGAGAAAACTTCATGCGAGACAAATTGAATTGAAGAAAACTCTTGGTGAGGAACTTCCTGAAACTATTATCCAGGACGAACAGGTAAGATTTATCCTTAATTTAGTTCTTCAATATGTGATCCTCTCAACTCCCTCTGGCGGAAGCATCGAAATTGTGACCCAGTTTGTCAATAATCAGGAAAAGCAGGATTTGCCGAGGAATGACTCATTAAAAAGTACATACAGCGAGATCTTGATTTCTTCTTCATGCCATA
>Ga0224495_10001968_pt1 | contig 13854 bp, 13 predicted proteins | sample SF_Jul11_sed_USG_FD_168128 | JGI IMG/M metagenome (GOLD analysis project Ga0224495, IMG submission 168128) | Sediment microbial communities from San Francisco Bay, California, United States - SF_Jul11_sed_USGS_4_1 | ecosystem: Environmental > Aquatic > Marine > Sediment | place: USA: California... | reverse complement strand
GCTGCGCCGAAGTCGCTTCGGTGCAGCAGATATGGCCCGCCGCCAACTGGCACGAGCGGGAAATGTGGGAGCTATACGGAATTAATGTAAAAAATCACGACAACCTGACGCGTTTTCTCCTGCCCGATGACTGGGACCAGGGGCACCCCCTGCGCAAGGACTGGAACGCGCCCGACTTTATTCGCATGCCGGAGCTGTAACCGATGAGTGAGCTGAGGACCGAAGAATTCATCGTCAACATGGGCCCCCACCATCCCTCGACTCACGGGGTCTGCCGGCTGATGCTTACCATGGACGGTGAAAAGGTCGTCAATATCGTACCCGTCATCGGCTATCTGCACCGGTCGATGGAAAAGATGTGCGAAAACAGGACCTATGCCCAGTGCATCCCCCTGTCCGACCGCTTCGAATACGTCACGGCCATGTCCTGCAACCAGGTGTTTTCGATGGCCGCCGAAAGGCTGGCCGGAATCGAGGTCCCCGAGCGCGCCGAGTACCTCCGTGTAATCATGCTCGAACTCAACCGTATCGCCTCCCACCTTATTTTCTATGGCGTCACGGCCATGGACCTGGGCGCGTTGACGCCATTTCTCTATGGTCTGCGCGAGCGCGAAGCCATTATAGACTTATTCGAGATGACCTGCGGGCAGCGTCTGACGTACAACTACATCCGCATCGGCGGTGTCTCCAGAGACATCCCGCCGCAGTTTGTCCCGCAGTGCCGCCAGACTGTTAAGACGATCGGTGACAAACTCTCTGATTACGAAGGCCTCCTCAACGAAAACCCCATCTGGCTGGAGCGAACCAAGGAGATCGGTTACCTCTCCCCCGGGCTGGCCATCGCCTACGGTGTTTCCGGTCCGGTGGCCAGGGCTTCGGGAATCGACTACGACATCCGCAGGGATGATCCCTATTCTGTCTACGACCGTTTCGATTTCAATATCCCGGTGCGGACCGGCGGCGACTGCTACGACCGGTATCTGCTCCGTCTCGATGAAATAAAAGAATCCTTGAAGATCATCAGCCAGGCACTGGACGGCCTGCCCGATGGGCCTGTCATGGCCAAGGTCTCGCCCAATTTCAAACCCCCGGCGGGCGAGGTTTACGCCCGCGTCGAAAACTCCCGTGGCGAGATGGGTGTGTATATGCAAGCCGACGGCTCCAAAAAGCCGGTCCGGGTCAAGATGCGCGGCGGCTCATTTAACCAGCTTCAGGCCCTGCCCGCTTTCGGCACCGGCGTGCTCATCGCCGATATCGTCGCCATCTTCGCCACCCTCGATATTATCATGCCGGAGGTTGACCGATGACCTGGACAATCGCCTTCGGGGAACTCCACGGCATATTCACGTGGCTCCACGGACTACTGGTGGATACCGGCCTGGGGCAGCCCTGGCTCAATATTGTCGTCTACGGCGCCCTCGGCGGCATGGTCTTCGGGGTCCTGTGTCTGCTGGCGTTGTTCCTGGTCTGGTGGGAAAGAAAAATCTCCGCGCATATTCAGCAGCGCTTCGGCCCCATGCGCCACGGCTGGCACGGCTGGTACCAGACGGTGGCGGACGCCGTCAAGCTGCTCCAGAAGGAGGATATCCTGGTCACCACTCGCGACCGCGTCGTCTTCTTCTGGGCCCCCGTGATATGCTTTGTGGCGGCCTTCCTGGCTTACGTCTGCATCCCTTTCGGTGACGGCCTTATCGTGGCGGATCTCAATATCGGCATCCTTTATATCATGGCCGTGACCACCTTCACCGTGATATCCCTGCTGATGGCCGGCTGGGGCTCCAACAACAAGTACGCCCTGCTGGGCGGTATGCGCTCGGCGGCCCAGATTGTCAGCTACGAAGTCCCAATGGTGGCCTCGATTCTCGTGATTGTCATCTTCGTCGGGTCCCTGTCCATGGTCGATATCGTCAAAGCCCAGTCGGGCCTGGTTTTCAACTGGTTCATTTTCCGGGTTCCCTTCGGCCCCATTGCTTTCGTCACATACATCATTGCCGGCACCGCCGAGGCCAACCGCACCCCCTTCGATATACCGGAGGCGGAACAGGAACTGGTCGCCGGCTACAACGTCGAATATTCCGGGATGAAATTCGCCATGTTTTTTCTGGCCGAGTTCATCAACCTGTTCACTGTCTCGGCCATCGCCACCACCCTTTTCCTGGGCGGCTGGAACGGACCGATCCTGCCCTCGTGGCTGTGGTTTCTGGGCAAGACCCTCCTGGTCGTCCTGCTGCTCATGCTCTTCCGCTGGACCTATCCGCGGTTGCGCGTCGACCAGTTGATGGAGTTTGCCTGGAAGTTCCTGGTGCCGGTAACCTTTGCCAACCTTATTCTGGGAGCCTGGTTCAAATACGCCGGCTGGTACTGGTAGGCTTATGTAGGTAATGAAGAAATTGTATAGTCACATAAAGAATCTGCTGCTCGGGATGGGCATCACCGGCAAACACCTCGGCCGCCATGCCATTACCATCCAGTACCCGGAACAAAAGTGGACCATGCCCGAGCGCTCGCGCGGCATCGTGGTGCTCCTTTCCGACAAGGAAACCGGCGAACTCAACTGCACGGGCTGCATGCTGTGTATGCGGGCCTGCCCCACCGCGGCTATCCAGATTGACGCTCCGCGCGGCGAGGACAAAAAACGCACCCTGAAAAAGTTCACGGTCGACAACACCCTCTGCTGTTTCTGCGGCCTGTGCGAAGAGGCCTGCAATTTCTCGGCCATCAAGATGGCCACGAAGTACGAATTCTCCGTGCTGGACAAGAACGAGTTGATCTGGGATATGCATAAACTGCAGGAGATGGGGCGCGATGTCGATTACATCGACACCCGCAAGAAAAAGACGGTTCCGGTAACCGAACCCAAACCGGCCGTCGAGGCGCCTGCTCCCGTCGAAAATCCCGTCAATCAAGCCGGAAGCGACGATGCTGAAGATGCAGACGACAGGCAGGAGCCACCGGCTCCCGCCGAAAATAAATCGAACGATAAAGGAAACGAGGGATAAGCTATGCCGGCCCCTGACGGCGGAATAGTCTTTGCAATTCTTGCTTTTGTCATCATCGTCTCGGCTCTGATGGTGGTCAGCCTCAAGAACATTTTCCACTGCGCCCTGGCCCTGGTCCTCTGCCTGTTTGCCGTGGCGGGCGTTTATATTCTGCTCAACGCCGAGTTTCTCGCCGCCGCCCAGGTCCTCATATATGTCGGCGCCGTGGCTATCCTGATGATATTCGCGGTGATGCTCACCAGCAAGCTGGCCTCCCGCAAAATCCGCCAGACCAACGAAAACGCGCTCACCGCCTTTTTCGTCTGTGTCATCGTCGCCCTGAGTACCATCGTTCTGATTACCAAGACCGACGTCTGGCGGCTTACCGACAAAGCCCTGCCGGCGGATAATATCGCGACGATCGGCAAATACCTGATGACCAAATTCATGCTTCCCTTCGAAGTCGTATCGGTGCTGCTCCTGGCGGCTATGATCGGCGCTATCGTTCTGGCCCGAAAGGAGAAGTCCTGATGTTCTATTATCTGGGCCTGGCCGCCATTCTCTTCTCCATCGGCCTTTTCGGCGTGCTTACACGGCGCAACACTATCGGCATTCTGATGTCGCTGGAGTTGATGTTCAACGCCGCCAACATAAATTTTGTCGCCTTTAACAGGTACATCATCACTGATGGCCTGACCGGGCAGCTGTTCGCGATTTTCATTGTCGTGGTGGCCGCCGCCGAGGCGGCGGTCGGTCTGGCTATCGTACTGCTCGTTTATCGCAACTGGCGCGGCATCGACACCGATCATTACAGCGTCATGAAGTGGTAGAGGTTTTATATGGCTGAATACTCCTGGATACTCAAGAATTCCTACATAACCTGCCTGCTGCCGCTGTTTTCCTTCGGTATGATCGTTTTCTTCCTACGCTGGAAAGAGATGCTCTCCGCCGTCTTCTCCATTGCTATGATCCTCCTGTCGTGGGTCTGGTCGCTCTGGGTGCTCGTCGAAGTCATCTCCCACCACGGCGCCACTTACGAGGCTTTCTACGATTTTGTGGCTTTTGCCGGTTTCAGCCTCCAGATCGGCATCCTGGTCGATCCCCTCACGGCGGTGATGCTTGCGATCGTGACCACCGTCGGCGCCTCGGTCGAAATTTACTCTGTTGGCTACATGAAGGACGACCCCCGCTTCAGCCGGTTTTTCGCCTACCTGTCGTTGTTCCTTTTCTCCATGCTGGGCCTGGTCGTCGCCAACAACTTCTTTATGATATTTATTTTCTGGGAACTGGTCGGCTTGACATCCTACCTGCTGATCGGTTTCTGGTTCGAGAAAAAATCCGCAGCCGACGCCTGCAAAAAAGCTTTCATCACCACTCGCATGGGCGATCTGGGCTTTCTGGTCGGGCTGTTCATGCTGGCTTTCTTTGCCGGCACCCTCAACTATGGTGAGGTCTTTGCCCGCATCTCCTCGGGACTTATTCCCGCCGGGATCGTGACCGCCGCCGCCATCTTTCTGTTCTGTGGCGCCGTCGGCAAATCTGCCCAGTTCCCCTTGCATGTCTGGCTGCCCGATGCCATGGAGGGTCCAACACCGGTTTCGGCTCTTATCCATGCGGCCACCATGGTGGCCGCCGGCGTCTATTTGGTGGCCCGTTCGATGAGCGTCTTCGTGGCCTCGGCCGATGCCGCCATCGTCGTGGCCGTCATCGGTCTCGTGACCTCGTTTATTGCCGCCTCCATCGCCCTCGTCCAGAACGACATCAAGCGCATCCTGGCCTATTCCACCGTCAGCCAGTTGGGTTATATGATCATGGCCCTCGGCCTGTACGGTTACGACTCTGCTCTCGGCCATCATTCGCCGGGCTACTACGCCGGCACTTTCCATCTTATGACGCACGCCTTTTTCAAAGGTCTGCTGTTTCTGGGCGCCGGCTCAGTCATCCATGCCGTGCACACCAATGATATCCAGGAGATGGGCGGCTTATGGAAAAAGATGAAAATCACCGCCCCGGCCTTCTGTATCGCCTCGCTGTCCATTGCCGGTATTCCTCCCCTGGCCGGTTTCTGGTCCAAGGACGAAATAGTCGCGGCCACCCTGCAGCATCCCGTTTTCCTGGTGGTCACTCTGCTCATCGCCTTTATGACCGCCTTCTATATGTGGCGGCTTTGCTTTTTGACATTTTTTGCGCCGCCCCGCGATCAGCATCGCTACGAGCACGCCCATGAATCGCCTAAAACTATGGCTTATCCGCTGGTATTCCTGGCCGTGTTGGCCGCTGGCGCCGGGTGGGTCGGCATCCCCAAGGTCGCCCCATGGTTCTCCGAGTTTGTCTTTCACGGCGATGTCTATCATCCGCACTGGTCGTGGCTGATGCTGCTGTCCGCGGTGGTGGCCCTCTCCGGCATTAGCCTCGCCTACCTGATGTATTACAGGGGCTCCATCTCTCCGATAAAAATGGGCCAGCGGTTCAAGCCGCTGTACACTTTTTTATACAACAAATGGTATTTTGACGAATTGTACCACGTCGTCCTGATTCGGCCCACCCTCGCCTTCGCGCGCTACCTGTGGTCCTTTGACAACCGCGTCGTGGATGGCGCGGTCAACGGCACCGCCTGGACCACCATCAAGTGGTCGGATATCAAAGAGTGGTTCGATACCTGGATTGTCGACGGCGCCGTCAACGGCTCCGGCTGGCTCGTGCGCCAGGTCGGCAATACCCTCAGGTTCATCCAGACCGGCTCGGTCCAGTTCTACGCCATGTTCATCCTGGCGCTGGTCGTCCTCTTCTGCTTCGCCAAGTTCGACTACGTCGAGATGGGCCTCGAACGCTGGGTGCTGGTCTTCGTCCTGTTTGTCACTCTCGTCGTCGTCATCGTCAAGATCCTGTCCATGCTGCGATATCGGGCCGAGCCCAAAAATACGCAGGAAGATTAGTGTTGATTTTGGAGGATAGATTATAAGATGCTGCTAACGTCTCTGGTCCTCGTTCCCCTGGCCGGAATGCTCGTCGTGATGTGCCTTCCGAAGGGTGCGAAGTGGACGATCCGGTGGACGGCTACCGCTTTCAGTTTTCCGCCTCTGATCGCCTCAATCTGGATGGTCTGGGATTACTTCTTCAACCACTCCGGGACTTCCCTGATGGCCTACGTGGTCGGCCCCTACGACTGGATACCCTCTCTCAGTATCCAGTACTACATGGGTGTTGACGGTATTTCGGTGCCGATGGTTTTTCTGACCGGTCTGCTTTCGACCGTTTCGCTCCTGGCTTCCTTCGGAATCGAAAACCGTATCAAGGAGTATTTCGCCTTCTTCCTGCTGCTGGAGGCCGGCATGATGGGTGTCTTTGTCGCCCTCGATTTCTTCCTGTTCTACGTTTTCTGGGAAATCATGCTGGTGCCCATGTATTTCCTCATCGGCGTCTGGGGCGGCCCGCGCAAGGAATACGCCGCCATCAAGTTTTTCCTCTACACCCTGTTCGGCTCCATCTTCATGCTGGTGGCGATCCTTATCATGTATTTCACCTCCGAGCCGCACTCCCTGAACATGATGACCCTGCTCGACCACGGCCCGACCATGTCGCACACTCTCCAGATGGTCTGTTTTATTTTCTTCTTCATCGCTTTCGCCATCAAGGTCCCCGTCTGGCCGTTCCACACCTGGTTGCCCGATGCTCACGTCGAGGCGCCTACGGCGGTGTCGGTCATTCTGGCCGGCGTCCTTCTGAAGATGGGCACCTATGCCATGCTGCGCGTCAGCTGGCCGATGTTCCCCGAAGCCCTCCGCAGCCTTTCCTTCTGGATCGCCGTGCTGGGAGCTATCGGGATTATTTACGGCGCCCTGGTATCCATGGCTCAGAAAGACCTCAAGAAGCTGGTGGCCTATTCGTCCGTGTCCCACATGGGCTACTGTATGCTGGCCCTGGCTGCTTTTTCTTCGGTGACGGCCATCACCGGCTGCATGTTCCAGATGATTTCCCACGGCCTGATTACCGGCGCCTTGTTCCTTCTCGTGGGCGTCATCTATGATCGCGCCCACACCCGCGAAATTGCGGCCTTCGGCGGCCTGGGCGTCAAGATTCCGGTGTACACCAGCATTATGGTCTATTTCTCCATGGCCGCCCTGGGTCTGCCCTTGCTGTCCGGTTTCGTCTCCGAATTCATGGTCTTTATTGGCGCTTTCAGCGCCGTGAACAAGTACCTCGTCGGTATCTCCGTGATCGGCGTCGTGCTGGGGGCCACTTACATGCTGCGCATGGTCCAGAATGTATTCCTCGGTGAGTTCGACCTGGCTCGCTGGGGTGGTCTGACGGACATCAACCTGCGGGAGATCATCACCGTCGCGCCCCTGGCCGTGTTGACTCTCGCCGTCGGCGTCTATCCCAAGCCTCTGGCCGACATGATGACCGCCACTATTGAAAACCTGATAACTTTGATGGCCAGGTAAAATAATGGATTTCCAACTGCCCGAAGTCGGCTTTATCAGAATGTTGCCCGAGCTTTTCCTTTTCCTCTGGGCGGCCTTCATCATTACCTTCGACCTCTCGACAGGCCGCCGCAACAGTGCCACCCTCGGCTACCTGGCCATGCTGGGCGTGTTGCTGACCGGCCTTATCATGGCCCTGACCGTCCTCTTCGGCAACGAAGGCTCCACGGCCGGGTACTTCGGCTCCGGCTTCGGCACCATGTTCTACAACGACTGGTCCGCGCTCTTTTTCAAGATCATCTTTCTCGGCGCTGCCTTCATGGCTATCGGCAGTTCCTTTGGCATCATACGCGACAAAATAATCAACCACCGCGGCGAGTTCTTCGGCCTCATGCTCCTGTCCACGGTGGGCATGATGTTCCTGGCTTCCTCCAACGAGATGCTCTCCCTCTATATCGGCCTGGAACTGACGACTATCCCCCTGTTTGTCCTCGCCGCCTTTTTCAAGGATGATAAGACGTCCGTCGAGGCCGGCATAAAGTACTTCATCATCGGGGCCTTTTCATCGGCCCTGCTTCTGTACGGCTTTTCTTTCCTCTACGGACTGGCCGGAACCACCGACCTGACCCAGATGAAGATCAATCTGGCCCTGACTCACCTCACCTTTCATGAAATCGGGGTCATCCTCATACTGGCCATCGTCCTGATCGTAGCCGGCATCGGCTTCAAGCTGGCTCTGCCGCCGTTCCATCAGTGGGTACCCGATGTTTATGAGGGGGCGCCCACACCAGTCGCGGCCTTTTTGTCGGTCGGCTCCAAAGCCGCCGGCCTCATCGCCTTCATCAAGATTTTTATCCTGGGGTTGTTCGCCTTCTACGGCCCGGAGATGGTGCCCAACGACTGGGGCCAGCTGGTGGCCCTGCTGGCCGTTCTCGCCATGATCCTCGGCAACACCGTGGCCATCCGGCAGACCAACATCAAACGCATGCTGGCGTACTCCACCATCGCCCAAGCCGGGTACATCATGATCGGTATGGTCGCCATGAACGAGTACGGCCTGGCCGCCGTCGGCTTCTATATCTTTGCCTACATGTTCGCCAACATGGGAGCTTTCGGCGTGGTCGCGCTTTTCGAGGACCAGACCGGTTCCTGCCAGATAAAAAGCTATAGCGGCCTGGCCAAAACCGCCCCCATGCTGTCGGTCACCCTGACCATCTTCCTGCTCTCTCTTGCCGGCATTCCCCCGCTGGCCGGGTTCATGGCCAAATACTACGTCTTTGCCGCCGCCATTGACATGGCCGGCAGCGGCGCCGCTTACAGCTGGATGTACTGGCTGGTCGGGGTCGGCCTTCTCACCGCCGTGTTCTCGCTGTACTACTATGCCAATGTCATCAGGGCCATGTACTTTTACCCCGATGCCTCTCCCTACAAAATAAAATTCACCGTCCCCTCCTACACTGTCATCGTCATGGGCCTGGCGGGTGTGCTCATGTTCGGCGTCTACCCGGAACCGATTCTGAAACTGGCATCATATATCTCTCTCTCCTTTGGCTTTATCCCGCATTGACTTTTCGAAAACCATTGACATACTCTGACCTTACGGCTATAATCAGGTCGGATACAGCTTTTATGGGGAAGCATGATGTCAGCAGGTAGTAGCGTCATAGCTATCGTCAAGAAATACTTCATATCCGGTGTTCTCGTCGTCGTTCCCGTCATCCTGACTTACATCGTACTGAGGTTCCTTTTTGAGGCTGTCGACGGTATTCTCCAGCCGGTGTTGCACCGCGTATTCGGTTATTACGTGCCGGGTCTGGGTCTCTTCACGACCATCCTGCTGATCATCCTGGCCGGCGTCCTGACACGCAATTTCATCGGCGCCCGGCTGTATCGAACCGGCGACCGTATCCTGGTGCGCCTGCCGATTATCAGGCCCATCTACTCCGCCGCCAAGCAGCTCCTGACGGCCGTCACCGGCTCGACGACGTCATCTTTCAAGGAGGTCGCTCTGGTCGAATATCCGCGCAAGGGAGCCTATGCAGTTTCTTTTATCTCCAACCGCATCATGCTCCAACTCGACGGCGTTCAGCGGGAACACCTCGTCGTCTTCGTGCCCTCGACGCCTACCCCGGTGTCCGGCATGGTCATCCTGGTGCCGTCCGAGGAGGTGATCCCTCTGGACATGACCGTTGAAGAAGGCGTCCAGTTTCTCGTGTCAGCCGGCGTGGCTTCGCCTGATTTGGTAAAACGCAAAGCGCCAAGCGCTCTCAGCTCAAGCAAAGAGGTCTTTGATGAAACTCGCTAATCTTTTGATGGACCGTCGCATTAATATTGACCTGAAGGCCACGAACAAGGAGCAGGCCGTCCGGGAACTGCTGGAAATGCTCCGTCAGGAGGAAATCCCGGTCGACTACGACACCGTTCTGGCCAGTATCAGGGAGCGCGAGGAGGTCGAGGATACTTCCTACGGCCACGGCTTCGCCTTCCCGCACGCTCGCACCGATGCCGTTAGCGAAATGTACATCCTCATCGGCGTCTCCCAGCACGGACTCGAGGACAAAACCTCCGACGGTGTCCCCTTGCACGTGATCTGCCTCCTGCTGACTCCCTCGACCATAGCCAAACTCTACCTCCAGACCCTCTCCGGCCTGGCCGCCTTCGGCCGCATGGAAGGCGCCCTGGACACCATCCTCGCCGTCAGCAACAAGAATGACCTCATCAAGCTCATCTCCGACGCCAATGTCACCGTCGACAAGGAGTTGATGGTCAAGGACGTTATGCGCCACGACGTCGCCACCGTCACGCCTGACGACACTCTCAAGGAGGTGGCCAACAAGATGTTCCGGAATCGCCTGTCCGCCCTGGCGGTTGTCGATACCTCCAACAAACTGCTCGGCGTCATTAACGACCGTGACCTTATCAAAGCCGCCCTGCCCGACTACAAATCCCTCATTTCGAATTTGAATTATTCTCTCGATGTCGAGCCGTTTGAGGAACTGCTCAAGCAGGAAGACAAAATAAAGGTCGCCCAGCTCTACCGCGATGACTTCGAGGTCACCACCCCCGAAACCAGAATCGTCGAGGTGGCGGCCATGATGATTTTCAAGGATATTAGACGAGTTTTCGTCACCGCCGATGACAACCTCGTCGGCGTGCTGTTGAGAAAAGATATTGTCAACATGATTATCCGGGGCTGAACCGGCGCAAGGAAGTGACTGTTGGCCTCTTTTTCCCTCTCTGACAAAAGTACGGGCCTGATTGCGGTATGACTCGCAACGACAAGAAATACGAGGTCGATCCCTACCTCTACGTCCTCCTGGCCTTTACCTTCGCCATCACTCTGCCCGGGCTCTACCTGGGTCTTTTCAAAATTCATGTCTCACCGGTGCTGGGCAGCATGGTTTTCGGAGTGGCCATCTTCGGCGCCGCTTTCATCCTCTCCTGGGCCGCCGAGGCCATCCAGGTCGACATTTCCGAATCCCTGGCCGTCGCCATCCTGGCGCTGCTGGCGGTCCTGCCCGAATACGCCGTTGACTTTGTCTTCACGTGGAAATCCGCCCATGATCCCCAGCAGGCGCACTATGCGATTGCCAACATGACCGGCGCCAACCGGCTGCTGGTGGGGCTGGGCTGGCCCTTCGTGCTCTTCCTGTACGTCCTGTTTAAAAAGAAAAAGGCCGTCGTGCTTCATTCGTCACAACGGGTCGAAATATTCTATCTGGCGGCCGCTACCATCTACTCCTTCACCATTCCCCTCAAGGGCAGCCTTACCCTGATTGATACCGCCATCCTGGTATCTCTGTTTGGCCTGTACACTCGGCGCATGGCCCAGATGCACTCGGAAGAACCCGAAATGGTCGGCCCGCCCAGGATTGTCGTTAATCTTCCCACGGCCCGGCGCCGCCTGGTGACCTATCTCTTCTTCGCCTTTTCGGGAATCGTAATCTTCTTTGTCACCGAGCCTTTTGCCGAATCGCTGGTGGCCATGGGCGCCCGTATCGGTGTCAATGAATTCCTGCTGGTACAGTGGCTGGCCCCCATCGCCTCCGAATCACCCGAGTTCATCGTCGCCGCCGTCTGGACTATCCGCGGCGCTGCCAGCTCGGCTATGAAGGCGCTGATCTCCTCAAAAGTCAACCAGTGGACTCTCCTTATCGGCACCATCCCCCTGGTCTACGCCATCTCCGGCAGAGCCGTCAAACCTTTTGTCCTTGATTCTCTGCAACAGCACGAGCTGATCCTGACCGCCGCTCAATCACTGTTCGCGGTGGCCGTGCTGGTCAACCTGAAGCTGGATCGCCGGGACGGACTGCTGCTGCTGGTGCTGTTTACGGCACAACTCGTTATCGAACAGATTCGCCTGGAAGTCGCCATCGCCTACCTGGTGCTGGCGGTGGTCTTTCTCATCCTGCATCGCCGCTCCCTGTTGCCTGCGGCGCGTTATGGATTGGGGATTAGGGGAAAATAATCGCGGCGTCCTAAATGTCGTCCCTGTTCCGATTCTTGTCGTCCTTCTTCTTCTCCCGGAAACCGATCCGCGGAAACGGGTTGACTATCGCACTGGCAATATTAGTCAGGTGGGAATTGATCCGTTTCAGGTGACGGGCATACAGCGCCAGCGCCACGGCGTTGCTCGTATCCAGCGATTTGTCTTTCCCCGCCATGACACCCGCAACGATCGATTCTGCCTTGGCCGAGGTGTCCGGCTCCACAAGCATCACCGAACGCGCCTTTGGCTTATCCTGAGTCTTGAGCACCTCAACGACCTTGCCGAAGTTCTCCTCGATCACATTTTCGATCTCCTGCAGGGTCTTCTCGTACCTACCTCCGTGCAGGGCTTGCTTGTGCATGCCGGCAAGACCGGCGATATTCTTCGTGTAATCACCGATCCGCTCGACGTCGATCACGATTGAGACCAGCACCAGACCCGGAACCAGGTTCTGCGTTCCCGCCACGGTCAGGTGCGTCAAAACGTTGCGGCGCACCTCCCGCTCGTACTTGTTTATTTTCCGGTCCGTCGTCCTGATATCAAAAGGCAACTGGTCGGTGTCGGACTTGCGCAGCGTCACCCGGGAAGCCTGGTACATCTTGTGGTCGAACTCCAGCATCGTCAGAGTGGTGTGAAAAGCCGTATCGAGCAGGTTTTCCGAACTGAACAGTTCCTTGAACTTCCTGAACATGGCTACCTCGTAAAGTAAAGGATTATCCCGGGTATTATAAAAAACAATGACAACAAATACAATATCGGAATCAGTTTCGACTTCTGTGTCAACCGACTCATCGTCCTGGAAATCGACAGCGGCACGATCTTAAGCGGCCAAAAGATCAGAACGCCGTAGGCGTTGAACGAAAGATGGGCGAAGGCCACACTCACCGCCTCGTTCGAACCGGTCACAAAGGACGCCAGAAAAGCCGTGATGGTGGTTCCGAGGTTGGCCCCCAGCAGGTAGGGATAAGCCTGCCTGGCGGCTATCACACCGGCCCCCACCAGCGGCACGACAAGGGAGGTAGTGATCGACGACGATTGCACCAGGGCCGTGATGGTGATTCCCAGCAGGAAACTCAGAGCCGGCGTTCTGAAAATAAAACGCTGGAAAAATTTCTCCACTCTCGACAGCACCATGGATTTCAACAGCAAAACCATATACCGAAGCGCCGCAAAGAGAAATAGCAGGGCGATTATGACACCCAGCCAGGCCGTCTGGCCCGTCAGGTCCAGGATCGCCTTCGCCACGGGTTTGGTTATGGTCCCGAGCGGGGAAGTGAACGAAAGGCCGCCAAAACCTGAAAAAGCGCCGGCCAGAAAGTGTGCCGTCCGGTCGATCAACCCGAAATAGAGCTCAAGCGGCAGCAGGACAATCACCGCACAGACGTTGAATGAATCATGAAGCAGTGCCCCGCCGATCGCCCTGCGGAACTCCTCACCCCGGGATATATGCCCCAGAGACACTATCGTATTGGTGATTGACGTCCCGATGTTAGCCCCCATCACCATCGGAATCGCCGCCTGGAACGTCAGTGTGCCGGACGCCACCAGCCCGATTATGATAGAGGTCGTCGTCGAGGACGACTGTATTATGGCCGTTGACAATATGCCGATCATCAGACCCGCGATCGGGTTCGAGGTGACCTGGAAAATCGCCTCGGCAAATTCCCTCCCGAACAGCTTGAAGGAGCCGCCAAGTAAGGTGATCGACAGAATAAAAAGGTATAGAAAACCGAACAATGAAAGCAGTTTCAGGGCCACCAGTCGCCCTGAGGTGGTGGGAAAACGAAGATCGTCGCCGAGCGCAGTCTCGTCAGCCATGGGGGAATGCTCTCGCACGTGAGTCATTTATCATGATTGGCGTGAATATAGAAGCACCGGCGGCCGGGGTCAAGTAATTCCGGACAGCCTGGCTTGATTATCCTCTGACTATTACTGTCAACCCGGCCCGGGACCGAATCACTGC
>Ga0224495_10001967_pt1 | contig 13862 bp, 11 predicted proteins | sample SF_Jul11_sed_USG_FD_168128 | JGI IMG/M metagenome (GOLD analysis project Ga0224495, IMG submission 168128) | Sediment microbial communities from San Francisco Bay, California, United States - SF_Jul11_sed_USGS_4_1 | ecosystem: Environmental > Aquatic > Marine > Sediment | place: USA: California... | reverse complement strand
GGCTAGTAGGCAGGAGATCGATCTAAACGTATGGGACATCACAGAATTAGTACTCCAGGCAATGTCTAATGATTGATTTCCTCTCTTCCACCACAAAGTTCAAATCATTGAATTGGATATGCTTCCTTTTTATTAACTATAGATTGATTTTTTCATCCTCTTATTGTAAAGAAATCTCATTGTGAAAACCGTTATTATCGGTGCTGGCGCGATGGGAAGCCTTTTCGGAGGCCTTCTTACCCTTTCGCGAGAAGAGGTCTGGCTGGTCGATATCCGGGAGGACCATGTCGAGACCCTGAGTTCAGCTGGCCTTGTTGTGGAGGAGGGAGGAAAGAGACTAACCATCCCTGTTCACGCGACAAAGGACGTGGCCTCGCTTGGAAAAGCGGACCTCGTTCTTTTCTTTGTAAAAGCTTATCACACGGAGAAGGCGGTCTCCGATGCCTTGGCGCTTCAAAAGGAGAATACGGTATTTCTGACTCTCCAGAATGGCCTTGGAAATGAGGAGGTAATCTGCAAACAGGTGGATCCAACGAAGGTGATCTTGGGGGTCACAAATCACGGAGCGACTTTCCTAGGCCCGGGCCGCATTCGCCATGCGGGATGGGGAAAGACTTATATCGGTGAGTTAGATGGAAAGGTGACCCCTCGAGCGACTCAGATTGCCCAGCTGTTCACCCGAGCAGGGATTGAAAGTGAGGTTTCTTTGAATATCCAAGGCCTTGTTTGGAATAAACTCTTTATTAATGTAGGAATTAACGCAGTAGCTGCCTTAACGGGATTAAGAAATGGACGCCTTCTGGATTACCCTGAGACATTGAGATTGATGGAGGCGCTGGTGTCTGAAGCCGTTGCAGTGGCCAGAAAAAAGGGTGTCCCAATAGAAGGGAATCCAATAGAGAAGGGCAAGGCCGTGGCGGAGGCCACAAGAGAGAATCGCTGTTCCATGGGGCAGGATTTTGATAACCGGAGAAAGACAGAAATCGACGTCATCAACGGAGCCGTGGTGCGAGAGGCGGAGCGACTAGGTATTGCAGTCCCTTATAACCAGATGATCACGGATCTGATAAAGGTCATCGAAAAAACTTTTCAGATATGAAGGACGAGATCCTTGCTCACGGCAGCAGGCGAGAGCCTTTGGGTTAGGGTTAAGAAGTCGTTCTGGTCTAGAGACAAGGGGTGGGGACTCAACTGATCATCCTGAATTCGTTTCAGGGTCCTGGTGAGCTTGCTGAACCAAGTTCATGACCAATCGTTCATCTTGGCTGTTGAGGTGTGAAGCTCCTCCCTCTTTGAAAAGGAGGCGAGGAAGGATTTTGAAGATATGAACGAAGAAGAAATTAAACGTTTCTATAAGGCTCTAAAAGATACCAATCTCGCCGCTGTCGAGGATCTTGTAAAAGAATATATCGCGAAACAGATTTCTCCGATTGCCATCCTCAATGAGGGGTTGATCGAGGCGATGGGGATCATCGGCCAGGAGTTTAAAGCATGCCAGATCTGGGTGCCGGAAGTTCTCTTGGCAGCAAGAAATATGAACAGGGGCATCGAGATCCTCAAACCTGAACTTCCGAAAAAAAATAAATTAGAGACTAAAGGCAAGTTTGTCATTGGTACAGTAAAGGGTGATATCCACGACATTGGGAAAAATCTCGTCACCATGATGATTATGGGAGCAGGATATCAAGTCATCGATTTAGGAACGGATGTTTCGAAAGAACAATTCCTGGAAGTCATCGCCCAAGAACATCCTGGAATCGTGGGTCTTTCAGCCTTACTTACCACCACGATGCTCGAAATGAAAGGAATCATAAAAACCATTAGGCAAACCTATCCTCATTCTCCAAAGGTCATCATAGGTGGAGCACCGGTTACTCAAAGATTTGCTGATGAAATCGGGGCCGACGGCTATGGAGAGGATGCGGTCAGAGCGGTTGAGCTTGCCAACCGCCTCCTCGCTTCGGGAGAGAGGAGATGAAGGCAATTCATGTTTCGTCACCCAAGCGTCGATTTCTATCCGGTCTCTTCGGAGGGAGAAGGGGAGGTCGCATCTCCGTCGCCAACCCAACATCTATCGTCTCTATCGAATTGATGGAGAGGACAGGAGTCTTTTTCCCTGATGCCCATCTTGATCCTGATAAGATGGCCGCGCTTGCAGCGGCTGGCTACGAAATTCTGGGCTTTGACTCCATCATGCCGGAGTTCAGCGTTCAGCAGGAGGCGGAGGCCTTAGGCTGTGTTGTGGATTGGGGGAGTCCAACCATGATGCCGGATGCAAAAACCCATCCTGCCAAGGAGATCGATCAACTGGAGATTCCGGAAAACCTGACTGAAAAACCTTCCATTCGGGTCGTTTTGAGAGCTTTAGAACTTTTGAGAAAGATATATGGAGATCATGTGGCTCTCATCGGAAAGGTCATGGGGCCGTGGACGCTCTCTTATCATATGGCCGGGGTTCAGGAATTTCTTCTCTGGACGTTGACCGATCCGGATAAGGTTCGCCATTTTCTCGGCCGTCTTAAAGAGGTGACGATCACCTTCGCAAAGGCCCAACTTCAAGCAGGGGCAGACGTTGTTGTAATTGCTGATCATGCCACTGGCGACCTGGTAAGTCCAAAAACCTACCAAGATTTTCTCCTTCCGGTCCATCAGGAGATCAATCAACGCATCGGAGGTCCTACCATTCTTCATATCTGCGGTAATTGTTCAGATCGGCTCCGCCTTTTCGTAGAGGCTGGATTTGATGGCTACCACTTCGAATGGCAGATAGATACGAAAATGGCTGTCGAGGTGGTGAACCATGAAATGTCATTGATCGGTAATATCGACAATAAGAATGTTCTCTTCGGCGGAACACCAGAGGACGTCTATAAGCAAGCTCGCTACAGTATTGAGGCGGGTGTCGATATCCTTGCTCCAGAATGTGCAGTCCCGCTTCAGACCCCGATCGCTAATCTGAAGGCTATTGTGGAGGCAGCAAAGGAAGGTTATTCTTAAAACCTTAAAGACCAATGGCATAACTCATCTAGTAAACGGCATCTTTGCCTTGGCCATCAGATCAAAAACCTTTGTTTTTTGTTACGAGTCCCAGATTTCTTGGAGGAAGATATGGAACGCAAAAAGATTACACCTGTCGATATTCAGGCCATGAAAAATGAAGGCAGAAAGATCACCATGCTGACGGCTTATGATTATCCTATGGCCCTGCTCGAGGACAGGGCCGGGATCGAGATCATTCTGGTTGGGGATTCCTTGGGGATGACGGTATTGGGTTACGAGAATACGATCCCTGTCACTATGGATGAGATGATCCACCACACGAAGGCAGTAAGCCGGGGTGCCAAATATCCCCTGATCATCGGTGATATGCCTTTCATGTCTTATAACGCTTCTGAAAGGGAGGCGATACTCAATGCCGGACGCTTTATGAAAGAGGGAGCGGCCGATGCGGTGAAATTGGAAGGAGGAGCCGGCGTTAAAGACATTGTGAAAGCCCTTGTCAAAGCTGGTATTCCAGTCATGGGTCATATCGGGCTTACGCCTCAGACGATCTCCATGCTTGGAGGATTCAAGGTTCAGGGCAAAGATGCTGAGGCCGCCCAGAAGATCATTGATGATGCCCTCTTCCTCGAAGATGCAGGAGCCTTTTCAGTTCTTCTCGAAGCCGTTCCCGCCCCCATTGCAAAGAGGGTTACAGAGCGGCTGAAGGTCCCCACGATTGGAATCGGTGCAGGCGTCCACTGCGACGGTCAGGTACTGGTGGTTCATGATCTGCTGGGACTCTTCGATCGGTTCACCCCTAAATTTGCCAAGCGATATGTCAATCTGAGCGAAATGATACTCAAAGCCTTTGAGGCTTACAGAGAGGAGGTGTTGAAGGGGTCCTTTCCAACGGATCAGCACAGTTTTCATATGGATGAGAAAGAGTTGAAAAAAATCAAATAAAACCAAATTCACATTATGGGAGGTATAAGCATATGGAAAAGTTTAGAGGCATATTCATTCTTTTCTTGGTCGTAGGGTTTCTAACCCTGGGTATAATCCCCAATGCTTTTTCAGCACCGGTCACATTGAAGTTGGCCCATGTGGTCTCCACTTCTGCACCTTATCACATCGGGGCCCTGGAGCTTGCAAAATTGGTCGATCAGAAAACAAAAGGCCAGTTGAAGATTGAGATCTACCCAGGGGGACAATTGGGAAAGGGAGAAAGGGAGTGCATCGAAGGGCTTCAGATCGGAACGATCGACCTTGTCGCTACTTCCACAGGGCCTGTAGGTGGGTTTGTGCCCCAGATGCTGGTGGTCGACCTCCCCTTTCTTTTCAGAGACAACAGCCATGTGGATAAAGTTCTTGATGGACCCATTGGGGAAGGGCTTTTGAAGGATCTCTCAAAAGCAGGGATCAAGGGAATTGCTTTCTGGGAGAACGGTTTCAGAAACCTGACCAACAATAAGCGCCCTGTCAATAAACCTGAGGACGTGAAAGGGTTGAAGTTAAGAACCATGGAGAATGAGGTTCATATGGATGCCTTCAGAACCCTGGGGGCCGATCCAACTCCAATGACCTGGGGAGAAGTCTATACCTCCCTCCAACAGGGCGTAATCGATGGACAGGAGAATCCCATCAATATCATTCGTACCCATAAGATTTACGAGGTGAACAAAAACCTTGCCCTCACGGGCCATGTCTATTCTCCCGCCCTTCTTCTGATGAATGAAAAAAAGTTCCTGAGCCTCCCCGCGGGTCTCCAGAAAGCCCTCATGGAGGCAGGGAAAGAGGCTGCTAAATTTGAAAGGAAGTTCATCCGGGACAATGAAACCAAGATGCTGGAAGAGTTGAAGGGGTTTGGAATGCAAGTGACCACTCCCGACAAGAAGCTCTTTCAGAAGGCAACGGAGCCTACCTATCAAAAGTATGAAACGAGGTTTGGGAAAGACCTCATCGATAGAATCGTAGGTACGAATTAAAAAACGGATGTTTTCCAAAATCAGCCAATACTGCAACAAATCTGCAGAATGGAGCTGTCTCGCTCTCATTGTAGCGATGACGGTGGTAACTTTTGCTCAGGTCTTTTTCCGGTTTGTCATCGTCCACTCCCTTCCTTGGTCTGAAGAATTTTCCCGCTATTCACTCGTGTGGGCCTCCTTTTTGGGTGCATCGATCGCCCTGAAAAGGGGGCTCCACATTGGAATCGAAGCCTTCGTGACAAAGCTGTCGCAAGAGAAGAGGCGGTTGATCTACCTGATCACTCTGGTGTTCATTACCTTCTTCCTCGTTATCGTCATCATCAAAGGCTTTCAGATGGCCGCGTTCAATATGAGGCAGTCGTCTCCAGCGATGAGAATCCCAATGGGCTTTCCTTACTTGGCTATTCCCATTGGATCTCTCATCATGGTCATTCACCTTCTCGACGAGTTGATCTTAGGATGGAAACGCGGGGCGGGGTTAGTTGGAATGGAGAAGACCGAAGAGGAGAAGAGATTGGAGGCGGGCTTCTAAATTGCTCTGGGTTCTCGGTATCAGCTTTATCACTTTTCTCGTCCTGGGAGTCCCCATTGCCTTTGTCTTGGGGTTGACCTCCTTCGTTGCCCTTCTCTATTCCGGTGACATTCCACTCCTCCTTATGCCCAAAGAGATGTTTTCGGGAACGGACTCATTTCCCCTTCTTGCCGTCCCATTCTTTATGCTGGCTGGGAATCTGATGAACGCTGGAGGGATCACCAGGAGGCTCGTCAATTTCTGTAACATCCTTCTGGGCTATGTCAGAGGCGGGCTGGCTCTTGTCAATGTCGTGGCGAGTATGTTTTTTGCGGGGATTACAGGGGCCGCAGTGGCCGACACCTCGGCCCTTGGATCCATCTTAATTCCTGCCATGATGGAGCAAAAATATGATAAAGACTTCAGCGCCGCCGTAACCGCTGCCTCCTCCACGGTCGGTCCGATCATCCCACCGAGTATTCCAATGGTGATCCTTGGAACGGTGGGCGAGCTTTCGATAGGTGCCCTTTTCCTAGCAGGAATTATCCCAGGCATCATGGTTGGGTTATCCCTTTTGGTCGTTGCCTATACGATCTCAAGGAAGAGGAATTATCCAAAGGAGAAGGTAAAATCGGTCAGAGAGCTTTTCTATGGATTAAAGGATGCCGTCTTCGCTCTCCTCATGCCAGCGATCATCATGGGGGGAATTTTGGGGGGGGTTTTCACACCCACGGAAGCAGCGGTAGTCGCCGTCGTTTATGCCTTCATCGTCAGCTTCTTGGTCTATCGAGAAATGAGATGGAAAGAGCTTCCGAAGGTTTTAATCGATAGTGTCGTCACCACCTCGATCATTATGCTCGTTATTGCCAACTCTGCCATCTTCGGGTGGATCCTTGCCAACCATCAGGTTCCACAAACCGTGGCTCAAATCTTTCTTTCCATTTCGACTAATAAATGGGTCATCCTTCTTCTAATCAACCTCTTTCTCCTCTTTGTGGGGACATTTATGGAGACCACTGCCTCTCTGATCATTCTGACCCCCATCCTCCTTCCGCTGGCCGTTAAAGTGGGGGTCGACCCGATCCATTTCGGATTGGTAATGGTTTTGAATCTGGTCATCGGCCTCATCACTCCTCCTCTGGGGGTCTGCCTCTTCGTCGCCTGCGGCATCGCCAAAATTACTCTGGAACAGATTGCTAAAGCCATCCTTCCATTTCTCATCGCGGCGATTGCTGTCCTATTCATCGTCACCTATATCCCTGAGCTCTCCCTCTGGATTCCGAGAATGATCATGAAGTAAACCCCGTTAGAAAGGGCAGGGCTTTGCCCCCGCCCTCAATAAGGAGCTGATCCTTTCTATTTCTAACATCCCCGGCATAAATACCTGGGGTTTCTAACGGGGTAAATCTACCATCCCAGAGACCTGACATTCCGAACCAAGTTCGGGGGAGGATAAAGAACAAAACATATTCTTTTGTCATTTTAAACTTGAAATCGAATGGGGTTTGAGGTAACTTATCTTTTTAAAGGAGGTGGTGGTATGCCAATTTCTGCTTATGTTTTTATTGAGTGCACGGCAGGGGCTGCAAGAGATGTGGCCAAGGAGGCGGCCAAGATACAGGGGGTGAGGCGAGCCAATGCAACGACGGGCCCTTATGACGTGATTGCTCTGGTGGAGGCTCCAGACATCAATATCTTGGGAGATTTCATTGTCACCAAGATTCAGGGACTCTCCGGGGTCCTGAGGACCCAGACCAACGTCATTGTCGATTGACGAAAGTAAAAATCCCTCCCAACCTCCCTTTGACAAAGGGAGGAGAACATATTATCCCCCTTTTTTAAAGGGGGACAAAGGGGGATTAAAAGAAGAGAAAGGGGTGACGATATGGGAAGCGTCGTGAAGAAGAGACGGAAGAAGATGCGAAAACACAAACACAAGAAACAATTGGACAGGGATCGTCATAAGAAAAAGAAATAAGGTTCCCTGATGCGTCGAACCTGGATTCATATTGTCCTTTTCATTTTGACGGTGGCCTCAACATGGTTTACTTGGGGCCTCAATTATTGTGTTGCAATCATGCTAATCCTTCTGGGACATGAAATGGGCCACTATTTCATGTCCCGAAGGTATGGCATCAGAGCCACGCTCCCCTATTTTTTGCCCTTTCCTTTTTCCCCCTTTGGAACGTTGGGTGCTGTGATCCGCATGGAGGGCACAATCACCTCCCGAAAGAGCCTCTTTGATACAGGGGTGGCAGGACCCCTCATGAGTCTTTTGCTCAGTATTCCGGCCATTGCGATCGGTTTAAGATTTTCCGAGATCATTCCGACATCACAAGTTAAAGAGGGGGCTATCCGCCTGGCAGATCCTCTACTTTTTTCAGTTATTCAGAAATTAGTCATGGGCGACGTCCCGAAAAATTATGAACTGATGGTCCATCCTATTGCCTATGCCGGGTGGGTCGGTCTATTTGTGACCGCCCTGAATCTCCTGCCTGTTGGACAGTTAGACGGTGGTCATATCGCCTATGCTCTTTTTGGAAGGAAGAGTCGGATAATATTCTTTATTGCGATTGCCGTAATGGCTTATATCACCCTCTTTCATAACCCTGGGTGGCTTCTCCTTCTCATCCTCTTCATTCTCTTTGGCCTTAGGCACCCAGCCCCTTTGGATGATCAAACCCCTCTTGACCGAAAGAGAAAGTTATTGGGTGGAATTGCTTATCTTGCATTCTTCATCTCCTTCACTCCTTCTCCCTTTCCCCAATTCGCAGAAGAGATCAAGCAGGCCCTTCCCTGGTTCTAAGTATAGGATTTTTCAACATTCGTATTGACTTTTTTGAATGAACTTTAGTACACTCTTATCGAATTTACGTCCCACCTTAGAACCTCAACCTAAAACGAATTCATGCCAAAAAGGAGGAAACAACAATGTTACTCCGCCGTAGCTCACAGAAGATGGATCTTCTTAAGAAGGTTCCTATGTTTGGTAATCTTAGCCAGCGCCATCTCAGGGAAATCGGTAGACACGCAGATCAGGTGAAGGTGGAAGAGGGGAGGGTTTTGGCTCAGCAGGAGAAGAAAGGGTGGGAATTCATTTTTATCGTAGACGGGAAGGCTCGAGTCGAGAAGGACGGGAAAATCATCAGGCAACTGTCTGAAGGAGACTTTTTCGGGGAGATATCCCTCATTGACGGAGAACCCCGGACAGCAACGGTTACTGCTGACACCGATATGACCTTGTTGATCGTGAACAAAACGTCCTTCGACCATTTGCTTGATAAAATTCCAGGTTTACAGAGAAAAATCCTGATTGCCCTTTGCAAATACCTTCGGGCTGCCGAGAAAGCCACCCATGAGTAATTAGAATTGGGTCACATGTGGAGTAACCCCAGCAAAATGTGCCTACCTCGCTCCTAACAGGGCAGGCTGTCCTCTTAGGAGCATCCTCTCCACGCAGGCATACCAAGCATGAATCCACCCGAGGGTATCAGAAATGAAGTGCCCGAATTGTCAGACTGAAAATCCTGAAGCAAGAAAGTTCTGCAGAGAGTGTGGCGCAAAGCTTGTACTGATTTGCCCGAACTGTCACTTTGAAAACCTTCCAAGGGATAAATTCTGTGGTGAGTGCGGTTACAACTTAACTGTTCCTCAAAGGGCAATTCCTAAGGAGCTCTCCTTTGATGAAAAGCTTGCTAAGATTCAACGATACCTTCCTGAAGACCTAACGCAGAAGATCCTGGCACAAAAAGATAAGATCGAAGGTCAACGTAAACAGGTCACTGTAATGTTCTGCGATATGGAAGGCTTTACCTCGCTCGCTGAAAGGCTCGGGTCTGAAGAGACCTATACTCTGATGGATCAAGTCTATGAAATACTCATCCATAAGGTTCATGATTACGAGGGGACGGTCAACGAATTAACCGGTGATGGGATTATGGCCCTTTTTGGAGCCCCTATTGCTTTGGAGGATGCTCCCCAGAGAGCCATTCGATCTGCTTTAGCCATCCATCGTGAGATAACAGGGCTCAGCGATCGGATAAAGCGGGAGAAGGGAATCTCGCCTATCAAGATGCGTATTGGAATACATACAGGTCCCGTGGTCGTTGGGACCCTGGGTAATGATCTTAGGGTTGAATTTAAGGCCGTGGGGGATACGGTGAATTTGGCCTCTCGAATGGAAGGATTGGCAGAACCAGGAACAACCCATGTGACTGAGGATACCTTTAAGCTTACAGAGGGGTTTTTCCGATTTGAGGCTCTTGGAGAAAAGCAGATTAAGGGTAAAGAGGAACGTGTCAAGGTCTATCGGGTGATTGGTCCCAGTACCAGAAGGACTCGATTTGATGTCAGTGCCGAGCGAGGGTTAACCCCTTTTGTTGGAAGGGAGCGGGAGCTTGACCTTCTACTGGATGGTTTCCAACGAGCCAAATCAGGGAAGGGCCAGGCCTTTTCCATCATCTCCGAAGCTGGTTGTGGTAAGTCGAGGCTTTTATATGAGTTCAGAAAAGCTGTTTCCAATGAAGATGTGACTTTTTTAGAAGGGAGGTGTCTCTCTTACGGCAGGGGCGTTGCTTACCATCCAATTATAGATATTCTAAAGTCAAACTTTGATGTTCACGAGGGAGACGGGGACCAGGAAATCAGAGAAAAAGTAAAAACGGGGTTGAAATTGATAGGAGCCGATGAAGCCTCGAGTTTCCCATATCTTCTACAGCTTCTCTCGGTCAAAGAGAGTGGTATTGATCAAATCTCCATGAGCCCTGAAGCGAAGAAAGATAGGATTATGGAGGCGTGTAGAAACATTGTTCTTAAGGATTCAGAGTTGCGACCTCTTATCATGGCATTTGAAGACCTTCACTGGTTAGATAAGAGCTCAGAGGATGTAGTAAAAAACCATTTGGAGAACATACCGGGATCAAGAGTGTTATTGATATTCACTTATCGGCCTGAGTTTGTTCACGCCTGGGGAAGCAAGTCTTATCATAACCAGCTGACTTTACATCGGCTTTCAAATCGGGAAAGCCTTGAGATGGTGACCCATATTTTAGGGACAAAGGAAATTGAGAGAGCGCTCGAAGAGCTAATTCTTGAGAAGACAGAAGGAGTTCCATTTTTCATTGAAGAGTTTATAAGGTCCCTTAAAGACCTAAAGATCATCGAGAGAAAAGAAAGCACCTATCGCTTATCAAAGGATGTTCATCAATTAACCATTCCTTCAACAATCCAGGACGTCATCATGGCTAGGGTTGATTCACTACCCGAAGGGACGAAGGAAGTGCTTCAAACAGGTTCCGTCATCGAGAGGGAGTTCAGCTATCCCCTGATCAATCGTTTAATGGGTCTTCCTGAAAAAGAACTGCTCTCACATCTTTCTGTTTTAAAAGATTCAGAACTTCTCTATGAGAGAGGCATATATCCCCAATCCAATTATGTCTTTAAACACGCTTTGACCCGTGAGGTAGTATATGATTCAATCTTGACAAAAAGGAAGAAGAAACTTCATGAAGAGATTGGGAATGCTATCGAGGAATTGTATAAGAATAATTTAAGTGAGCATTATGAAGTTTTGTCTGAGCACTATTTTTTGAGTGAGAATTATTTGAAATCGGCTGAGTGTTCAAGATTGGCAGGCAGGAAGGCTGAGAAGACAGCTTCATTTAATGATGCGATTGCCCATGCGAAGAAAAGAGTAGCGTCTCTTGAAAAATTACCCCGGACAGATGAGGTAGATAAACAAATTATTGATGCCGGAACGATCCTTGGGCTCTATATGGCTCAAATACACTATTTTTTTGAGGCAAAACAAGCTATCGACCCGATTATTGATTTAGCAGTAAAACAGGATTATAAAAAGAGGCTTTGCCAGATATTCACGATCCTTGGAGCGTACTATTCTTTTGTACGGGAAGATTATCCAGAGGCGTTTAAGGCTTTTGAGGAGGCATTAAAAATATCTTCAGAAATTAAAGACATTATTACTTTAGTTTTAGCGAGTGCTTGGTTTGGAAATACTTTAGGTTTTAACTGTGATTTTGAGAGGGCATCAAACTGTTACCAAAGAGCCCTCGATATTAATGTGGCGGCAAATAATCTTTGGGGGATTGCGGTTATGAAGAGCAATCTTGCCTGGTCTAGTTATTACTATGCAGGGAAAATAGATTTAGGATTTCAAGCGACCCTAGAGGCTGTCCATATTGCTGAAGAAAGCGGAGACATTTATTCGAAAGCATGGGCACATAACCTCCATGGAACTTTTTGCCATGGGAAAGGATTCTTGGAAGAGGCAAAAAACCATCTGTTATTTGGGGGCGGATTATGTGAAAGAATCAATTTCCATTCCCAGACTGCATTTGCACAATTCAATCTGGGAGAGGCCTATTTTGAACTGGGAAATTTCGAGAAATCGAAAGAACATTACGAAAAAAGCAGTTGGGTTTTAGAGCATAATCGATTGGTTCCTTCTTGGGCGAATCTTGGAAAAGTTGGGTTAGTAAAGTCAAAGGTTTTAAATAAAGAGAAAAATGTGGATGTAGAATCGTTATATGCCCATTCAAGAAATAATAAGGTAAGAGCATTTGAAGGCTGGATTCCAAGATATATCGGAGAGATTCTGCTCAACATTGATGATCGACACATATCTGAGTCCGAAAATTGGATTCAGAAGGCCATCGAAGCCGATCAAAGAAACCGAATGATGTTCCACTTGGGGCAGGATTATGCTCTTTATGCAGAGTTGTTCAAACGAAGAGGCGATAGATCGAACGCCCGGGAGAATCTCGGAAAAGCTATAGAAATCTTGAAAGAATGTGGCGCCGATGGCTGGGTGGAGAAGTATGAAAAGGAACTGGCCGTGATTTGATAGTTTTTTTGCGGGGGAAGGAAAAATGAAATGCCCAGCATGCCAGTTTGACAATCGAGACAGGGCACAGTTCTGTAAAGAGTGTGGGAAAAAACTGGAGCTTTTATGTCCGTCATGCGGGCACCCTTACCAAACAGGTAGTAAGTTCTGTGACGAATGCGGCCAGAATCTTGCCCCACCGAAAGAGTCTCCTAAGAAAGGACTCTCTTTTGATGAGAAGCTCGCCAAGATTCAAAGATACCTCCCTAAAGACCTAACTCAGAAAATCTTATCTCAAAGAGATAAGATCGAGGGTGAACGGAAGCAGGTCACCGTGATGTTCTGCGATATGGAAGGCTTTACCTCGCTCGCTGAAAGGCTCGGTTCTGAAGAAACCTACGCCCTGATGGATCAGATCTATGAAATTCTCATCCGTAAGGTTCATGAATATGAGGGAACTGTCAATGAATTAACCGGTGATGGAATCATGGGCCTTTTTGGAGCGCCAATCGCTTTGGAGGATGCTTCCCAAAGGGCAATTAGATCTGCCTTAGCTATTCATCGGGAGATAAATAAGTTCAGTGATCGGATAAAACAGGAAAAGGGGATCCCGCCTCTCAAGATGCGAATTGGTATTCACACAGGTCCTGCGGTCGTTGGGACACTGGGCAATGACCTTCGGGTCGAATTCAAGGCAGTCGGGGACACAGTGAATTTGGCCTCCCGAATGGAAAAATTGGCGGAACCGGGAACCACTTATGTAACGGAAGATACCTTTAAACTTACAGAGGGGTTCTTCAGATTCGAAGCTTTGGGCGAGAGACAGGTTAAAGGTAAGGAAGAACCTGTCAAGGTCTATCGGGTGATTGCTCCCAGCACCAGGAGGACAAAGTTTGATGTCGGTGCTGAGCGAGGCTTAACCCCCTTTATCGGAAGGGAGCATGAACTTGAACTCTTGTTAGATGGTTTTGAGAGGATCAAAACAGGAAAGGGCCAGGCCTTTTCCATCATATCCGAAGCCGGAATGGGCAAATCCAGGCTGTTATATGAATTTAGAAAGGCAATAACAAACGAGAATATTACATTCCTGGAGGGGAGGTGTTTCTCCTACAGCAGAGGGGTGGCCTATCATCCCTTCATAGAGATCTTGAAGTCGAACTTCAATATACAGGAGGGAGAAGGAGATCAGGAGATCACAGAAAGAGTCAAAAGAGGTCTAGAAATAATGAAAGTCGATGAAACCTCGATTCTTCCTTATTTTCTTGAACTTCTATCAGTCAAAGAGAGTGGGATTGATCAGATCCCTATGAGTCCTGAGGCAAGGAAGGATAGGATTATTGAGGCATTAAACCGGGTCACTCTTAAGGGCTCTGAAATGCGCCCCCTGGTCATGGCCTTCGAGGACTTGCAGTGGTTGGATAAGAGTTCAGAGGACGTCGCGAGAAACCTTTTAGAAAGTATACCGGGGGCAAGGGTTTTGTTGATATTCACTTATCGGCCTGAGTTTGTCCATACCTGGGGCGCCAAGTCCTATCATCACACA
>Ga0224495_10001966_pt1 | contig 13864 bp, 14 predicted proteins | sample SF_Jul11_sed_USG_FD_168128 | JGI IMG/M metagenome (GOLD analysis project Ga0224495, IMG submission 168128) | Sediment microbial communities from San Francisco Bay, California, United States - SF_Jul11_sed_USGS_4_1 | ecosystem: Environmental > Aquatic > Marine > Sediment | place: USA: California... | reverse complement strand
TTCCGGCTTCCGTTCATTCATCTCCTTGCCGATCCTCAGTCCGCCGATGGTGGGATGCTCTGCGCCCTCTTTTTCGTCAAGTCCGCTGATCCAGCCTTCGCGCCGGTCATCGGCGCGATGCCGGCCGAGGGTGAAATGGACCTGCTGGACAAGATCCAGGGCGAGCTTCCTGTACAGCTCCTCTCCGGTTTCGCGATAAAGCCCGAGGAAATTGCAGACGGCAAAGGCATCCGTCCATAAATACCGTTGAGGATTCGGATGGACGGGCGCAAGCCCGCTCGCTGCGGCAAATTCGAGCATAAGCTCACGGGCAAGGGGGTGCACAGAGGCGGTGGGACCTTTTTGCATCTCTTCTCCTTCGTGCCGGATGCAGGGTGATGCTGCAGCGACATTATCTGATACTTATATATTCATATAGCAGAGATCAGGCTGTTTGGCAACTGTATGCCGCAATGGAACTTATACACCATATTGACAGGTGAAGAATTTAGTGATAAAAAGATTATAGGGAAGCCCGAAAAGGCATTGTCTGTTAACCGAAGATTTCTCTATTCCTGCAGAAGACCGCAAACCGAATGATTTCAGGTTTTAGGAGAAAAAAATCACCCTTAACCTTGAAAAGAGGACAGCCATGAAGCGTTTACTTAAAAATAAGCTTACCGTAACAGTTATTGCATTGATTACAGTGGCATTCAGCGCAGGGTACGTATTCGCCGGAACTGTAGTGGTAGATCAGGACGGTTTTGCCACGGTGGACAATTGCAATGACAAGTTCACGCCTGCAGACGCCGCGACAATTAATGAGGGCATCGCCGCTGCTTCAGAACAGGATACGGTCATTGTCTGCCCGGGCATTTACAGCGAGGAGGTCGGGGTGAACAAGGCGGTCACTGTCCGTGCGGCCAAAAGTGAAAAAGCTGTAGTCATAGGGCAGCCCTATGCCTTCATAATCACAGCCGACGGCGCCGCGGTTGAAAGGTTCGATGCCAGGTCATCACCTGAAGGCGGCGGTGACGTGATCCTTGTTATCGGCGCTGACAACGTGACGGTACGGGAGAACAAGATTACAGGAGCCGGCCCCTGTGTTGTGTGTGAAGGAACGCTGCAGCCCGCCATACCAAACGCCGGGGTTTCGCTGCTTGTTTCTGATAACGCAGTGGTCCTGGGAAATAACATCCGTGATACAACCGGCTTCGGAATCTATATCGGTTCTGCTACCAACAGCCTTATTAAGGAAAACCATATTAAAGACAGCCAGTTTACCGGGATTGTTCTGGCCGACTGGGAGGTCAACGGCCCCAGTTCTTACAATGTAATCGAGGGAAACCGGATCAAAAGCGCAGGTGACGCAGCTACGATACGCGACGATGGCATTCGGCTGGATCAGGGAGCGAATAACAATAGTGTCCGTTACAACCACGTCACAGACTCTGTCTGGAGCGGGATAAAGGCCACTGCATCGGCGAGTGACAACGATTTTATTGGCAACAAGACAGGCGGCAGCGAAGGTCTCGACGGCAACTATGATGCGTTCGATCAGTCTTCCGGCAGCGGCACCTCGGGCACCGCCAACTTCTGGAGCGGAAACGAATGCCTGACCCAAAGCCCGGCCGGCATCTGTGAATAGGGGTTGCATCCATTCCCTGCCGCAATCGCCTCCAAGGCCGGCCTTTCAGGAATTGTGACATATGAGGCCGTGGTTCGGTTTTTGATAATTTAATTTACAAAGGGCAGGTTCATCTCCTGCCTTCTCTTTTCCCTGCCGCACACGTCGTGACCTTCCCCGTTTGCAGGGCAGCCCTTAATGCACTATCCTTTTATCAAAGCCGTATACGGCCGCGGGTGGTTTGAGAAACGAACTGGAGGGTGAAATGGTGCATTTCGCTGATATGACTGACGAGGAAAGATTCTCACGCCTGGAACACAAGGCGGCGGAGACAAGAAAGATGTTGTTTGGGGCGCTTCTCCTGGCGAAGGAGGTATGGAAGGAAGATCTCTTCCGAAGAAGAGAAGGTCTTGAGATAATGGAAGCCATGGAAAAGGCGGAAGAGTCCTTTGCAGACAAATCACAGCCGGACAGGTTTAAAAGGATCGAGCAGACCATGGAGGTCATCAACCGAAGAGCAAAGAGTATTTTTGACCTGATGTCGTATATTTCAAAATACGGCAGGCCTGTCTGAGCCCTGATGCAAAACATCCCGCCCATGGACGCGTTGAGCAGGAAGTCCCTGAAAGGATTCCGGCAGGCGTGAGGTATTTTCCGAACAGCATCGGAGATGCCGGCAGGAAAGGCGGCCAATGATTTCCTTCTTTTCAACTAAAGCGCATTATGATAGTATGATATCCGTTTGGAGAAAAGGGCCTGACGGGGATGGGGATGGTCGGGCAAAAAAAACGACAAAGGAGGTCGATTATGCAAAGGCGGTCAGTTGTAATTATATTGTCATTTCTGTTCGCTTTCTTCAGCCCTGCAGCGCAGGCAGGGATCTATGACTTTAAGGGCGGAGTCCGGATACCAGCCGGCAGTTGCGCCACTTATTCAAACACCCCCAGGGCTGAATTTGTCAGCAGTTCGGGAGGCCTGTCCGTGTACAACATGGATGGCAGGATTGATGTTTCCTGTGTCTGTCAGCTGCCCGTACCGGAGAAGGCACGTATTCGTCAATTCGTGATGGTCGGCAATGTCAGCAAAGGCAGGATCAGTGCGCAGCTTGGCGGGGTGAGCTGGAATGTCCCGAGGCAGCACAGCCAATATGCCTCTGTAAGTATGGAGCCCGCGACACCCTATGAAGTCCCTCAAATGAAGCAGAAGAAGGTAGTGCAGAATCTGCCTGTTTCGGGGAACAAGAGCCTGAGAACAGACCGGATACAGACCTATTTTATCGAGGCGAGGCTTACCTCCGGCGCAGCTGTCAACATAGAAGATGCCCTTGAGATCTTTTATTTTGAGGTCTACTGGGATTACTAGAAGCAGCACCCTGCAATGCACCGGCGGGGACTTGAACGTTCGGACATCGTCGGGGGTCCCTCTCTTCAGGAGGGACCCCTTGTCTCCGCTCCCGGAAAGGGCATATCCTGAAATCCTCTGAAGGCGATACTTTCGTTTGACCGGCAGAACCCGCCATAGTACAATTTAAGAGATGAAGCTTATCAAATATTTGATGCTGCCGATGACCGTTTTCTGTCTTTTGGGGTATCCTCCCGCGGGCAGCTCTGCGGAAAAATACGGTATCACCTACTGGCCTTCTTCGCAATGCAGCAATTGCCATTCTTATATCTTCAATCAGCATTCGGAGTCCATGCACGCTGCATCCTTTACCAATCCGGTGTTCCAGGGGCAGTACTTCAGGGAACTGCTGCCTCAGGTCTCTGCAGACCCTGAGCTTGTCAAAGAGGCCGAAGGCTGTATCGCCTGCCATGCCCCGATCGCATACCTTACGAAGAAGAGCCCTATTGTGTCAGAGGAACAGGTTGATCCCGACAGATCAGGGGTCACCTGTGACTTTTGTCATACTGTTACGGGGTATAAGGGTGAAAGGCCCGAAAACGGCAATTACATCTCTGATCCCGGCACGCAAAAATACGGGCCTTTCATGCATGTGTATAACTGGCATCATATTTATTCCGAATTTCAGACAAAGAGTGAATTCTGTGCGGTCTGCCATAATGCGGTGAACCACCATGGCCTTGAAATAAAATCCACGTATTCCGAATGGAAAAACAGCGGCTACGCTAAAGAGGGCATACATTGTCAGGACTGCCATATGAATGTCATGGGATTTCTGATTTCGGGAAAACCGGTGTATGAGTCCGGCAGGGCAGCCCGGTCGAGTCTTGTTCGGACACCATACCGGGAAAAGATATACACCCACCGCTTCCCCGGCGCGCATTCCAGGACCCAGGTTGTCGGGTCCCTCACTCTGAGCATAGAAACGGCGCGTTCGAGCGCATCGCCGGGAGATGAAATAAGAATAGATATTCTTGTCGACAATTCGAGGACAGGACACAAAATGCCCTCAGGCAGCGCGGACCTCAGGTTGCTGTGGCTGGAACTCAAGGCCTATATCGGGGAAGAGACCATCAGGACCATACCTATTGCCGCGTCTTCGGACATCGAAGGGCAGAGTGCATATAATGTGGCCGGCAAGGGTGCGTTTGACGAGGAAATTCTGAGGGACGATGTCCCGAAAGGGAATCGCATCTATCGGGCCATATTCGTGGATAAATCAGGAAAACAGACGTTGTCATCCTACAATGCGGCGAAAATCATATTTGACAACCGGTTAGACGCGGAAGAAATTCGAAAAGAGACCTACCGCTTCAGGATTCCACAAAATGCCAAAGGCAAAGTATATCTGTTTGCCGCCCTTAATTATCTTCCGTATCCGGGCGCCTTTGCGGACAGATTCGGCCTGCAGGTACGGGATGCTGTTGAGATAGCGTTCGCAAAAAAAGAGATAGCCCTTCGTTGAACACACCGGCGGCATTCTGAAGGGCTCGCGTTCCTCCTGCGGTCTGCGCATTTCTTATGCAGGCGCTTTTATTGGGTGCCTGTCGTGTTCCGCACATCGGCGGAATCACAAAGGACGGCCTCTTTTGCTTCAAATAGACTTCACTTCTCATGGGTGCTATAATGCTTTTAAGCAGTCATTACCTAAAGAAATAACGGGGTGCGCCATGAAGACAAGCACGATTATCACGATCGGTATGACCGTCATTCTTTTCTTTCTGTGTTCCCTTGCCTTTGCTCAGACCCTTCCCGAAGATCCGGCCATAGGGGGCCGGCTGCTTGCAAGCAAGGGATGTGTCAAATGTCATTCCATAAAAGGCGAAGGAGGCACGACCGGACCTGATCTGGGCAGGATAGATTTGGGTGATACCCAACTGAACCTGGCTGCAAGGATGTGGAACCACGCCCCTTCCATGATCGCCGGAATGGAAAAGGCGGGGATTGTCAGACCTGCTCTGACAGGGCAGGAATTTACGGAGATTACCGCCTATCTGTACTTTCTCAGATTCTTTGACGAACCCGGAGACCCCGCTGCAGGGGCTTACATATTCGAACAAAAAGGTTGTTCAGCCTGCCATCCCCTCGCAGGCAGAGGCAAAGAAGGCGAACTCGGGCTCGATGAATTTCCGCGGAACGTTTCTGCGGTCTTCCTGAGCCAGGCCGTCTGGAACCACAGCCTGGAGATGATGGCGCGCATGCTCAGGCTCGGAAAGAAGTGGCCCGGTTTCGCTGATAGGGAGATGATGGACCTTTTCGAATTTATCAGGCCCCGTGCGAAAGGACCGGCAGAACCTTTCTTCTTTAAACCCGGCAACCCGCGGGAAGGAAAAAAGCTCTTCGCTGCCAAGGGCTGCAATAAGTGTCATGCCATCAGGGGCGAAGGCGCGGAGGGCGGCATTGATCTCGGCAGGCAGGCAAAGACTTTTTATACAAGCCTCACCCAGATTGCCTCGAACATGTGGAATAAGGCCCCTGAGATGATTTTGGTCAGGGTGGCACAGACCGAATGCGGCATCCCCAAGTTTACCGCAAAGGAGATGTCTGATCTTCTTGCCTATCTCTACTTTCTCCATTACATTGATGAGCCCGGCGATACGGCGTTGGGGGAAAAAATGTTTTCAGAAATGCATTGCGCACAGTGTCACAGTCTCAAGGGGGAACGCGGCAAACTGATATTCATAGATCTCTCCGGATATCAGGACACGGACCAGACAACGCTTGTCGCAGGCATCTGGAATCACACCGCGGAGATGATGGAGGCTATGGGCGTGAAGAATTTGGCGTGGCCCCAATTGAGAAAAGGGGATATGGCAGATCTCCTCGAATTTATCCGGAGCGCTCAAAAAAAATAGAATGTGATGTGTATCATTTCGCGTGAAGCGTCACGCGAAGGATCTCGCCTGGCCGCCACAGGCGCATGCGCGGGCCCCACGTGCCGGTGCCCCGGCAGACGATGACCGTCATGCCGTCCACTTCGTACCGTCCCCCGAGCAGAGGATAGATGCGCTGAACCAGATAGCTGAAGGGCCATATCTGCCCTCCATGGGTGTGACCGGAAAGCATCAGCCCAACGCCATTACCCGCGATCCTGCCGGCCTGCCAGGGGGTATGGGAGAGGAGTATTGTTGTACCCGGCGGCCGGCCTGCAAGCGCCCTGGAGATCGGATCTCCTCCATGACCGGAACGGTGGTTGGCGGTAAGGTCGTCCACGCCTGCAAGTACGAAGGACGGATGGACTTCTGCCCAGGAGTTGTTCAGCACCCGTATCCCATCATAATTTTTCAGGGAAACGCTTGTATTGCTGCGCCCATGGAACTCGTGGTTCCCCAGGACAGCCCAGACGCCAAGAGGCGCGGAAAGGCGGCGCAGGACCGCTATCATCTCCTCTTCGGGCTGGTCGTGGCCTTCGAAGATATCCCCGAGGAGGACCACGAGGTCGGGCTGCTGAGCCTCCACCTGGGCGATACGTGCCTCCAGCCACTGCTTGCTGATCAGCGTTCCTACGTGCAGGTCGGACATGGCAACGATCACTGTGCCGTCCATTTCGGAAGGAAGTCCGGAGAGGTTCACCTCATAGTTTTGCACAACCGGCGGCCGAAGGCCCTGCACGAGCGCGATCACCGAAAGCGCTGCACCGGCAGCAAGGGCACAGCCCCGCAGGAAAGGCGCGAACCGGGGCAGGAAAAAGCCGAACCCGGTGATTATGTCAACCGTGAGCAGTGACACAGTCATAAGGAAAACAACGGCCATCCAGTCCATGCCGAGAAATTCCAGTATCGTGGCCAGAGTGCCTGTGCCCCCATGACCTATGAAGCGGCCGAGTGAAAAGACCGCCCAGAGGACTATGCCTGTCACCAGGAAGACCTTTCCGGAAATATGGCGCTTCAGAAATGGCACCGTGGCGGCGCGCCAGAAGACATAAACATGCATCACCGTGACAACGGCCAGAAGAATAATTCCAAACATGCAGCCTCCCTGAGAATGAATCTGCCCTTTTCTCTATTGTAACATCTGCCCCCCTGAAGCTTTGGCGCTTCGGCTCCATGGGACTACGGAACTGAAGTTTCCGGGGCGGAGTTATGGGTTTGGAGCTGTCAGTGGTGAGGAGGTATAAAGCAGGAAACAAGACTGAGCACAGGCGCTGACATCCCTGTCCCGTGCTATTCTACCCTCATGCGGAAAAAGCAATTTCTTATCAGTTTATCAGTTGGGGCAGGCTCTCAGCGGACCGGATTATAGCCACCCGGTACGCCCTTCCTGGAAAGAACGATCTGCCAGACCTGCATATACCTCGACCTGAATGAGCCTGCGCTGCTCAGAAGATAGTATTTCCACATGCGGTAAAACCTTTCGTCATAGCATGTTTTCAGTGTGTCCCAGTTTCTCTCGAAATTCCTGAACCATGACATCAGGGTCCGATCATAACAGGGGCCGAAATTATGCAGGTCTTCCAGAACAAGCAGGTTTTCTATGGCACCGCTTATCTGTTTCATCGACGGGATGAGTGAATTCGGGAAAATATATTTTCCGAGCCAGGGATCAACAGTCACGTCAGAATAATTCTTGCCTATCGTATGCAATAAAAACAGTCCTTCATCCCTGAGGCACTTGTGCACGACATCCATATAAGTTTTGTAATTCTTGTAGCCGACATGTTCAAACATCCCAACCGAAACGATATGGTCGAACTTCTCATCAAGGTCCCTGTAATCCTGCAATCTGATCTCAACAGGCAGCCCTGCACACAATTCCCTGCCGAGCTTCGTCTGTTCCTTGGATACGGTAATGCCTACTGCCCTTATGCCATATTTCGCCGCCGCATATTTTATGAAGCTGCCCCATCCGCATCCGATATCAAGCACCCTGTCGCCGGGCTGCAGGTTCAACTTCCTGCAGATAAGGTCGAGCTTCGCTTCCTGGGCAGCATCGAGCGTTTCAGCGTCTTTCCAGTAAGCGCAGCTGTAGACCATCCTTTTATCGAGCATATTTACGTATAGTTCGTTCCCGATGTCATAATGCTGCTCACCGATCTGAAAGGCCCGCGATCTGCTGCCGAGATTGATGAGTGCCGCCCTGATCACGGGCAGGAGCATCCTCCAGTTCTTTTTTAACATGTCTTCTGCCCGGCATAGCATGATCCTGGAAAAGAAATCATCAAGGCGGCTGCATTCCCACCATCCATCCATGAACGACTCCCCGAGCCCCATACTCCCCTCTTTCATTACCCGCTGATAAAACCCTTCGTTATTTATCCTGATGTCCCAAGGCTGGTTTCCATTGATTGCAATACCAGAACTGGACAGGATGTCCCGGATTACGTCTTTTATGCTGTTTGCTTCCATTGCCGCCCCGTTTTGAGATGCCCAATATTTTCCCCCATCATATCAGTTTCAGGAAAATTTTCAAGGCCTTGTTAAAGATGGCCTGCCGCAAGAAAAATAGGGACACATCCCATTTTTCTTCAGTCATGCACTGTCAGAAGCGGGGGAAAATGGGATGTGTCCCTATTTTCTCGGACTGATGACTGTGGCAGCCAAGCTCCCGCCTGAATGGGACAAAAGTCTTGTGGACATGAATGCCCGGAAGCTTAAGGACTAGGATCTCCCGTGGGCCGACTATGTCTTTCTCAGCGCCATGTCTGTCCAGAAGGAATCCGTAAAGGCCGTGCTCACCAGATGGGGTGAAATTGGGGTCAGACGTGATTCCGGCCTGATTCGTCCGGACCGCCTTCGAAGTGCCGTGCGGAAAGCCCAGTGATACGGAATAGGTGACAAGTTGGCTGATTCAGCATCGACCTAGGGATAACTCCATGCATGGTGTTCTCAGGTGGCGACCGCGTTCTGCAACTCTGCTGTGAAGTCGATGCCGTTTCGGTGTAAGATAGAGAATGCATACTGTCTTATTGCTCAGGAGTCTGATATCGTAAAAGAGGTCATAAAGGATTTTGCCCTGTTCACGGATGTGAGTGTAAGTCCCGGCCTCAGGCTCGGTGTGGGCGCCTATGTCATGATCCCTGCTTCATTTCTTGAGTCCCCGCCAGGAGTTATTCGAAGACCCGAAATCACCGGGCAGCTACAGGTGAAGAGATTCGAAGACACTTCATCGACAAGACTTGAACTGCAGGCCGTTTTATGGGCGCTTACAGAGATCCGGCAGGAACCACGGGGAAGCCTGACAATATATTCCGATTCTCAGTGCGTTTCAGGCCTTCTGAAGAGAAAACCCCGACTGCTGGCAACAGGATTCCTTTCGAAAAAGACTAACCGGCAGTTGGGCAACGCTTCTCTTTATCGCACCTTTTACGAACTTCACGACGAATCAGGTTTTCACGTTGTAAAGGTGGCCGGACATTCCGCCTCCCGCGCTCACGACACCGCTCACCGGATTTTCTCATTTGTCGATAAGGAGGCAAGGAAAGCCTTAAAGATCTGGCTGAATGAGTTAGCGGAAGAACGGGCTGAGAAGAATAGCGGCCCCTGGTGCGTCTATTTGCTCAGGTGCAGCAACAATTCCTTATATATCGGGATGACAAATGATCTTGAGAAAAGGCTTGAAAAGCATACGCTCGGAACCGGCAGCAAATTCGTAAGATCGTGGAGGCCGTTTGAGCTGGTCAAAACAATACCATGCAAAGATGAAGGAGAAGCGAGAAGGCTCGAGTACGATTTAAAAAAACTCCCAAGAAAGAAGAAGATCGAAGTCCTTGAACTTCGAATGGGCCGGTAAAATAAAAACTGGCCGCCCGGCAGCGACGAGGATTGACATCGGCGGAGGATACCGGTTAGTATTCCCGCGGTAGTGCGTTGGCATCCTGGAAAAAAAAGATCATTTAAGGAGGAGACATGCTCGGCAAGAAGACGGTGAAGAAGACAGTGCAAAAAGCGGTGAAGAAGGCAGTAAAGAAGGCGACGAAGGCGGAGAAAAAAGTGGCGGAGAAAGTGGAAAAAAAGGTCGCGGCCGTCAAGAAGACTGTTGCGAAGAAGACCTCCGCGGCGGTTAAGGCCGTCAAGAAGACCGTTGCGAAGAAAACTTCCCCGGTGGCAAAGGCCGTCAAAAAAACCGTTGCGAAAAAGACCTCTGCGGCGGTTAAGACGGTCAAGAAGAAGATCGCCAAGTAGTCTGCAGACCATTCGGGGCCGTCTCCTTTTGCCGCCTGAAGTGGAGGCAGTTATTTGGATCCCAAGCCTCCGATGCAAGATTCAAGACGCGCCCCGTTGACCTTCCTGGAACCGATCAGTATGGTGAAAAGAGGGTTCGAAGGGTAACGAGAAAAGCGTATAGGGAAACGTCAAGAACAAAGACCTGCCCCCGTGGATTCGTGCGTGCAGGATTCAGGACAAATCCGTGATGCTTTGCTTATAGGCCGGCAGACAAATTGTGGATATCCAGCAGCAATCCTTTAAAAAAGGATCATGCTGAATATCAACTTATTATGTTTCGCGAGCCATTCCTGCAGATAGATATCGAAATTCTCCCGTCTGTCAGAAGTATAATTCATGGCGATTGGCGTCAAAGGACACCCCATTTTATTGATGAGTAATACTGCCGTTTCGATTATTGCAAGGCCGATTGGCAGCCACATCACCAACTCGAATGTTTTTGTTATGCCGGCATAAAAGACATAAAAAAACTGCCGATGCCATAACTGGCCGAGAAAATCGGGATGTGTCCCTATTTTTCTTTCAACACATCGATGAGAAGCAGTTCGGAGTCACCATCCGCTGAGATGAGCAGGTCCATCGCCCCCGTGGCCTGGGCCGCTCCGTAGACAAGGATTCTGCTGCCGTTTACTTCCACGGCATCTCCCTCCAGCACATACACATATGCTCCACGGCCTTCTTTCAGAGAATGCCTTACCCTATGCCCTTTTTTGAGAAAGCAGGAGTAGACCCGTGCGTCAGAGCGGATGGGGAGCGCGTCTTGATGCTCATTCGAAACAAGGGGGAGCAGCCTGTTCGTCCTCTCTTTTTTCTCCACAGCCTTTTGCTCAACAAAAGGGGCCAGGTCTTTTTCAGAGGGAATGAACCACATCTGGATGAAACGCAGCGGCATGTCAGGACTGTTGTTGATCTCCGAATGCCACATGCCCCTGCCCACCGTAGTATGCTGCACCCACCCTTTCTTAAGGACACCGCCCTTGCCGCGCTGGTCGGCATGGCGGAATTCCCCTCCCGCACAATAGGTAACAACTTCAATGTCATGATGGGGATGAAGCGGCCAGACAGAGCCGGGAGAAAGAGTATCGTCATTGAAGACCCGCAGTGTCCCGAATTGCAGATGCTCCGGGTCGAAGTTTTCGCCAAAGGAGAAATGCCAGCGGCCGTGAAAGGTGCCGTTCACGATTTTTCTCCGGATTTGAAAGATGCTCTCTGGCTCCCTCACGCTTATCCGGGTCTCTGACAGGGATGCTTTTTGCCTCGGCATGACTTTGCTCCTTTTTTTGCGCAGATTTGTGAAATGTCCCCTATGCTTTAAGCTTAGCGCTCCAGGAGGAACTGTCAAGGCATCTCTCGCCGTCAGTTTGTCCCCCGTATAATACATGCTAGGATGGGGCATGAATTAAATGAGAACCGTTTATTCACGGAGATGAACAGAACCCGAAACTTTCGGGCGGTCCAAAAAACATTTCAGGGGAGGATATGCAAATGAGAGGGTTAATGATACGTTTCATCGTCGTTATGTCAACTGCCTTTGCTGTCTTTGGAATGACAACCGCGTCAGTCACAGCAGAAGGCCAGTCCAAACAGGCCAAAATCGCGCCTGCCATGCAGGCCGCGCCTCCATCGATAAGCAAGCACGCCACGATCATGGACGTTGACGGCACCGTGCTGCGCCAGGGCACGAACGGCTGGCATTGCATGCCCGCATCCGGTACGGGCTCAACCCACCCCATGTGCAATGACGAAGTCTGGATGCGCGCCCTGGATGCCTTCAGCAAAAAAGCTGATTTCAAGTCCGATCGCATCGGCATCTCGTACATGCTCGCCGGCGACGACCTCGTGAACAACGCGGACCCTTTTGACGCAAGGCGCGACCCCGGGGAAGTGTGGGTTCAGGAAGGGCCGCACCTGATGATCATCGTGCCGGATCCGAAGATGCTCGAGGGCATATCCGACTCCCGATAATGGAGGCCCTTACGTGATGTGGAAAGGCACCTCTTATGCCCACATCATGGTTCCTGTGGCTCCGCGGCAGAAAAAGAAATAAGAGTGCTCGCAGGTCGCATTCCGTCCCTTCTGACCGTGAGGGACGGATACGACGTTGACTCATTCAGCAACTTCGGCTGTCGAACATGCACAGGAGGTGTGAGGTCTGAACCGGAGCAAGTCATGCTAAGTCGGAAGCCGAGAAAATGGGATGTGTCCCGGATGTGTCTATTTTTCTAAAATACCCTTCTCTCGTAATTACAGTAGAGGCACCGCCAGGTCTTGTCATCATCGTTCCAATCCATCTGCTTACGGCAGACCGGGCAAGGTTTTTTCCTGGAAAATTGCCGTTTGCCGGAAGGCGAAGCTGTTGAAGGGACAGCAAAGGGCTGAGATGAAACCGGTGTCGGCTTCTGCTCCGCAACAGGGGCTGGCTCCGCAGCGGCTGCAGGTTCACTTGGACCTTCAGCATCGTCATTTGCTGTTTCTTCGTGTCCGCAGGCATAGCACATCCACATTCCATATTGAATGTGAAAGTCCATGTGACCTCCGCACATAGAGCACTTTTTTGCCGCTTCCGTCACCTCCAGTGCAGAAATCCACTCGATTTTGCCTTCCTCTTCAACGCCTCCCTTTTCTTCCTCGCGTTTAGGACTTTCAGCAACATCAGGAGGCGTTACCGGTTGCAGCGGCGTTATCGGCTGAGGCGGCGCCTTTTCAGCGGTAAACTCCTCTATCTTTTTCCTGATGCCGGTTATCTCCGACCCGATATCCTTGAAGAGTTTCCCCACCGCCTCCTCGACGGCTATCATCTCTCTTTCCCCTGCTGCCATGCCATCGAGGATCTCTTGCTCTTCTTTCTGAAGCTGCCCTATTTTCTCACGCAGTCTGGCTATCTCGCTTTTAATATCCTTCGATTTGGATTCCATAGCCTTGAGATCTTTGCGAAAGTCGGGCAGGGTAGACATGATCCCCTGTTCAAGCATTTTGATTTCCTCAAGCTGATTATCGGCGGCCTCAAGGACGTTTTGCCGGCTTACTCCTGAAGTCTTGGACAGCGCTTTAATGGCGGCATTATAACGCTGCTTCTCCTCAGAAATAATGTCCTGGAACGATTCCACGAGTCCGCGGAACTTGCCGAATAACTTATCCTCTGCTTCAATTTCCTTTCTTAGCTCATCACGAAGACGGTCGATGTCGAGCTTATTGCTTTCCTTCGCCTTCGCAAGGAGTTCGGCAAGAAATCCCTTACCCTTATATTTCTCTTCAGTGCCCATACGTTTATTTTTTCAGTTTAACTTATTTCTTAAAATGTTGCCAACTTATCGCACTGCGTCAAATAAATATGCCCCGATTTTTTTGCGGACTGGGGGAAAATGGGATGTGTCCCTGTTTTTTAATTGGGCCCTCTTACGCCGTTGCAATTCCCCGGCAAAAGGGGTACAACTTAAGAAAGATCATTGCGACCTATGGAGGTTATTATGAAAAAGGATAGTTTCTGGTCACCCTATATCGCAGGGGCAGGCCTCGGCTTGACGCTCCTCGCAACCTTTATTATCGTGGGATGGGGTCTTGGTGCTTCCAGTGCATTCTCCCTGTTGACAGGGGTGGGCTTGGGAAAACTCAGCCCGGCATATGCGCACAAGCTCACCTATTTTTCCCAGTATCTGAATGTGGAGGCGCCGCTCCTGAACTGGGTGCTTTTTGA
>Ga0224495_10001964_pt1 | contig 13872 bp, 10 predicted proteins | sample SF_Jul11_sed_USG_FD_168128 | JGI IMG/M metagenome (GOLD analysis project Ga0224495, IMG submission 168128) | Sediment microbial communities from San Francisco Bay, California, United States - SF_Jul11_sed_USGS_4_1 | ecosystem: Environmental > Aquatic > Marine > Sediment | place: USA: California... | reverse complement strand
CCTTGGAACAGGCGGCGCGGACGCTGTCCGGTGCGCAGCATGTGCTGATCCTGAGCGGCTTCTATCTGGCGACTCCCCGTGCCGGGGAGACCGATGGTCCGCCGGGGGCTAAAACACTCGGGGATGCTCTCTCCGCCCTGGGGGCGCGGGTGAGCTATGTCACGGATGACCTGAACCTGCCGCTGTTCATGGCCATGGGACTGGCAGATACCCACCGCTATCACCCGGGGGTGTTGGAGGAACTGGCGCCGAGCCATGTCCTTTCCATCGAGCGTCCGGGCCGGGCCGCCGATGGGCGCTATTACAGCATGCGCGGGGAGGATATTTCCAGATTCACCGCTCCCCTGGATGAGTTGCTGATTCAGGGGCGCCAGCGCGGTTTACCCACCGTGGCCATTGGGGATGGGGGCAATGAGGCCGGCATGGGCAACGTGGCGGCCCTGGTGCGCCGGGATGTGCCCCACGGACAGACCATTGCCTGCGTGGTGGAGTCGGATCACTTGATCGTCTGCGGCGTTTCCAACTTCGGCGCCTATGGGCTGGTGGCCGCGCTGGAAGTGTTGAATGGCCGGGCGCTGATGCCCACCCCGGATTCCGCGGCGCGGGATGTGGAGGCCTGCGTGGCCGGGGGTGGACACTGTGGCCAGACTTATGTGCGCGCTCCCTTTGTGGGTGGGCTCCCCTTGGAGGCCACCCGGGAACTGGTGGCTGAGTTGACCCAGTGGGTCCGAAATGGGACAAGCTGAACGTGGTTTCGGTCCTGGCCGCCTTTGGGGCGATCAGACTCCAAAGCGCCGTGGTGGTCCTGAAAATTCAGGTTCACGCGGGCGCAGGGACGGGTTCACCTCCAGGAATCCCCACATGGAACGGTTCACCGGAAAATCAGCCTTTATCACCGGATCCAGCCGCGGCATCGGCAGGGCCATAGCCCTGCGGCTGGCCCGGGAAGGGGCCACGGTGGGCATCAACTACAGGGAACACCGCGAGGCCGCCGAAGCCGTCGCCGAAGAAATCCGCGCCCAGGGTCAGCGCGCCGAGGTGTTCCAGGGGGATGTTCGCAACGAGGCCTCCGTGCGGGCCATGGTGGAAGCCGCCGTGAAAACCTTTGGCACCCTGGATGTGTGGGTCAACAACGCGGGCGTGGAATACGAGGAACCCGTGGAAGATATTATGGAACTTCACTGGGATGAAACCTTCGCGGTGAACGTAAAGGGGCTGTTTTTTTGCTCGCGGGCCGTAGCGGAGCATATGCTGCGAATGAAAACTGCGGAGCATCCGGGGGTGATCGTGAATATCGCGTCCCGGTTTGGATTTCTGGGGGATCCGAATTCCCTGGCCTATGGCGCTTCCAAGGCGGCCGTAATCAACCTCACCAAGGCCCTGGCCAAGAAATATGCCCCCGTCATCCGTGTCAACGGGGTCGCACCCGCATTCACGCCCACGGACATGATGGCCCATGTTTCCGGGGACTATGTGGCGGCGTTCAGGGCCAACACCCCCTTGCAACGGCCTACCCGGGTGGAGGATACCGCCGCCGCGGTGGCCTTTCTGGCCTCGGGGGATGCGAGTTATACCACGGGCGCGACCCTGCCGGTGGATGGCGGATACACCCTCAAATAACCCGGCCGGGTTCATCCCCGCGCCCGTCCTCAAGGAGCGGCCATGACAGCACCCCGGGAACTCAGCCTGTTTCAGGCTGCGGAGCGCCTGCGCAAGGGCGCTTTGACCAGCGAGGCCCTGGTGCGTTCCTGCCTGGAGCATATTCAGGCGCGGGAATCCCAGGTGCTCGCCTGGGCGAGCCTATACGCCGAGGCGGCGCTGGAAATGGCGCGGCAGCGGGATCGCGAGGCCGCGGGCGGGCATTGGCAAGGACCGCTGCATGGCCTGCCCCTGGGAGTTAAGGACATTTATCACGTGCGGGGAATGGAAACCGGCGGGGGAACCTCGGCATATGAAGGCGGGGTGGCCGGACTGGACGCGGCTTCCGTGGCCCGGTTGAGAGCCGCCGGTGCGATTTTTATCGGTAAAACGGTTACCACGGCCTTCGCCATGGGCGACCCGGGCCCTACCCGCAATCCCTGGAACCTGGAACACACCCCGGGAGGATCTTCCTCCGGCTCTGCCGCGGCGGTGGCGGCGCGGATGATTCCCGCAGCCCTGGGAACACAGACCGCCGGCTCGGTAATTCGTCCGGCGGCCTTCAATGGCATCGTGGGATTCAAGCCCACCCATGGCGCCGTATCGCTGGCGGGAGTCCTGCCCCTGTCCTGGCAGTTGGACCATGTGGGTACGCTGACCCGAACGGTGGAGGATGCTTACTTGTTGTGGCATCTGCTGCGGAACCGTCGCCAATTGGAGTGGCAGGATACGCCGGATAAGCTGCCGCCCGCCCTGGTTCCGCGGCGTCCAAGCCGGTTGTGGCGGGTGCGCGGAATCTTTCAGGATGCGGCCGACCCAATGGTGCTGGCGGCGCTTGAGGAGCAATGCCAGCGGTTTTCCCGGGCGGGAGTGGAACTGGTGGAGCGGGACTTGCCCCCTGCCTTCGAAACCATGCTGACCCGGCATCAGGTGATCATGGCCACCGAGGCCGCCGCAGCGCATCATACCCGCTTCGACCTCCGCGAAAAGCACTATCCGCCGAAAATTGCCGGATTGATCCGGGAGGGAAGGAAATATGCCGCCACGGAGTATGTGCTGTCCCTGCGCCACCGGGAGCATTTGATCGATGAGATGAACGAAGCCATGGCGGATGTGGATGCGGCCATCATGCCTGCGGCCCTGGGGGGGGCGCCCCGCGGATTGGCCGAGACGGGGGACCGGCGGTTTAACGTTCTGGCCAGCTATTGCGGGCTGCCTACCGTTGGCCTTCCCTCGGGGTTAACTCCGCAAGGACTCCCGGTGGCACTCCAAATAACCTGCCGTCCGGGACGCGATGATGACGCCCTGGCACTGGCCGCCTGGTGTGAAAGTCTGATTGCGTTCAATCAGAAACCTCCGCTGGCTTAAAACCCTTCGCCGGATCACCGCAGGTGCATGCAACTCCCGTCTTGTTTAGCGCCCGGGCTTCCGGGTCAAAAATACGTTCAGTTCATCCTCCCAGCCCTCCATGAACTTGACATAGGACTCCCGGGTAAAGTCGCGAACGAATGTTTGCCCCGCGGGGGAGAGGGCGGTATGCCGGTAACGAACTTCCGCCAAGGTGCGATGGACTCCGTCCGCCTTCAACGCGATGCGAATGCGGCTTACGGTAAAGTCGGGGATGGTCTTGATAAACTCCACCTGAAATGACTCCGGGTCATGCCGCGTGATATACCACACGGCCCGGCGTCCATGATCCAAGGTGATGAACACGCCATCGGGTTCCGCCACACCGGATCGGGTGAACACCACCTCGGGATCCCATCCCGGCACCCATTCCCGCTCGCGAACCGGACATAACAGGGGAAAAACAGCTTCGGGCGGGGCTTGCAGACGCTGGGTGAAGGTGTGCTCGATCTGAATTGGGGCTTCGATTCTCATGGCCGATCTCCTGGTATTGAAACGGTGAACGACATGCGGACGAAAAAAAACGGGCCTTTCGCTCCTCAGGGTTGAGGAATCGAAAGGCCCGTTATCAGATTCACCAGTACCGCACTTCCGAAACTGAGTCAAGCCGCAATGAATCCCCAACCCTGATGGGCATGCGGCGGCCCGCGGCGTTTGCCGGTTCCCGAGGCGAAACTTTCACGGGACATGGAGGAACAGCACCAAGCTGTCGTTCAGGGGTTGCAGCAGGAGCAGGTCATCCTTGCCGTCTCCATTGGCATCCACCCGGGTGGGATACGTGGGCAGGCTTTCCAGACCGAGGACGGTGGAGGTGAAGTTCCCAGCGCCATCGCCCGCTAACAGACTGATGGACCGGGTTCCCCGTTCCGCAACGGCGAGATCCAGGTTGGAATCCACGTTCCAGTCGCCCACAATCACGTCAAAAGGTCCGGAGTTTACCTTGATATGGACCGGGGTGAAGTTCCCGGCCCCATCGTTTCGAAACACGGTGACGAAGTTATCACCTTCGCGCACCAGGGCGATTTCCAGCGCGGAGGCGGGGGTGCTTTTATCCAGTTCCGCCAGAAGCGCCATGCCGGGAATGGCCGTGGTCGAAGAGGGGGTGCCCGGGGTGAAGGCAATGGGGCCCCCGGGAATGGCGTTCCAGGCATCCCAAAGTGGAGTGAAGGTCATGTCGGTGGCATTGAACACCGCGAGATCATTCACCAGGGCATCCCCGTTCAGATTTCCACTCAACACCTGCTTGGGGAGAACCCCCACCGGGTACGGAGTATTGGCGGGAACCGAAAAGGTATCCGGAGTCAGGGAATTCCCTTGCAGCACGCCCACCTGATTTGTGGAAAGAAGCAGCAAGGCCAAGTCAGGAATCCCATCGGCATTGAAGTCACGGACCACAATGCGAGAGGGGGTGGTAACCACGGTGTTGGGGTCGGCGGCGCCCGGGTCGCTGTTCAGCTCCATGGGGGTGAAAACCCCCGCGCCCTCATTTCGAAATAAGGTAACCTGGTGCTTCCCCGGCTGAGCCACCACCAAATCCGGGAGCGCGCTCCCCACCACCTGCGCGGCCTGGAATTCAGCAGCGGGGTCCGTCAGAGTCAGCGTGATGGCTTGATCCCAGCCGGCTCCCGCATTCAAATACACGGAAATCGCGAGGGCTTTGCCATTCAACACGGCGATATCCGGGGAAGCCATCCCGCTCCCATCCAAGTCCGCCATCACCAGCTTGGCGGGATAGGCCAGAGTGTTCAGGCTGGCGATTTCCGTGAGTGTTCCCGAGGTGTTTTGCAAGACGGTGATGCGATTTTCCAGAAAAATCGACACGGCCACCTTATCCAGCACTCCCGATAAGGAGGTATACGCCAACGCAATGGGGTTGTTTCCGACCGGCGTAAATTCGGGAGCGAGAAAGTCCTGGTTTGTCGTGGTCAGGGGATGGAAAGCGGTGTCCTTTCCTTCCGTAGGGGCGCAGCCCGACTGGGAAAAGAGCGCGACCCACAGCGCCAGCACGATCCCGGGGAGCGGGCGTGAAGGAGGCCCCGCAAGCGTTATGGCGGTTGGATGGGATTTGCGTTGCAGCATGTAAGACATGGGCAGAAACTCAAAGCTTGGAGGCATGTTTGGGCATCAGAAAATCAGGTGCCCAGGGAAGAAACAGAGATATCAAGCGCATCTGCCATGGTAAAACATATTGGGTCTTGCGGCGGTCCAGCGCCCGAATAATCATCCGGGTGGCCTTTTCAACGGGTAAAATGAAGGGCATGCGATACGGGTTCCCCTGGGTTAATTCGGTATCGATCCATCCCGGCGCGATGTAGGACACATGAATGCCCTTTTCGCGAAGTCCTGGACGCCAGGCCTCCAGCAGGGTGCGCACGGCGGCCTTGGACGCACAATAAGCGCCTTTGCCGTAGAAACCCCGGAATCCGGCGACGGAACCGATGGCGGCCAGATGACCCGAGCCTTGCGCCTGCATCAGCGGAATGGCGGGCACCAGGGTATTGATGACCCCCTGGACGTTCACCGCGATCACGGAACTGCCCCGGGAAGAATCGCCCAGGGACAGACGGTCGCTGGTGTGAATGCCCGCGTTGGCGATGACCAGCGTCAAGCCCCCCGACTCCCGGGCAAAGTCCTGGACGGCGCGGGTCATGGCCGGACCATCGCAGACGTCCGCGACTATCACCGTCACTTGCGCACCCAGAGCCCGGGCCTCCTTCGCGGTGTTCTCCAGGGGTTCTGCGCGCCGCGCCACCAGGCCCAAGAAGGGAGCGGGCTGCCGCTGAGCATACTGTCGCGCCAGTTCCCTGCCGATTCCTGAACTGGCTCCGGTGATCAAGATCGCCGGGGGGGTCATGGCGTGCCTCCTACGGCTTCCAAATCGCGGCGGTCAGGGCCGCCGATGGCTACGAAGTCGCACATCTCCCGGAGCCGCGACAGGATGCGGGGCCCGATGCGGTCCTCCAGGGTATCGCGCACGATGACATCGCCCTCCGCGCTGGAGTCACGGGAGCGTACCCGCTCGCTCAGCGTGGTGGCCCGGGTGAGGGAATAATTGGTGGTGAACACCGTGGTTTTTTGACCGTTGTAGCGCTGGGAAATGATCACATCCAGAATGTTCTGCTCCCAGGGAGTGTTGCGGCCCTTGCCCAACTCGTCAATGACCAGCACCTCCACGGCGACCAGCGGGTCAATCAATTCCGATTCCGGTTTGTCCTGGGAATAGCCGCTTTTCAACTCGCTCAGCAAATGAAAAAAGTCGCGCATATGAACCGGAACACCATGTTGGAAGATCATTTCATGGACAAACGCGGAGACCAGCCAGGTTTTCCCCACCCCCGGGGGACCCATCAGCAGAATCCCCTTATGGCCGCGGTGATATTCACGGGCCAGCAGCCGGAAGGTGTTGAAGGCCTCGGCATTGTGGCGGTCACGGAAGCGTTCGGAAAGACGGGCGTCATGATATTTGCCGGGCAGCCCGGCCTCGTTGTAGAGGCGGACGCGAACCCGGCGCTTTTCGCATTCGCACATCCGGGCCATTTCACGTCCCAGGGCATCCTTTTCCACAAGGTAATGGCTGCCATGGCAAATGAGGCACCGGCGTGAGCATTCGCACACGGCCGCCTCGGCGTTTCGCCCGGCCAGCTGCGTCACCACTCCCGAGCCTTGGCACTTCCGGCAATCGTGTGGGGCCTGGGCTTCCCGCCCTTTGTCCGACTTTCCTCCCGCCTGCTCCATGGATTGTCGCCGCCTTGATATTTCAGATGTAATTGCGCGTGTGTTACGATACCATGAGTTCCACGTTGAATTCTGGCGCTGATTGACCGCTTCCCGGCGTTGCAGATGAACGTCCCTTCTCCGGAAGATTCAGGGTGCATTCCCAAGACTGTGTGGGAAGGCGGCATTGCCGGTCCGGGTTGAATAAGCCTACGCCATTGCTCCCGAGGGTTCAATAGGCGCACACAGGTCCAAGGGTGGCGTTTCCCTGGGTTTGGAGGAGACGGACTGGGTATTTTGAGTTCCGGAACGTTGGAGTCCGGGTTTATAAGTTTAACCATTTACGGCAATTCAATGAATCGAAAACACACGAATTTTCGCAGAAAGCCACGCGCCGATCGGGATGAGTCCGGAGTGGCTCCGGAAGCCGCACCCATCAGTGAGCCGGAGGAAAACGGAGAGCCGGGTCATGGGCGGAATGAGGGCCGGGATTACCGGGGCGGACGGGATGGGCGGGAAGGGCGCGATCCTAAGGATCAGGAACGCATGGACAAGGAGTTCCTGAAGGAAATGGAAATGCGCATCGGTTACTTTTTGGAATCGGGTGAAAGGGAGCTGGAATTGGAGCCTATGAACTCCTACCGGCGCCGGATGGTGCACGATATGGTCAAAAACTTCGGTCTCACCTCCGAATCCCGGGGTGAGGACCGCTCCCGATATGTGACGTTGATAAAAACGGAAGAAACCAAGGTTCCGGCTGGAAAAGCCCCCCGGCTCTGGGATTTTGGGAATCAGGTATTCCCTGTAAATCCGGGGTCCAAGGGAATCCATCTGGCGCTCAAGCTGGATGGAACGGTGGAAATTTACCAAGCCTCGGAAAAAAAGCACATCGTGGATGATCGGGTCGTCACCAGCAAGGCAATTCGAATCCGCAAGGGTAAAATTCTACAACCCGAGGATCCGGGGTATTAAAACGCCCCCAAAACCGCGCGCGTTCACCCCGGGTCCGGGGCGTGTGGCCTGCCAATGGAGCGTCAGTCAAGGTTTCGCTTTACGGCGTTGTTTTCCGGCGTATATAATAACCACAAAGGCAGTGGCCCAATATGGGGCTGAACCACACTTCCGACACCCGGAACCGGTCTTTGAGGGAATGCCATGAAATTAGCCATTGAAGAATTTCTGAAACGCCGCAAAGAAAGCAGACCCAGCTACGTGTTTGACCTGCGGGGGGTCGAGGAGTTTGAGTCCCAGCACTTGATGGGGGCTCACAACCTGCCCTTCGAGTTTTTAGAGGCGAACCTGCATCGTCTGCCCTTCAGCGGCGATCTGTTGTTTTACGATGGGGGCGAGGGCGTGGCGGGGCGTGTCGCGGAGTTGCTTCACGAGAATGGCTTCAGCGATTATTTTTATCTCGAGGAGGGTTACGAGGCGCTGAAAAAAACCCTGGCAACGAACAAAGACCTGGATTTGCAAATGGCTTGCACGGGAAAGGATACCCAGGAAGTAAAAATGCAAGTCATCCAAAATTTATTGGATTTTGAGATCAATCCCATGGTGGCCGCTCATGGAGGCACCTTTACCCTGGTGAATGTGGAGGGCAACAAGGTCCTCGTGAAACTGGGTGGCGGGTGTCAGGGTTGCGGAATGGTGGATGTGACCTTGCGCCAAGGGGTGGAAACCCGGATGCGTGAAGTCTTCCCGGATATGGAAGCCCTGATCGATATCACTGAGCATTCCCAGGGACAAGCACCCTTCATGGCCGCGGGCCATTAAGAAGTGAAAAGCCGCGGGGCCCCCTCCCTGTGGAGGCTCCGCCGGTGTTCCCGCGCATCGGTTATTCCCCCCTTTGAAAATCCCAGGCAGAGACAAGGCATTCCACACCCGAGGTTCAGGGTTCGGGAACTTCCCGGCCCTGGTAGAGATAAATCCGGGGGATGCGATGGTTGAGCCCCGTCATGATCTGATAACTGATGGTGCCGGCGGTGCGGGCCACCTCGGATAATCCGGGTTCCTGCGGAGGATCCCCCAGGAGCACCACCTCATCCCCCACCTGAATGGAAACCCTGGGGTCTCGCCCCAGAGAAAAGGTGGTTTGATCCATGCTCACATTGCCCACAATAGGGAACGGCACCCCTCGAAGGCTGACCCGGCCTTGATTGGACAGCGCACGGGGAAAGCCATCGCCATACCCAATAGGCAGGGTAGCGATAACTTCTCCCGCCTGACCCCGGTAGGTGCGTGAGTATCCAACCGAATCGCCTTCGGACAGGGTTTTCACATGGGTCACCGGGCAGATAAGGCGCATCACCGGGAGCAGGTGTGCATTGGCTTCCGGCGCCCGTTCCGCAGGTTCAAAATCCAGCGGCGCCCATAACCCATGGCCGACCCGGGCGAAGTCATAATGAAAGTCGGGGTTTCGCAGGAGCGCGGCGCTGTTTGCCAGATGGGCCTGAGCCTGGGTTAAGGCAGGCAGTTCCCGCAAGCGCATCAGCCACGTGTTAAATCGGGTGCGTTGCTGCTCGGAAAAATCACTGCTCAGGGTTTCGGATTCGGCCAGATGCGAAAATAAGCCCAGAATTCGCAGGCGGCCCGGGTGGTTCAAGCGCGATAAAAGCTCAGCCAGATGCGGCTCCTGAAATCCAATGCGCCCCATGCCGGTGTCCAGCTTCAGGTGCGCGGATATCTCAGGATCCCCCGGCTGGCCCATCGCCAGGGCCAAATGCGGCAATGAGGGCACCGTCATTTCAATTCCGTGCGCCGCATAAACCTCGCGGCTTCCCTGGGGTGGGGGACCAAGCACCAGAATTCTTCCCGTGACGCCTCCTGTCCTTAGCGCCAGAGCTTCCTCCACCAAAGCCACGCCAAAAAGATCCTGACCCAGGGTCTGTAAAAACCGTGCGATGGGCAGCAGCCCATGGCCATAGGCATCCGCCTTGATCACGGTCATGATCCGGCCTTGAGCGTGGATCTGACGCAAGTGTCTGTAATTATTCTCCAGCCGCGTCAAATTCACTTCAATTCGTGTGTTCCTCATGGGCTGAGTATCCACTGATTTAGAGAGGCCCTGCAAGCGGTTGTATTGGCCAAAAATCCAAAACCGTGACGAGGGGCGACGGGTTTTTCAAATCATGCACACCAGGGTTGATATTCATAACGAGGTTCTTATATAAAGGGCTACCAAATATATCCGGGGAGAAGGAAATAGAAGCCATATAGTTTCAGTTAGTTATACTTAAATATTTCAGTAAATATCTCTATTTTTATTATCCATATTTTAATTTGTTCCTTACAAACTCAGGTCTGCACGCATGACGGTGAAAGTTTGGGGGCGCGGAGTGCAAAAAACTCGTGTTGTCCTGGGGGGGGGGCTCCTTTTGATCATGGCGGCCATTATCGCGCTGCATGTGATCCTGAGGCAGTTTGCAACGTTTTGGACGGGCGGCATCGGGGAAAGTCTGGCCCACAGCCAAGTTAGTTTGGATGAGATTCTTCACATAGTCGAGCATTTGCAGGCCGAGAAAGACCCCGGTCTTGTGCATCAGAATTCCCTGCGCGCATTCAAGAATTGGATGGATCTGGAGAGCGAGCTCCAAGGTGTGTTGGCGGAAACTCAGATTTACCCCGACTATTTTCTGCGGGAGAGCGGCTTAAATGTGTTGTTTTCGAGTCTTGAGAAGGATTTAACGACCATCGGCACCCTGTTTCCACAAGAGATGGAAGCGAAGGGTATGACCCTGGAGCACTTGGAAAACTCTCGAATCGAGGCCCTCATTGAAAATATCGATGCCTTCAGGGAGCGCCTTGCGCAATCTCGCCGGAGCTTTCTCGCCTTTAAGCAACGTGCGTTGCGTGCGGATGGGCAGTTTGATTTGATCACTCTTTTTGGGGCCCCGGTGGTGATGATCTCCCTGGCACTGCTGCTGATTCCCCCCAGCATTTCCTGGTTGCGTGGCTTGCGGCACCGGGCCGATCCGACAGGATCGGCCTTGCAGGGGGTCCCCGGTCAAAATATAGGCGCGGAGCTGGCGCTGATTCAAACCCAAAATCAATTGTCCTTAACCCGCGGTCTGGCAGGCTTGCTGGGGTGGAACTGGTTTCCCGCGAAAAACCAATGGCAGTGGGAAGGGAATCCTGCTCGAATGTTTGCGCGAGGCATTCCAGGTGCCTTTGAAACCCTGGATACGGTGCTGAGTCATGTTCATGCCAAAGATCAGCCTGCGCTTCGTGCCGCGATCCTGAGCAGCCGGGATCAACACACCCCTCTCCACCTGGAATTCCAGGCCGAGCATCCGGATGGAACGCTGCACACGCTGCGCATCCAGGGGCAATCGGCAGGCTTGGAACCAGGAGAGGGACATCAAATCACCGGGATCATCAGCGATGTTACAGAATTCCGGAAAATGGAAACCACCCAGCGGGTAAATCAGCGCCTGCTACAGACGGTTTTCGATATGCTTCCTCAGGCGGTATACATCAAGGACCGTCATCAGCGCTTTGTGCTGGTCAATTCCGCCCTGGCGGAAAAAACCGGGTTGACCCCGGAGGAATTGGTGGGACGGCATATTTATGAACTTCCTCATGTGCCCGACGAGGAAAAAAAGGCGTTTTCCGAAACGGATCGCCAAGTGCTTGAAAATGGCAAACCGGGCGAATGGCCGGAGCTTCAACTCACCCAGCCGGATGGAACCCGCGAGGTGTTGCATATCCGCAAACGGCCTTTGTTCGATGAGGAGGGAGCGGTCTCCGGTCTGGTGGGCGTCAACCTGGATATTACGCGTCTGCATACCACCGCACGGGCATTGAAAGACACCGAGGAACAATTGCGACGGTTGCTGGATTCCACTGCGGAGGGAATTTTCGGGTTGGATGAGGAGGGGCGCATCACTTTTATCAATCCCGCGGGAATGCGGTTGCTCGGGATAAATCGGACCCCGGATATTCTGAACCACTCCGTGGAGAAGGTGCTGCAGTTTGAATTTTCCGGGAATGTGCCTGTGGAGGCGAACTGGTTTCTGGAGGCGTATGCTTATGGCCGATCCAGTCATTTGGTGGATTTGAGGTTGAAGCGCACGGATGGCAAAACGGTACGGCTGGAGTTATGGGTTCATCCGATGCGCAAGGAACGGGAGATCCTGGGGGCCGTGGTGACCTTCATGGATATCACTGAACGGCTTAATACCAACGAGGAACACCGCTGGCTGGCCACCCTGGTGGAGCAGATGGACAACAATGTGATCCTCACCGATACCACAGGAAACATTGTGTATGTGAACCCCGCGTTTGAAAAAACCACCGGCTACACGCGGGAAGAAGTCCTGGGGAAAAATCCGAAAATACTCAAAGGGGGGAAGCTGACCCAGGACCACTACATAAACATGTGGAAAACCATTTCTCATGGGGACTTATGGGTCGGACATTACAGCAATCGCAGAAAGGATGGCACACTGTACGAAGTGGAATCCACCAATTTTCCCATGCGGGACAATGCCGGGGTCATTTCACATTACATTTCCATTCAGCGGGACATAACCCGAATGATGGAATTGGAAAACCGTTTGCGCCGCTCGCAGCGCCTTGAATCCATCGGGACCCTCGCGGGGGGGATTGCCCATGATTTCAATAATCTGCTGGTACCCATCATCGGATATGCCGAGCTGGCCAAACGCCACATGGAGCAGGCGGGCCTGCCAACGAATTCCCTGGATGAAGTGATTCGGACTTCCGAACGGGCGCGTGATCTTATCTCGCACATCCTAATGTTCAGCCGTAAAAAAGAGGCACAACGCAAACCGATACTCCCGGATTTGGTGGTACGCGATGTGGTCAAACTGCTGCTGTCCATTGTTCCCAAGAACATCTATGTGGAGCAGGATATTCAGATGGGTCCGGGCCGCATTTTTGCCGATTCCACCCAGATTCATCAAGTACTCATGAATTTGTGTGTAAACGCCACGCAGGCCATGGCCGATGGCGGCACCTTGAGCGTGGGGATGCATGAAGTGGATTGGGCTGGGACGAACCAGGCCGTTCATCCCCGTCCGCCCGGCCGTTATCTGCGCTATTCGGTGGAGGATACCGGAGTGGGGATTCACAAGGATAATTTGGAAAAGGTTTTTGAACCGTATTTTACCACCAGGACTGGCGAAGGCACGGGCTTGGGGTTGCACACCGTAAAACAGATTGTGAATGAACATGATGGGGCCATCACGGTGGTTTCCCGACTCGGGTTTACCCGGTTCGAGGTGTTTTTGCCCTTGGTGGCCGGAGAGGAAATAAAAGCGACACCGGAGCATAGAAGCAATCCCGGCACCGGATCGGAAACAATCCTGATGATTGATGATGACCGCTCAGTGTGCCTGGTTACCGCCTTGAATTTGGAAGCGCTTGGATACCGCGTGAAAACGTTTACCAATTACGAACTGGGACTGGCGGAACTTAAAAATAACCCCGGGCGCTATAAGCTGTTGCTGTTGGATCAGATGATGCCCAAAATGATGGGCGAACAGGTGGTGCCATTGGTGCATCAGATTCAGCCAGGGTTGCCCATCGTGTTATGCTCCGGCGATATCATGGAACAGAAGAAATTCGATGAAAAAATGGATGGCATTTCCGCCTATGTTTACAAACCCATGAGACCGAGAGATCTGGCCCTTCTCATCCGCTCCGTCCTGGACGCCCAGGGGGCGTTGTAGATGCGTTGTCAAGGGCGCACCTGGAATTCAGTCTTCGCAAGGATGAGCGCTGTCAACGTCTGGTTACACGCCTTAGGTGTTCATGAAATTGGTGTCCTGGAATGTGAACGGAATTCGCAGTGCCCTGCGCAAGGGACTGCAAAGCTATGTTTCAATGGAAAATCCCGACGTGCTGTGTTTGCAGGAGGTGAGAGCCTTGCCACAAGAGGTGGAGATGGACTTGCCCGGATACCAGTTGTTCTGGAATCCGGCCACCCGCAAGGGGTATTCCGGTACGGCCATTTTCAGCCGTACGCCTTTGGAATCGATCTCCCGGGGGCTGCCGGCCTTTCTGGACGACGATGAGGGCCGAGTGATTACGGCGGTTCATAAGGATTTCTACCTGGTCAATGTGTATACCCCCAATGCCCGCAGGGATCTT
>Ga0224495_10001963_pt1 | contig 13874 bp, 10 predicted proteins | sample SF_Jul11_sed_USG_FD_168128 | JGI IMG/M metagenome (GOLD analysis project Ga0224495, IMG submission 168128) | Sediment microbial communities from San Francisco Bay, California, United States - SF_Jul11_sed_USGS_4_1 | ecosystem: Environmental > Aquatic > Marine > Sediment | place: USA: California... | reverse complement strand
ACCCATGAAAACCCCGAGTCCCGTAGATCACCTCACCTTGCCGATCCGCATTGTTTCGGCCACCAGCCTGTTCGATGGGCACGATGCCGCCATCAACGTCATGCGCCGCCTGATGCAGCGCCAAGGGGCCGAGGTGGTTCATCTGGGGCACAACCGCTCGGTGAAGGAGATCGTGGACGCGGCCATTCAGGAGGATGCCCAGGGAATCGCCGTCAGTTCCTACCAGGGCGGGCACATGGAGTTCTTCCGGTACATGGTGGATCTTCTCAAGCAACAGGACGCGGGGGATATTCGCATTTTTGTGGGGGGAGGAGGCACCATCATCCCCGAAGAATGCGCGGAACTGGAAGCCTACGGCGTCACCAAGGTCTACACGCCGGAGGATGGGCAGCGCATGGGATTGACCGGCATGATCACCCACCTGTTGGAGCATTGTCCGCGGAACAAGCGCCTAAACCCGGGGGAGGAACTGGCGCGGCTTCCCGGAGGCCCCCCCCAGGCGCTGACGCGGCTGCTGACCTTCAATGAGTTGCTTCAGGCGGGTCATGTAAATGCGGAGGCGGGACAATTCTTTTTGCACCGCTTGAAGGAGTTAACCCTCCCGGGGGACAAGGAAGCACACCCGGATTCCGCCGTTGCGCCCGTCCTGGGAATTACCGGCACCGGCGGCGCGGGAAAATCCAGCCTCACCGATGAACTGGTGCGGCGCTTTCTGGAGGATTTCCCCAAGCGCAAGGTGGCCGTGCTCAGCGTGGACCCCACCCAGCGGCGCACCGGGGGAGCCCTGCTCGGCGACCGCATCCGCATGAACGCCATCGGCAATGACCGCGCCTTCATGCGCTCCTTGGCCACCCGGCAGGAGAATCTGGCGCTGTCCCGCGGGTTGCGGGAGGCCGTGACCCTATGCCGCGCCGCCGGCTATCATCTGGTGATCGTGGAAACCGCCGGCATCGGTCAGAGCGATACGGAAATCACAGATCTGGCGGACCTTACCCTGTATGTCATGACGGCGGAATTTGGCGCCGGTACGCAGTTGGAAAAAATCGGCATGCTGGACTTCGCGGACCTGATCGCCATCAACAAATTTGACAAGCAGGGCAGTGACGATGCTTTGCGGGCGGTTCGCAAGCAGGTGCGCCGCAACCGCAACCTGTTCCAGGGTTCCGATGAAACGCTGCCGGTGTATGGCACCATCGCCAGCCGATTTCAGGACCCCCTCACGGACCGGTTGTATCAGGCCTTGATGACCCGGCTGAATGAACGCTTCCCGGGCCATTGGGAACGCCCGCCCGTCCCGGCATCACAGCCCCATTCGGCCCAGGCCCTGGATACCGTGGTGCTGCCCCCCCGGCGCGTGCGCTATCTTTCCGAAATTGCGGATAGCCTGCGCGAGTACAAATCCCGCGCGGAGGACTGCGCCACTCAGGCGCACCGGGCCCAGATGATGCTGGGCGCACTGATGGAGCTCGGCGTCGCGCCCCCCGCAGCGCTTGCGGAAATCCCCGTCGCTCAGATTGCCTCCGAGGGGCCCACCGCCACGCTTGCCCGCGCCTACAACCAATCCGTGCGGGCGCTCCCGGAGGAATGGCGGACGCAACTGGCCGCCTTTGAGGATCGCCGCGCCGAACATTCCGCCGACACCCTCACCTATACCGTGCGCGGAAAAGACATCCGGGTGAACAATTACGAGGAAACCCTCTCCCACACCCGGATTCCCAAGCTGCTGCTGCCGCATTACCGCGATTGGGGAGACCGCCTCCGCTGGCTGATGCTGGAAAACCTGCCCGGCAGCTTTCCCTACACGGCAGGGGTGTTTCCCCTCAAACGCAAGGAGGAGGAGCCCACCCGGATGTTCGCCGGAGAGGGTCCGCCGGAGCGCACCAACCATCGTTTTCACTACATTTCCACGGGTATGCCCGCCAAGCGGCTGAGCACCGCCTTCGACTCTGTCACTTTGTATGGGGAAGACCCCCATCCCCGCCCCGATATCTACGGCAAGGTGGGGAACTCCGGCGTGTCCATCTGCACCCTGGACGACATGAAGCGCCTGTATTCCGGATTCGATCTGCTTCACCCGGCCACCAGTGTCTCCATGACCATCAACGGTCCGGCCCCGGTGATCCTGGCTTTCTTTCTGAACACCGCCATTGACCAGCAGGTAGAACGCCATCTGAAAGCCGAAGGTCTGTGGGAGCAGGCCCAAAAGACCCTGGCGCAGTACTTCAAGAAGCGCGGCGTTTCCCAACCGGGTTACCGGGGAGAACTCCCCCCGGGGAATGACGGGCTGGGTTTGGGACTGCTGGGACTCTCCGGTGCGAACCTGGTATCGCCGGAGGTGTACGCCCGCATCAAGGCGGATACCCTGTGCACCGTCCGCGGCACCGTGCAGGCCGATATCCTCAAGGAGGATCAGGCGCAGAATACCTGCATCTTCTCCACGGACTTCGCCTTGCGCATGATGGGGGATATTCAGGACTACTTCTGCCGGCACGACATGGGGAATTTCTATTCCGTGAGCGTAAGCGGATACCACATGGCCGAGGCGGGCGCCAATCCAATAACCCAGGTGGCTTTTACCCTGGCCAATGGATTTACCTATCTGGAATATTACCTCAGCCGTAATTTGCCCATTGGACAATTTGCGCGCAACCTCAGCTTTTTCTTTTCCAATGGCATGGACCCCGAATACGCCGTCATTGGCCGGGTGGCCCGGCGCATCTGGTCCGTTGCGCTGAAGGAGCGCTACCGGGCGGATGAACGCGCCCAGAAACTGAAGTACCACATCCAGACCAGCGGGCGCTCGCTGCACGCTCAAGAAATCAGTTTCAACGACATCCGCACCACGCTGCAGGCGCTCTATGCCCTTTACGACAACTGCAACTCCCTGCACACCAATGCCTATGACGAGGCCATCACCACGCCTACCGAAGAATCGGTGCGGCGGGCCATTGCCATTCAACTCATCATCAACCGAGAACTGGGGCTGGCCAAGAACGACAATCCACTCCAAGGCAGCTTTATCATCGAGGAACTGACGAACCTGGTGGAGGAAGCGATTTTAGCGGAATTTGACCGGCTCACTGCCCGAGGCGGTGTGCTGGGGGCCATGGAGACCATGTATCAGCGGGGCAAGATTCAGGATGAATCCCTGCATTATGAGGAACAGAAGCACTCCGGGGCCTACCCCATCATCGGCATCAATACCTTTTTAGACCCGGCAAAGGCTGGGGGGATGGATCGTCCAGCGTCTTTGCGCCGCTCCACCGACGCGGAGAAACAACAGCAGATAGAGGGTTTGGCGCAGTTCCAGCGCATCAACGCACCGGAGCGGGAGTCGGCTCTGAAGGCCCTCAGGGAAGCCGCCCGGCGCGGGGGAAACACCTTCGACACCCTGATGGAGTCCGTGCGGTCCTGTTCCCTGGGGGAGATCACGGGGGCGCTGTATGCCATCGGGGGTCAATACCGGCGCAACATGTAAGGGGGGACTACCGGCTACCGGAGGGGGTCCCCGCCACGAAAAACCAAACGCCGGCGGCTCCGCGAAGGAACTGCCGGCGTTGGTCGTTCGTACCGAAGTCCGCTGTCGACTACTCGGAAGCCTGAATGCGTTTGGCTTTTTCCACAACGGATTCAATGGAACCCACCATGTAAAACGCCTGTTCGGGCAGATGGTCGTACTTGCCTTCCAGGATTTCCGCAAAAGAGCGAACCGTGTCCTTGATATCCACGAACACACCCGGCGTTCCGGTGAACTGTTCGGCCACGTGGAAGGGCTGGGACAGGAACCGCTGGATTTTCCGGGCGCGTTCCACCAGGGCTTTGTCCTCCTCGGACAATTCATCCATACCCAGAATGGCGATGATGTCTTGCAGATCCTTGTAGCGCTGAAGCACCCGTTGCACCTCGCGAGCCACCCGGAAATGTTCCTCACCCACAATGCGCGGTTCCAGAATGCGCGAGGTGGAATCCAGGGGATCCACGGCGGGGTAAATGCCCAACTCGGCGATCTGGCGGCTCAGCACGGTGGTGGCGTCCAGGTGCGCGAAGGCCGTGGCCGGCGCGGGGTCGGTCAGGTCATCGGCGGGCACGTAGATCGCCTGCACGGAGGTGATGGAGCCATTCTTGGTGGTCGTGATGCGCTCTTGCAGAGCGCCCATTTCCGTGGCCAGGGTGGGTTGATACCCCACGGCGCTGGGGATACGACCCAGCAACGCGGATACTTCCGAGCCGGCTTGGGTGAAGCGGAAAATGTTGTCAATAAACATCAGCACGTCGGTCTTGAACACGTCGCGGAAGTGTTCGGCGACCGTAAGGCCGGTCAACCCCACGCGGGCGCGGGCTCCGGGCGGCTCATTCATCTGGCCGTAGATCAGGGCGGTTTTACCCAGCACGCCGGACTCCTTCATTTCCACCCACAGGTCGTTGCCCTCGCGGGTCCGCTCACCCACACCGGCGAATACGGAATAGCCCCCATGCTCCTGGGCGATGTTCCGGATCAACTCCTGGATGATCACGGTCTTGCCCACGCCCGCGCCTCCAAAGAGGCCGATCTTACCGCCACGGGCATAGGGGCAGAGGAGATCCACCACCTTGATGCCGGTGACGAACATGCTGGTCTGCGGCACCTGCTCATCAAACCGCGGAGCGGTCTGGTGAATAGACTTGCGCTCCTTGGCGGCAACCGGGCCCAATTCGTCCACGGGCTCGCCGATCACGTTCAGGATGCGGCCCAGCACCGCCTCGCCCACGGGAACGGTGATAGGGGAATCCAGATCCACCACATCCATGCCGCGCGCCACGCCATCGGTGGCAGACATGGCGATGGTGCGCACCGTGTCTTCGCCCAGGTGCTGTTGCACCTCACAGATCAGGGCGCGTTTACCGCCCTTAATCGCCACATCAATGCGCACCGCATTCAGAATTGCCGGCAATTTGCCTTCCGGGAACGTGACGTCCACCACTGGACCCGTCACCTGAACCACATGTCCTTTGGCCATTGGAAACTACCCCGTACGTTTGCAGCGAGGCGCCGGGAGATCATTCCACCGGCGGTCCTTCGCGGTTGTCTGCCTTGGTAACCGCAGCGCCCCTTACAGGGCCTGGGCACCGTTCACAATTTCGATCAATTCCTTGGTAATGGCGGCTTGGCGGACCCGATTGTATTGCAGGGTCAACCTGTCGATCATTTGACCGGCATTTCGCGTCGCTCCGTCCATGGCCACCATTCGGGCGCCATGTTCTCCCGCCTCGGTATTCAGATGCGCCTGAAAGCACTGGTTCTGAATGTAGCGGGGAAGCAGGACGTCCAGGATCTCCTTCCGGGAGGGCTCAAAGATCATATCCTTGGGACCCGCCGCCTTGCTTTCATTCTGTCCACTCTGCGGGGGTGCAATCGGAAGCAGGGGAAGAATCTTGGGCTCCTGATTGATCGGGTTGTTGAAGTGGTTATACGCCACCAAAACCCGCCCCACTTCGCCCGTAATAAACGCCTCGCTTAGTTTCTGTCCTAGCGTTCGGACGCTATCTGCCCGTTCCGACTCCTTTTGATACAGAATGCTTTGGCGAATTTTGAAGCCGCGCTTTTTGAAAAAATCGTTGCCTACGCGACCTACCGTTACCAATTCCACATCCGGAAGCGCTTCTTTGTTCTTGTTCAGGTGTTCCAGTACCTTGCGGTTCAGGTTGGTATTGAACGCTCCACACAAGCCGCGGTCAGAGGTAAATACGATCACCACCGATTTTCCGCCCGTGTGGGTCTGGAACAGCGGATGGTCGTCCCCGGTGAGTCCAGTGGAAAGATCAATTACCATCTGGCGCAATTTTTCCGCGAACGGCTGCGCCGAGCGCGCACGGTGCTGGGCCCGGTTCAGCTTGGCCGTTGCCACCATTTTCATTGCGCTGGTGATCTGCCGGGTATTCCGCACACTGATGATGCGGCGTTTGATGTCTCTCAGCGTCGCCATGGGCTTCTGGTCGGGACCCACACCCCCGCGGGGATGGAGCCGTGGTGTTCAGTTGATCCGGTTCAATAGTTCCGGTGGTGTAATCCCGGTTTCGGGAAACAATATGCAGCGGCTCGGAAGCCCTGGCCTCCCACCCTGCCGGGTGGGGGCATCAGACTGGGCACTAAGCGGCAAAACTGGTTTTGAACTCCTTGATCGCGGCCCGCAGTTTTCCGGCGCTCTCATCGTTCAATTCCTTGGATTTTTCGATGGCATTCCGCAGTTCCGGGTGGCGGGAACGAATATAGGCCACCAGTTCGTTCTCGAACTTTTTCACGGCGCTCACCGGCAGGTCGTCCAGCGCGCCGCTGGTGCCCGCGAAAATGCCAATCACCTGGTCCGTCACGTTGATGGGGGCGTACTGGCCCTGCTTCAGCAGTTCCACCAGCCGCTCACCCCGGGCCAATTGCATTTGGGTTGCCTTATCCAAGTCGCTGCCGAACTGGGCAAACGCGGCCTTTTCACGATATTGCGCCAATTCCAGACGCAGAGTCCCGGCCACTTTTTTCATGGCCTTCACCTGGGCCGAGCCACCCACGCGGGAAACACTCAAGCCCACGTTGATGGCCGGACGGATGCCGGAGTTAAACAGGTCGGTACTAAGGAAAATCTGCCCGTCCGTGATGGAAATCACGTTGGTCGGAATGTAGGCGGAAATGTCGCCCGCCTGGGTTTCGATTATCGGCAGCGCCGTCAGGGAGCCAGCGCCATTCGCCTCGTTCAGCTTGGCGGCGCGCTCCAGCAAGCGGCTGTGCAGGTAGAACACGTCGCCCGGGAACGCCTCGCGGCCCGGCGGGCGGCGGAGCAGCAGGGACAACTGCCGGTAGGCAACCGCCTGCTTGGAAAGGTCATCGTACACCACCAAAACATGCTTGCCCTTGGCCATGAAATACTCGCCAATACTGCATCCCGCCATGGGCGCAATGTATTGCAGGGGCGCGGGATCAGACGCGGAAGCGGTCACCACGATGGTGTAATCCATCGCGCCCTCGTCTTCCAAACGTTTCACCACACCGGCGACCGAAGAGCTCTTTTGTCCGATCGCAACATAGATGCACACCACATCCCCACCCTTTTGGTTGATGATGGTATCCAGTGCGATGGCGGTTTTTCCGGTCTGGCGGTCACCAATGATCAATTCGCGCTGGCCCCGGCCAATGGGAATCATGGCGTCAATGGCCTTGATCCCTGTTTGAAGGGGCTGATGCACCGATTTCCGCGCCACGATCCCAGGCGCCACGATATCCAGCAGGCGGCTCTCGCTGGATTTGATCGGGCCTTTGCCATCCAGAGGCTCACCCAGGGGGTTCACCACCCGTCCCAGCATGGCCTCCCCAGAGGGAATTTCCGCGATGCGCTCCGTGCGACGCACTTCATCGCCCTCTTTCAGATGCCGCTCATCGCCCATGAGCACGACACCCACGTTGTCCTCTTCCAGGTTCAAGGCGATGCCGATAATGCCGCCCGGGAACTCCACCAACTCTCCGGCCCGCACATTCTCAAGGCCATGAACACGGGCAATCCCGTCACCCACGGTGAGAATGGTGCCGACTTCACGTGAATCCACCTTTTTGTCAAAGGCGGCTATTTGCTTCTCCAGAATGGAGCTGATTTCCTCGGCGCGCAGTTTCATCGCTTTTGTTACCCTTCAATAAACGATTGTCGGATTTGGTTGAGTTGATTGCGCAGGCTGCCGTCCCAGACCGTGCTGCCGATCCTGGCGACCAGGCCGCCCAGCAGTGACGAGTCGGTTTCCACCTGCAACGTGAGCTTTTTACCGGAGAGCTTCTCCAGCCGTCCGCGGAGTTCTTCCTGCTGTTTGGCGGACAGCGGCGTGGCGGAACGTACCTGCGCTTCGGCGCGACCCGCACGGGCATCGTCCAGGGCGTGACAGGATGCGCAAATCTCCGGCAGCAGCACCAGTCGGCGCTTTTCCGTCAGCAACCGCACCAGATTGACCACCAGGGCGGGAGCCTTGATTGTGCGGGTCAGATCTTCCATGACACCCCGCTTGACACTTTGCGAGATTTTGGGGTCCGCAATCGCGGCGGACAGACGGGGTACCTCCTTCATCGCACCCACCAACGAATCCAGTGCGGCGATCACGGTCTCGGAACTTTTCTCGCGTCCCGCCAAATTCATTGTGGCCCGGGCATACCGTTTGGCGATCAATCCGGCGCTCATCGGCGGGCCTCCAGGTGCGTTATGAATTCCTGAAACAATTTGGTGCTGGTGGCTCCATCCACACGCTTGGGCAGGGTCTGCTCGACCAGCCGCACCATCTCTTCGGTAATTTCCTTGCGCAACGCGGTGACCGCGTTGGCCACTTCCTGTTCCATCTGCAGCCGCATTTGGGATTTGATGCGCTCGGCCTGTTTTCGCGCTTCCTCCACCATGTGAGCCTTTTCCTTCTCGGCATCCACACGGGCGAGCTGGGCCATTTTTTTCAACTCGGCTTCCAATCCCTCGATCAGTAGTTTTTGCTCGGCCAGTTCCTGTTGCGCCTTGGCGTGCGCCTCACGGGTCTGCGCCAGTTCTTCCTTCACCGCTTGCGCGTTGCCGCGCAGAAAGGCGGGAATCGGCTTGCGCAGCACCCAAAACAGCAGCAGCGCCAACACGGCAAAGTTGATCCCCTTGAACATCAGATCTTTCCAGGGATCGCCGGCGCCTTCCGAGGCCAGTGCGGGCGTGGCCCACAACAGGGCCTGCGCCGCCAGCACCGACACGGGGACTGAAACACGCCTCCACTGAAACATTCCGGATTGGAAGGCGTGTGGGGTCTGGCGTTTTTGACTATTTATCCTGGCCATCGCGAGAACCTTCTTTCGGTAAAATATTCCATCCATTCAGTATTTGAATTGAACTGCTTTCAAACCGGAACTGCGGGGAATGTCCTGGACGCTCTTTACAGGGACGTTGCCCAAAGCAACACCGGGAGATTCCACAACGGCCGCGGGGGGTAAGACCGCTTCGGTGTCAGGCGCCTAACAGGCGGCCCATGGTGAGTTCCGCAAGGGATTTGGCGATGCCTCCCAGCTGTTTTCGGGCATCACCCATTTCCCGCTCCAGAATTTCACTGGCCCGGCGAAACTCCTGCTGGCCTTCCTTGCGTGCGCCTTCCAGAATTTCCGTCACGGCTTTTTGAGCTTCCTTATGGCTTTCAGTGCGCAGTTGCGCCACTTCTTCCCGCAGACGGACCAGGTCCTTCTCGTAGGAGACCCTCAGTTCCGCAATGGTATCGCGACCACCGGAGATTCCTTCTTCCAGGGATTTCTTCAGAGCGGCGCGGTTTTCCAGAGTTCTCAGCACGGGTTTGAATAGCCAGACATTCAGGAACAACATGCTCACCAGCACCAAAACCAGCACAAACAAAAAGGAGTTCAGCTCCAGGTGCAGGAGCCCTAAATCAAAAATGCGCAAAAGGTAGGGTGAATCCAGATAATTCATGTTCGCATGATCCAAGGGGCCATCTGCGGGATGGGTGACTGCAACCGGCTTCAACACCGGGCAGCATCCAGCCGAGGGGCTCCGGTCTGGAATCGCTCAAGACGGGGTTCCGTCAGGGACTCTTCAGGCCGGTCAATTTTTTCCACACGGTTCCGGGGCTGCAAGGCACCGGACTTGACCTCCGGCAACGGGTGCCGGAAGCATTCTGAATGAAAAACAATAAAGAACAAAATTATCTAACATAGTTCTATCGGGTCTGTCAAACAGGTTGTTTTGTCCCGGGGGGTGAGGAAATCGCCCACGCCTCCGGGTGTCATGATTTCCCCAGCTTGACCGCCCTTATCACCCCGGCGTACCCCAATGGGCGCCCATCCGCTGGCCCCTTAACGCCTCGGCAATTCAACTGCGCCCACACCCCGCTCCTTGCCCTGGGCGCTTCCGCGTGATAGGTCATGATGAGAGAGGATTCTGTCGCTCCGTGCATTGCACGGGTGCCCAAGGCCGGCTTCGGGTGTTCACTCCCATCCTCCACTTCTGACCTGAAAGAAAGCGAACCTCCACCCACTGGGGAAACAGTTTGCGGCCCCTCTGCCGGAGTGCACTTTCCCTCAACACCCCCCACGGAATACCCCCGATATGACTGGAAAACGATTCAACGGCACCGAGGCGTATATTGCCACCGAAGATCTGCAGATAGCCGTGAACGCCGCCGTCACCCTGCAAAAGCCGCTGCTGGTCAAGGGGGAACCGGGCACCGGCAAGACGATGCTGGCCTTTGAGGTGGCCAAGGCCCTGGGAATGCCCATTCTGACCTGGCATGTGAAATCCACCACCAATGCCCAGCAGGGGCTGTATGAGTACGACGCCGTCTCCCGTCTGCGCGATAGCCAACTGGGCGATGACCGGGTGAAGGACATCCGAAATTATATTGTGCCCGGTAAACTGTGGGAGGCCTTTACCAGCGAGAAGCCGGTGGTGTTGCTGATCGACGAGGTGGATAAAGCGGACATTGAGTTTCCCAACGACCTGCTGCTGGAACTGGATCGGATGGAGTTCTATGTGTACGAAACCCGGGAGACCATCCGCGCGGCGCAACGGCCCGTGGTGATCATCACCAGCAACAACGAGAAGGAACTGCCGGATGCCTTTCTGCGCCGCTGCTTCTTCCACTACATCAAGTTTCCGGACAAGGACACGATGCGCCGCATTCTCGCGGTGCATCACCCCAATCTCCACGAAGAACTACTCAAGGAAGCCATGGAGGTGTTCTTCCAGTTTCGCGAGGTGCAGGGTCTCAAGAAGAAGCCCTCCACCAGCGAGCTGATCGATTGGATCAAGCTGTTGATGGTGGAACACATTCCGGCCAAGGTCCTGGCCGAGCTGGATCTGTCCAAGGAGCTTCCTCCCTTGTATGGCGCCCTGCTGAAGAACGAACAGGATATTCACGCCTTTGAGCGCCTGCGCTTCATGCAGCGCCGGCTCTGAGGGGTGGATTCCGCATTGCCTTGGATGCGCCCTGGTTGAAGCACCGCTCTGAACTATTCGGCCCCCTTGCGAGGCCGCGAGAGGCCATGTTTGCTGATTTTTTCTATGTGCTGCGCGATTCGGGGGTGCCTGTTTCCACCCGGGAGTTCATCGCCTTCCTGGAGGCCGTCGCCGGCCGGGTGATTGATCCGGACGTGGATCAATTCTATTACCTGGCCCGCACCACCCTGGTAAAGGACGAGCGCTTTTTCGATCCCTTTGACAAGGCTTTCGCCCACTTCTTCCAGGGCGCGGAACAGACCTTGGCGCTGGTCCTGAAAGATATCCCCGAGGCGTGGCTGAAAGACGGACCGCAGCGGCTGTTCTCCCCGGAAGAACTGGAGAAGATACAATCCCTGGGGGGGTTCGATGAATTGATGGAAGCCTTCAAACAGCGGCGCGAAGAACAACAGAAGGCGCACCACGGCGGCAATAAGTGGATCGGCACCGGCGGCACCAGCCCCTTCGGCAGCGGCGGATACAACCCGGAAGGCGTAAGGGTGGGCGAGGAAGGCCAACGCCAGAAGCGCGCCGTAAAGGTGTGGGAGCAGCGCCAGTACAAGAGCCTGACAGGCGAGGTGACGCTCAATACCCGGAACATCAAGATGGCGCTGCGCCGCCTGCGCCGTTTTACCCGCGAGGGCAATCCCGATGAGCTGGACCTGGACGCCACCATTCGCGAGACCGCCCGGCATGGCGTGATGTACGATGTGGAAATGCGCCCCAGCCGCCGCAATACCGTGAAGGTGCTGCTGTTCTTCGATATCGGCGGCTCCATGGCTCCCCATGTCAAACGCTGCGAGCAACTGTTCTCCTCCGCCCGCACGGAATTCAAGCACCTGGAAAGTTTCTACTTTCACAACTGCATCTATGAGCAGGTCTGGCGCGAAGAACATCGCTGGGAGGGTCGCCTGTCCACCTTCGAGCTGCTGCACAAGTACAACCGCGACTACCGCGTGATCATCGTGGGAGACGCGGCAATGAGTCCCTACGAATTGCTTCAGGCGGGTGGCAGCGTGGACCACTTCAACCCGGAACCGGGGCTGACCTGGCTGCAACGCATCCGGGAAACCTTCCCTCATTCCGTTTGGCTGAACCCGGAGCCGGAAAACGAGTGGAGCTTCACCCACTCCATTGGACTGGTGCGCCAAGCCTTTCCAGGCAGTATGTTCCCCCTGACCCTGGACGGCCTGACCGCGGCCATGCAGCAGCTTCGGCGGAGCGCACCGCCGCCGCGCACCGCACCCCCCGAGCAACCCCAGCCTCACCGGGGCTGAAGGCCCACCCGGCACACCCCCCACCGACGCGGTACGCGATCCTGGCGACCCCGCCCCCTTGGCCCGAGTGGTGACCGGCGGCGGGTGTTGTAATTTTCGCAATCTTCCAACGGATGGGTTATCCAGGCGAATGGTGAAGTTGTCCCCAGAGGGTCGGGTCAGGAGGCCCTTTGGGACTCCCCGCCTGAAAGATGAGACTATTTGGGTGTGATGTTCACCTCTAATCCACCTTCGACCCGGCTCGCATCCACCCCGGCACCCCAGGCATAGCTGATTTGCAGGATCGTCACCTTCACATCGCTTTTTCCACCCTGCGCCAGTTGCATCAGTGAACTCAGAGTGTACCCGGTGGCGATGTGGAGGATGTCGAAGCCGTAGGTGGTGGTGGTCATGCTCAAGGAGATGCTGGTATTTGTGGTATCGCCCTAGCAGCAGGGTTTGTACATTAAAAACAGCTCTCCGCACTGAGGGTGCCGGAGGAACTGGAACGCATGACAAATGGAGAACGTTTTACCGCATCCAATGTATAACGGACCTGCCCTCCCACCTGGTTTCCGAACAGCGCGGCCGTGGCGGTGCTATCGAAATAAACTCCGGTCCCTCCACCCGTGAGATCGGTATTCAGGACGTTCACGCCAGGGCCAAGGAACCCAATGGCATTGAGCCCGTCCCCCGCTTAACCCTCATTACTCTCCCGGAATTTAGCATCGTCGCCCCATCCATTAAGTGCCCCCCCATTTTAGGTCAGAGTGCATCGGCCGGGACCCGCAAAGGCCCTGGGTCCGCATGGCCAGACTTTTGGTCTTAATTGTGAAGGGAATATGGACGATAGGCTATGCGCCTGGACGGAAAGAAATACGGGACACCCTCCTTTAATCCTTTAATTCCGACGCGGGGGGTTCCTCTTCCTGGTCGGAGATGAAGGGCGATTTCGCTTCAGGCTTGGGACCAGGGTGGGGCAGACTAAAAGCCGTCCATAGGGCAATGCCCATGGCCAACACGATTAACAGGGTGCGTTCTGGCCCGTTCAGGGCCATCAGTACCACTAAGGCCACGCCCAGCAGGGGCAATCCGATTCGCAAGGGAAGTTTCATGGAGCACCAGAAAGGAACGGCGGTCACGGTTGGCACACTACGGTGTAACCCGTAAGGCGCGGGCCAGCACCAAGGCGGAAACCTCGGCGGCACCTGCCCGGTGCAATACCGCGGCGCAGGCCCGCAGGGTGGAGCCGGTGGTCATCACATCATCCACCAGCAGAATGCGCAACCCAAGCAGGGGCCGCGCCGAATCCCCCGGGTCTGCCAAGGTTTCGGCTGAAGAAGGGGCGCGCCGGGCGGCCCCCCGCCACCCTGTGGGCAGACGTCCCAGGGAAAAGGCATCGTTGACATTGGAACTTCGCCCCTGGGCACTCATTTCCACCTGGGGCTGAGTGAACCGGTGTCGTTTCAAAAGGCCCGGAAGCAGTGGGGGTGCGGGGGCCAACCCCTGACTGGCGGCGCGCCAATGGTGCGCCAGCAACAGGGACTGGTTGAATCCTCGCCACGCCAGCCGCCGCCAGTGAAGCGGAACCGGCACAACCATATCCGACTCCCGGAGGGCTTCCCCCGCCCAGGGGGCTTGACCC
>Ga0224495_10001962_pt1 | contig 13877 bp, 10 predicted proteins | sample SF_Jul11_sed_USG_FD_168128 | JGI IMG/M metagenome (GOLD analysis project Ga0224495, IMG submission 168128) | Sediment microbial communities from San Francisco Bay, California, United States - SF_Jul11_sed_USGS_4_1 | ecosystem: Environmental > Aquatic > Marine > Sediment | place: USA: California... | reverse complement strand
GTTCGTAACCGCAGCGGTAATGCTCCTCCCGCCAGAAGTTTTCGATCTCGTTGCGAACTCGGGCGCCGTTGGGATGCCAGAGAATAAGCCCCGGCCCCACCTCCTCCGAGATGGAGTAAAGTTCCAGTTGTTTCGCCAGTACCCGGTGATCCCGTCTTTTGGCCTCTTCCATGCGGCGCAGATAATCGTCGAGCATCGTCTTTTTCGGATACGACACCCCGTAGATGCGCTGGAGAGTCTGGCGCTTCTCATCCCCGCGCCAATAGGCGGCGGACGTAGCGATAAGCTTGAAAGCCTTGATGATCCCGGTCCGCGGAATATGGGGCCCCCGGCACAGATCTTCGAATTTCGACTGGTAGTAGAAAGTTACAGCGTCGTCTTCCAGATCCTCCAGGAGTTCCACTTTATATTCCGCGCCGCGCGAGCGGTAGTATTCGATAGCCTCCTGGCGGCCTTTCTCCTCCCGCCGGAAGGGGACATTCGCCTTGATAATCTCGGCCATTTTCTTTTCTATCTTTTCGATGTCTGCCGGGGAGAAAGGCCTTTCCACCTCGAAATCATAGTACCAGCCCTCGTCAATCGGCGGGCCGATAGCCAGTTTGGCTTCGGGAAAAACCGCCAGGACCGCTTCGGCCATAATGTGGGACGAAGAATGCCAGAAGACAGCCCGACCGTCAGGATGGTCGAAAGTGAGGATATCCACAGGGGCGCCGTTTGGGATGGGCGTCGTCAAATCACGCACCACACCGTCGACTCGGACCGCAATGGCCTCCTTAGCCAGACGCGGCGAGAGTGATTCGGCGATGTCAAGGCCAGTGGTGCCGGGCTTGTATTCCCTGACGCTGCCGTCCGGAAACCTTATCTGAACCTGTGCCATTACATCCGATCCCTAGCCAATAATTAAAGGCGGATTACCGGATACTCACCAGTACCGTCTAACCCGCGTCAACAATAATGGTGGGCGATACTGGAATTGAACCAGTGACCCCTTGCATGTCAAGCAAGTACTCTAACCAACTGAGCTAATCGCCCAACACATATCTTCTTATCAGGTCAGCGCAATCTGACCAAAAATTCCAGTATATCCGCTCGACCATGCGATGTCAAGTCCTATTTTGTCCCTCCACGGCGAAAAAGCCCTTGAGGACTAACAGGTTATACAGAACAACCAGCCGGCGGGAACTGAAGTTCCCGGCTTTGTGCCGACAGCCATGAGGATAATATTTAAAACCGCTCCGGCAGTCCCGCCTACTGACCGATCCCCGCCATTTGCATGAAGGTCTCGGCTTTGAGGTACTCGTCTCGCAGGGCCTCGCTGTAACCTTCCAGATCGCTCTGGGAAAGCTGCAACCGCTCCAATATGTGCGGTTCGACGGTACCCACGAGATAGCGTTCCTGCTTGTCGTAGAAGGTTTTTTTCGCCAGATAGTTGCCCAGATAGACGATGTAGGACACGGAATCTTCGGCATCCACCTGCCACGGGGCGTGATGGTTGGTGATGGCATTGGCGAGCTTCTGTGGTATTTTCCAATGAGCCGCCAAAAAACCACCGATATCGGCATGGGTATAACCAAAAAGTTGCTGTTCCACTTCGTGATCGGCACACTCCCGGTCGGCGGCCCTGGCTTGCTGGAACTGGGCCTGTTCCTCGGGCAGAAAACAGCAAACGATCATTTTGCCGACATCGTGCAGCAACCCGGCCGAAAACGCTGCGTCCGGATCGGCGATCCCGCGTGCCTTCACCTTGCGAGCCAGCAAGCGACAGCAAAAAGCCGTGGCCAGCGAATGGCGCCAGAACCTGTCCTGGTATTCCTGGTCGGTATCATTGCCCTTGAACATGTCCAGAACCGACGCTGACAGGACGAGATTCTTGATGGCCTCCACGCCGACCACAATTACCGCCTGCTTGACCGAATCGATTTCGCGGCTCAAACCGTAAAACGCGGAATTGGTCAGCTTCAGCACTTTGACCGACATCGCCGGATCCTCGGCCAGGATAGTGGCTATCTGGGATGCGTTAACATTCGGGTCGTTGATGACCTTTTGAATCTGATGGAACACAATCGGCGGTGTCGGCAGGTTGCGAATGTTCGACACCACCCGCTTTACTTTGTTGTCAATTGTCGTCGTACTCATGACCACTTTTAACCCTCGTAATCAGAACTCCCTTCCATATCATCCAAAATTCTGCCGGCAATCCGCGCCTTGATGTCAGGACGATCATAGAATCCCTGCTGAATTCGCCGGGCTATGGTATGGAGCCTGTCGGCTCCGGCCGCCGGTTCAGCCGATTCTCCGGTCCCCTCGTTTTGGAGCGTCCGCGTGCCCGCGACGGGCCGCCCGGCATCCGGTCTTTGTATTTCCTCTCTGCTGTATATCGCGCCATGCCCGGCCTGCGAATCCCCCGCCTGATGGCGGTGCAACTGCACGGAATCCCGAGCCCGGCGCATCCCGTCGGCCCGTGTCGCGATCTCTTTTCTTGCCCGAAGAGCGTGCTCCTCAGCGGCCTCGCGGACCGACGTACGGCGCTCGCCCGGTTTATCGAGGCCCTGTGTCTCGACTCGGTCGGTCGGCTGCCGACCCGGTCGCAACGGTCCTATCGTCATGCTTTCACCTTCTTTTCTTCCTATCGTCGATGAATATGAGTTACTTTATGTACAAACATCTCCCAATCTCATTTTTTCCCATCGATAAAGAGGGGTGGCTGTTGCGCAGCCGTGATATATTGAAGAATCTTCTGGCTGTTCTGAAGTTCACCCAACTCCGACCTGATGCGCTCGTATTTTTCCTTAAGGTATTGCTCGCTCTCCTGTACCAGGGTGAGGTTCTTTTTGACCAGCGCGGTCATGCTGCTGACGATTTTTTTTACCTCAGGTAAAGCCAGGGCCATGCGGAACAGCTCCGGGTTGCGCTCCTTGAGAGCCTTGATCTTTTCGTCGGAGTTGTTAATCCGCGTATAATAGCGTTCAATTTCGGCGAAGAGGTCCAGCAGGTCTTCGTCCTTGTTGTATTTGACGGCGTCGCGTTGCTGATCCAGTTTAATGTACAGGGACTGATAAAACGAGTATTCCTCCTTGAGCACGAATACCAGTTCTCGTTCCAACTGCTTAAGCGCGTTGTAGTCGATGGATGTCATAATCACCCTGAAGTCGAGAAGTGACCGTCGGGAGACGCCGGCCTGCCGGTGGGGGCTGCGGTCGCTTCGTTTTTCGTTTGCTGTTGCTTAATCCCGGCCCAGCCGGCTCTCAGGTTGGACAAAATCTCGATTATGTTGTCCATCTGGGCGAGGTCTTTGGTAGCGGCGATCAGGTCGGTCTGGGTAACGACAAAAGTATAGAGCCGGCCGAGATTGTCGGCCATCTGGCCGCCGGCTTCGGGATCCAGAGTCGTGTAAAGATGAACGATAAATTTCTTGGCCCTCTCGAGTTTTTCATATCCTGCCGACGCGTCCTTCTGCTCGTAACTCTCGCGGGCTGACCGGTACGCGCCGATAGCCCCGTCATATACCTTCAGTACCAACTCCAGTTGTGATTTACCCAGCGTATCGGTTTTCTGGTAGCTGCTGATCTTGCCATCCATGGGATTTGCCTCCAATGCTTCAGGATTTATCAATATTGAATTTCCAGTTGTTGTTGAGCGAGGCGAGCTGGCTGTTGAGGTATTGGCTCTGGGCGCTGAAATTGCCCAGGGCTATTTCCATCTCGTAGAATTTCTTCAGTAAAGACTCCCGCCGTATTGCCAGCCTCGCGTCGATATCTTTAATGCGCTCTTTAATGAGTTCAACCTGGTTCTTGTAGCTGCCGATCCTGCGGTCGAACGTGCCTTCGCCGGCCCTGGTCAGGCTGTCGACAATATCGCCCAATCTGGAGGCCACGCCCTTAGTGACCGTAACCGAGCCTTCGGAGCCGGCTATGACCTGGCTTTCGTCGAGTGTAATCTTCAACTTCAGTCCGCTGGTGGTGGCGTTGCCCTCCTTGCCGGTGAGGAACTGCCCCTGCCCTTCAGCGGCTTCTCCGTTAATGGTGCCCTGAACATTTTGACCTTTGACGGACGTGCCCTGCAACAATCCCAGGCTCAGGTAGGCGGCGTTCGAAATGTCGGCCACCGTTCTCACGTACGAGGCTTCACCGTACGTGTTGCTTGTCAGCCTGATGTGGCCTTCCCCATTCCCATCGTCAACCCATGCGACTTTGACCTCGCGGTTACCGATCTTGTCGTCGGCGTCGATTTTGGCCTGGATTTCGTTGATGAGGTCCGTCGTCGAGTGATAAGTGCCTTCGGTGAGGATGATCTCGTTCGAAACGAGTCCGTCAACGACCAGCTTCAGGCGGTTGTTGGTGCCGTCCAGGGTCAGGGCCGCACCGGCTGGATCACTGATTGCGGTTCCCCCAAAACCGCCGTGCGTGGCCGCCCGGGTGATATCAACACGGTACGTCTGCCCCGAGGCCACTTGGTCGGATGCCGACACGAACGAGATGGCGTTGGTCGAGGAATCTCCGGAGGTCGTGAACAACCTTATGACGTCATCCAGGTTTTCCTTCAGGGCCCTCTCCAGAGCGGCACTATCTTTAATCGATAGCTTGCCGTCGGCGTCGGTTCTGACACCGATGGTGGCCAGCTGATTATACTTGGAAGTAATACCGCCGACCATTGAGCCGAGGGCAATCCTCAGTGATGACTGCATCGAAATCACCGTGTAATCGCCGAACAACAGGCCGGATTCTTCACTGTCGGAGTTATAGGTGTTCTGCTCATCAATGAAGGACTGCACCTCATTGTAGCGTTCGATGAAAGTGCTGATCCCTTCCTTAACGGCGCTCAAGTCCAGGCCTGTCGAGATAGAAATGCTCGAACCCGGTTCCGTCTCCTTGCGAACGGTCAGCGACAGGCCGCTGATTAGATTCTCAAAAGTGTTGGAGGCCGACGTCACCGTGATGGGCGAGCCCGCCCCGCCGGTGGAGCCGAGCGCGATCTTCGCATCCGAGGCTTCCTGCAGCAGAGGCGAAAAGGCCGCCACCTGAAAAGTGTCACCGGCAGTAAGGGTACCGGCGTTGAAAGACAGGGTCAGACCGTCGGCCCCCTCTCCCGTCTGGGGATCATCGACCAGCAGCACCTCCATGTCGGCCTGGGTGACGGCCACGGTGCCGGAGTTGGCGCCGTCGGTCCAGTCAATGAGGATGTTGCCGTCGCCGATAGTCTGAGTTCCTTCACCGCGAACGGTGAAGGTGTATATCTTGTTTTGGGAACCGCTGTAAGTGGCGGTCGGACCCAGCGAAATCCGGGATGTGGAGGCCAGGTCCTTCACGGTCATCTCCGGGGCGTCGAATGACCCGGTGGCGAAGTTGAGCGTCTCGCCGCCCGTGAGAACGGGATTGACACTGATTCGGTTTTTCAGGCCCGTATTGTCGGAACTGAGAATCAGGCGATAGGCGCTCGAGGCCGAGCCGTCATTAATAATGGACGCCGTGACGCCCAGCCGGGCGTCGTTGATAGCTTTTCTTATCCCCTCGAGGGAATTGTTGGTCTGGTCGATTACGACAGTGCCCTCGCTGCCATCACCCACCTTGATGGTGATGGATCCGGTACCGAAGGTGGCCGTATTCGGACTGGCAAAACCCTGGCTGGCCAGCTGATGGTTCCGGGCCAGAGAAAGGACCTGGATGTCATAACTGCCCGTGCCAACCCGGCCGGAAGTGGTGGCGGACAGATAGCCCTCGTCGGAGATGTCGACCGAATATGCTTCAAAAGTGGCGGTCTTACGGAGCAGGTTGAGTTGTGTCCCCAGGGCGATGAACTTGGCCTGAAGCGCTGTGAGCGCCGAGATAATGCTGGTTTTCAGACTCTGTTCGTTTTCAAGCAAAACAGCGTTGTTTCGCTCGAAGCTGATGATACTGTCGACCAGTTCGGTGGTATTGATACCCGAATTAAGGCCGTCGATAGTGGCACCTGGCATGTTTACTCCTGTAACCTATGACTTCAATGTCTTCAAAGCAGTCTTTGTTTTTTTGTGTTCGGGGGAAGAATTACCTTCCCCCGAACGGGACCAAACCATTTACTAGAACAGTGACATTACGATCTGCGGAATCTGGTTGGCCTGCGCCAGCATAGCCGTGCCGGCCTGAACAAGAATCTGGTTCTTTGTGAATTCGGACATTTCCTTAGCCATGTCGGTGTCACGCAGCTGTGACTCCGAGGCGGTCAGGTTCTGGGCCGCAATTCTGAGGTTTCTCAGGTTGGATTCCAGAGTGTTCTTCTGGAAGCTACCCAGCGTGCCGCGGGTAGTGGAAACCAGATTAATGGCCGAGTCAATCACCGACTGAGCGTCCTGCGCACCCTGGACGGTGGTCACATCGATCTTGGAAAGATCGGTGAACATATTACCGGGAAGGTGCTTGCCCAGTGACGAAGCCGACATGTTGCGGAGACTGATCTGGGCCGTCTGACCGACATTGGCGCCAATCTGGAAGACCAGCGACTGGTCGATGTTGCTGATCGTTTCCGTGCCGCCCGTGGAGGTCAGAGCATACGCGACCTTGATCCATTCGGTCCGGTCGGTATTCCAGATGGTGTAATCGAAACCGGCCTTGACCTCGGTCGCCGCGCCGCCGTCAAGCTGCACGTTGAACTTCGTAGCCGCGACATCAAGCAGGAAGTTGTTCAGCTCGAGACCGCTCTCCGCTTTCTCAACGTTAATCTTGACAGTGCCCTGATTCAACTCACCGTCAGCGGCGCTCTTCAGCGTGTACTCCTTGGGCTGGTCGTAGTCGATCTGGCTCAGAGCGTTGGCATAACCGTCCAGCGTAACCAGCGCGTCCTGACCGACGTTGGCCGTCGTGTCGGAGGTCAGGTTGAGAACATTGCGCACGTTGCCGGTGGTGGCATCAGCGCCGGCCATCAGCTGCAGGGTGTAAGCAGAACCCTGGTCTCTGGTCGAGAACCGAATTCTGTCGTTATTCCAGACTTCGGCGTAAATATCCTCAGCAGCCGAGGCACCGGCCACCTGACCCACACTTGTGGCCATAACGGTGTTAAGAGCCGTAACCAGGTCGGCAAGCGTGCTGTAGGTGTTCGACGCTACGGTCACGTTGATGTCGGCCGCGGCCGTAATAGAGGCCGTTACCGCCTGTAACGTGAAGGTATTGGTTGAGGCGCCACGGTGACTGCCGGCGGCCAATCCCGTCAGGGACGCCTCGGCGGTACCGGTGGTATCAGCGGTAATGCCGGTCCAGGCCATCGAGAACTGTGATCCAACGGCCACACTTTTGATGCCAAAGGTCGAGCCAGCACCAACGCCGGTGCCCTCAGCTTGAACTTTTCCTTCCAGAGCGGTACCGGCCAGGGCGGCGTTGAAGGCGGTGACGAGGTCACTGCCGAACTGCCCGCTGGCTATGGCCGCCTGAATCGTGACGTACCCGGTCGGGGTACTGCCGTTCTCCTGGTAATTGATCCGGAAAGTGTAAGTTGCGGCGGCATCAGCCTGGGCAAAGGCCAGTCCGCTGGCCATGAGAGCCTTGGTGGCAGTGGTGTTCAGCTTAACGCCGTTATTCCAGAAATCCGTGACTGATATGGCGGCGTTGGAAGTCTTGGTAGCGGAGCCGGAAGCCTGCACGACGTCGATGTTATGAACGGCTTCGGCAAGATTGTACGGATCGCCGTCACTGCCGACACCGGCCAGCGTGATGCCACCGGTCGTGACATTGAGCGTGGCGGCCGGATCGGCACTCTTGTATGCCGTAATGAAGTGCGTACCGGTCGACAGCCCGGACTGCTTGATAGTAACTTCGGAACCGTTGGCCGTGGTGATGCTGGCCACGTTTTCCTTGCTGCCATCGAGCAGCTTCTTGGTACCGAACTGCGTGTTAGCAGCGATGCGGTCGATAGTTGAGATGGCGTTGGTAATTTCGGCCTGGTCAGCAGCCAACTGGTCGGCGTCATTGAAGCCTTCGTTGGCGGCGTGAATGGCCAGTTCTCTCATCGATATCAACAGATTGTTGATTTCGGTGAGAGCGCCCTCGGCAGTCTGGATCATGTTAATCGATCCTTCCGAGTTTTCAACCGCGCGGTTCAGACCGGCAATCTGAGCCCGGAACTGCTCGGAAATCACGAGCCCGGCCGGGTTGTCAGAACCCTGGTTAATACGAAAACCCGACGACAGCCTCTGCATGGAGCGAGACAGGTCGGAATTCGTCTGAAGCAGGTTCCGGTGCGCGTTTAACGCTGCAAGGTTGTGGTTAATGCGAAGTGACATTTGTTAAGTCCTCCTTGAACGGTTGAGGGTTTCCTTACCCTGTTTATGCAATCGGTTCTTAGTTCATTCGAGTCAGTCACTTCCCATGTATAAAAAATGTTGCAGGAGTCTGTTTTCCCATGACCCTGCCACTTGTTTTATTCTGTCTGTCCTCCTCGCCTGTTGAGGTCCTCCTCACTTTATCCGCCCTTTTTCATAACCTTTTAATCGGCATATTACTGAGCAGCTTAACAGTGGTAAAACCGTCTATTTGCAGAAAAAAAGAAAGGCGCGGTCACCGTTTTATTCAGGCAGTAACGGGGCGTCCGGAAAGCTCTTCCAAACGTCTGCGGGCCCGCTGACAGCCGGGGTCAATTTGCAGTACCCGCTGATAGCCAATCATCGCCGAATCTCGGTGTCCCATATGGAGATAGCACTCCGATAAGGCGAATATGGCACGGGCGTCCACCGGGCTTTCAGCAAGGTGTTTTTCATAGTTGGCAAGGGCCGGGCCGAAGTCAGCCTGGCGAAAATACATATCAGCTATCAATTGATGGAGCCCCGCCTGGCCCGGACTGAGCTCAACATATTTCTCAAGAGCCGAAATAGCTTCCGGAACCTTCCCCAAACGCGACTGCACCAACCCCAGATTCCGGTAGGTCACGGCGGGTACCGTGTCCAGAGCCAGAACTTCCAGATACCGCCTTTCGGCTTCCTCCCACCGCTCCAGCTTGTAATAGCAGTTACCCAGGTCGTTGAGAATCTCGGGGCTTATCCCCCTCTCGCCAAGGATCCTTTCATATATGCCGGCGGCTTCTTCATAGCGCCCGGCTTTGAAGTAGGCTTCGGCGAGAAGTTCGTTCAACTCATCGTCATCGCATCCGACTTGCCGGGCCTTCTCGAAGATCTCCGCCGCCTCGGAAAACCGGCCGGCTGCAATGTAAGCGCGACCCGATTTGAGGAGCAAAACTGAATGTTCGCTCGTTATGTCCAGACCCAGCCCCATTCTTTGATAACGAATAAACCCGGCCTCGTCATGCCTTTGCAGACAAATGTAGGCCAGCCCCAGAGCCGAAACCAGGTCGACCCGGGCATACTCGATCTGGTCCAGAAAATACGCGCGGGCCTGGTCCAGGTTTTCGGCGTTGAGGCTTAACCGGCCCAGATGCGTATTAACGTCCAGATATCCCCGCGTCAACTCGCGGATTTTGAGAAAGAAGGTTCTGGCCCGAGCGGGCTCATCTGCTTTCATGGCATTGGTGGCCAGCCCGTAATATGCCTCCTTCAGGCTGGCCGGGTGAAACAGTATCAGCGAATCCCGGTCGGAGGTCCCGTCGAACCTTTTCTGAGTTTCGAGGTAACGGTTATAGTACTCGCTGGATAGCTCGTACTGCCCTTTATAATTGTAGACATGTCCCAGCAACAGAAGCGGGTCGAGATAGTCGGCTTTGGCTGCCAGAGCCCGGGTGCAATGTTCGATGGCCCGGTCATAGTCATTGAGGTAGAAACAGGCCCAGGCTATCTGGTTCAGACACATGAGATAGGTGGGACGTCGCCGGCTTTCACCCGGGCCGATAAGTTCCACGGCCCGCCTGGCTGTCTCGATGATTCGCGGAGCATATTCGTCCCATCGTCCAACCCCTTCCGCCAGCAGCAGTTGAGCATAGTTGTAAAGGGTGAAAGTGTTATCGGGGTCTTCCTTGAGTTGTATCTCCAGAAGTGCCTTGGAGCGGGCGAACTTTTGAGCCATTTTGTCCGGCGAGAGATCGTAGCCAAGATGTTTCAGTCGAACGCTGGTTCTCAGTACCCTGTTTCCCGGCGGGACGTGGAGGACATTGTGGACAATCCCTTCGTACCGAAGACACAGTTCCCGCTTGAAAAACCTGTTTGAATTCAGAAAGGTGACCTTGTCTTCGCCTTTGCCGTACACGTTGTAGACATTCACGGACAGCAGAGAATACTTGTCGTCGTTGATCAATTTAAGGAGCATCGGCACGTCTTCGAGCACCATGCGTTCGTCGGCATCGATTATGAAAATCCAGTCGCAGGAAGCCTGGTCGATGGAGTAGTTGCGGTGATAGGAAAAGTCGTTGACCCACTCCTGATGAAAGATCTTCGCACCATATGATCTGGCTATCTCGGTCGTACGGTCGGTGGAGCCGGTATCGACGATTATTATCTCGTCGACCCAGTCCCGTATAGAATCGAGACACTCTCCCAGGAACTCTTCTTCATTCTTGACCATCATGCAGGCCGATATGGTGGCCTTCTTACGGAGGGTCTCGGCCAGCATGCGCAACTCATGCACCTGTCGACACTTGTTCAGGCCTTTTTCCGCAACTTCCCGGGCTTCAGCCATGCGCCCCTGCTGGCGCAGCAGGTGCGCCAGATTGAGGTACGGCAAGTGGTTCCCGGAGTCGGCCTGGATGGACTTTTCAAATAATTGGATAGCCCTGTCGGCGCGGTTGCCGTCCCAGCAGGCGCTGGCCAGAATATTCAAGAACTGTGAGAAGTGGATGCTGGTTTGCGACAGACGGGACAGGTCTGGCTCGGCGTTGTCAGGCTTATCCTTCAACGACAGCAGTTCCTCGCCGATTTTCCTGGCCTCATGATACTCGCGTAGGGCGTACCTGGCGTAACACAGCACGTATCGGAAATCCAGAGCTTTCGGAAATTCCTCGAGACCGCGTTGAGCAACCTTTTCGACATCCGTGAATCTCTTGAGGTCGGCGTAACCGAACGCCAGGAGCAGGTCGTAGCGCCCGCGCTGGAGACGGTCCGGAAAGGGATACAGCTTTTCAAAAGGCTCCAGCACTTCGACAATCTCGTCGTTCCGGCCTTGACGGCTGAGATGCTCCGCCAGAGCCAGGGCGGCTTCGAGGTCCTGCGGATTTCGTTGTACGGCACTCAGCAGGGACTGGCAGGTATCGGCGCTGGGAGCGTTTGGCACCGCCCTCTGCCGGATGGGTCCGGCAACCTTCTTTGATCTGGCATGCTTCTTCGTGCGTTTAGTCATTGTCGTCCCGTCTCTCAAGCCAGTTCCCCGGCGTACCGGTCGAGCCTTTCCCGCCACCGGCCTATTTCCTTCCGGGTGCTGTCGGTTGTCCGGGGATTCTCGATCAGTTTGTCCAGAAGCTGCGTCCCGTCGGCAAAGAGTCGCTGTTCGACGATATAGTCGATGGCGTGTCGGCAGGTCTGTAAATGGTTAGGGTCGATGGCCAGCGCTCTGGAAAAGCTCTCAACGGCCAGGCGGCTGTCGCGTTTTTCCATTGCCACCACGGCCCTATCATTGTACAGATCGCGTTTGTCCGGGTACATCGCGATCAAAACTTCCAGTCTCCGCAAAGCCTCGTCGTATTCACCGTTCACCATAAAGAGCAAGAAGAGGTTGTAATGGGCATCGTAGTGACGGGGGCTGATTTGAATGGCTCTTTCAAAGTGAAACCTGGCCTCCTCCGCTCTCCGGAGTGTCAGAGCCACCAGGCCGGCGGTCACACTGGTCTCAGGCAGATGATCTTGCCTTTCCGCCAGCAGTGCCAGGTGCGGGTAAGCGTTGCCCAGATCATCCTGCCGGAGATACTGGTTGGCCATTTCGGTCAACTCGGCGACCGAAGCGCCGTCGATATTTTTCCGTCCGTCGGGGTCGATGGTCATTGTGTTTGACATATTAGAAATCCTATTTCTGCGGCCGGTTCGCCCGGAGCATCGCTCCCTCCCGACGGTGTCCCGGCTCGGAAATGGCCGTCGGGCCGGTGGCCGGATCAAACGCCCACTAATTCCTTTTTCGTCCCGTCCGCCGCCTGCCCGAGGGCCTCCACGGCCGCCATCACGTTGTGGCAGACCTGATAGTCGGAGTTGACCAGGATCAATTGCCGGCCCAGATTGTTTTCAGTGTTGATCAATACCGGTCCCTGCAGGTTGGCGGACATCTTCTCGGGATTCTCCGGGACGGTAACGATGACGTATGTTTCAACCGAGGTCAGCTTGCGGATTGTCAGGTCGGCTATCTCTCTGGGATTGACCTCAATCCGATAGTCGGGGAAAAAGACGACCGGATTCACGACCAGAAATGTCAGAGCCGGATCTTCCAGCGACTGCAGACACAGGAACGGTTTCAACTCATCGGGTTCGATGAGACAAAAGTCGGTGAGATGTTCGAACCCGAGGATGGGTTTGACGAACCTGATAATCTTCTCTTCCGGGACGTCCACTTCGCCGAATCTCAGACTGTGTATCAACATATCATCTATCCTCTATACTGTGCCCTAGTCCAGGAAATCGAGCAGGCTGGGCTGTATTATTTTCGCACTCGCAATAAGTGAAGCCTGGTAATTGTTTTCGAAAGTGGCCAGATCCGTCACCAGCTTGGTCAGGTCGGCATCTTCAACCTCGGAGAGGAGTTTGGTGAAACTCAGTTCCATATCCAGCAGGCGCGCGTGGGTACTCTCCAGCCGCATGCCCTTGGCACCGACGGCGGCCCGGAAATTGAGGACATGTTGAATCGCCGCATCCATAGTGCCGAGCATCAGGGAAATACCGTCCTGGTCGTCGGCCCGGAGAGCGTCTTCTAAAACCATCAGGGAACCGATCATGTCACTGGAACCGAATAACTGAAAATCTTTGGCCGAACGACCGGCACCCGAGTCCTGAATAATGAAAGACCGGGTGGGATCGTCATTTACCACCTGGATGCCCGTGCCGGCGGCATTTATACTGGCCGTAACGTCCAGGCCGGAGTTGTTGATGGCATCGAGGAGGTCCTGGATGGTCACGATAGACGCATCGGAGAGGTCAATAGTCCGTTGCATGTCGCCCTGTTTGAGCGAGATGGCGCCGAAGTCAAAACCGTAGCCGTTGTTCAAATCCGACAGCCTGGCTGTGGCAACGAGGTCGGGGTCCAGGTCCGAACCGGCATAATCGCCGTTGAAGCGGGCAAGAATTCCCAGGTCAGCGGCCGTGGTGCTGCCGACTTCTTCGATGCTGAAGCTCGTCACGGGACTAAGGTCGCGCCCGGATAGAACCGGGTCAATCCTGCCGACAATCCCCAGGGATTCGGCGGTATGCGACTTCTCGCTGATGTCGACCACCCTCAGACCGAGTGGCACGGCGTTGGTGTCGACTATTTCCAATCCGGTTCCGGCCGCGTTCAGCTGCATGGTAACGTTGTCGATACCGGGAGCCGCGGCAACGGCGGCATTGAATTTATTGATAACATCGCCAACCGTATTCAAACCTGCCAGATCGATCTCGAGCACGAAGCCGGCGTCGTCGGTCAGGACAATAGTGCCGGCGGCCATATCGATGCCGTTGCCGCCGTTGAGATTATCCAGGGCCGTGACACCGGAGATTAAGCCGTTTTCGGTGCTGTCAAAAAAGAAGGCATTGCCCTGCTCGCTGATACCCAGAGTCAGATTGTCCAGTGGCGGCACGTGGGCGCCCAGGGCACTATTGATAGTCGTAATTACGTCGTCTACGGTAACGGCCCCACTCAGGTCGACATCAACCCATTCGCCCAGATTTTCGTCGGTGATTCTGATTGTTCCCGGTGGCAGGCCGATACCCTGGCCGCCCAGAAGGTCGGACAGGAGAGTGGCGGACGTTACGCCCACATCCAGGTCGGCCTCTTCACCGAGAATGCCCAGCTGACCCA
>Ga0224495_10001961_pt1 | contig 13879 bp, 7 predicted proteins | sample SF_Jul11_sed_USG_FD_168128 | JGI IMG/M metagenome (GOLD analysis project Ga0224495, IMG submission 168128) | Sediment microbial communities from San Francisco Bay, California, United States - SF_Jul11_sed_USGS_4_1 | ecosystem: Environmental > Aquatic > Marine > Sediment | place: USA: California... | reverse complement strand
CATATCAAGGGGCAGCTCCCAGTGTAGAGCTCCGTTAGCGTCACGTATCTCCACCAGGTCGGGAAATCCGGGGCCGTGGGGATTTGGAGGATAGATTAATTCTACCGAGCAAGGTCTCTCCCATGCCCGACCTTCGCCATAAGCGTTCACATAGATGCCCTTAGAGGTATCGAAGAAGTTATCCAGGTCTGTCACGAGGGAGACCGTAGCCACGGCCCCAAGCGCATCTATTATAGTCTGACCCGAGTACCTTGCGTCATCAACCACCACTTTAGTGTCCATGCCGTAATCCATACGTTGGCCGTTGAAGTAACCCGGGGCCGGCCAATCAGGACCCGGCGGCTGACCAGATAGTGACTGATATCTCACATCGGCAGGGAAGATATAGCTGTGCGTCTCGACCCTGGAATCAAGCCAGCCCGGCTTGACGGCAACCGCACGAATTGTGGTAGTCGTATTGATATCTATTGGCGGATCAGTATTGTAATTGAAAGTGAATCCGTGGGTTATCGTAGGCCGCGAGCCATCGAGGGTGTAACGGATCTCAGCATTGTCCATCTCAGTGGACAACATCAACTGGAATGAACTGTCATAAAAACCACGCTTATGGCTAAACCAGACCTCGCTGACAATGCCCTCCGCACCGGAAATATTGAATTTACCCGGTGTCGGCGTAGTAAAGTATTGTGGAACCACCTCATTTTTAGAAAAGACCAATTCGGGTAGTACCAGGAAATGCCCGTTGGATACATTATCGTTCAGCGCATGGACAGCCAGTACGTTCTTCTGAGGAAAGGCCCTTAGCAAATTCAAAAATTCATTTAAGTTAACAGTCTCGAATTCAGAAGATTGCTCGTCAGGGCGGTTGGCATCGGCCATCGAGCTCCACGCCGGTGTTCCATTGAAATTCTTTTTAACTATCTCGGTACCATTAAGATAAGCTATGTAGCCATCCTCATATCTCATCCTTAGTGTCATAGAATCGTAGAAATACGGGTCCTCGGCATAAAAATTAATACGTGTCCATAGTGAGGTATTGATGTTTAGCATCTGCTGCTGCACGTCAGTACCGAAGCCACTTCCAAAACCAAGGCCGGTCCGTCCCTTATCCCAGGCAAAGTCGTTGAAGTCGAGGCCGGTCCAATCAGTACCCAGGGCCGCATCGCCACTGTTGGGCACGTGATAGTGAACATCTGCACCTGTGGACACGAGTATCTCATCAAGCTGTGCCAGGCCGTACGAAATATCAGACAATTGCTGTGGATATGGTGTGTACTGGTGTACAACGGTATTACCATCAGGATCAACTATAGCAACGCACTCATCATCCCGGCCCAGTTCGAAGTTAGTATGTAAATACGGAGCATTCGGGTCACGGATGTCCTTGTTCGATGCAAAGACAACCAGGAATTCACCAGGACCGATGTTGACGTCCGGGAATTGCCAACTCCTCAAGTTGGGATCAGGATTGCCGCTGTTCCAGTTAGCTAAATACCATCCATCCAGATTAATAGTCGTATCTGTAGGATTGTAAATCTCTATCCAGTCAGGGAATTCATTGGGATCACATGGATCTTCTAATATGCTGTCATTTACAGCCATAAATTCACTGATTACCGGCCGGGGTACTTCTATCAGCCAGTTTTCCGCCAACAGAGCGAAGTCCGCCATGTTTACCCCATTGACGCCATCCAGGTCTGCAATGCAATCAGAGAAGAGACAGTTCGTGTCCGACCAGTACCAGGCAAACATCCGCATGTCTTTCCAGTCAACTTTACAGTCATTGTTCAAATCGCCGACCGGACAAGCTGCCATTACTGAACCGGCAAAAGATATGATTAATACCAGGCTGAGCAACGCTGTTTTTATAGAACCGAGCATCTTCCATCGCCTTCCCGACTCGTTTGCAACTTTCTATTAAAAAACCATGTTTGTGGATTTTGCACACCGATACCTGCTGCCGGCCGAAGTGCACAAGTATATAATCCTGATTTGAAAAAACTCCATAGTCTGTAAACAGTTGTATTTGTTTTCTCAGCAACGAAAACAATATTTATTTTAACAAAAATAATACAACTTAGTCAATGATTTTTGGCTGTCCGTAAGGACTCTCCCTGGAAAAACAGGGATATTAGCGTTGTGAGTGCATGTTTTTAGATAAATTTATCAGGCTGCCAATTGCTTCACGACCATAACTTATCCCACTCCTTATTAAGCAAAGTTATTCTCAATACCAAGGTGGCTGATTGATCCGCCCCCAATTCCTGGTCCATCTATAATTAAGAATTTCTCTGCTCATATAAGACTGAGTGTTACTACCATGTCTGATTCTACGATTTCTTAACTGAACGGTAAGAAAACAGGAGACAGTATTATCAAATAATAACTCCTCCTCAAATTAGGAAAAAACATTTACTTAACTTTTACCTAAAATCCCGGCAAATTTTGGCAAGTATATAGTGAAGGCCAAGTGTTTTTACAACGTAATTTTTTGGCTATGAAGGATGAAAACGGCTAATGATATAGTGTTGAAAGCCTTGGGGGTCCTGCTGATAATTGCAGGAGCATTGAAAGGCTGGCAACTGCTTACAGAGCCGGCTGCTAACAATAGTATCTGGACCTGGCGGCCATTTATGGTCTTGCAGGTCGAATTTGAACTTGCACTTGGCATCTGGCTGCTCTCCGGCCTGTTTAAAAAAGCCGCATGGCTAACCGTTCTGCTCTGCTTCTCTGCCTTTTCGCTGATCACGTTATACAAGGGCATCACCGGTGCCGAATCCTGCGGCTGCTTTGGGACTGTACACGTAAATCCCTGGGTAACGTTGTTTGTTATCGATATCCCCTCTGTTATAGCCTTGTTGGTATTTCGGCCGGTGTTGTCATTGAAGCGCAAGGCCGAATCCATAAGAACTCTAATTCAGGAATTCTTTACACCGTTGCCATCCATACCTCAATTTACAATTACTACTTGTCTGGCTTTGCTCATCCTCGGCGTAACTACGCCGATATTGGCCTTTAATGAACCGGCTAAAATCACTTCCTCATACGAAGTGCTTGAGCCTGAAACCTGGGTCGGTAAGAAACTGCCGATTCTCGAATATATCGATATCGGAAAACAACTTGAAACAGGCACCTGGCTCGTTTTGTTGTATCACCATGATTGCCCGGATTGTGCCGCGGCAATACCAAAATATGAAAAAATGGCCAGAGATTTTGCAGGAAATGAAGCCTTTTTACAGATAGCTCTAATTGAAGTGCCCCCATACGGCCAGGGCCAGGTAAGTAGAAACTCATCTTGCGTCCCTGGCCGATTGGCTGATACCAAGGATTGGTTCGTCACAACACCTGCCGTTGTCTTGTTGACGGATAGCCAGGTTACATACGCCTTGGAAGAAAAAGCACCAGATTTAGACACAATCTTCAAGTTCATGAGCAAGCGAGATGACCAGGGCAATCACTGGACATCATCTGGCAGGGGCTTGTCCGGGAATGATAATTATTCCAAAGTTTATAGGTAGATACAATCATGAAACACCGGCACTTAGTTATTCTTATTCTATGTACTGCGGGGGTAATTGCGTTAGTTGTGTCATCACAGATTTTTGGTTTGCTTGGAACAAAGAAACCACGAATAGTCTTTGACGCTACGGCGATTGACTTTGGCGAGAAAGAGGAGGGAGAGGACGCAGTTTGTACATTTTCGTTCTCGAATAAGGGAAACGAGACTCTGATCTTGAAGGCGACGAAGACAAGTTGCAAGTGTCTGGTAACAAAGCCTTCCAAGGTTGAGATACTTGAGGGCGAAAGTGGTGAATTGGCGGCCACGTATGATACTCTGAACGCAAACGGTGACGTCAAATCCAACGTGTTACTTTTCACTAACGACCCCAAAGCCAAGATTGTGAAACTGACAATCACTGGAACAATTAAGAAGCCCTACGTCTATCAGCCCCATTCGCTGGATTTTGGGGAGGCGGGAGCGGAGGAGTTCAAAGAAAGAAATATTGTCATCACGAAATTGACAAAACGAGAAATGGAAGTAACCGATGTTGAAACCTCTAAGCCCTGGTTGAGAGCATCTCTTGTAGGAAGAGACGCGGGAAACCTGCAAGGCGGATTATCTACCGGGAATAATCAACTGGCAGTAAGAATCGGTGCCGATGCCCCCATAGGCCCAATCAAGGAAGAGGTTTTGGTTTCCCTCCTGATCATGGATTCGTCGAAGCCGATAAGACAGATCAAAATCCCTGTGAAGGGGTATGTGCAGGGTGATCTGACGTATGAGCCGAAAACCGTTTTTTGGGGCACCGTTGCACAAGGTCAAGTCAAGGGCGCTACTATCACTGTTAAGTCAAACGCAGGCAAGCCAGTCGATGTTAAGGCCGTCAAATCTAACAAAGAACTCGTAAAAATTGTCGGCGTGGATGTGGGCCAGACTTCTGTCTGCATACGCATGGAGCTGAAGAAGAACATGGATAAGGATTTTGTGTCAGATGTTCTCATTATTAGCACTGGTTCTAATACAATGCCACAGATTAAGGTTCCGGTTTACGCGATGATTACAACTGCAAAGCGGCAAGATCCATCGCAAGAAACCGTTATCCAATCCTATCAAGAAGGGAGGTGATGTTTGTGGAAATATAAGTATTTTTATTATAATTTTTTTATTTACACAATTAAAACATGTAGGTAAAATTTTCAAAAGAAAGAGAGGATTATTATGAAAATGAAAGTGATCATATCGTTGGCCGTCATTGGGGTAGCCCTGGCGGCGGTCGCAACGATGCCGGCCCAAACATATGTTCCCAGCGCAGACGAACTGTCACAGGTCATTGGTGGAGACTGGACAACCTATAAGGAGTGTGCGTCAAATCTTCGGTGTACAGGCACCGAGGTAAGTTGCGGAGATCACCTAAGCCTGTGTGCTAGTGCGTCCCCGGGCGATGCCTGTCAATCGGAGAGTATTTTCTGGGATCGGGATGGCTGTACGAGCGACACCACCCATAAGTGCAAGTATGACGAATGCGCAACTAAGATATTATGCACTCGGACCAATAATTGTGAATGCACTGTCTTGACCGGCTATGAGGATCTTAGATGTATAAGCGATCTGGTAAATCCTTACAACGAGGTGTATCCGTGCACTGATCAAGAGATGTAGGGATCCCGACCCAGCCCTGTATGGGTGTTACATCCCTTGAAATCGAGGAATTGCTGTCAACCAGCCTATAAAATACGCACGGTATGGGAATGCGTTGTAACAAACCTGAACGCGTTCCTTTGCGAGCATCGTTGTTTTTCCTAACAAGGGCATCACCTGTACAGGGCTGGTCAACAAGGTAGTGCATTCGGTATGTACGTTCGTGTTGTTGTTATTGAGACAGTGTGATACCATTGACGACTAACGACAGGATTTTTTTCTGATGACTTTTCTTTCAGGATCTACAATAATGTAGTAAGATACCCTGATGTTGTTAATCCTGATATCGGAATCTGAAACAAGCCAGGATTAATAAAGGAGCCAGTTATGGGTCGAAAACAGAGTTCTATATACGTTCTAAGTTGGTTCATTGTGGTACTGGCACTTGGATGGGTAGGTGCAGAGCCGGTAGAGAACGAACGTGAAGTGTTGGAATTTCTTCAGCAAGCATTCCAGGCCAACCTATTGAGAGTAAAGCAGGGTCGTATAACGGCTAACGCGTTACGCTCCGAGTATGATACTGGTGGCAAAGAGGTAAGAGAGCATCGGGCTGAAGTGACTGCTGTAATAAAAGACCAAAAGTCGCGACTAGAATGGATGGGGCGATGGGGAGGCGTAAAAGAACAGCGGCTTGTGTTCACAGAAGAGGTCGGCTACAGTTTTTTCCCTGGTGACAAGTATGTGTACGCTTATGATCCAAACATGTTAAAAGGACATGCGCTTTGCGACGGATTCCTGCCCTCCAAGAGTGGGGCACTCTCGTATGGGCGTCTTTTCACCAACATGGCTGACGGTGAGAGGCTTCTCTCGATGAAGATTGAGAATGAGACGTTCAATGACAGGGACGTCTATGTGATAGACGTTGTTTGGAAGAGTAGGCCACAAGATCTACACCGGCACTATGTTGATCCAGTTAGTGGCGCCGCGATCTTGAAATGGGAATACTACACTGATTTCGGAAAAGGTCAAGTTTTAGCTACCTGTATGGAATCAGAAATGCAGCCAGTGGAAGGCGAGGGGTGGTATATAAACCGGTCAGTTCGGACTGACTACCAGCGAGACGGTAAAACCTTGAGAAGAATTCATAAGTATGAGATCAGTGAATTTGATTTTGTATCGAAGGTGTCGGATGATGAATTCACCTTGGAAGGCATGGGATTGCCGTCAGATATCAAAATCGTGGATAAGCGGTTCGGGGGGCTCGTGTTTTCTATGGGACTCCCTGCCGTTGTTGAAGAGACAATCGATGATATGTTAAATCAGCCGTTGGTCCAAGAAGTACTTACCCCCACTGGAACAAGCGCCCAAACTACTGATAACCGAGAAATTAAATCTCTGCCGAAGACGCCAAGCAAGGAGTTTGACACCAATACACCATCTAATGCTGCATCTGACACTGGAGGAGGTCAAAACACCTCAGGTCTGAGAGTTATTCATGTGCTTGGTGGTGCAGTAGGACTGGGGATGCTAATAGCTCTAGGATTATTAATCATTCGTAGGAATAGGATCTAAGTTGGAGGTGTCAAATGAAAAGACCAAAGATTTTTGTTTGGGCTGTTATCGGATTGACTCTTTACTCAACGATCAGTTCAGATCCGACAGCACATGCGCAGTTATGGCCATACTATCAAGATGCTACATGTGGGGCCAATTGTCTTTATGCCGTCTGTCGGTTGAAATCCATTAACACTACTTTAGAACAGGTAGTTCAGTTCACTGGTATAACAACAAAAGGAACCTCAATGTTGAAGCTTGTAGAGGCATCTAAGAAGCTTGGACTACATCCACGTCCTCTCAAGACGACCGTCAACAAGCTTCAGGCAGAGGATGCTTTTGCTATCATTCACGTCAAACAAAACCATTTCGTACTCTGTGTGGGATGGCGAGAGGACGATCTGGTAATTGTCGACCCGCCCAAAGACCCATATCTCATGAACAAGAAAGATCTTAAAGATCAATGGACAGGCTATGTCCTTTTATTTGATAAGAAGAAGGATATCAATGAAAGCCCCTCTCAGAGGCCATTTTCTTCTGAAGAAGATATTCCACAACAGAGTTCACATATGAGCAACACAGACAATAATACTGGCCAAACCCCAGAGATGGTAAGGAACCTATTGGCTGCAATCAATAAGCAAAAGCGGTCAAGGGATGAGATACGCGGGCTACATGAAATGCTTAATAAGTCTGCTCCGGAAATAAAGCCCAACTCCTGGCTCAATTGTGAGCCTATAAAGCTCGAGGATCTAAAGGGGAAGATTGTGTTCCTCGACTTCTGGAGCATGGGATGCGGTGCTTGTGTTGGTAGTATCAAAGATATGAATAAACTTTTCAACTGGGCTCAATCCAAGCCTATTCAAATGATAGGTTTACATGCATACACCGACAACATAGCGCAAGTTAAACAGTTCATGGCTGAAAAAGGTATTCGCTATCCCATCTGCATTGACAGCAAAAGCAATGAACTTTCAGATGGACGTACTTTCGAGCAATATAGGGTACATGGCCTCCCTCGTCAATTTTTGATAGACATTCATGGACGAATACGTTCGATAGAAACCGTAGTTGGTCCTACGATAGAGAAACTGCTTGAAGAGAGTGCAGATGGAGAGCTACATACTACGGAGTATGACATACAGGCAAGATATGGAGTTAATGTTGTCCCCAAGATGGTCATTTTTGGGACAGTGTCCATGAGCAGCCAAACGGAAAAAAAAGTTTATATCTACAAGCCTGACGATCCTACTTTTGTCGTACGCATTGAGTCTGCCCCAGATGCACCGGCAGCAGCCCAACTTTTCAGATATGAGCAAGAGGATGCATTGCTATACGAATTAAGGATTCTATTTTCGACCGATCTACAGGTTGAGAACTACAGCTCAGAGATCAAATTAACAACCAACGATATTCATAAACCCAAGATCATAATACCGGTGACAGCAAGTATTGCATCTGAGGAACATAGAAATTTATCAGCTGGCAATCACTAATTGATTCTTCTTTAGCCTAAAATAAAATCGCTGTTGTACTCTTGTACAGTTTAAGACCACATCCCCTCACAAAGGTTGCTTAGAATGAAGACAAATAGGCATTGATTATATCTTCAACAGACTTTTTCCTGTCATGTGGTCCGGCTTTGTCAAGCCGAGGCAATTCAAAACCGTCGGTGCGATATCGATACCACGAGGATTATTTTTGTTGATTTTTCTGTTGCTTAACAGGATGCCGGCCATGAAAGTCGGGTCGAAAATATGGTCTCCAGACCATCTTGAAGTATTATCCTCAATCAGCTTAGTCGGCGCTGCGCCAAGGGCCGTTTGCCAACTGAAGCGATATCCGGGCTTTAGGCCGGCTAACAAGTCCGGGGCATAATCGGTCAATGGGCCGCCATAAAAGATTTGACTGCTGCCGACATCTGCTTTCTGAGAGGATTTTTTGAATACGCCGGCAGGATTCGAACCTGCGACCTTCGGTTTAGGAAACCGACGCTCAGGCCGTAAGTGCTTTATTGTAAAGGGCTTAGAGTGCGTTTATGGCCGAAAACGAAAGTCGCGTGTGAATAATAAGTCAGTAACAAGTGGTTATACGGTGGCGACTGACACTTTTTGACACCGTTTTCAAACTTAACCCCACACCAGAGGTGAATATTAAATACAAAATACACAGCAGGATAGTATCCCTTTGGATTTACAAATCAAGGAAAACCGACTTCTTATGTTGGTCATATCCTTCCATTTAAATTGTTACTAAACTTTTACTCGTTTTTTTACGCCATCCAAGCGATGCTGATTTCCTAAAAAGCTGTCTATAGGATCACGAGTGCACGAATAATGGTTGGCGACACGCACAATTAATTGAGGACAAAGTCTGCAAAATTATAAATTCACCTAACCGAGTTACGACATAACTCACAGAGCTTTTAGATTCTTGTATTATCCACGACGCGTTCAAAATCGACATTTGCCCCCTTTGGTCGGCTCGGAGGGTGATACAGAGATGGTGCATCGATGATCGTCCTATTTTGGACAACACAACCGAGGCAATAGTTTATAGTAGCAGGTGTATTTTGGCGGCTGATACTGAAGAGACTCAAGCTCGCATTTTATTAAGACGGGCCATATATGACAAGGATAGAGAAGCCCTTGGCCGGTTACATTCCATATACTACTCACGCATAAAGCGGTATATCGTCTCACGCATTAATTCCATTCCGAATGCTGAAGATTTATCTCAAAATGTGTTTCTTGAGCTTTGCAAGGGAAACAGCCATTATGACGGGCAAAGAGATGCTGAAGCGTACCTCTTTGGTATAGCAAGGAATCTCATCAGGCATTACCACCGAAATAAAAGAAAATACCTTCATACTGTTCAGTTGGAGGCGGCAAGGGATTTTGCTATCAGCTACGATGCTCAGCAATATCAGCCTCCTTCATTAAAACAACTCAGACAACACCTTGATGAAGCAATAAAGCAACTCCCGCCAAAAGCCAAGAATGCTATCAGGGCCAGATTAATTGAAGGACTATCTCCAACAGAAGCTGCACAAAAAGCCGGCTGTTCCATACAGGCATTTTACAACCGCTTTGATGCGGCATTGAAAGCCCTGGAAGTAATGAGAGAAACAGGGAGACTCAAAGTTGACGACACAACTAATCTCGGGAAAAAAATTAAAAAATAACATTCCTAAAGTCTTGTTAAACAAAGGGTTATGTAATTGGCGCAAAAAAGTATAAATTTTTGACCTTTAATTTCCACGATTTTTGGCAATTGATTATGGAGACACACGTTTTGGGGGTCTCCAATGTTAAAAAACGGTAACCATTAATCACCAGACAATCTTATGGATTGCAAAGAATCACAAATATTGTTTGCCCCCCATATCATGGGTGATTTAGAGCATGGCCCAGGGCTTTACAGCCAACTGGAAGCCCATTTGCTTTCATGCCAAGCTTGCAGGGAAAGGTACGAGATTCGCGAACAAACGATAGCATTTATTGAACAACATAAAGCTATCTTTGCCGAGGCGCTAAGAAATCCAGAAGAAAAGAAAGCTGCCGAAAAAGAAGAAATTGAACTCAGTTGGAAACGTATAGAAGCCAGATTAGATGAACTCGAAGTTCAGGAAAGAAAAGAAAAACAGGCCAAATTCCGCAGACTGATCGTCAGAGTATCGTCTGTTGCGGCTTGTTTAGTTGTTGGTATCTCTACCTTCCTGACATATTCGATTTATTCAAAGCCGAAAGTTGCCCTAAAACCTTCCATCAGGATTGAACTGGTATCAGACAATGGTAACATCCTCATTCCCGCCGACCGGCCAATAGTCTCCAGCGATGAATTAAAGACGCTTATTATCGATGGCAAACATCGCATGGTGATGAATACCAATACTGTTCTTGCCGTCGAGTCGTTGAGAGAAAACAGCAATACCGGTTGTTTGGTCAAGCTTGATTCCGGCCGGATTTATACCCATGTTGAGCACGAAGGTAATCCTTTCGTTGTTGATACTGTTCATGGCAAAGCTGTAATTACGGGCACTACTTTCGATGTAAAGGTAACACATAACAGTACAACATTGATAGTTAGCGAAGGAACAGTTCAATTTGAGTCTGAAAAGGGCGTTGTAAAAGTAGCAGCAGGTCAAACATCCGAGATAGCAGGTCAGTCAGCCCCATCAATTCCCCTATCATGTAATACAGCCGAACTTACAGCATGGGCGACCGGTTATAAGTCCGAGCCTGCATTAGCTCAGGCTGAATCAAATACTTACCCATTGGAGCTTACATTATCGCCTGGGAAAGAACCTGTCATCCTTGAAGAAACTGACTATACCACCTGGGTCGAGCAGAAACGCGGCTGGTTTAAACAGAATTTTCCTTGGATATTCCAATTAAAAGATGCATTAGCCAAAGAAGGTATAAAAGTTGATTATCCTGAACTTTTGATTAAGAGCGGTGATATTTGGCAGTTTGTATATTTGGATGTATCACCTGCACGTTTTTCCGTTATTGACCCAAACTCCTTAATCAACACAGCTTCCGATTATGGTTTTGGTGAACAAGACCTTTTTGAAGCTGTACCCTCAGCCAAGTTTGCCATAGGTGATATGAATACGAAAACCAGATTATTTGGATTAGATGCATTTTCGAAATGGGTAACTTTTCTTGAGGATATCCGGAATTCGTCGAAAGAACTGGATTGGGATACTCTGCTCTACTCACTTCATGCCAGTACATATTTAACCAATACCAAAACATTAGGGTGGTTAAGCATAAAAAACAGCACATTCACATGTGATGTAAAGGACAGGAGAGAATTGTTACTTTTGCTTCAGGAAGAGGTTCAAGCCGCATGTAACTGCGTGGAAGCACTTAAGTTGGCAGCAACCTCTCAACATAAAAGTTGTTCGCCTGAATATTGGGAAGTGCTCGATCACATCCTCAAAAATACAAAAGTTATATATGAGTCGGAGAAGGCGATTCATGAGTTACGTCAGAGCCGGCCATAAGTTAGTTGATAAGGAATTTGTTTATTACAAAAGATTTTTAAAATTCGGGAAAGGAGAATTATCATGCAAATACTTTAGAGAGAATAATTTTATTTGTGAAACGAGAACTCAGAAAAAATGTGAAAGGAGAATCAACATGCAAACAGCAGACAGAACAATTTGGAGAAGTTTAACTAAAGCTCTGGTTTTACTTTCCTTTTTATTGATTATGGGCAAGATTACCAGGGCGGGCACAATAGAAATTAGTGCCAAGGCGGCCGAAAGTAATATGCTCGGCCGCGAAGCAGCCTTAGCTAAAATGGCTGTATTGCCTGCGTCATTTATATCTAACCAGGGACAGGTATCCGATGCGGGTGTTCGGTATTTGCTTCAGGGTAAAAACAGCACTATATATTTGACGGATGATGCCTTAGTCTTCCGCATGTCGTCAGTCAAAGATGCCACAGAAAAGACATCGATATTCAAGATGACTTATGCTGGTGCGGAGAAGACAACTGCACAGGGCGCAGCGAAACTACCTGGTGTTGCAAATTACTTAATTGGACCGGATAAGAATAAGTGGTATACTTCCATTCCCACCCACGCTCAGGTCCGGTACAAAGGCATTTATCATGGCATCGATATGGTAGTTTGGGGTTCTCGCAACAGGCTCAAATACGAGTTCCAACTTGCTCCCGGCACAAATGCCAATGCAATCCAAATCGACTATTCCGGTATTGAAGTGCTCAGCCTGGACGATAAGGGCAATCTTCATATATCCACAGCAGCAGGTGAAGTAATTGATTATGCACCTTTTGCTTATCAGCAGATCAACGGGCAGCGTGTGAAAGTCCAGGTTTTATACAGGCTGATTGACAAAGACTCATATGGCTTTTCGGTTACAGGTGATTACGAAGAATCGTTGCCGTTAATAATAGACCCTGATCTTACCTGGAGTACTTTCTTAGGGGGTAACGAGGAAGACTCCGGCGAGGGTATCGCCATAGACTCCTCAGGTAATGTCTATGTAACCGGCAAAACAAACGATGGAACAACTGATTTTCCCACAACATCCGGTGCCTATGATGAGAGTCATAATGGAAATTATGATGTTTTTGTAAGTAAACTGAACAGCACAGGCAGCAGCCTTACCTATTCCACCTTTATTGGTGGCAATGGCACCGATGTTGGTTACGCAATTGCCGTGGACGGTTCCGGCAATACATACGTCACCGGCGAATGTGACAGTGGTTTTCCTACCACAAGCGGCGCTTATGATGAAAGCCACAATGGCGGATTGGCTGATGTATTTATCGCTAAACTCAACAGCACCGGCAGTACCCTTAGTTATTCCACCTTTATTGGTGGAGCCGATGATGACCGTGGATACGGAATTGAAGTAGATGGTTCCGGCGACATCTATGTTACAGGAAAAACAGACGACGATGAAACCACAGATTTTCCAACTACCAACGGTGCTTATGATACGACTCATAACGGGGATGCAGATGTTTTTGTAGTCAAATTAAGCCCCGATGGAAGTGGCAGCAGTGACCTGCTCTATTCGACATTTATAGGCGGCAGTGGAGATGATTACGGCCGAGCTATTGATGTGTATAACGGTGATGCCTATGTCACAGGCAATACCTATGACGCCGCCACAGACTTTCCAACGACGGGTGGGGCTTATGACACTTCCAACAACGGTGATTCCGACGTATTTCTTGCTCGGATTAGTCCTGACGGCAGCGGCTCAAGTGATTTAGAATACTCAACTTTCCTTGGCGGAAATGAAACAGATCACGGCTATGGAATTGCCGTCGACAGTTCGGGTGATGCGTATGTAACGGGTCAAACTGAAGATGGAACAACAGATTTTCCCACCACCTCCGGGGCGTATGATGAGAGCCATAATGGCGGCTATGATGTTTTCGCGGCTAAAGTCAGTCCGGACGGCAGCGGAAGCAGCGATCTTGTTTATTCGACCTTTATCGGCGGAAGTGGGACTGACTGTGGTTACGCCATAGCTTTGAATGGCACTAATGCCTTTGTGACCGGTAAGACAACTGACGATACGACAGATTTTCCAACGACCAGTGGTGCATACGATGAGACTCACAATGGAGATAATGATGTTTTCGCTTGTGCACTTACAAGCAGCGGTAATAACCTGTATTATTCCACGTTTTTAGGTG
>Ga0224495_10001960_pt1 | contig 13880 bp, 13 predicted proteins | sample SF_Jul11_sed_USG_FD_168128 | JGI IMG/M metagenome (GOLD analysis project Ga0224495, IMG submission 168128) | Sediment microbial communities from San Francisco Bay, California, United States - SF_Jul11_sed_USGS_4_1 | ecosystem: Environmental > Aquatic > Marine > Sediment | place: USA: California... | reverse complement strand
TTCGAACAGTTGCGCCGCGGTAAAGTTCGCGGGCGTAGTCCACGCGCGCGACAAATTTACCTGAAATACATCACCCGCTGCAATATAGTCACGACAGCGCTGCACGCCCGTTATATACGCCTGTGCATCCTCTTCGGATATCGAAAAATCTTGTGCAGATTGCGGAGAAACTGCGCGCGTCGCGGAGGCATAATCAGCGACGATGCGTTGCAGCAATTTTTCATGCCCCGCCTCTGCGAGCGCAACGCAACGCTGCGTGACGTGATCGATGATTACCGCGCCCGGGCAACGCTGCATAAATGCGATGGGCAAATCATTGCCCAGCGGCAAACGCAAACGCGGTTCGATTTGCTGTGCGAGCTCGTAACCTAAAAAAATCGCCCATCCACCGCGAAACGGCCACGGCGAAGGCGCAGCATCGGCGGCAATCCGCTCCAAGCGCCAGCGTTGATCCAGCCCGGACAGAAAATCGGTTTGCGTAATATCTTCGGCGCGCATAGACCAAGCCTCGCCTTCGGCGGCGAATAATATGTCGTAGCGTCCGGTGGTGTTATGTAACGCGCTGCTGCACAATAGGTGGGGATAGCGTTGCGGATATGCGCGGTGCATATCCAATAATGCCTTCCCCCAGGGCAGGTCTGCGATCAGCACTCGCGTTTCAACAACGTGGGCAATGACAGCGTCGGGACCCCACATAGGCCCTGACGTCGCATGTTTATTTTAGGCGACTAAACACCAACGAACCGTTGGTGCCGCCGAAACCGAAGGAATTTGAGATCGCGATGTCAATCTTCATCTGGCGCGCGGTGTTCGGCACATAATCAAGATCACAGGCGGGGTCTTGATTGAAGATGTTAATTGTCGGCGGCGCCACTTGATCGCGCAACGCCAACGCAGTGAACACGGCCTCTATGCCACCTGCGGCGCCCAACATGTGACCGGTCATCGACTTCGTCGAGCTCATGGGCACCTTGTAGGCATGCGCACCCAACGCGGCCTTAACGGCCATCGTTTCTGCCAAATCACCGGCCGGTGTAGATGTCCCATGCGCATTGATGTAGTGCACGTCTTCCCCATTGATGCCGGCATCGCGCAATGCATGTACCATGCAACGCTTGGCGCCATCGCCCCCTTCAGACGGGGCGGTCATGTGATAGGCATCGCCGCTACGGCCATAGCCTATCACTTCGGCATAAATGCGCGCGCCACGTTTACGCGCGTATTCGTATTCTTCCAACACCACGACGCCCGCGCCATCACTCAGCACAAAGCCATCGCGATCTTTGTCCCATGGGCGACTCGCCGTGGACGGGTCATCATTGCGCGAAGACAATGCGCGTGCCGCCGCAAAACCACCCAAACCGGTCATGCTGGTGGCCATTTCCGCGCCACCCGCCACCATCGCATCGGCATCGCCGTATACGATCATACGCGCGGCCTCGCCTATGCTATGCGTGCCCGTGGTACAGGCGGTGGCAATCGCCAAATTCGGCCCTTTAATGCCGAAGATGATCGATAAATTACCTGAAATCATATTAATAATATTGCTGGGCACAAAAAACGGCGAGATCTTGCGCGGGCCGCCATCCAAATAACTTTGATAGCCACGTTCTATACCTCCCAAACCGCCGATGCCCGAACCGATACAGACGCCTATACGTTCCGCATTTTCATCGGTGATGGCGAGCCCTGAATCGGCAATCGCTTCGGTGGCCGCGGCGATGCCGTAATGGATAAAGGTATCCATTTTTTTTACGTCTTTCGGCGCGATAAATTGTGCGGCATCAAAGTTACGAATTGAACCGCCAAAGCGCACTGGAAATTGACTGGGGTCAAAATGCGAGATTGTGGCTATACCGCCTTTGCCTTCAAGGATATTGGCCCATGCGTCCTTCACGGTGTTACCCACCGGAGAGACCGCACCTAAACCCGTTACCACGACTCGACGTTTAGCCAAAGTTTTTCCCCTCACTGCGTTAAAAACCAAAAGGCCGTTCCCAATGCGAGGCTAACGGCCTTTCTACAGCGAGCCGCAGCACGCGGCTCGTGCTGCCTATCGCTTAGTTGACGTGTGCCGAAATGTAGTCCACGGCCTGCTGCACGGTAGTGATCTTTTCAGCGTCTTCATCAGGAATTTCGCATTCGAATTCTTCTTCCAACGCCATCACCAATTCAACTGTGTCCAACGAGTCAGCGCCCAAATCATCGACGAACGAAGCCTCATTGCTGACTTCTTCTTGCTTAACACCAAGTTGTTCTACGACGATCTTCTTGACGCGTTCTTCAATACTATTCATGACAGAATCTTCCTCCTAACGGATTGTGCAGCCTTACTAAGAACTGCGGTGGTATTTTAGAGAAAACTGGCCCCGAACGCTAGGTGCTTTCGATGACTTTTAATTAAAACTTTGAATTCACACGTATTTATCCCATGTACATGCCGCCATTTACATGCAAAGTCTCGCCCGTAATATAGGCCGCCCCTGGCGAAGCCAAAAAAGCCACCGCCGCAGCGATCTCATTTGGGCTCCCTAACCGGCCGACAGGTACTTGATCCAACAACTTCTGACGATGCTCGTCCGGCAGGCCGCGCGTCATATCGGTGTCGATAAACCCGGGCGCCACGACATTCACCGTGATGCCACGACTGCCCACTTCACGCGCCAAGGACTTGCTAAACCCCATAATTCCGGCCTTGGACGCCGCATAATTCGCCTGACCGGCGTTGCCGGAGGCCCCTACTACGGAGGCAATACTGATGATGCGCCCCTTGCGGGCCTTCATCATCGCGCGCAATACCGCTTTACTCATGCGAAACACCGACGTCAAATTGGTGTCTATCACCGATTGCCACTGCTCGTCACTCATACGCATCAACAAATTGTCTTGAGTGATACCGGCATTATTGACCAAAATTGTGGGTGCGCCAAAGTGTTCGCCAACCTGGCTGAGCGCTGCATCGACCGCCGCAGAATCGTTCACGTTCAGTGCCAAACCCATGCCGCGATAGCCTGCTTGTTGGATTTTTGACGTGATGCTCGCCGCGCCGGATTCAGACGTCGCCGTGCCGATGACCACCGCCCCTAATCGCCCCAGTTCAGCCAAGATGGCCTCGCCTATGCCTCGACTTGCGCCCGTCACCAATGCAACTTCATTATCTAACATAAAGCCTCCCATCCCTATTGTGCAGTATCACGCGGATACTTTTACAGCACCCAATGCCTCCGCGAGTGTCGCGGGATCAAATATGGCCGAGGCTTTAACATTTTTATCTATACGTTTATTCAAGCCCGCCAGCACCTTACCGGGACCGCACTCAATGATCTCGGACACACCTTGCGCCGCCATGTATTGCACGCTTTCAACCCACCGCACCGGCATATATAATTGCCGCACCAAGCCGTCACGTATTTTATTAACATCATTATAGGCCGCCACGTCGGCGTTTTGTACCACCGGCACCTGAGGCGCTTGGAAATGTATGCCCGCCAGCCGTACCGCAAGTTTTTCGGCCGCCGGCTGCATCAATGCACAATGCGACGGCGCGCTCACCGGCAACATCACTGCGCGCTTTGCGCCTGCGGCTTTTGCCAATTCGACGGCACGTTGCACCGCCGCGCTATGCCCCGCGACTACAACCTGTCCAGGTGAGTTAAAATTGACCGCCTCGACCACTTCACCTTGTTGCGCGTCGCGACACACCTTGCGCACTGCGTCGTCATCCAAACCGAGAATCGCGGCCATCGCACCCACACCTGCGGGCACAGCGCCCTGCATATAGCGCCCGCGATCCGCAACCAAGCGCACCGCCTCCGCAAAATCCAAACTGCCTGCACATACGAGCGCCGTGTATTCACCCAGGCTATGCCCTGCCATATAGGCGGGCCGTAAGCCCTCTTGCGCCAACCAGACGCGATAGACGGCCACCCCTGCTGCCAACATCGCCGGTTGCGTATTGTGCGTCAAATTAAGTTGATCTTCCGGGCCATTGGCAACCAACCCCCAAAGATCCAGGCCTAGCGCCTGCGAGGCCTCGGCAAACGTTTCCTGCACCGACGGAAATGCACCCGCGAGCGCGTTAAGCATCCCCACGGATTGCGACCCTTGACCGGGAAAGACAAAGGCTAATGACATGGCAAGCCTCCTAAAATTTCAACAATACGGAGCCCCAGGTAAAACCGCCCCCGAAGGCCTCGAATAATAAAGTTTCGTCGCGTTTAATCCGGCCGTCACGCACCGCAACATCCAATGCCAACGGTATCGACGCCGCCGACGTGTTGCCGTGATGGGACACCGTCGTTACGACGCGCTCCATCGGCATCTGCAGTTTTTTCGCGGTCGCATTGATGATGCGAATATTCGCCTGGTGCGGCACCAACCAGTCGATATCCGATTTGCTCATGCCGTTCGCTTGCAGCGTCTCGTCAACAATGTCACCCAAGGTGTTCACGGCCATCTTGAAGACTTCATTCCCCGCCATTTGCACAAAGGCCTTTCCGCTTTTCAATATCTCGCTATGCTCGGACACACCCGCGTTGACCATCAACAAATCTTTATAGCGCCCATCCGCGTGCAGGTGACTGGAAATAATACCGGGCTCATCGCTCGCTTTTAAGATCACCGCGCCGGCGCCGTCACCGAATAACACACAGGTCTTGCGATCTGTCCAATCCAAAATGCGCGACAAGGTCTCCGCACCGACCACCAACGCGCACGTCGCCGAGCCCGTGCGAATAAATTTGTCCGCAATACTCAGTGCATAAACGAAACCCGTACACACCGCTTGCACATCAAACGCCGCACAGCCGTGGATATCCAGGCGCTGTTGCAACAAACATGCGGTGCTAGGGAAAATGCGATCCGGCGTCGTCGTGGCGACGATAATCAAATCGATGTCGCCGGGCTTGACACCCGCCGCATTCATGGCGTTACGCGCCGCGTGTTCCGCCAAGCTACACGTGGTCTCGTTTTCCGACGCGATATGCCGTTGGTGTATGCCAGTGCGCTCGACGATCCAGTCGTGACTGGTATCGACTATCTTTTCCAGATCGGCATTGGTAACCACATTGACAGGCAAATGCGAACCGGTCCCTGCGATACGCGCATAGTTCATTCCGCTCGTCCCTCGCCTAAAAAGGCTTGCACCTGTTCGGTTATCCGTTGCGGAACATCTTTTTGCACTTCCAACGCCGCCTGCTTGATGGCGACCGCAAACGCAAAGGCGTCCGCGCCGCCGTGACTCTTGACGACGATGCCATTCAATCCGACCAAACTCGCGCCGTTATAGCGACGCGTATCTACACGCTTACGCAACGCATTTAATACCGGCATCGCCACCAACGCGGCAAATTTTGTAAATAAATTGCGTTTAAATTCCAGCTGCATGAAATGCTTAATCATGAACGCAACGCCTTCGCTGGCCTTTAGCGCGACGTTACCTACAAAGCCATCGCAAACGACGACGTCTACAGTGCCTTCATAGATGTCATTTCCTTCGACAAATCCGACATAGTGTAAATCACTGCCCGCGAGCAAACGCGCAGCCTCTTTCACTTGGTCATTGCCTTTCATTTCTTCTTCGCCGATATTCAAAAGGCCGACAGTCGCGCGCGGACGATTGTCCACGGCGCTGACTAACACAGACCCCATCACGGCAAATTGAAAAAGGTGCTCTGCGGTGCAATCTATGTTTGCACCCAGATCTAACACATAGGAATGACCTTTGATCGTCGGCAAGGCGGTACATATCGCAGGACGATCCACACCGGGTATCGTCTTTAACACGTAACGCGCGGTGGCCATCAACGCACCGGTATTGCCCGCACTGACACACGCATTCGCCTTGCCTTCCTTGACCAGATTAATGGCCACGCGCATTGAGGAATCTTTTTTATTGCGCAATGCCTGTGACGGCAATTCATCCATCTCCACCTTTTGCGAGGCGTGATGAATCGAGATGCGATCCAATGCCGCACCTTTATGCGCACTCAATAACGCGGTTAAGGTTTCGTTATCCCCTACAAGAATACACTGGAGACCAGGATCTTCTTGCAGGGCCCGCAAGGCGGCAGGTACCACCACGGTGGGACCATAATCGCCCCCCATGGCGTCCAACGCTATAACGGGATTCAAGCCTTATTCGCCTTGTTCAGGCAATACGCGACGCCCACGATAAAAACCGTCCGGCGTAATATGATGACGACGATGGGTCTCGCCGGTGTCTTTGTCCACCGAAATCGGTGGTGCGCTCAACGCGTCGTGCGCGCGACGCATGCCGCGGGTGGAACGAGACTTTCTACTCTTTTGAACTGCCATACTATACTCCTCACTAACAAACTTTTAAGACGAGGTTTTCTTCAACCGCGCCAACACCGCAAACGGGCTCTCTTTTACTACCGGCGCAGGTTCTTCTTCCTGCACCACATTGGCCTGGCACGTCCCTGGATCATGCGCCGCCACCATGGGCACCGCCAACAATAATTCGTCTTCGACGATTTGTGCCAAAGGCACCACTGGCGTATCGACGATCAGCGGTTCGTATCCGGGCTGCAACCATTCAGCATCCGTCGCGTTCGGCACTATCCCTAGACTAACGGGCCTGTCCACCACCACATCAACGGGTTGCATACAACGTTGGCATTGCAACTTAAGCGTCGTTTGGATGTGCCCGGTGATGTAGCGTACCTTCTCACCGTCCACACCAAATCGCAATTCTACCGATACCTGCCCGTCTTGACTGGCAAGCCCAGGGGTCAGCCTATCCATCCCTGTCAGCCCTATTTGCCCACGCAACTCCCTCCCGGCCTCCGCCAGGCGATAGGGGTCGATCACTGTCGGCAATCTTTCCTGCATAGCCATAGGGGCGCCATGATAGTGCTTAGGGAGAAATCTGTCAAAAAAACCTAACGTTTCTGACATATAGCAATTGGCTCGCCACACCCGTATTTTTTGCGACAATACGATTTTTATCTATTTAACAACATGTTACATTCGTCTTAACACCTCACGAGAATGCCTTCCCCTGGTAATGGCACCGGCAGTTTGGTATAAACCGGTACCTCGACATTGTCCAGAACTCAACTTGCGACCTCCGGCGTCGCCCAAATGGAGTGGCTATGAAGCTAGTTTTGGGTTCGTCTTCACCCTATCGACGCGAATTGTTGTCACGTTTGCACCTTCCCTTCGAGGCGTATAGCCCGGATATCGACGAGGCGCGTTTACCCGAAGAATCGCCCACCGCATTGGTGCGTCGTCTGGCGGAGCAAAAAGCACGCGCCGTCGCCAGCCGATTTCCAAACCACCTTATTATCGGTTCCGACCAAGTGGCGGCGGTGGGCGACACCATTATCACTAAACCAAACAATGCTGCCCACGCGGTGGAACAACTGCAATTCTTATCCGGAAAAACGGTACTCTTTCATACCGGCCTATGCCTGTTGAACGCCCAAACCAGTCACTTGCAACTCGACAATATCGTGTTTGAGGTCGGGTTCCGCGTGCTCGACGACGCGAGTATTCAACGCTATTTGGCGAAGGAACCGGCATATAACTGTGTGGGTGCATTTAAATCAGAGGCCTATGGCATTGCGTTGACGACACACATGCGCGGCGATGACCCGACCGCCTTGATCGGGCTGCCGCTGATATGCCTTACGGAAATGTTGCGTGCCGAAGGCATATCAATACCATAACCCGCGTAGTTACCGCATCTTAGGTTCAGTCAACAGCGCGCCCAATGAGGCGCCGCCCATCGCCGCGCCAACCCGCTGTGCAAATCGATCCATCAGGTTTTCGTGTTCAGTGAAATCCGCGATATCTTCCGCGCCTATCACCTCGCGCGCGACAAAACCGGTGCTGCCAAACGCGTCCGCCAAGCCGAGCGCCACGCCCTGCTCACCGGTCCATATCAATCCGCTGAACAGCTTTGGATTCTCCTGTAGGCGCTTGCCACGCCCGTTTTTTACAGCATTGATAAACTGTTTATGCACGCTGTCCAGTATCATTTGCATGTGTTCTTTTGCTGCGGGTTTCATCGGCGAAAAAGGATCCAGAAACCCTTTGTTTTCGCCCGCCGTCATCAAGCGCCGCTCGACGCCGAGTTTTTTAATGGTGTCCACAAAGCCATAGCCGTCCATCAACACACCGATAGAACCTATCAAACTCGCCTTATCGACATAAATCATATCCGTCGCGCTAGCGATGTAATAGGCCGCAGACGCACACAAATCGGTGACCACCGCATAAATGGGCACCGTAGGGTGCAATTTTCGTAGACGTTTAATTTCATCGTAAACATAACCCGCTTGTACGGCGCTGCCGCCTGGGCTGTTAATACGCAACACCACTCCTTTGGTGTTTTTGTCTTTCAACGCATCGCGCAAACCACCCACGATATGATCTGCACTGGCGCGATCATTGTCGGAGATCACGCCGTTGATTTCTATCACTGCAGTATGTTTGCCTAACGAGATTTCTCCTTGCGGAGACGCGAAAATCGCAATCAATATCACCAACACATAGATCGAAAACAAACTTTTGAAAAACACACTCCAACGTCGTGCGCGACGCTGTTCGTTGAGTGATGCGAAGGCCAGTCGATTGACGAGATCGCGTTCCCAAGCCCCACCGCTTTGACCACTGCCGCCGTCACTTGGATTTTGCATCGCCTGAGGTTGCACGGGCGCCGTCCAAGGGTCACGCGCGCCCTGCGGTTCTTGCGCCGACGTTGCATTGGGATCTTGCTCGGACATTAAGCCCACTCCTTTTTAACGTTCATAGTCTCAATTCACATTCGTTTCAGCGTGCAACCAACCGGGAAAATGCACGATATGATCCAAACAAACCACTGGCGCGCATCTTTCAAGGCGATCGCGGGGATGAGCGCCGCAGGCCACACCTGCACCATCCACGCCCGCATTGCGCGCCATCAACAAGTCGTATTCCGTATCGCCTATCATCAGCGCATCTGTGGCTTCTACGCCGGTATACGCTAAAATGTCCAATAACATTTGGGGATGCGGCTTGGATTGCGCCTCGTCGATACATCGAGTGATATGAAACACCGGTTGCAATTCGGTTTCGCGTAATACGCGGTCCAACCCGCGTCGGCCTTTACTGGTCGCCACCGCAAGCAGATAACCACGGCGTTCAAAATCCTCCAACATGGTCTTCACACCTTCAAACAACGGTGTTGGCGTCGTATCCGCGCCAGAATCAAAATGTCGATAACATTCCACAAAGCGCTGGATATCCGGGTCGCTGTGTGTGGGATACAACGACAACACCGATTCACGCATCCCGAGGCCTATAATATCGCGCACGGCCTGCGCTGAAGGCACGGCCAGCTGCAACTGCTTCGCAGCGGCCTGAAAGCAGGCCACGATACGCGCGGGAGAATCCATCAACGTACCGTCCCAATCGAACACCAGTAATTTATAGTCCGCCATTTCCTTGCTCTAAATTATTTATCACCGCTTGCAAATCCGCAGGCAGTGGCGCCGTCACAATAATCTGTTTTGGGATACCGGGCAAGTGAAACCCGAGTCGGTGCGCGTGCAAAAACAACCGTTTCAATCCATAACCTTTCATTTCTTTATTGAATTGATCGTCACCGTATTTGGGATCACCTGCAATCGGACGGCCAATGTGTTGCGCATGCACACGTATCTGGTGCGTGCGCCCCGTATACAACGTGGCTCGCACCAAACTTGCGCGCGTAAATATTGCCTCCGGCGCGAACAACGTCGCCGCCGCCTTGCCTTCGGCATGATCCACACGCACCATACGCTCGCCGGATTGCAGGGTATTCTTACGCAATGCCGCTTCTATCTTGCGTGCGTCGCCTCGCCACTGCCCCTTCACCAACGTGAGGTACTCTTTCGTCGTTTTGCCTTCGCGCATCAGTTCGTGCAGAAATTTTAGCGGCGTGCGTTTTTTCGCCAACAGCAAGCACCCAGAGGTGTCGCGGTCCAGACGGTGCACCAATTCCAGCGCCTGGCATTGCGGCCGCAATTGCCGGAACGCCTCAATCACCCCAAAGGACAGCCCGCTGCCGCCATGCACCGCCATACCTGCAGGTTTATCAATCACGATGACCTGCTCGTCTTCATACAAGATGCGCGATTCCAGCTCTTGCAGTTGTCTATCATGCACCACAGGCGCCGCAGTCGGTTCGGCCTGGCGGACGGGGGGCACACGCAAGATATCTCCCTCTTGCAGACGGTACGACGCCTGTATCCGCCCCTTGTTTACGCGCACCTCTCCCTTGCGCAGGATGCGGTAAATATGACTCTTAGGCACCCCCTTGAGCAGGGTAATCAGGAAATTGTCCAGCCGCTGGCCTGCCTGGTCGGCGGTAATGGTCAACATGACCACACGCGGTGCGGCGTCTATGTTCATGGAATTAATATGGTTATTCATAATGATAATATACTAATGTTGCTGCGCACAAAAAAGGCTGCTATAGTGAATTTGTAATCTCGAAAGAGATTATAGGGTTACGGTCAGGCTAGAGTGACTGGGAAAACCTCTGCACTATCTGGGCTTCGTCATGTAAAGCCTAGCGCCACCGGCAAGAGGACGCATAGTCTACACCGGTTGCCTGCGCTTTACGAGTCCAATCGCCGAACTATCGAACTGGATCAGGCGGATAGTGCCCGAGAGTCCCTCTTCTACCACTGTTGCGCAACGCTTTGCCTTTCGCGAGGCACCGTTGGCTCGATACCTAGGGATCGCGTGACTAAATCACGCACAGTTCCCCCCTTGCCCAAGGGTAAGATTATTAAGGAAGCTCCGCGTGCGGACCCTTAATACTCCGCTTCCCGGGGCCAGCGTGTCAGGCGGGTGCGCACGGTTTACATCCTTCATTGGATGATTGGCTGTTATGGCCTTACGCAGAACGTTGCGTAAGTGATGAGTGTAACGTCGCTCAACCGAATTTACGACGTTTTGAAAAATCGTGCAAGCGTGGTCATTTAGCGACGTTTCAGGCGAGGTCTACTGCCTGGTGTGCTGGACATAGACCCCGAGGGCCGTTTCCAAAAACGTTGTAGGGGCACAAGCAGGTGTTTGTGCCCTGGAGTAAAACGAATTTAAACTTACGCTGTGGAGATCGTTGGGAATAAACGCATGCATAACAATCGTCTATCCCACACATATACCATAAGCTGCGGGCCATCCTCCGCGTAGGATTCGTTGGTTACCCCTGCTGGTTGGGCGCTTTGTGTTTTTACAACGAGAAGCGCTATGAAAAAAATGTTGATCAATGCCACGCAACCAGAAGAGTTGCGTGTCGCTATCGTCGATGGTCAACGCCTGTTTGACCTCGACATCGAAGTTACGACCAAAGAGCAAAAGAAATCCAATATCTATAAAGGTAAGATCACCCGTATCGAGCCCAGTTTAGAGGCCGCGTTTATCGATTACGGCGCGGATCGCCACGGCTTCTTGCCGCTAAAGGAAATCTCCCGCACCTATTTCAAGCAGCCTTATGAGGGCGGCGGTCGCGTCAATATCAAAGAAGTGTTGGAGGAAGGCCAGGAAGTGGTCGTCCAAGTCGATAAAGAAGAGCGCGGCACCAAGGGTGCGGCACTCACCACCTTTATCAGCTTGGCTGGTCGCTATTTGGTGTTGATGCCCAATAACCCACGCGCGGGGGGTGTGTCGCGTCGTATTGAAGGCGATGACCGCACCGAGATGCGTGAGACGATGGCAGGATTGAACCTACCTGAATCCATGGGTTTGATCGTGCGCACCGCCGGTGTCGGCAAGAGCCAAGAAGAATTGCAGTGGGATTTAGACTACCTCATGCAATTATGGGCGGCGATCGAGATCGCCGGTAAAGAAAAAGAGGCCCCGTACCTCATTTATCAAGAAAGCAATATCATCATCCGCGCGATCCGCGATTACTTACGTAAAGACATCGGCGAAATCTTGGTCGATAGCCCCAAGGTCTATCAACAAGCGTATGACTTTATGACGCAGGTGATGCCGCACAACCTGCATAAGATACGCCTATATTCCGACGATATCCCGTTGTTTACCCGCTTTCAGATTGAGAGTCAGATCGAAAGTGCGTTTCAACGCGAGGTGCAACTCCCGTCCGGCGGTTCAGTCGTTATCGACCGTACCGAGGCGATGATCTCGATAGATATCAACTCTGCGCGCGCGACGAAGGGTGGCGATATCGAAGAAACCGCGTATAACACCAACCTCGAGGCCGCCGACGAAATCGCGCGCCAATTGCGACTGCGTGACTTAGGCGGTTTGATCGTCATCGACTTCATCGATATGACGCCGGTAAAGAATCAACGCGAGGTTGAAAATCGTCTCAAAGAGGCCTTAACACAAGATCGCGCGCGCGTGCAAATCGGGCGTATCTCGCGTTTCGGCTTGCTCGAGATGTCGCGTCAACGTCTGCGCCCTTCCTTGGTCGAACACACGCAGGTCATGTGCCCGCGTTGTTCTGGCCACGGCACAATCCGCAATATCGAATCCTTGGGGCTGTCTATCTTGCGCGTGATCGAAGAAAACGCGATGAAGGAAAACACCGCCAAGATCGTCGCTAAAGTGCCGATTGATATCTCTGCATTTTTGTTAAATGAAAAACGCGTCGCGTTAACTAGCATAGAGCAGCGTCATAAGGTCGCCGTGATCGTCATCCCCACCCCGGCCTTGGATTCACCGCATTATGATGTGCAACGTTTACGCTTGACTGAGGTTTCGCAGACGGCGGAGCAACCGACAAGCTATCAATTGATAGAAACAAAGGAAATGGAACTGCCAGAAGCCAGCGGGGGTCAACCACGTCCCACCGCCGAAGTGCCGATGGTCAAATCCATTGCGCCTACCGCACCGCCCGCCCCGACGCCCCGCGCGACGGCAGTCGTAGCCAAGGGCGAAGGCGAGGTAAAGCCCAACTTTATCCAACGTGTCATCAGCAGTCTTTTTGGCGGCAATAAAACGGAACAGACCGCTGAACAGAAGGATGAAGCAAACAAGGCGTCCTCCACATCGGCCCCTACGCGTAGCGGCAGCAGCAACCGCCCTGGTCAACCACGTCCGCAACACATGCGTGGTCACCACAACCGGCGCCGCCCCCACCGTCGTGGCAACGGCCAGCAGCAAAATCGACGCGGCCCACGCCCAGACCGTGAGGCGGGCGCTCAAGGCCAAGCTCCACAAGGGCAAGCGCAAGAGAAGCGTGGCGGCGGTGAACGTAGCGGGTCTGAAGGTGGCGGTGGTGGTGGTGGTGAAACACGCACCCCGACCACCACGTTATAGGCTTCAAGCACGTTTCGTTGTCAGTAAAAAGCCCGGGGAACCGGGCTTTTTTTATAATTTATGACGGGCCCTGATTTCGCGCAGCAAGCCTTCGGACGCGGCTTCTACCAGGTCCAACACGCGCTCAAACCCCGTCGCACCACCATAGTAGGGATCAGGAACGTCACGTTCATTCAAGTGCGGCGCATATTCCAAAAATAGTTGAAGTTTGTTCAATGTCTGCGGCGTCGTGAGCCGTGTCAGATTGTGATAATTCTCACTGTCCATCGCCAGCACATAGTCAAATTCGTCAAAATCCGCCCGCTCAACGGCGCGCGCGCGGTAGATGCTCAAATCGACACCCCTGCGCAAGGCCGTCGCCTGCGAACGTTTGTCGGGGGGCTCGCCGACATGGTAGGCGTGCGTGCCCGCAGAGTCGACCAAGACCTGCGTAGCCAGTCCAGCATCCTGTACCATTTTCTCAAACACACCGTGCGCGGTCGGTGAGCGACAAATATTCCCCATACAAACAAATAGCACGCGTATTTTCTTCATCGCATCAATACCAATTATCGATCTCCAACACCACATCGCTCTGGCATCCAAAGCCCCTTGCAATT
>Ga0224495_10001959_pt1 | contig 13881 bp, 12 predicted proteins | sample SF_Jul11_sed_USG_FD_168128 | JGI IMG/M metagenome (GOLD analysis project Ga0224495, IMG submission 168128) | Sediment microbial communities from San Francisco Bay, California, United States - SF_Jul11_sed_USGS_4_1 | ecosystem: Environmental > Aquatic > Marine > Sediment | place: USA: California... | reverse complement strand
AAGTTGTGAGTGACTACAACAATATTGAGTTTGACATCATAAAAAAGAGACATTGCGATGCACTCTACGATACAAGTACACGTGGATCTGCGTGGGAAATATTCCAGTTGCGCGGACGCTCATGGATTGATAAAATTCCCTGTTGCGCCACGAAGCCGCAATGTAGAGGTACGGTTGAAGTATCCGGCAAGTGTTACCATGCATCAGAGGTAAACTATCTGTTATGGGGTGTTATGAACAAGCTCTGTGGCAACTGGTGGACAACAACCAAACTCGCCATATTCGCTCATAAGTTGAAGGAACACGGACATTTCCCCCTCCCTTCGACCATAGGTTGGGCGAAGTTAGGGCACAAATATGGTGCAGATTGGTCATCACATCCTTTGCCTAGTTCAAGCTGGGGACATTGCGATACTAAATGCGGTGTTACAGGCGTACTGCCATTTACATATAAATGGGATAAGGATAAAGGAGGGGGTATAGATTGGTGGTAGGTCCTTGTCGTAAGGATTATAATCATTGTGGAGAGCTTTTGGATTCGCCTCATGCATAAAACTTGTGAGGATTAGATATGAAAAGAAAACACATATATATACTCGTCAGTGCAGGAGCTATAGGAGCTATAGCTATAGGAGCTATAATAGCATTTACTATCTTTGCAACGACAAATTCAAATTTTAGAAGAACCACGTTAGGTAGAATAGTTCGCTGGGTTTTTTTAGACGGTGGGACTGTTGCCCAAAGGGCCAATGACCTTGCCGAGGATATTGAAAAAAAGATTGGAGCGGAGAAACTTCAGGCGTGGTGTGAAGAAACAATGACGCGTTATAAGGCCAATGAACTTTTAACAGATGGGAATAGTCCGTACTGGTCAGCAGGCGACATTAAACTGGCGGATGAAGAGATACCTGAATTTATTAAGAATGTATGGCCTAAACAACCAGATGCTATTCTACCAGAACCAGATGTTTCTATCTACATAGCTAACGATGGTGAGCCGAAATATATTGCCATAAGCTGGTATTATTGCGGTGTCATGGTTGGACCGTTAGACTACGTTGAAAGATACAGTTATTTTTATCTGAGACAAGTGAAACCTGGTGTCTATGTATATGGCAAGGATAAGTGAGGAATGACGAAGTTGTTATCATCAATTATGCAGGATATATGCTTAACGAGGCAAGTTGGGATAAGAGCTTGAACATACAACCCTACGGATACCTTTTTTGGGGGGGACAAGAAGGATTAACCAAGATATAAAATATACGTTTTTCTAAAATTGAAGGTGAGAGCTGGTACAGTGATAAGAAATCAATCGCTTCCCATATTTGCTTTATTAAGTATCGTTTTTTTGCATATAATTGGACTGCAAAAATCGGCTTCGTCAGCCGAGAGTATCTTGCCGAAGATTTCTTTTAAGGAAACGGTTTGTGATTTAGGCGAAGTTGGGCAGGGGACGAAAAATACCTGCGAGTTTAGATTCACCAATACCGGCCGGGGCCTGTTAAAAATAGGCAAAATCAGCCGCACCTGCGGCGGCACAGTCTTCCACCTCGACAAGAAAGAATACACCCGCGGCCTGTTAAAATAATTCTTTAGCTCGCGAGCAGAAAGTATCGAGCATCCAGTATCGAGAATCAACTATCGAGAATCAAGTATCGAGAACTTGTCCGCCTCTGGCGGATCCATCATCGCTTGTCCGCCGTAGCTTCAGCGAAGGCGGAAGCATCCAGTATCAAACCATAAATCACAAGCAGCGATCCACGATCCACGAACTACGGAGCCTGTCCTGCCTGCCCTCCGAAGCTTTATGCGAAGGAGGGAGCGTAGTCGAAGGAAACAATGAACTCTGCGCAACGCTTTCCTATCCTGCGCAGTTTAACATAATGTTAAAATACAAAAATGTCAAATTTCTGCAACATTTTGCAAAAAAAGTGCGCGCTTTTTGACTACTTTTGTCAACTTTCCGTTATACTTTTGCAAGTTTTTGCACCTTTTTTTTCTTGCCCTTTTTACCCATATCTCCCATGCTGCCAATCAACATCTATTTACAGACTAACAACAAACACCCCCTTAGAAAATACCAAAAAAAACCGCAATTTCCCCCCATTTTTTAAAATTTAAAAAATTTCATTTCTCAATCATGTTAATCTGCGCAATCTTCAGCACCACCATTTCCACCGGAACAAAAAACCGCGCTTTCGACCAAAACCGGCTGGTCGAACTCACCACGCTCACAGGTTTTCTTTTACGTACTTGACGGCGTTGTTGAAGATTGTCATTCCGTCGCCGTCTGTTCTATCCTTTAATCGGGTCCAGTGCGGGTGCTGGGTCGTCCGAACGTGCCTTTCAGGGTGCGGCATAAGCCCTAATATCCTGCCGGTGGTATCTGTCAGGCCGGCTATCGAATCCACCGAACCGTTCGGATTAACTGGATATGGGCCTTCCTCACCGTTTTCATCTGCATACTTAAATGCAACGTATCCTTCGGATTTCAATGTTTCCAAAGCGGCCTCATCTTTAGTTACAACCTTGCCCTCAGCGTGGGCAATGGGCAGATATATTTGCCTGCCGGCCTCAATAAAAACACACTTTTCAGTCTGCGGCACAAGATACACCCATCTGTCCTCGAATTTACCGCTGTCGTTATATGTTATGGTTACAGTGTCCTGGCCTCCGCTTTGTCCATCACCCGGCAGGATTCCTGCTTTGACCAGCACCTGGAAGCCGTTGCAGATTCCAAGCACTAATTTGCCGGCATCAATAAATTTCTGTACGGGTTCGTACAGGTGATGTACGACTTGATTAGCGAGGATTTTTCCCGCCGCCACGTCATCTCCGTAACTGAAGCCGCCGGGAAAAACGAGAATCTGGCATTTGTTGAGCGCACTTTTATCTTCGATTATCCTGTTTATATGCACTCGCTGTGCTTCTGCCCCCGCCAGTTCAAGCGCATCCTCTGTTTCCATGTCGCAGTTTATGCCTGCCGCCCGCAGGACTATTGCCTTTACCTTTTTCATCCAATATCCCTATCGTTATTACCAGGCGAGTGGTTTTTGCCAGGCCTGTTTTAGTGAGTCCAGATCTTGTTCTATTACTTTTTTGCCATCTTCTGCTTTTACGGTGAGTGTATTTTCTGCTGTTACCTTTCCAATCTGGCCGAAAGGGGCGTTGAGCATCAGCTTTGCGAAGGCATCGTAGTTTTCCGGCTCGACTTCCACAATATAGCGTGAGTTCGATTCACTGAATAGTTGCGCATCCACCCGCGTACAGTCTTTGCTTTTTGGCAGGCCGCGCAGGTCCGCTTCTATACCGAGTCCTCCGGCAAATGCCATCTCTGCAAGTGAAACTGCAAGCCCGCCTTCGGAGCAATCGTGACAACTGACGATAAGACCCTGCTCAATCGCGGCACAAATCTTTTTGGCGATTTTTGGAGCTTTTTCGATGTCTACCTTTGGGACATTGGCTCCGAGCTGGCCGTTGATTTTGTAATAGTGTGAGCCGCCTAATTCATTTTTGGTTTCGCCCACCACGAAGAGTAAATTAGGAGATCTTTTGGTGTCCATCGTCACACATTTATTGACGTCATCAACTATCGATATTGCGCTTATCAAAAGCGTCGATGGGATGGATATTTGTGTTCCATCTTCGCAGGAGAATTCGTTATTCAGCGAATCCTTGCCGGAGACGAACGGCGAATCGAAGGCGATTGAGCCGTCATGACAGGCCTGGGATGCCCGCACGAGTGCGCCGAATGTTTCGGGCTTTGTGCAATTGGCCCAGGAGAAGTTATCCAGCAGGGCAATCCTGTCGGCCCGGCCGCCTACGCAAATCAGGTTTCTAATCGCCTCGTCGATACCGGCCAGCGCCATCCAGTATGGATCAATATCGCCGTACATCGGATTCATCCCGCAGCTAATCGCAAGACCTTTGTCCGAATCGAACCTGGGCCTTATCACAGTCGCATCGCTTGGGCCGTCATTCTTTACTCCGGTCAGCGGCTTGACAACAGAGCTGCCCTGAACCTCGTGGTCGTATTGACGGATTACCCATTCCTTGCTGGCGACATTATAAGATGAAAGAATTTGCAAAAGCTCCTCATTATAATTATCTTTTTCGGTAATACTCGGCTCGGTAAGCTCCGGTGTGTTCCAGACCGCCTTGCGCGAGTATTTAGGCACGCCGTCGTGGAGGAAATCCATATCCATTTCGGCTACCTGCCGGGCGTTGTATCGCAATATCAATTTTTTATCGCCGGTGAATTTGCCTATGACCGTTGATTCGACATTTTCAGAATCGAAAATTTTCTGTATCGCTTGTACGTTTTCGGGCTTGACGGCTATGACCATTCTTTCCTGTGCTTCACTAATCCAGATTTCGTTATAGTTAAGCCCTCCATACTTTAACGGCACTTTTTCCAAATCTACTTCCGCCCCGAGGTTTTGTCCCATTTCGCCTACTGAGCTGCTGAGTCCGCCGGCCCCGCAGTCGGTGATTGCTTCGTACAGTCCCGCCTCGTTTGCCTGAATCAGTACATCGAGCATCTTCTTTTCCGTTATCGGATTGCCGATTTGGACGGCGTGAGAAAATATTGCCTCGTACTCGTGGGTTATTTCACCGCTTGAAAAAGTTGCTCCGTGTATCCCGTCCCTCCCTGTCTTACCGCCGACTACAATAATAATATTTCCTGACTGTGGATTCTTGAAACATTTGTTCTTGTCCATTATGCCGATATTGCCGCAATAGACCAGCGGATTGCCGAGGTATCTTTCATCGAAATAAATGGCGCCGTTTACCGTTGGTATTCCCATTCTATTGCCGTAGTCACGGACACCCGCCACAACGCCTTTCATAATCCTTCTGGGATGCAGCACTCCCTTGGGTATGTCTTCGAGCTTCTTGTCGGGCGGGCCGAAGCAGAATATGTCGGTATTGGCGATAGGTCTTGCGCCCATGCCTGTTCCCATGGGGTCACGAATTACGCCGCCGATTCCCGTAGCTGCTCCGCCGTAGGGATCCAGTGCGGAGGGGCGATTATGGGTTTCAACCTTAAAACAGACGGCTGTGTCCTTGTCAAATTCCACCACACCGGCGTTATCGACAAATACGGATATGCACCAGCTTTTATTGAGTTGCTTGGTGGCTTTGAAAATAGTGTCTTTTAGCAGGTTGTCGAAGTGTATTTCTTTGCCGTCAATTGACATATCGACAGAGCTTTTGAGCGTTTTGTGCACGCAGTGTTCGCTCCAGGTCTGGGCAAGTGATTCCAGTTCAACGTCGGTGGGTTCCCGGCCGAGCTCGCGGTAGTATTTTTGAATTGTCTGCATCTCGACAAGATTCAAAAACAGGTCTTTTTCTTTGCTCAGCGCTACAAGGCCGTCGTCGTCAAGGTCGCGAATGGGCCAATGAACTATCTGTAATTCGTATGGTTTTAGATGCGGACTTGGCGGCTCAGCTTCGCTTCCGACTATTACCGTCTCGATAACATCGTTTGACAGGATTTTCTTTGCTATCGTATCGGTCTGGCGTTGGATTATATCACCCAGGAGAACATACTTTCGTGCTGTCCGAACATTGCCGGCTTCCATGCCCATGTCGGTTAATGCCGCCATTACGGACTCGGCCACCGGGTCGGTGACACCGCTTTTCAAATGCACCTCGATTAGTGTTGCTTTTGCCAGGCCGGCCGGCGGACCGCTTCGGCCAATATAATACTCTTCGCAAACCGGGTCGGACAGAAGCTCTTTGCCTACACGCTGCGCAAAATCATCATCGAAATCGGCCTCAATTAGAAAGACTTTAGCTGATTGAACCGCTTCGACCGAGCTGATGCCGAACTCTTTGATTTCTTCCAGTATGCTGTTACCGTGCACATCGGAAAAACCTGACCGATTGAAAACCTCGAAACGCCATTGTCTCACGATATTAATTCCTTATTTTTGATTTTATAGTTTATCATAGCACAGCGTTTTTTCCTTGCCATCTCGAGTAAGTTCTCGATTTGTTTTTTATTCCGGCTTTTGATTGCTTTTTTTATTTTCAATAGTTCGGCGATAATTCTATCAATACCTTTTGTGGTGTTGCCGGCGTTTGTCAGCAGAACGTCGGCCCAGATATTGGCAGGACTGGATGCTATTCTGGAGGTATCTATAAAACCTTTGCCGGCAAACTTTAGATCTTTGCTGCTATTGGAATTTATCAATGCCGCTGCTGTTATATGTGGCAGATGACTTATTCGTGCAAAAGTCCTGTCGTGTTTGGCGGGTGTCATTAACCTCACACGGCAACCAAGGTCCGACCAGAATCTCTTTAGTGTTTGTACCGCCGGGCGGTTGGTTTTTTTCGTCGTTGTCAAAAAGCAGATGGTCTGGTCAAACAAATCATCCCTGGCGAATTCGACGCCTCTTTGTTCTGAACCGGCAATTGGATGCGAGCCGACATAGTGAACGGTTTTCGGCAGCTTTTTAGCGGCCCAGCGGTGGGGCAAAACTTTTGTAGAGCCGACATCAGTGACGATACAGCCGGCCTGTAGGAAATCGCAAATTTCGCTAAAGATTTTCTCAAATGTATAGATAGGCGTGGCCAGGATGACAAGGTCTGCACCGGATACACTTTCGTGCATGTCATCGACGATTTCAGTGGCAACAGCCAACTGTCTTGCTTTTGCGCGTGTGGAAGGGCGATGAGTGTAACCTACAGTTTTTACACTGGGTAAAGAGCGTAAAATCCTTAAAGTTATTGAGCCGCCTAAAAGACCAAGCCCTACCACAGTTATTTGCCTTAAGTCTTTCATAGTCAAGATGTTACGAAAATATGCCTCAGAACAAATTATGCTAAAAACTATAGCATGGCAAATCAGATGTCAATTTTTTTCTTTTATTTGTGTCATCAAAATGTTAATATCCTGAGTTTAAGAGAGTAGAGCCAACGGATATGGCAAAAAAGAAAACGTCCCGCCCGATGTTTGTGGGCAGGTTTTTTTATGACCATTTTCGCTGTATGGGCTGGTATCTTGTGTATCCGCAGCGAACGTGGAAATATTAGAAATTAATATGCCGGATCGTGCTAATAAAATAAACAGCGGCGATCATCTTGATTTTGAGCAGAAAGTAGCTGACCTTGATCGCCAGATGAATGAGCTGCGCAAACTCAGTTCGATTAAGGGCATTGACTATTCTTCAGAGATTCGACAGCTCCAGAAAGAACAAGTCAATGAGCTGAAACGAATCTATTCGAATCTCACCGCATGGCAAACCGTTCAGGTGGCACGTCATCCGAAAAGACCGCTTTTATCTGACTATCTTGACCTGATGGTAAAAGACTTTCGCGAGTTTCACGGCGATAGATGTTTTGGTGATGACCGGGCAATCGTAACAGGACTTGGCCAGATCGGCAGAGATAGAGTATTCGTTGTCGGTCAAAACAAGGGAAGAAACACAAAGGAAAAGGTTGTCTGTAATTTCGGATGTCCCAATCCCGAAGGTTATCGCAAGGCACTAATCAAGATGAAATTCGCTGAAAAGTATGGCATTCCTGTCGTTACGCTCATTGACACGCCGGGCGCCTATCCGGGCATTGGGGCTGAAGAACGGGGCCAGGCCCAGGCAATAGCGGCCAATCTTCAGGAGATGTCACGTTTAAGGGTGCCGATAATTTGTATATGTATTGGTGAGGGTGGTTCGGGCGGTGCCCTCGGTATAGGCGTGGGTGACAGGCTGGTGATGCTTGAATTCGCATATTATTCGGTGATATCGCCTGAGGGCTGCGCCGCGATTCTCTGGCGTGACGGTTCGCAGGCCCCACATGCCGCCGAGGCGCTCAAATTGACAAGCAAGGATTTGCTTAAGCTTGAGCTGGTTGATGCGGTTATTCCCGAACCGCTCGGCGGTGCACATCGCAATGTTCATGACACTGTTTATAATGTCGAGAAATATATTGTCAAAACACTGCGCGACTTAAAACGCACAAAGGTTGATAATCTGCTTGAAAACAGATACTGGAAATTGCGTTCGATAGGGGTCAGTCCGGCAGAAAGACTTCGCCGAAAGACCCTGGCTGGCAGGGAGAGGATAAAGGCAGCCATAGACAAAATTCACACAAAACCAAAACCAGTCCCCGCAAAAGTATAACTACTATGTTTTATAGGGTATAAATGTCTTCACAATTTTTGGCCTCAAAGAAGGGGGAATAGAAATGTCATTTTTCAGGGAGAGTGATCATGTCAATTGAGAAAGAAACAGCAGCAAAGAAAAAAACTTCACAAACATCAGAAAAAGACAAAAACTTATTAACGAGAAGGGATTTTATTGGAACAGCGGCCGGAATGGGTGCGGCCGGTTTGCTGGCCGGTGGTGCAAAGAAACTGAAAGAAAAGGAAACAGAGATGCCAATATGGTCGGGAGACTTAGGAACTCCCACAAAGAAAACTCCCCGCATCTCCAAAGCATCTGACCGGTTTAATTTGATTGTAATCATTGCAGATACGTTTCGGGCGGACCATCTTGGCTGCTATGGCAGTACACGAATAAAGACGCCTTATCTTGATAAGTTTGCAAAGCAGAGTGTATTGTTTGCAGACGCCAGTGCTGAAGGCCTTCCCACCATTCCGTGCCGAAGGGTCTATCACACAGGAAAGAGTGTCCTTCCTGAGTCAAAGTGGCAGCCCCTTGACAAAACGGATGTCACCTTTGCCGAGGTGCTCAGCAAGCGAGGTTTCACAACCGGTTTTATCGTTGATACGTATCATCATTTCAAGCCGGATTATAATTTCCATAGGGGCTTCGATTCCTGGCATTGGGTACGGGGCCAGGAAACTGATATGTGGAAAAGCGGTCCAAAGGAGCAGTTCGACCCTAAAAAACATATGCCTGCTCATTTATGGAATGAACGTTACGACAGAAACATGCGTCAATACCTGATGAATACGCAGGATAGGACGGGAGAGAAAGATTATTTCTGTGCCCAATCCTGCATCGAGGCTATGAACTGGCTCCAGCAAAATGTTAATGAGAAACCGTTTATGCTCTGGATTGATATGTTCGACCCTCACGAGCCGTGGGACGCACCTCCGCGATTTCAGAAAATGTATCGTGATAAATATCCGTACGACAGGTATTTATTTGGATACGGAGTAAGGGTCAATGACATACATCCTGATGACCTGCCTGTTATTAGAGACCTTTATGCGGCAGAAGTAACATTCAGTGATTACTGTATCGGTCAGCTTTTGAAAAGAATTGAAGAGATGGGGCTGATGGATGATACGGTTATCGCCTTTTCAACCGACCATGGAACTCATCTCGGCGAGCAAGGCTGTGTCCAGAAAACCCCCGCTCTTCTTAATAGCTGTGTTACACATATTCCATTGATTATTAAGCATCCCGACACCAGGTTCGCAGGAAAACGCATTGAAGGTCTCGTCAGTGCCGTCGATTTTATGCCCACATTCCTTTCACTGCTTGGAATTGACGACTATAAGAATATGGATGGAGAGGATATGTGGAAATTAGTAACAGGCCGGGCTCAGTTAATACACGATGATGTTTACACAGTGTTCCAGAACTTTGGCGCAATCCATAATTTGAATTGGCACTATTTCCAGAATATTAGGGGTAAAAGCCCCGGAAAAGGGCCCTGCCTTTATGACTTAAAAAACGACCCAAAGCAGACCAAAAATGTAATTAAAGAATTTCCAAAAATAGCAAAAGCCTTAAGAAGCAAATTGCAGAACCATCTTAAGGTTGATATACCTGCTTTGAGATTGTGATTGTTTTTTCGATTTTTGTGCAGAAGTGAGAGTTCGTTTATGCACAAACGAAGATTTACCCCTTTGGAAATAAAGATGTGTAATCGGAAGAATTCTGATCGGGTAAGTAAGAGATTTCTAACGGGATTTACTTTAATAGAATTATTGGTCGTGATCGCCATCATTGCCTTATTGATGGCGATACTGTTGCCGGCACTGCAAAAGGCCAGAGAACAGGCCAAGGACGCCATTTGCAGAAGCAACATGCGCCAAATAGGTATGGGCGCCCAGTTATACGCGGAGGCTTGGCAGTCGCAAATCCCTCGCGGGTGGGGTGGTAATCCGGGCCAGACCTGGTACATGCTTTTTATGCCTTATTTGGCCCAGAGACCGATCGACAACGACTATCGTAATGTCAAGATATACCGCTGTCCAAGCTATCCTGACACTGATCAGACCGTTTGCTATGTCGTCAACGGCTGGGAATTCCGAAGCGAGACAGACATGGTCGGCTACGAGACAAGAGAACCAACCCCGTTATCTGCTTGTCGTAATTTAGCTTCTACAATCTACCTTGCCGACAACGAGTACGGTCCGGCTCCGTGGCGGCCAATAATCAGAAAAGCCGACGACGAGGGATGGAATCGATGCGATGTTTGGGATCCGGGACATCTACCCTCCTCTAACAGTCAAGACACGTACCGGGGTCGGCGGGTAGCACGGGACCGTCATAAAAACAACGGCTGTAATAATCTATTTCTCGACTGGCACGTCGAATGGATAGCCGCAGAGAAGATGACCATAAACATGTGGCGGTTTAAAAAAACAGCATATTGACCACTTCGCCGGCTTGGGTTATCTTATTAGCGACAAATTGTGGATCGTGTATTGTCTGGTAAATTCTGATTGGTAATTATTAAGTCCGGCGGAGTAGTCGGACGGAGTTCATTTAGGAAGTTCTTGGTTTAATGAAACCGAAACGAGAAGGAGCGCCGAAATAATGAAACTCAGACTCATTCTTACATCTTTGATTGTGTTGGGCCTATCAATTGCTCTGACTGGTTGTGACAGCGGGGCGAAGAAAGAAGCAGAGTTGGCATTGGCCGCAGCCGAGGCTGCTTTAGAGCAAACTAAACTGGAACTGGCTGACGTTTCGCAATCCCGTGATAGGCTGCAGGGCCAGGTCAGGGAGCTCATCAAGTCACGCGATGCGGCGATTACTGAAGCAAAAAGCGCCGGCCTTAGGATCGACGAGCTTACGAAAAAGTTCGATGAACAAGCAAGAGTAATTCGTGAGCTTCAAGAGCACATGAAAAAGATGCAGGCAACCATTGAGAAGCTGTAAAATAGGCTCAGTGCGGCCACAAAGCCGCCATGCCTTTATTCTCCGCTTTGATACAGGGATGTTGTGTAGGAAATGCTAATTTGCTGTGTAGGCAAATCTTAGGATATTTAGCTCCGATTCGTTCGGAAATATGGGTGGGCACACGCGTTGAGAAAGTAGTTGCTTTGACGACAGGAATTTTATCATTGCCGGCGAAGGACCAAAAGTGCGGTGAAGTTCAAGAATGCATTTAGCCGTTTTTGAGCTCTCTCGGGTCTTTGCCTTCTTCAATAGCTGCTATCTTCCTTACCCTTCTTTCGTGTCTTCCGCCGCTGAAATCAGTCTTGAGCCAGACTTCAACTATTTTGCGTAGTAATACTTCACCGGTTTGATCACTGGAGAGACACAGCACGTTTGCATTATTGTGGTCACGTGAAATCCGGGCGCCTAACTCATCATGACACAATGCAGCCCTGACTCCCTTAACTTTGTTGGCCGCCATGCTCATTCCAAGCCCGGTCGAACAAACCAAAATAGCTCTGTCAGCTTCCTTTTTCGATACTGATGTTGCCGCCAAGTAAGCCGTGTCCGGGTAATCAACAGGATTGTTGTCAGTAGTGCCAAAATCAATGCACTCGTGGTCTAATTGAGTCACTATAGCCTTGATTAATTGTTTGGCTTCGAAACCACGGTGGTCACTTCCAAGTGCTATTTTCATATTACAAGCTCACCAATCCTTTTCTTTACAGCTTTTTCTATCAACTCGGCACAGTCGTTGAAAACTTGCTGTCCCTGGCCTATCGGGTCAGGAATATCTTTGTCTTTTGTTAGTAACGCACACTTACTTGCAGCCTCAGGGCTCAAAGCAATGATCCGCTCACAGTGCATTTGGCTCATCCCGAAAATAAAGTCGCTTTCTTCAATGAGCTTTTGGGATAAGGCTCTGTTCCTGTGAGCTTTGATATCAATCCCTTTAGCTGCGCAAGCTTCTATCGCTTCCGTACTTGCCGGCGAATTTTCCAAATCTAAAATGCCGGCGGAAGATACCTTATAACCCATTTTATCGAGTTGGTCAACCTCGCATTGTAATTTTTCTGCAAGATATTTGCGAAATATTCCCTCAGCCATGGGACTTCTACAGGTATTGCCCGTACAGACAAACAAAAATTTAATCTCCGACATAGCCTCCAACTCTGGCTGGGAATATACGCCTTCCCTCAGGATTTCCAGCCCTTTTTTGCCTATTTTTACAACCGTACTGCTTTTTTTGTATTTGCAGGGACCTGCGTCCATGACTAAATCGATTTGACCTGAGAACTGGGCAAGAACTCCTTCTGCATCCGTTGCCGGAGGCTCACCTGTTACATTTGCACTCGGGGCAATTACAGGATTGTGTGTTAGCCGTAATAATATTGAAGCTATGGGATTATTAGGGCAGCGAATGCCTATGGAATTATCTTTATACAAGCTTTCAAATGCTTCCCTTTTAAGGCTAATTTGCTGTTTGTCCATATCGTGGTCGTCTAATTCGAAGACTATGGTCAAAGGTCCTGGCCAGGCGTTTGTAATTAGTTTTTCAGCTTTCAGTCCGATAGTAGGCACGTATTTTTTTGCCTCATTTTTTTGGCCGATATGCAATGTATAGTATTTATCAGAATCCCTGCCTTTGAGGTTATTGAGCTTGATGAGTGAGTCATTTTGGGCCCGGCAGGCGATTCCATAGACGCTTTCTGTAGGACATGCCACGAGTCCACCACCATCTACCAAGGCAGCGGCTTCTTTGATTTTCGCTATATCAGCTCTGTATGGATCGAGTTTTATAACTTTTGTCTGCATTGTTTCTATACAATACACTAAACCAGCTATAGTCGCAAGATAACTTGCCACATATCGAGACGTATCTATAGATTGTGCTCTTATTATTTTGAACAGACAGGAAATTGCCGGTTAGCCACTAAGTGGATAAAGCAATGGTATTGGTTTATATCATGAGCTTCACGGATTAGCTCAATAATTGTTATGGGTCGTAGATTGAGCAGCATTCTTCGTAGCGCCAAATGAATGTCGTTGAGGGACTTTTCGATGTTTAAAATTTTGTATAAAGAATACGACCGATAAAAAGAGCAAAAACGGTTTGATTTTCGAAGAGTTGATTTTTTTCCGAGAAAACTTGCTATATTACCTAATTACGCTAATCTATCCAAATTAACATTGCCGATAAAATTATAATTGGCTATACAGGCTTTGGTAATTAATAGAACTGTTTTGATAGGAGATTTAGATATATGGAAACCATAGTCGAGCAGCGTAAGAACTCCAGAACGGAACTTTCGTGGCCTGTTAGCCTTTGGCTGCCGGAAGCCAACAGGTTTTTTAACGGACAAAGCGCCAATGTAAGCAAAACGGGCGTTTTCGTTATGGTTCCTATGACAACGCCTGTTAAACCGGGCCATACTGTAGAAATCAATTTTCCGCGGACAATCTCTTTAGCAAAGGAAAAAGGACAATTTGCTCGTATTAAGGGAGGCAAAGTGGTTAGAGTTGATCGCGGGAATATGCTCAAGAACGCTAAAATTGGCGTTGCTGTTGCCTTTGGGTAGTCAAAGAGCCACTCTTTTTTCATCATTTATCAGAAGTAATTGCAAACATATTCTAATTGTTGAATTTAGTGTTAGTTGCATAAGTTATGACTTAGGGCTATAGCTGTTTTTCAGTCTTTCTTGATCTTCATAATTGGCTGTTCACGCGGGGGAATCTCACCCACTTTCACACAAATGAGGTGTTTTTTTCAGTCAGGAGCGGCTGCTCGCTT
>Ga0224495_10001958_pt1 | contig 13882 bp, 10 predicted proteins | sample SF_Jul11_sed_USG_FD_168128 | JGI IMG/M metagenome (GOLD analysis project Ga0224495, IMG submission 168128) | Sediment microbial communities from San Francisco Bay, California, United States - SF_Jul11_sed_USGS_4_1 | ecosystem: Environmental > Aquatic > Marine > Sediment | place: USA: California... | reverse complement strand
CTGCCGGCCCGCGTCGTCAAGGATTGGCCCGACGCACGGGCGCGCGGCGACCGCGTGATGCTCGCGCTGCATGCGCGGCGTTCGGCGCCGTCGATCCTGGCGTGGAGCCGGGCCAACCCATCGCGCGGGCTCGCGGTGGTCCTCACCGGCACCGATCTCTACCGCGACATCCGGACCGATGCCGCCGCGCAGCGCTCGCTGCATCTCGCGCAAGCCCTGGTGGTGCTGCAGGAACGCGCGCCGCTCGAACTGCCCGCGGCGATGCAGGCGAAGACGCGGGTCGTCTTCCAGTCGACCACCGCGCGCCGCAGCGTCGGCAAGACGACACGGCATTTGCGCGCTGTGATGGTCGGGCACCTGCGCGAAGAAAAATCGCCGCACACGCTCTTCGAGGCGGCCCGGCGACTCGCACGCCGGCCGGACATTCTGATCGACCACATCGGCGCCGCGCTCGACCCGGCGCTCGGCGATGCGGCACGCAGCACGATGGCGGCATGCGCGAATTATCGCTGGCTCGGCGCACAATCGCATGAAACGACACGCCGCCACATCCAGCGTGCGCACCTCCTCGTTCATACGAGTCACATGGAGGGCGGCGCCCATGTCATCATGGAAGCCGTGTGCAGCGGCACGCCGGTGCTCGCCTCGCGCATCGACGGCAACCTGGGCATGCTGGGCGGCGATTACGACGGCTATTTCGACTGGGGCGATGCGCAGGGCCTGGCGGACCGATTGCTAGGATGCCGCGCCGACCAGAGCGGGGCGGACGGCTTGCTCGCCCGCCTCGGCCACCAATGCGCCAAGCGCATACCGCTGTTTGCTCCGGGCGCGGAACGGGCCGCGCTGCGTGAACTGGTGAGCGACTTGATCCACCCGGTTCGGGTGGAAACCTTGGGAAATTCGTGACATGCGGGCAGCCGAGCAGCAAGTCTTGAGGGACATCGTTCTCGTCGGTGGCGGACACAGCCACGTCGGCGTGCTCAAGCGCTTCGGCATGCGGCCTGTAGCGGGCGTGCGGCTCACGGTCGTTTGCACCGACACCCACACGCCTTACTCCGGGATGCTGCCGGGTTATATCGCCGGGCACTACGACTATGACGCGGTACATATCGACCTTCGGCGCCTGGCCGAGTTCGCCGGTGCGCGCTTTTATCGCGACGAGGCGGTGGGTCTGGACCTCGCCAACCGCAAGCTGCTGTGCCGTGACCGTCCGCCGGTCAGCTACGACCGGCTGTCGATCAACATCGGCGCGACGCCGCGCGTCGGTGGTGTCGCGGGCGCGGCCGAGCATGCGATACCGGTCAAACCGATTCATCGCTTCAACGAGCGCTGGAACGCGCTGCTCGAACGGGTGCGCCGGCGCGCCGGTCGTACCACCGTCGCCGTGGTCGGCGCCGGTGCCGGGGGCGTCGAACTGACGCTGGCGATGCAACATCGCCTGCGTCAGGAACTCCTGGCCCACGGACGCGCTGCGGACGCGCTGCGCTTTCATCTTTTTTCCGCCACACCCGGGATTCTGCCGACTCACGGCGTACGCGTGCGGCGGCGCTTCGAGCGGGTGTTCGCCGAACGCGGCGTGATCGTACATCGCAGCGCCGAAGTCGTTGCGGTGGACAGCGGGCAACTGAAGACCGCGGACGGCGAGACGCTGGAGGCCGACGAGATCGTCTGGGTCACCCAGGCGGCCGGCGCCGCCTGGCTCGCGGAGACGGGTCTCGCGCTGGACCCGAACGGTTTCGTCGAGGTCGGCGACAGTTTGCAGACGGTGACCGATCGCCGCGTATTCGCGGCGGGAGACTGTGCCGCGATGGTCAACAGCCCTCTCGAAAAGGCCGGCGTGTTCGCCGTACGTCAGGGCCATCTGTTGGCCGAGAATCTGCGTCGCTCGGTGCTCGAGCTGCCGCTACGCCGCTACCGTCCTCAGCGTCGCTGGCTCGCGCTGATCAGCACGGGCGACCGCTACGCCGTCGCCTCGCGCGGCATATTCTGCGCCGCCGGCGCCTGGGTATGGCGCTGGAAGGACTGGATCGACCGGCGCTTCATGGCGAGATACCGGATCTTCCCGCCTGTCGTCGCGATGGCGCACGACGGGGCGTCGGCGATCCCGCTCGATCAGGCCGAATCGGCGCAGGTCATCTCGGCGCTTGCCATGCGCTGCGGCGGCTGCGGCGCGAAGATCGGCGCCACGCCGCTGTTTCGTGCCCTGAGCGCGGTGCATCCGGTGGAACGCGACGATGTGCTGATCGGCCTGCATGCCCCTGACGATGCCGCCGTGCTGCGCGTGCCGCGCGGCAAGGCGATGGTGCATACGGTCGACTTCTTCCGCGCCTTCATCGACGATCCGTACCGCTTCGGCCGGATCGCCGCCCACCATGCGCTGGGCGACATCTTCGCGATGGGTGCCGAAGCGCAGTCGGCGACCGCGATCGCGACCCTTCCCGCCGGCCTGGAGAGCCGGATCGAAGACGACCTGTTCCAGATGATGAGCGGCGCGGTCGCGGTGCTCAACGAAGCCCACTGCGCACTGGTGGGCGGCCATACCGGCGAAGGCCGGGAACTGGCGCTCGGCTTCGCGATCAACGGCCTCATCGATGAAGACCTGGCGAGCGTGATGCGCAAAGGCGGCATGCGGCCGGGCGATGCACTGATCCTCAGCAAACCGATCGGTACCGGCACGCTGTTCGCAGCGCACGCCCGATTGCTCGCCAAGGGCCGCTGGATCGACGCGGCGCTCGCCTCGATGGATCAGTCGAACCGGCTCGGCGCGCAATGCCTCATCGCGCACGGCGCCACCGCGTGCACCGATCTCACCGGCTTCGGGCTGCTCGGTCATCTGGTCGAAATGACGCGCCCGTCGGGCGTCGATGCGGAAGTGGAACTGGCCGCGCTCCCCGTTCTGGACGGCGCGGTTGAAACCAGCTCGGCGGGAATCCTCAGTTCGCTGCAACCGTCCAACGTGCGCCTGCGTCGCGCGCTGCGCAACCAGCAGGAAGCGCTCAGGCATCCGCATTATCCGCTGATCTTCGATCCGCAGACCGCCGGCGGATTGCTCGCGAGCGTTCCCGCCGAACGCGCCGACGCCTGCGTTCAAGCGTTGCGGTCCCTCGGCTATGCCGGCGCGGCGCGCATCGGCCGCGTCCTGCCGCGCGGCGATCGGGTTGAACCGATCGGGTTGATCGTCGATCGCTGACAACGCAATTGAAATCGCGCCTGGGTCGCGGGCGCGCTCCATTCCGAGCATCCGTAATCGACGGTTATAATCGTCCGGGTTCCTGCCGACAGGGACTACCAGGCCGTTTCAAGACACAGAATGCCTTCGCGCCATCTTCGCTACTTCCTCGCGGTGATCGACCACAAGGGAATCACCGCCGCGGCCAACGTGTTGCACATCAGCCAGTCCGCGCTGACCAAGAGCATCCGGCAGCTCGAGGAATCACTCGACGTAAAATTGTTCGAGCGCTTGCCGACGGGGGTGGTGCCAACCCGCTTCGGCGACATCCTCGCGCGTCGAGTACGCCTGATGGGACTTGAATACCAGCACGCGGTCGCCGAAATCGATGCGATGAAAGAGGGCGGCAGCGGGGTCATCAGTGTGGGCGCGGGGCCGGTCTGGATGGTTCGCTTCCTGCCGCCGGCGATGGCCGAATTGTGCGCGCAGCGGCGCAATCTCAAGGTCAGGCTTAGCCGCGGCGTGATCGACACCCTGGTGCCGGCGCTGTTGCGTTGACGGAAGGGCGTCGGAAGTCGCGGCAGCGCCCGGGTGGATCGCCTCCCGTCCCGCCAATCCTCCGCCGTGCCGCGGCGAGAACGGGATCGGCACCCCACCTGCACTTATCCGCGCATAAGGCTGTCCCGCGCCTTTCAATCTTTGACATCTTTCCGTTGAATTTTCTATATCGTCTCGCGCAACAGGCGATTAGTATGGTTCTACGTACCGCTTTGTCCGTAGGCGATCTGCGCAGCCACGCAAGACACGCCGCTCATGGCTCGCGGCAAACCCTCGGTGCAGGTCGTCACGCCATAAGAGAAACCGCAAAAGGAGATATTCGTCATGAGTTCGATGAGCATCAAATCCCGTCTCGTACTGACGCTCGCCATCCTGTGCGTCGTCATCATCGCGATCGGTGGCCTGGGCCTGAACGGCCTGCGCCAGACGGTGCGCGGCCTGGAGACGGTCTACAACGACCGCGTCGTGCCGCTCGCACAGATCAAAGTCATCGCCGACGCCTACGCGGTGAACGTGGTCGATACCGCGCACGAGGTGCGTAACGGGAACATCACGTTTGCCAAGGGCACGGAGAACATCGACACCGCGCGCCGCCAGATCAAGGAAAAGTGGAGCGCCTACCTGTCGACCGCGCTCGTCGACAAGGAAAAGGCGCTCGTGAAACAGATCGAGCCGGCGATGGCCAGGGCCGATTCCAGCATCGGCGAGCTGCGCGAAATCCTCGTCAAACAGGATTCCGCCGCGCTCGCCGAGTTCACGGTGAAGAGGATGTATCCGGCGATCAACCCGATCTCGGAACTGATGGACAAGCTCGACAGTGTGCAGATCGAGGTCGCGAAAGAGGAATATCACCAAGGCGAGTCGCTCTATCGCACGCTCGTTACGACCACGATCCTGGTCACGGTATTGGCCGTGCTGGCCGCCATCGCACTTGGACTGTTCCTCGTCCGCGCGATCACGGTACCGCTTGATCACGCGCTGCGGGTCGCGAACGCGGTCGCAAGCGGCGACCTGACGGTTCGCATCGAAGCCGGCCGGCGGGACGAGGTCGGCCAGTTGCTCGTCGCGCTGGCGAAGATGAAGGACGATCTTGGCAATTCGGTGAACGCGATCCAGTTGGCGGCAGACAATGTGAGCACCGGCTCCAAGGAAATCGCGCGCGGCAACGCCGACCTGTCCAGCCGCACCGAGGAGCAGGCCTCCTCGCTCGAGGAGACCGCGAGTTCCATGGAAGAGCTCACCACCACGGTCAAGCAAAACGCCGAGAACGCCCGCCAGGCCAACCAGCTCGCGATCGGCGCGGCCGATGTCGCGCTCAAGGGCGGCGACGCGGTGCGCGGCGTGGTCACCACCATGGGCGGCATCGCCGAATCCTCGCGCAAGATCGCCGACATCATCGGCGTGATCGACGGCATTTCCTTCCAGACCAACATCCTCGCGTTGAACGCCGCGGTCGAGGCCGCGCGCGCCGGCGAGCAGGGCCGCGGCTTCGCGGTGGTGGCGAGCGAAGTGCGCGCCCTCGCGCAGCGCTCGGCGGCCGCCGCCAAGGAAATCAAGACCCTCATCGAGGACTCGGTCGGCCGGGTCAGCGAAGGCAACAAACAGGTCGACGGCGCCGGCAAGACGATGGAAGAGATCGTCAACTCGGTCAAGCGCGTGGCCGACATCGTCTCGGAGATCTCGGCGGCGAGCCAGGAGCAGATGCGCGGCATCGAGCAGGTGAGCCAGGCGATCATGCAGATGGACCAGGTGGTGCAGCAAAACGCCGCGCTGGTCGAGGAATCGGCCGCCGCGGCCGAGAACCTCGCGAGCCAGTCCGAGGTGATGGCCGAGACCGTCGGCCGCTTCAAGGTCGAGGGCAGCGCGCGTCGCGCGCAAGCAGCCCCCAGGACCGAAGCGGCCGCCCAGCACGCCCCGGCGGCCCTGCCCCGGCAGCACGCCTCGCGCGCGATGGAGCGCCTGGAGCGGCGCCGCGCCGGCGCCAAACCGACCCTGGTGAGCGCCAAGCCCAATCCCAAGGATGACGACGCCGACGGCAGCTGGAAGGAGTTCTGATCATGCTCGCCAGCGCAAACACACCCGTCACCAACGCCGCCGCGCAACGGCGCCCGGAGCGTGCCGCGCCCGTCCAGGGAGGCGAGTTCCTCACCTTCGCCCTCGGCGCCGAAGAGTACGGCGTCGACATCCTCAAGGTGCAGGAAATCCGCGGCTACGAGGCCGTCACGCGCATCGCCAACACCCCGGCCTTCATCAAGGGCGTGGTCAATCTGCGCGGGGTCATCGTGCCGGTGGTCGATCTGCGCATGAAGTTCGGCGAACCGCAACCTCGCTACGATCAGTTCACCGTGGTGATCGTGCTGAACGTCCTGAACCGCGTGATCGGCGTCGTCGTCGACGGCGTCTCGGATGTCACCCAGCTCACCGGGGAGCAGATCCGTCCGGCGCCGGAACTGGGCACGATGGACGCGCGCTTCGTGCGTGGCATCGGCACCATCGAGCAGCGCATGCTCATCCTGGTCGATATCGAGCACCTGCTCTCGGCCGACGACATGCAGCTCTTCGACAGGATCTCCCGGACGACCTGACACCGTCTGCGCGGCGCCGGCGCGGCGCGTGGGCCTAGCCCGATCGCCGCGAATCTGGTCGTCTCACCCCCAGATCGCGCGCGCCGCATCCACGCACAGCTTCAGCTTCGCCCGTTCGTCGGCCTCGGTCACCGGGTTACCTCCCATCGTGCTCGCAAAACCGCATTGCGGGCTGATGGCCAGCCGCCCGGCGTCGGCGTACTTCGCCGCTTCGTCCGCGCGCCGCTTGAGCGCGTCGATCGTTTCGAGCACCGGCGTCTTCGAACTCACCAGCCCGAGCACCACGCCCTTGTTCTTGGGCAGCGCGCGCAACGGCGCGAAATCGCCCGCGCGCGGCGTGTCGAATTCCAGCAGGAAGTGGTTGACGTTGGCGCGGTTGAAGAGCCGCTCGGCGATCGAGTCGTAGCCGCCCTCCGAGAGGTACATCCCCTTGTAGTTGCCGCGGCACATATGCACGCCGACCACCATGTGCGGCGGCAGGTTCTTCACCGCCTCGTTGATCGCCTGCACGTAGAGATCGACCAGCCGGTCCGGATCCTCGCCCGCGGCCTGCACCCGCGCGCGCGCCGCCGGGTCGCACAGCATCGCGATCGCGACCTCGTCCAGCTGCACGTAGCGCGCGCCGGCCCTGGCGAGATCCGCGATTTCCTGCTGGTAGACCCTGCCCAGATCGGCGAAGAACTCCGCCGCGTCGCGGTACAGTCCCGGCGCCGAGTAGTCGGTGAAGCGGTACAGGTGCATCGTCGAGGGCGCCGGCATGGTGATCTTCGGCAGCGCGCGCGTGAGCGGCCCGACGAATTCGAATTCATCGAGCGTGATCGGCGCGCGCCGCCCCACCTTGGCGGTGACATAGGGTGCGGTGAAATCGCTTTCGTGGCCGTGCTCGTCGTGGAACTTGAACACGGCCTCCTTCACCGTCAGCCCCTGAGTCAGCCGTACGAACTTCTCCCAGTAGGAGATGCGCCGGAACTCGCCGTCGGTGACCACCTGCAGGCCGCATTCCTCCTGCAGTTTCAGCACCTCGCGGATCGCCCTGTCCTGCGCGGCGCGGAACGCGTGATCATCGATGCTCCCCGCGGCATGCTGGCGGAACGCGGTACGCAATTCCTGCGGCCGCAGCAGACTGCCGATGTGATCTGCGCGAAACGGCGGACGCCCGTTCGAATTGATGTCGGTGCCGGAAACGCTAGCCATGCCTGCCTCCTGCTTTCTGGAAATTCTATAATACAATAGAAGTGAGGAGCCCAACCGGGAGGAGGCCATGGCCAGGGTCGCCGCATCAGCACCCAGTACGCGCCGCCGCGAGGAGGAGATCATCGCCGCCGCTGCGCAGGTGTTCGCGCGGCGCGGCTATCATGGCGCCTCGACCCAGGATATCGCCGACGTGCTGGGCATGCGCCAGGCGAGCCTCTATTACTATTTCCCGTCGAAGGAAAAGGCGCTCAAACTCGTGTGCGAGCGCGGCGTCGCGGGCTACGCCGAGGGCGCGGCCGCGGTCGCCGCGGGCGGAGCCCGCGCCACCGCGAAGCTCACCGCGCTGCTGCGCAATCACCTCGAGCCGATGCGCGAGCGCGCCGCCTACGTGCACGTGTTCCAGCGCGAACGCCGCTACCTGCCGCCCGACCTGCGCCCCCGCGTGCGCCGCCTCGCACGGCGCTACGAGAAGATCGTCGAACAGGTGTTCGCGCAGGGCGCGCGCTCGGGAGAATTCCGGCGCGACCTCGACTGTCGCATGGCGGCGCTCGCGCTGATCGGCATGTGCAACGCGGCGACCGCCTGGTACGGGCTGGAGCCGGGCGCGAGCCTCGAGCGCATCGTCAGGAACTACGCGCGCTTCATGATCGAGGGCGTGGCGGCGAAGCCGGCGCCGCGCGCGCGATGACGACGCCGTTGCGCCTGCCAAGCTACGACGAATTGCGGCGCAAGAGCGCGCCGCTGCTGCTCGCCGAGCGCGCACGAGCCGAACCCGGCGGCATCGCGTACCGCGCCAAGCAAATGGGGCTTTATCGCGAGCGCAGCTGGAGCGAGTACGCCGCGCGGGTCGCGCGTTGCGCACGCGGCTTTCAGGCGCTCGGCCTGGCACCCGGTGAGCGCGTCGCGATCATGGGCGACGCCTGCGAGGAATGGATGCTCTGCGACCTCGGCGCACAATCCGCCGGCGCGATCACCTACGGCATCTATCCCACCGCATCGGGCACCGAAGTCGAGTACCAGATGCGCGACGGCGGCGCGGTCCTGTTCGTCGCCGAGAATCAGGAGTACGTCGACCGTATCCTCGCGCTCGGTGACCGGCTGCCCGGCCTGCGGCGCATCGTCGTGATCGACGACTCGGCGATGTTCGCCTATGACGATGCGCGCCTGGTGACTTTCGACGCGTTGCTCGCATCGGGTGGTGACGCGGACGCGGCCACGCTCGAAGATCTCGCGCGCCGCATCGACCCGGCCTCGCCCGCGTTCATCGTCTACACCTCGGGCACCACGGGCGATCCCAAGGGGGCGCTCGTCGCCCATGGCAGGCATCTCGCCGCGGCGGCCAATATCGTCGTGCACTATGCGACGCTCGCCGAACGCGAACATCGCACGGTGGTCTATCTGCCGCTGTGTCATGTTCTCGGACGCGACGTCGCGGTCACGCTGCCGCTGTTCTCGCGCCTGGTGCCGCACTTCGGCGAGGATATCGAGGACCTGCCGCTGACGCTGTTCGAGGTCGCGCCGACGGTGCTCTTCACCGTGCCGCGCTACCTGCAGAAGTTCGCCGCGCAGGTGCTGGTGGGAATCGCCAGCAGCTCGCCGACGAAACGCCTCGCCTACGAGGTCGCGATGCGCATCGGGCGGGCCCGGGCGCGCGCGCGCTGGGAGGGCCGCGAGCCGGTATCGATCGCCTACGCGCTCGCGCGCGCGGCGGTATTTCGCCCGCTGCTCAACAAACTGGGACTCGATGCGCTCGAACTGCTCGTCTCGGGCGGCGCGCCGCTGCCCACCGACACCATGGCGCTGTGGCAGATCTGGGGCGTCAACGTCGTCGAGATGTACGGCCAGACGGAGACCGCGGGCGGCATCATCGCCGGCCAGCGCGGCCCCTTTCCGCGACCGGGGGACGTCGGCAGCGTCCCCGAGGGCTGGCAGGTGAAACTCGCCGGCGAACGGGCGAACGCCGACCGCGCGGACGAGGGCGAGATCCTCGTCACGAGCCCCGACCTCTTCGAGGGCTACTGGGGCAAGCCCGAGGCCAGCGCCGAAGTGCTGCCGCAGGAAGGCGAATCGCGGGGCTGGCTGCGCACCGGCGATGTCGGACGCCTGGACGGCGGCAGGCTGCGCATCGTCGACCGAGCGCGCGATTTTCTCGTCACCTCGGGCGGCAAGACACTCTCGCCCTCGCATATCGAGAATTTGCTGCGCTCCAGCGCCTACGTCGCCGAGGCGGTGGTGATCGGCCACGGCCGGAAATATCTCAGCGCGCTGATCGAGATCGATCTCGACACGGTGTCGGACTGGGCACGCGGCCGCAACATTACCTATACGGGCTTCACCAGCCTCGCCGAACATGCCGAGGTGCGAGGACTGCTCGCGCGCGAGGTGGAACGGGTGAACGGCGAACTCGCACGCGTGGAACAGGTGAAAGCTTTCCGCATCCTTCCCAAGACGCTCGACCCCGAGGAGGAAGGCGAACCCGTCACGCCGACGCGCAAGGTCAAGCGCTCGCTGATGATCGAACGCTTCAGTGAACTGGTCGAATCGATGTACGATGACCGCGAGGAGCGGCTGCTCGCCGCCGGCGCGGGGGATGTATTCAACAAGAGTGTTCAACAAGGCTGAGCGACAACGAGGAGGAAGATATGAAGCACATTATTGCGGTAGCAAGCATGGCGGCGCTCTCCGCCGGACTCCAGCCCGCGCAGGCGCAGGATGGCTATGTGATTGGCGTGTCGGCGGCGATGACCGGTCCCACGGCCGCCACCTACGCACCGGTAGTCGAGGCGATGAAGGCCTATCTCGATCACGTCAATGCCAGGGGCGGGATCAACGGCAAACCGGTACACCTGATCGTGCAGGACAACGGTGCCCAGCCGTCGAAGGCCGCCTCCGACGCGAAAAAGCTCATCGCCCAGGACAAGGTGCTGATGCTCGTGAACACCAGCCTTTCGTCGACCTACGCACCGATGGTCGCCGAGGCGAAGCGCGCCGGCGTGCCGCTCTACTTCGCTGGCGCGGTCTGCCCGAAGGAAACCTTCCCGCCCGCCGATGCGCTGCAGTTCTGCTCGACCGCGTTCGGCGCGACGCTCGATTCGCAGGCCGCGCTCGGCTTCGTGAAGAAGCGCGCGACCGGGCCGGTGCGGCTCGGGCTTGCCGCCATGGCGATACCCATCGCGCGTGCCGAGATTGACTACGCCGAGGGGCTCGCGAAAACGCTCGGCATGACGCCGGTCGATAAGCAGATCACCCCGCCGCCGACGCCCGACTACACGCCCTTTGCCACCAAACTAAAGGACGCCAACCCGAACTGGGTCTATTCCTGGTCGCCCTGGGTATCGCAGGTGCGCACCTTCGAGGCACTGCGCCGCCTGGGCTGGAACGGCGGCTATATCACCTGGGGCCACCTGAATGCCGAGGAGGACCTTGCGCGCGTGAAGGATGCCGAGTTCTACATCGTCGGCACCAACGCGCTGACGATCGACGAACTGCCCGTGCATGCCGAAATCGCGGCCATCGCGAAACAGGCGGATATCAAGTATCCGGTGAGCTATCTGACCGAGGGCTTCATTTCCGGCCTGGTGATCGAGGCGGCGCTGAAGAACACCCCCTGGCCGCCGACCCCGCAAAAGCTCCAGGCGGCGATGAGCCATCTCAAGGTGGATCTGAAGGGACTGCGCGGCGGCGCGCTCGAGTGGACCCGGGACAACCACTTCCGTACCACCCAGTATTACCGCGTCTGGCACTGGAACACCGCGTCGAACCGCATCGAGCGCATGCAGGACTGGCAGGCGATCGAAGTCAGAAAATAGGCACGCCCTTATCGATCCGGCGCGGCGCGCAGCCAAGCGTGTCGCGCGGGGTCTCCTGCGCCCATGCAACTCGCGGTCAACATCCTCGTCCTCGCCTCGATCTACGCGCTGATCAGCTGCGGCTATGTGCTGATCTACCGCGTAAGCCGCGTGCTCACGCTCGCGCACGGCGAACTGATGATGCTCGGCGCCTACGGGCTGTACGCGAGCGCGTCGCTGTTTGCCGGCCATCCGCTGATCGCACTCGCCGCGTCGGCGCTCGTCGCGCTCGCGGTCGGCTTCGCGGTGTACGGGGCGCTGATGTGGCGCATGACCGGCGAGTCGGTGCTCGCCGCGGTACTCGCGACGATCGCGCTCGGCATCCTGCTGCGCGGCGCGATGGTGCTCGCCTTCGGCACGCAGACCCTGCATCCGCTCGACATGCTCGGCTGGACCAACTATTCGATCCCTCTCGGCGGGGCGCGCATTTCGGTGGCGAGCCTGGCGCTGGTGCTGTGCAACGCCGCTGCCTACGCGGGACTGTTCGCGTTCCTGCGCGCCACGCGCTGGGGCATCCGCATGCGCGCGGCGGGTCAGAATCCGCTGCTCGCGGCGCAGCGCGGCATCGGGCTGCACGGCATCTATGCGCTCGCCTGGGGGCTCGCCACCTTCACCGGAGGACTCGCCGGAATGCTGCTCGCCTGCGACGCGGGGCTGGAGAGCACCCTGGTGACGATCGGCCTGAAGGCCTTTCCCGCAGCGCTGGTCGGTGGACTCGATAGTCTCCTGGGGGCGCTCGTCGGCGCGCTGATCATTGCCGGGGCCGAGGTGCTGCTGATCTACTACGTCGATCCGCTGCTCTCCGACGTGGTGCCCTTTATCGTGCTGCTCGCGATGCTGGTGGTCCGGCCGTGGGGCCTGTTCGGCAGCAAAGAGGAGCTGGACCGGGTATGAGCGCGCCGAGGTCAAGCGGCTATTTCCGCACCCGCTACGAGCGCGATTTCGCGCTCGTCGACACGCGCACGCAGAAGGCCTCGCTCGCGGTATTCGCGGTGATCCTCGCCGCCTACCCCTTCGTCGCCGGCCCCTTCGCGCTAGATCTCGCCAACCAGGTGCTGCTCGCCTCGGTCGGCGCGGTGGCGCTGATGCTGCTCACCGGGTACGCCGGGCAGATCTCGCTCGGCCACGCGGGTCTGCTCGCCGCCGGCGCCTTCACCACCGGGATACTCTTCAAGGAACTCGCCGCGCCGTTCTGGGTGACGCTGCCCGCGAGCGCCGCGGTCGGCGCCTTGCTGGGTCTGGTCTTCGGGCTGCCGAGCCTGCGGCTGCGCGGCCTCTACCTCGCGGTCTCGACCCTCGCGCTGCACTTCATCGTGATCTATCTGGGCTCGGAGTACGAAACCAAACGAGGTTTTTCCACCGGCGTGGTGATCGACCCGCCGCAACTCTTCGGCCGGGCGCTCTCGGACGCGCGCGCCTGGTATTTCGTGCTGCTCGGCGCATCGATCGCCGCGGTGCTCTTCAGCCTCAACCTGCTGCGCGCGAGGACCGGACGCGCCTGGCGTGCGATCCACGGCCGCGAAGCGGTCGCCGAGGCGCTCGGCATCAGCGTACCGCGCGCCAAGCTCTCGGCCTTCGTCGTCTCGTCCACGCTCACCTCGGTGGCCGGATGCCTGTTCGCCTACTACCGCGGCTTCGTCTCGGTCGAGGCCTTCTCGATGTTCCTCACCATCCAGTACGTGGCGATGGTGATCATCGGCGGCATGGGTTCGATCCTCGGTGCGCTCCTCGGCAGCGTGTTCGTGGTGCTGTTTCCCTACGCGATCGAGGCAGCGATGGCGGCGCTCGGCCTCGCCGAAGACCTCTCGGGAGTGGTATTCGCGATCAATTACGCCGCCTTCGGCCTGGCGATGATCCTGTTTCTGGTCTTCGAGCCGCAGGGCCTCGTCGGCCTGTGGCGGCGCGCGCAGAACTGGTTCCTGCTCTGGCCGTTCAGGCAGAAACCCTTGTCCGGGTCGAAATGAGCCAGCCCCTTCTCACCGTCGAGAAACTTGAAGTGACCTACCACCGTGTGATCACCGCGGTGCAGGGTGTGTCGCTCGAGGTGCCGAAGGGAGCGATCGTCGCGCTGCTCGGCTCGAACGGCGCAGGCAAGACCACCACGCTGCGCGCGATCTCGGGCTTCATCGGTCTCGACGACGCGCGCGTCACCGACGGCACGATCCGCTACCACGGCGAGCCGATCGACCAGCTGCCGCCGCACCGCGTCACGCGCCTGGGCATCGCGCTGGTGCCCGAGCGCGGCAAGGTGTTCGAGAACCTCACGGTCGCGGAAAACATCGAGGCGGTGGTGCCGCGCGCGGGCGCGGATACGAAGCGCCTCGCCGCGCAGGTGTACGAATTCTTTCCCGCGCTCGCGCGCCTGCGCGCGCGCGAGGCCGGCTACCTCTCGGGCGGCGAGCGCCAGATGCTCGCGATCGGCGCGGCGCTCGCCTGCGCGCCCGAGCTGCTGCTGGTCGACGAACTCTCGCAGGGACTCTCGCCGCGCATCGTCGAAGAATTGATCGAGCGCCTGCGCGCGGTACGCG
>Ga0224495_10001957_pt1 | contig 13885 bp, 7 predicted proteins | sample SF_Jul11_sed_USG_FD_168128 | JGI IMG/M metagenome (GOLD analysis project Ga0224495, IMG submission 168128) | Sediment microbial communities from San Francisco Bay, California, United States - SF_Jul11_sed_USGS_4_1 | ecosystem: Environmental > Aquatic > Marine > Sediment | place: USA: California... | reverse complement strand
TGTTATACGGGCGCATAGGGGCCGGCCCGGTCCACATGTCCCAGTTAAGATTTTCGGGCGGGGCCGTGTCGGGAGGATTGCCGCGGGCGCGCATGTGATAGTAACAGCATATCTCGACATAACCGATTTTGCCGAGCCTGCCCTCTTTGATGATTCTATCGCGGGCTTCAATCAGGTGGGGCGTGCTGCGCCGCTGCATGTTGACCTGCACGACCCTTTTATACTTTCTCGCGGCCGCCAGCATGGCCTGGCCTTCGACAACGTCCGTGCTGATAGGCTTCTCGACATAGACATCTGCCCCCGCCTTGACAGCCGCAATCATCGCAAGGGCGTGCCAGTGGTCGGGCGTGGCGACGTGCACGATATCGAGGTCTTCTCGTTTGAGCATCTCGCGGTAGTCGTCATAGGTGCGAGGCGTTTTCTTTGATGCCTGCCGAGCGGCCACCATCTCAGCGGCCTCGGCCAGCATCTTGCTGTCCACATCACATAAGGCCACGACCTCGACCGGCGCGACCTGAAGCAGGCGAAAGTGTGCGGCCTTGCCATACCACCCGCACCCAATCAGGCCAACACGTTTCGGCTTCTGGGCGGCAAACATCGGGGCATAGCCGCCTATGGCCGACAAGGCCAGAGACGCCGTACCGGCTTGAAGGAACTGTCTGCGATCCATAGTAGGTCTCCTAAAGTCAAACATATATTGCCTGTCCCGTAAGAACAACGGCTAACTTACGGGGCCCATAGATTATACATAATCCGAGCCTCCTTTGCGAGGGTTTGCTTTGGAAGGAAGGCTGTTGTAAGCAAGATACTATCTATAAGACTGGAAAACGATGTCTGCGATTTTTGTACGAATTTGTTTCGATGTTCCTTTATCGTGTGGATGAGCCCTGTTTGTGAGAATAATAACATAGACCTTGCTCGCCGGGTCACAGACTATGGACGTTCCTGTGTAGCCGGTGTGGCAAAATGCGTTTTCGGAAGCATACGAGCCTTTTACCCACGAATAGCTGGAATTCACGTCGAAGCCATAGGCCCGGCCGTGTGATTGTATTGTGGTCAATCTGTTGATGGCTTCGGGGCTGAGGACCTTCGCTCCTTTCCACATGCCTGAATTTAATAACATTTGACAGTAGATAGACAAATCGTAGGCGGTGGTGAAAAGTCCGGCATTGCCGGATATTCCCCCCATCAGTTGCGCCAGAGGGTCGTGGACAGTGCCCCGAAGCAATTGTCCGTCTACAATCTGCGTAGCGGCAATATCTTTCTCCCGGAATGCCGGGGGATTATAGCTGGTGCGCTTCATTCTCAGCGGAGCAAAAATATTTTCCCTGGAGAAATCATCAATATTATGCCCGCTGACTTTTTCTACAATCCTGGCCAGTGTAATGTATCCCAGACAGCTATAACGAAACTGTTCTCCCGGCTTGCTCAAAGCTTTCATGTTGCAAATTTTTTCTATAACTTTATCGGGACAGGGAGTCCCAAAAGCGTTCTTTAATTGGTCTGCACTTGTATAAGCCGGCAATCCGGAAGTATGAGTTAATAGATGCCTAATCCGGACTTCTTCTTTGCCATTGCAGGCAAAAGCAGGAAGGAATTTGCCTACGTAGTCACACGGGTCTATCTTTCCCCGGTCAGCCAGAATCAAAATAGACGTTGCCGTTGCAACAGGTTTGGTCAGCGAAGCCAGGTCGAAGATAGTGTCTTTGGTCATTTGTTCTTCGAATGGTTTTTTTACTTCATGGCCGAAGGCCTTCCAGTAAAGAACTTTATTTTTTTGTCCTGCGAGAACCACCGCGCCGGGGATATTGCCTTTCTCGATTTCTTCTTCGACCACGCAATCAATCCCGCTCAGGTCCGGCTTGTAGGGTCTTTTCTCGATTAACTGGCAGCCTGTAATCGTCAAGAGCAGTAATGCAAGAAATATTATGTTCGTTCTTATTGATTTCATGTCTGTTTCTTTTTCCTGAAAACAACACACGGAGACGTATTCTATCACAGACAGCCTGTTCTGTCCCTTCAATTATTATCCTGCTGGTCGTTCGTATGAAATTTGTTTTAAAGGACAGGTTGTCTTTGGATAATTCCAAAGTATAATAGGGACTGGCAAGGCAAAAGAAGCATTCTTTAATGGTCTAATGACAAGAAGGATATTTCATAACAAAAGCCGAAAGATGCGATTGAGCAAAGTATCCACAATATTGATTTTCTTAGTGTTGGTTTCGGTGAGCTTGGCCATCCCTTACGGGAGTTGCGAGGCCTCTGTGAAAACGGGTTTAGACAATATCAACTCATACAGTCATTTGTTCGAGGGCAAACGTGTCGGCATCATAACCAATCACACTGCTTATAACAGCGGGGGGGAATATATAATCGATGTATTCAGGAAGATGGGTAATGTGAAAGTGGCCGCGTTTTTTAGTCCTGAACACGGACTTTACGGCGTGGAAGAGGACGGAAAACGGATTGAAACTATAACCGATCCCAACTATCAAATTCCTGTTTACAGTTTGTATGGCAAGACGCTTAAGCCCACGCGTGAAATGCTGGAAAATATTGATGTGCTTGTTTTTGATATACAGGATATCGGGGCACGATTTTATACCTATATTTATACGATGTCTTTGGCGATGGAAGCCGCGGCTGAATACGGCAAGCGTTTCGTTGTTCTGGACCGCCCGAATCCTATAAACGGCCTTCAGGTCGAAGGTAATATCCTCAAACCTCAGTTTGCAAGTTTTGTTGGCCTGTATCCCATTCCGGTAAGACACGGGCAGACCTGCGGTGAGCTGGCTCGAATGTTTAATGAGCAGGGCTGGCTCAAAGATGGTGTAAAGGCCGACTTGGAAATTATTCCAATGAAGGATTGGCGCAGGAGTATGTGGTACGACCGGACGGGCCTAAAATTTATAAAACCGTCACCCAATATGGTGAGTTTGGAAGCGGCTGCTGTTTATCCCGGCTTGTGTTTGTTGGAGGGAACCAACGTTTCAGAAGGCAGGGGAACGCCTCTGCCCTTCATACAATTTGGGGCACCCTGGATTGATTCAAAGAGTCTGGTTGCTGAGCTGAATAAATTGAATTTGCCCGGCGTTCGTTTTAGGCCGGCTTTTTTTACACCAATCAGCTCCAAATACAAGGATCAAAAGTGTAACGGCATTAGGATTATCGTAACCGATAGGGATTTACTTGAGTCGTACTGGAGTGGTGTTCTGATTGTGAAAAATATTTTTCAAAAGTATCCGAAGGAGTTCCAGTGGAAGGTAAGTCACTTCGACCGTTTGTGTGGCACCTCGGTGATTCGCGAAGCTATTATAAATCGGTCGTCATTAGAAAAACTCAGAGAAAGCTGGCAGGCCGAGCTGAAATCGTTTTTACAAATCAGAAGTAAATATCTTATGTACTCGAACTGAAAGTTTGGAATATTAATAGCCGGTTTGACACATCAGGTTTTTTCGCCTTCAAGGCCGATATGTTCGATGGCCAAAGCCACCGGCGAAGGGACCTCTTCTGCCTTTTGTAAACGCGATTCCACCTCTTCCATTGTCTTATGCAGCTCTATACAGGCCTGCTCGTAGCTGCATCCCGTCAGTTGAGAAATCAGACGTGAGCCCCGGTCTATCAGTTTCTTGTTGCTTGGTGACAGCCAAATCATCGCATTGCCTACAACCCGGCCCATCAGGGCCATGGTTGCGGTAGAAACGGTATTCAGAATCAGTTTTACAGCCAGATGGTTCCACAATTGCAGCGGTGAATTGGGCAAATCGCAGGGAAACTGAAACAGCTCATCTGTTTTCGCAGCAGCAGTGGGCGGGCCGATGATAACCGCCGCAGTTCTTTTATAGGCGGGACAAAATCCATTCAGGCTGACGCGAATCAGATGGTCCGTTTCATCTCCAACGGCAATCATCACCAAAGCAGAATCAGGGGCATCGATGCGTGATGGTTCCTGTTCGTTGCCTATTCTGAATTTGTATATTTCTGTGTTGCCGAGCGAGGGCGGTTTGGCCTGCAATGCGGATGGGGCGTTCAGTTGTTTATAAACATCGGGTCCCCATTCCAACCCGCGCGGCTCGCGCTGCAGCATGTCCCGCCAGGCCTCTTGTGTAGGGCAAAACGGATTCTGAACGAAAGCCCATGATTGGGGAGAGCTAATATCTCCATGCTTGCGGAAGGGTGGTATCATAAACGTAGGCGAACGCTCTGTTGTATCCGTCAGTACGTCCAGCATTGCTGAATCGGCCATGTAGGTAATCAGTCCGTGTCGACAGTAGATATTTTCTTCAAATTCCGTTAGGCGGGCCATTGTATCCACCGTTTCAGGATTCGAGAGTTCGGTTAAGAGCTTGGCAAATAACTGATGGTAATCTTCAGGTGATGAGACACAGACTCCCAGTTTTGACCATTCGGACGATGTTAAACTCTCTTTGAGAAATTGCACCAGGGCTATCTCCAAAGCACAGCCGACAACAAGCAATTCGGTGGTTACTGCCTGCATTCTCGTAGAGCCGGTGATTGCCATCGGGCCTGTCGAAAGGTCAAGCTTTGTAATACGTGGTTCCTCGATTACCTCCCGAGATCTTTGTACGAAATGACACAGTAAGTCGGTCGGATTGTTGTATACAAAAAAGGCCTTTGTCCCGACATCGAGGCCCTCCCAGCCGGTGCCGATTACAAAAGGGGTTTCTCCGCCTTCGGTTATGGCAACAACGACATCACCGCAGCTAACACCCGCTTGTTTTAACTGGTATCGGCCAAAGTCTGGAAAGTCCTCGAACCCTTCCACCGACTTAATCAGGGCAAAGTCCCCGCCGGCCATAACGCTGACAGTAAGGTCTTCCATTTTGGGTAGCCTTACAGATATTTCGGGATGTTTTTGTTTCAGTGTTTGCCAGAACCGTCGCCAGGCTGTCTCTAACAGAATGCTCAAACGTCCTGTGGCCCCACAGCCCGTAAAGAAAATATGACTCCTGGCCTTTAAGGCGTTACTAAAGGCTTTGATAAGTTCTTTGAAGGCATCTTGTTGAAAAACTTTTTCCACGGTGGGGGGGATATCATCATCTACCGACTGCAATAATCGAATACCGTCGGAGAGGTTGGCTCTGAGCGTTTCGGAGAGTTTTCGAGTTTTGGGATGAGACGATTCCGTTAGTAGCTCTCCCAGCCGGAACGCCTTTTCTTCGTTTAGGAACTTTTTGGCTTTTTCAATAGCATTCGGCATAACTGGTTCTCAATAGGTGAAAATTATCGTTTTATATTCCTGGCAACAAACATCCTCTTAACTCCGGCATTTTGGTATATTCATATCAATTTCTAAGGATTCTGTAAACGCATTTCTCATTTGGACTTTATGTTGTAAGTCTGGTGAAATAAACATATAATCCATCGCCGAATGACCACAATTGTTTTTCTTGTTAGTTTTTATCCAATAGCCATTGAGAACATGGTCGATTCGTGCCGAAGATTGTAATATAAGTGATATGATTGCAACAGCAGCTATCGAGAACTTCGCAGGAACCCTGGGACGTATTGATATTTTGATCATTGCTGTAGCGGTCTTGCTTTTATTCGTCATATCATATATCTTTGGCAGGGAGGAGAAGGATACCAACGATTTTTTTCTCGGGCGTCGGCGTGTGCCTTCGATTGTAGCCTGCCTTTCATTTGTCGCCGCAGAGATAAGTGCGCTTACTATCGTGGGCTTTCCGGCTACGGCTTACAGTGAAAACTGGGAATACGTTCAGTTTTTTATTGGTTCTGCTGCTGCCCGAATTGTCGTTGCATTTCTTTTTATCCCGATTTTCTACAAATATAACTGTACGAGCATTTACGAGTTTCTCCGGCACCGGTTTGGAGCGGAAACGCAATTTGCCGGCGCTATATTCTTTTTCATTACCCGTTTGATTGCCTCGGGCGTCAGGCTATATGCCGCCTGTCTCGGTGTAGGCCTGATAATGGGCTGGAACCTGGCCCAGACGCTTCTATTATTTACGGCCGTTAGTATCATCTTTATTGCGTTCGGAGGCGTAAAAGCCGTGGTCTGGGCCGGCGCATACCAGGCAATAACTTTTGTCGTGGCCGGCGTTGCCCTGCTTATTTATCTGTTCTTCCAAATCCAGGGGGGGCTGGGCGAAGCCTGGCGGATTGCCGATGAGGCAGGGCGTTTGAGTTTTTTCAGGTTCGACTTTAATCTCGATGATCCGACTACTTTTTGGGCCGTTACTACAACGGGATTTTTCATCGGTATGGCCTCTTTCGGCACTGACCAGGAAATGATGCAGCGTCTCCTGACCGTCAGGACACGTAAAATCAGTCAAAGAACTCTCGTTTCGACAATTGTGACGGTCATCCCCATTACGTGTATCTATCTGGCGATTGGCACATTGCTTTATGTGTTCTATCGACAACATCCCGGTTTGGTCCAGCCGGCAGAAGCTAAAGAGGTGCTTTCCCACTTTGTGGCCTATTCTCTTCCGGCGGGAATGAAAGGTTTGCTGCTGGCGGCCATTATTATGGCCAGTATTGATTCTCCATTAAGCTCGCTTGCCTCCTCGTTTATCACGGACATTTACAGGCCACTAATTAGAAAAGGGGCAACCGAGAAACATTACCTGATTGTTTCACGAATCAGTGTCGTGGCTTTTGGTCTAATCCTGGCCGCGATTGCTCTGATGTGTGTCTCGGTCACAAATATCTTGTGGTTTGCATATAAGATATTTTCTCTGACAGGAGGAGCTACCCTGGGGATTTTCCTGCTGGGTTTGCTAACGAAAAAGAAGGGCGGTTGGGTTAATATCATTGCTATGATTGCCAGCACACTCTGCGTATTAGTTCTTATGTTACTTTCATACTTTGAAAAGATCGGACTTGCTTGGAGTTGGCTCATCGTTATCGGCACCGGGATAACAATGTTTTTAGGGTACCTGCTTGCGTTAATCAAACTCATCAGTGCTAAATGTTTGAAATGGTTACGTTGGGTTTTGAAGTGCCTGGTCTGAATACTGTCCGTTAAAACTGGGAACAAATTTCCTGGCATTACATCAAAAGCGACTCTACGTTGGTTTTTTCAATAAGATCCTGCTGTCTGCCACCACACATCCTTCTCCTTCAGGATAGACTATCAGTGGATTAATATCCAGCTCGGCAATCTCAGGGTGGTCGGTGAGCATCTGGGAGAGTCGCAGAATGCAGTCTTTGATGGCATCGATGTCACAGGGAGGCGCTCCACGGATTCCCTTGAGAATACTGTATGCCTTGATGGTCTGTATCATAATCTCGGCACTAATCTCCCACATGGGAGCCAGCCGGAAAGTGACATCCTTCATTGCCTCAACCAATGTCCCCCCGAGACCAAACATACAGACTGGCCCGAACCTTGGGTCCCTGACTGCGCCGAGGATGACTTCCACTCCACGCCTGGCCATCCTCTCTATGATTACACCATCGATTTTTGCCGATGGTTTGTGCTTTTTCACATTTTCAATGATCTTTTCGAAGGCCTTTTTTGCTTCCTCTTTGGTCCTAATCTTCAGTTGAACTCCTCCCACATCAAATTTGTGGACAATGTCCCGGGAAGAAATTTTCATGGCCGCCGGAAAGATAATCTGCTCCGCCGCATCCTCGACCTCTGATGAATCTTTGAGCAGGATGCTTGTTAAAACCGGGAAACCGTAAGATTGAAGAATTTCGTTCGCTTCCCTTTCAGACATGTAATATCTGTCCTTGCCGGACAGTTTTTTCTTTATGATGAGATTGGCAGTGTCTCGGTCCGCAGCCACTCTCCGGACCTCCCTTCTTTCCAGGCTCAACAGGTTTCCGTAAAACGCCATTGATGCCATAGCTCTGACCGCTGCCTCGGGAAATTGATAATTCGGAATGCCGTGTTGTTCAAGGTACTTAACGCCCTTGGAGACATCCACAATACCCATAAACGAGCACAGGACAGGCTTATTAATACCCTTCGTCACCCGCGGAACAATCTCCGCTGTCTCCATAATGTCCGTCATCGCCTGCGGACTCATTATCACGATAGCACCATCCACGTTTTCGTCCGTTAATACCTGCCGTATAGCCGCTTCATAACGTTTATGTGTTGCATCTCCAATCACGTCCACCGGATTTTCGATACTTGCAGTTGGTGGAAGCTCTTCTTTCAATTTCTTTTTGGTTTCCTCCGATAGAGGGGCAATTATAAGGTTGTGACGAATGGCGGCATCGGTAGCCATAATGCCCGGCCCTCCTGCATTGGTGACGATGGCGATGCGATTGCCCTTTGGTATCGGCTGTTTGGAGAAGGCAATGGCAAGGTTGAAAAGCTCATTTACGCCCTCCACCCTGAGAATGCCGCTCTGACGAAAAAGAGCGTCGTAGGAAGTGTCGGACCCGACCAGTGCACCAGTGTGAGATGCAGCCGCACGGGCACCCTCAATAGAACGACCCGACTTGACTGCGAGTATAGGTTTGCGGGCCTGCCATGTGATTTCCCTTGCGGTTTCAAGAAACGCCCGGCCATTGGTAATGTCCTCAAGATACATAAGTATTACATCAGTATCCGGATCGTCTTTAAGATAACGCAGCAGATCTATCTCATTCACATCGGCCTTGTTCCCGAAGCTTACAAATTTAGAGAATCCGATATTCCTGCCTTCTGCATAATCAAGAACCGCAGTACAAAGGGCCCCGGATTGCGAAATAAAGGCAATGTTTCCGGCCTTTGGCATCTTCGTGGCGAAACTGGCATTCATCCGGACTTTATCACTGTTATTGATGACTCCGAGGCAGTTTGGTCCTACAAGGCAGATGTTGTGTTTCGCAACCACTTGCTTGACATTATTCTCCAGCTCTACGCCGTGTCCCCCTATCTCCTTAAAACCGGCAGTTATGACTACACCCCCTTTGACTTTCTTTTGGCCTGCCTCTTCCAATATAGGGCATACAATCTCGGCCGGAACAATTACAACTGCCAGGTCAACTTCATCTGGAATGTCCTCCAACTTTGGATAGGCCTTTACGCTCTGAACGTACCTGGCTTTGGGATTGACCGGATAAAGCACTCCCTGAAAGCCGGCGGTGAGGATATTGCGAAACACGGCAAGACCCACGCTGCCGGGACGGTTGGTCGCCCCTACTACAGCGATTGACTTGGGACTCATAATGGATTTAATGTCTTTATTCATGGCCTTCATGGCCTTCTCCCAATAAATAGATTTTTATTATATCATGTCGATAATCGATCAAAACAAGTATATTGCATTCCATACAAATAACAAGAACCATTCTTTTTAAGGAAAAAATATAGCAGTAAAATCACTTAAACAGTATATGAAATCATCTCCTAATCGGAAGCTGATTTTGTCTTACTTTTACTGAAGAAGTACAAGTATCACTCCAGTATCGGTTGAACGATGTCTGCTTTGGCCTGGGCTTCGGTGTTCTCATAGGACCCAAAAAAGTCGGAATTGCAGTCCAGCCAAAGAGTAATACAATGAAAATCCTCTTTGGATAGTTTAACATCATAATGTCCCTTCTTCAGGATTTCGTAAAGTTTGGAGGCACGGGCTCCGAACCGGCCAGGTATGGTTCGAGGGGTGGTCCAGGGGTCGTATTCGTTGCGAAAACTGCCGAAAAAGAAGGCATATTCTCTGAGGTTATCGTAGGAGGTATACCTGTAATCAGGGTTGTTTTCCCAGTCGCCTTTTCGCAGGTCGGGTGCTTCTGGCTCTTTTTCGTGACAAGTCACACACTTGCGCTCCAGAACAGGCTGGACGAGACGTGGAAAACTGAAAGGATTGGAGCCCTCGACCTCGGTTTGGATTTTTGAGGGCGGCCTGCGGAATGCCAGGGGAAGCCTCCCTAAAAGTGCTGGTGCAGAGCGACGCGGTTCGTGACAGCCCCGGCAGAGAAGCTGTTGACCGGGATGGACATAAGTATCGGACCGCATGGATTGAACCGCCAGACCATGTTCGTCCAACACCTGAAAGTACACAGGCTTATCGACCGGTAAGCTAAAATAGGCACTACCGTCGGCTTCTACCGGCACTGTGCCCAGTACGGCTCGGGCCCCTTTTTCATTACCATATCCAATCCTCGGTTTGTTGATGAGAGGTGTAGTTTTCGGTAACAACTGGATGATACGAAGGGCTTTTATAGTTGTATCTTCAGGGAACGGCTGTCGGCTATTATAGACGTTGATAACACCAACTGGGCTTGTTTGCGGGTGTTCGGATGGTGGCTGCTTTGGAATTGCGCTCACACCGGCGAGCACTGGTGGCTTTTGTCGCGGTCGCAGCGGGATGGGGCTCAGGCACGAGATTGCCGGGTCGCGGTAGATAAGCTCCTTGTTCCCGAAGGCGTCCACGAGGTAGATGCCGTAGTTGTTCTTTGTCCCTCGTTGGGCGCTTCCATCGCTGTCATAGACACACAAGTAAAAAAATTCGCTAAGCGGCCATGCCGTGGCATATACCTGGCCATCACTGTAGCGGATTTCGGCCTCTGTGAAAAGCACCTCCGGCGTGAGCCGTTGAAGCGGTGCCATCGAGTCATCATCTTCGATACGAGGATCGATTAAGACCAGCGAGCCATAGGACTGGCTGTGATGGGCCGCTGCGGTGGCTATGTATTTATGGGAACCGGGAATGGCACGCAAATCCATTTCCATCGTTGGTCGAGCCTCCTTTGATTTGCCGTAATTTCCCTGGATTGCCCGCGCATCGTGACCCTCCGGCGTGGTGATCCACGGATGGTGGGCCTGGATGTTTCCGCGATCCACATAGTCCCAACGCGTGTAGAGGACCATTCCATTACGGTCTATACTGGGATGCCACTCGTTACCTTCATGGTGACTGAGGCGAATGATATTGCTGCCGTCGGCGTTCATTGAGTGCAGTGTATAGAGTGGCACCGGCCTGGGGTGGCACCGTCCATAACCTCCGCGACGTTCTGAGATAAATACAATCCGTCCGTTAGGCAGCCAGCATGGGTCGAAGTCATTTACCGGCCCGTCTGTCAGTTGCACCAGGCCCGGGCCGTCCACATTGACCTTAAAAATATGGAACGTGCTCTTCTCGGTCCACTTGTACCGCGTCGGCTCAGCCTCAGTATAGGCGAACAGGATTGTCTTGCCGTCATAAGACAACTCCGGAGAAAGAAATCCACTGGGCTGGAGCTTTTTGCCCTTGAACCGGCCGTTTTCACACACTGAATCGGCCAAAATATTTCTGATGACTGGCTTTTCCCCAAAAGAGTTTTCCAAAACAAATAGCCCGCCGCCGGGAATGGTGTGGAAGCCGAAGTACTGGTCACACATGTGATTTCCGAGCATGTCACTTCCCCATGTTGCGGTCGCAGGCAGGAAATGACGCTTGATAAACAAGATGCGGTCAAAATCCAGCAATGGATTGGAAAATACGATTTTTCGCCGTAGTCTGAGTATCTGCTCAAAGAGTTGGTACCGTGACTCACTATCTTCGAGAGGAATCCTGGCATTGTCTTTTTTCAACTGGGTAAGCTGGGTTTCCTCAGCCGAGAGATCTGGTACCTCAGGCATGGATTTCAGATGCGCCAATAGTACGTCCGTGCGGCGCAATACGACGTCCGCGGGATCACGGTCGGAGGCTAATATCAATGCTTCAGGCTGAAAGGTTTGGGCAGCAATGTCCTGCCAGCGTTTACGAACCTGAGCGTCTTTTTGGAATTGTTCGATGAGTTTTTTGAGGGAGGCAAACCGGGCCTGTGTTTCATTCGTCGCGATGCTCCGATTGATTTGGGGGATATCGTTTTGACCCGCTTCTGATTGGTGCGGGAATAAACAAAATAGTGCCGAGAAAACCAGGCACCATCTCATGCGCCTCCAGGCAGACAACATTGTCATATTCCTCCGGTATCAAAAGGGTATTCAGCCAGACATAGGATTTCCAGACTAAGCAGTTTGTCAAAGAAGGCTTGCTCTGATGTTGCCAGGTTCATTATCTGCCTAAATAGGCTTTGTCGAGCATCTACCTAATTTGCCCCGGCAACAAGGTGAACCTCTTTTCTATTGACCGTAGAAACCACCGGGGCCGCCGTGTCTTTGACGGCCTGCGTTAACTTCACCAGTTCGATGCCTTTGCCAGTTCCACCGACAGGTGTCCTGTGGACTAAATTTCGGGAATACTGCTTATCTTTTGGATTGTTCCAGTGCTCGTAAACGCCCAGACTTTTCAGGCGAACTACATTTCCTTTATGGTCAGGGTCATAAAAGGTCCCTGAAGGTGGCTTATGTGCCAGTGCCGCCTCGATCAGATAATCATTTGTGCCGGATTTGTGGGGGGCGTCATCCCATTCGGTCCGCAGGAAATCAAAGCCGACCGAATCGATGGCGACCGGGTCCTGTGAGACGAAAAGACTTGAACTCCAGTCTCCGTTGAAGGGAGAGCTGTTCCATTTCCTTGGTGACCTTTCTTTTGCGTGTTTGCCTGCATAAAGCCCGTCGATAACATACAGCAAAGTCTTGCCTCCCAGATGCTTATGTCCCATCAGGTCTACGAATGGCCTGTAATGCCCATTGCCCGGTTTTGTGTACGGCAGGTCTTTATGCATATCATAGTAGCCCCCGGCCCGGGCCGGCTTCCTTACCAGGGAGCCATAGTGGTTCTTGGCGCAGAGCGTTATGCCGGCCTGGTCGTTATGGCTCTTAAGGTTAGCCATATTGATTAGATAATCTGCCTGGACATAGGACTCCGGCACATAGTCTGTTGTTGTTCCCGCCGCATCCGGCGTGCTCCAGTAAAACGGGACCGATGATAGCTTCGCGGCCGTTCGGCCGAATTTCCCTAAGTATTCCAAATACCGAACATTCGGATACTTGTCGTGGCACAGTTTATAGTACTCATTTGGGAAATAGCACAGAGTATCACCAACCGTAATGTCTTCTTGTTTCACACCGGCTTCATCCACAAGCTGCCTAAGCAGGGCGATTATCATTTGCGGGGACGTGTTCATATAATCAAGGCTTCTGAGGTTATAGTCTTCGGGCTTTGTTACCGGGCGACTGTCCCAGATCCTGATACAGCCTACAAAATTTATCTTGACGACAATCTTCTCTCCCGGTTTATATCCGACATTTCCCTTACCATTTATTTTATTGAAGTGCTTGAAGAGTTTGTCCCAGGCTGCGGAGCTGTTTCCCTCGCCGCTTAAGGCTTGTATTGACCGACCCATCATACGATTCACAACCGCCTGATTCGTGTGGCTGCTTTCCCACCAATGTCCGTCTCCGGGGCCGTCCCAATCGGTCGCATCAGGGTTGTGGACCCAGACAACACGTCCCGGGTAAATCCCCCTGGCAGTTCCCACCGGAGCATTTGCGACGGGCTCATCAGCTAAAAGTACCTCCTCTGTCGTAATGCTCTGAGCCAACCAGACAGACCCGATGCTGACACCAACAAGTATTACACATAGCACGTAGCGCGATTGTGCAAAGCAGCGTTTAGCTTTGCGAACAGCCATGATTGAACCGATTGCTCCTGTAAGCCAGATTACGAAGCCCGATGCCAGCGGGAAAGCCACCCGCTGACATGGATATGTTGCCCGGGAAGGTTTTGGAATCACACGAATCAAAAACCATACCAGCGCCAACAATCCCCCGATTGGAAAAATCCATGTAAACCAATGGTGTTTCCACCGTAAGGTGTCCTGCGGACTGTTGTGCTTTATATGTTTATTTGTATTCTGAGACTCCATAGGATGCCTGACGGCAGTTGATTGTACTTGTTTTTTATTCAAAGGTTGCATTTCTTACTCCTCTTTCATTCTGTAGTTTTCTTGAACGCGTAGAGTTTCTTCATTGTGGCTACATAGAGGACACCGTTGGCAGCCACCGGTGTGCTTGTCATAGGACTGTCTAACT
>Ga0224495_10001956_pt1 | contig 13885 bp, 9 predicted proteins | sample SF_Jul11_sed_USG_FD_168128 | JGI IMG/M metagenome (GOLD analysis project Ga0224495, IMG submission 168128) | Sediment microbial communities from San Francisco Bay, California, United States - SF_Jul11_sed_USGS_4_1 | ecosystem: Environmental > Aquatic > Marine > Sediment | place: USA: California... | reverse complement strand
CACAACCCCCACGGTATCAGAGATTTGAGCTAAAACAGGAGTTGCTAGAAAAAGAAAGGCTGTAAAAATGAAAAGAAAGGAAAAGAGTTTATATTTTTTCATTCTTCTTCCTCGTAATAAATCATCCCTCTTAAAAGAACTATTCTACTCTTTCTATCGTCAAATCAATCAAGCACTTAACTTTCTCTTTCTCATAATTCTTAAGAGGAGAAGAACCTCTATCTCTATATCGAAATTCTATATCTCTTTTGCCTTTCCTTTAATTATAAGCCCGAAGGAGGGGAAGTTACCCCTCCTTCGGTAAAAACAGGGACGAATGTTACTTCGTCATAACCATCTTCATAGTCTTGCTGAAATCACCTGCATTCAGTTTGTAGAAGTAGACGCCTGATGCAACCTTCTCACTGTTGGAGTTGGTTCCATCCCATGTAACCGTATGATGACCAGCTGACATGGTCTCGTTGACCAGTGTCCTGACCAGCTGACCAGCCACGTTGTAGATCTTCAAGGAGACCTTGCAATCTACTGGCAGGGCAATACTGAAGTTGGTCGTCGGGTTGAATGGGTTGGGATAGTTGGGAGACAGGGCAAAGGCTGTCGGTATTGCTTTGCTGACCAGAGTGGTCTGCACTGGACGGCCAAAGTTATCCACTGCCTCAGCTGAGAACTTGGAAACTCCGTTAACGGTGAGCAGCTGACCACTGAAACCATCGCTGTTGCTCATGTAAACCAGTACTCTCATCTTGCCATTTACCACACCCTGCTCGAACTTCAGGTCAGAGCTAACTGTGCCCTCACCGTCGAAGACAAACAGAACTGCACCCAGATTGGCATTGGTAGAGATCTTGGTCTCTGCACCCTTGGTCTCTGCATAGATAGAGACATCGCCTGGGGTAGTCTTGGGTATGGCAGTAGCATCACCCAGCATAATCCTTATCATCAAAATGAAGTCTGACAAGGACAGAGGATGACCGTCAGCATTGATATCAGTAGCCGCAATCTGCTGAGCCGGGTTAATGATGAATACATCTTCACCATAGATGAAATAGCTGGAGAACAGAGTCAGGTCACCAGGATCATAAGCGATATGGTTCATGTTGATATCGCCTCTGGCTTTGATAACAGTACCTACCAGCACGCCACCGCAAGCACGACCTTCTGGATTCATTGTTCCCGGAGGAGCAAACAGATCAAAATGCAGCTTGTTGATTACCGGGTTCACCTCATGGTCCTGAACCGGGCAGTCGTTGAAGTTGAAGAAGTCCTCATTGTCGCTGGCATACAAAGTATAGCCATCAACGGATGAGAAGGTGTTCTCGCTGCAGATTCCGTCGTCAAATTCGAAGCAGATATTCAGGTCATACCTTCTCAGGTTCTCGTCACAGGCAATCTGGAACTTCAGAACAGCAATCTCCAGATAGTCTTCGGAGACTCCAATAGGCACTCCCTGATGCGCATCCTTTATGTCATACAAACCGAGAAGCTGCAGTTTATACTTGCAGCAACCGCACGACGGGCAGGGTAACTGCCTGTAAGTGAAGAACTCCCAACCCTGGGGAAGGCCAGCACCTCTTTCCACACCCTTGAAATAAAGCAGAGTGGGATCGAACTCGATATAGAGGTCGAAGGCGCCGAACTCGACTGTAGCCTTCAGCAATACTGGTACCTCAACCAACTCACAGGGCTCGCCTGTGACAGTACCAATCTGTATAAATCCTACGGTCTCGACTATTTTCACCTGGGTGGTGCAATAAGTGGTTTCGCACTCATCATAGACGCCAAAGATCAAATCATATAACCCCTCGCCAACGCCAAGGGAGTTCCAGGTGTAAACCCAGGGATTGGTTCCGCTGAATCCACCGCTTCCACCAGGAAGAACGCTCGACAGGAAGATACCCTGAATTGCAGTTCCGCCTCCATCAGTTGCGCTGATATCTATCGGGATTATATCCCCGGCAAAATACTCCAGGTAAGCCGGGCAGTTAACTACTGGTGCAACTTCGGCTTCTCTGACTACATCAAATGCACCAACCTCTCCTGCTGCAGGCCAGTTAATAACACCTGGGTTACCATCGTCCTTGACCATAGATATGGCACCACCAGTTGAGTGGACTGCGGTGGTGAAGGTCAGGGTTCCAGGACCATCAACTGTGTAGAACATCTTGCAAAATAGACCGTTAGCGGGAGCACTAAGTGGAGCGGTCATCATAGAGAGTCCCACAAACAGCAGAGGATCACCTGGGGGACCTGTTTCGTTGACGATCTTCATATCCATATAATTAACAATACTGGGTGGATTGAACCCGTAGGTGGTGGCAAATCCCAAGCTTCCAGTTAAGGCTGTATCCAGTACTGGATTGCTGGTTCCACCTGCATATAATGGCACCACGAATGCTGATATGTTATCCACAGTATTTATGTAGATATCCACCTCAACTGTTCCGCCACCCGTGCAGGGATGAACCTCGAGATCCACAGGAACCAGAGAGTATTCGTTGACCTGTGCCGGACTAGAGGTTGAGAAGAAAAGTACTAAAGAGAATACTAATACAATTAATAACAAATTCTTTCTCATTTTCATTCTCCTCTAAAAATTAATGTTTAACAACTCACAAAATTTATTTTTTCCCCCTCTCTTTCAAAGGTTAAAGCTAAGTTACCTCTTAGGAAGTTCACCTCCTTCGAAAGTGTTTAGGGTGTAAATCGTGGTTGGTTTTTACCCCTTCACTCCTCACCTCCTTTCATAAAAAAGTTAAACTGTTAAAGGTTTACATTTATATTTTCCACTTCAAAATCCTACCTCATAACAATGAGGTTTTGGACCTCCTTTAAAAAGACTATTAATCAGATATACCGCATCTGACACCGTTACCTCACCATTGCCATTGGCATCTCCCCTGATTTTAGGATTGGGTGGCGGGCCTCCTTTGAATAGATTATTTATCAGGTAGACCACGTCTGAGACAGTGATATCACCGGTTCCATTGGCATCTCCGTATTTAAATCCTCCTAATATTATCAGCTTCCCGGGTGAGAAAACTTTCGCCCGGATAAGCGTATCAGGATTAGGAAAAGGCACATCCGCAGAAAGGGTTCCGTACACATTTACATATACCATAGTATCAGGTAACAACGAGTCAGAAAGACATAGAACATCGAAATAAATCTTAAACAGTAACCCAAAGCCCGGTTCCAGCGGTTCATTATTAGGAGCTAAACCCAGAATGTTTATATTAACACAATAGGGGTTTAAGGTATCACTCGCATCTCCGTGAGCTTCCAGTGTCGTGAAATTGGCGGTTAAGGAACCACTGTTCTCTATTTTCATAATCCGGCTGGTAAGCGTATCTATGCGTATAATGTCGCCCGGAGGGCAGGGTCTGATTGTACTGGAACAAACAGTATCAATATTTACCTCAATATGGTCAGTGGTAAAATATGCACGGTCACCTGGAATAATGGTAACCAACAAACTGAAAGCGGAGATATTCTGGATAGCATCTATATAAACTGGAACCTCAGTTTTAATATGTCCCTGGTAGGTGATGGTATCGCTTACAAAAATATGGGTGTAGGCAAGATCGTCTACTGTTATTTCAACTTCCTGGCTATCCGCTGCTCCAGCCGTATCGGTTGCAACGAATGTGACATAATAGATTCCTGCCTGATTATAATCTGGGGTGAATTTAAAGGAACCTCTGCCGCTCAAAGAATCAGCGTAAATAGACGAATCAATGAAAATAGAATTAGCAGGGAAGTTGATCACCTCCAGATCAATCGGGTCTCCATCCGCATCCGTAGCCAGAATTCCGAAAATCAAAGTGTGAAACTCATCCACAGTTTTAGCACCAATCGGAACTATTTCCGGTGTTACATTTGCTTTTGTCAAAGAGCTAATCGATATTAAAACAATGCAAAATAAAACTATCGTCGCGATTTTAACTTTGCTCATCCTCTCCCTCTTTCTTTTGAAGTTATCCTTTTCCTTTATTCTACTAACTTCCATTAGAACCAAACAAAAGGACCTCTTGTTCACCTCCACTTCTTAAAGGTTAAATCTATAAAGAGCAAAGTCATTAACACGTGACTACAACTTTCTTTTACTTTTAAATTAATTCTCAGATATCCTCTTTCCCTTCATCCTCCTCAGTTCCCCCTCTTAAAGGACTATCTTCCTGAAGGTCTTTTGTGTGATATTACTGAAGATCTCAATCTCACATATTATCAGATATAATATACACTTCTATCTTTTTTTGTCAATACAAAAATTTATTTTTTTTTTTTAAATTCCCACTAATACCAAATCCTCAACTACCTGTTATTTTCACGTTATCATAAAAGCAAATATTATACCATTTGCTAAAATTAAGTTTAATTAATAACTATCTCGTTTATAATAAGTTAGCTATCCAGTATATTTCTAAATTTATTATAAGCAGAATCTGCTTTTTTCTTTTATCCTGCCTTATACTAACAAGTTACATAAATAATAGGTGATAACCATATATGAAAGCTTATTCATAAACTCTGCAAAGATTTACATCCAGCTTAATAATTTATACTCTTAATAATTCTATTTTATCATCTGTATGGGGTATAACTTCTATTTCCTCAAATTCCTCAGGTACATCAGTCCATGCTTTCACCAAATGCTTTGTTAAATTTTTTTCCTTGCAATAGCGGGAACAGATTTTGGCTGATAGAATTTTATCTTCTACTTCAGGTTTTCCCAATATCAGTCCATAAGTACTTTTAAACCCCTTTACCGTAAATTTCGTTTCATCTGATTCTGCCAATGATAAAATAAGATTATTTTCTTCCTGGTTTCTGCCCACCACAAGTTTTGCTCCACCTGGTAAACGGAAATGCCTGCCGACCTTCAGGAGAGAGATATGCCTTAATGAATCCTCTTTATGCTGGAAGGAATCTTTTAATCTTTTGGAGAAACTCTCATCAGATAACAGGCACCCACCGGCAGGGCAGGGATAATCTATTATTTTATATTCTTCAGCCAAATGAATTTGTGGTTTTCTTGACCGCCCTTGTATTTTCAGAAGCCTGGACCGGTCTACCATGCCCTCTTTTTCGGGAATCGAAGGCTCAAGAAGCTTAGCGGATAGGGGTCGTAAAATCCTACCCTGAAGACCTGATTCCTTCTCGATCAACCTCAAAGCATCTATTCTCTGTGACATCGGTCTTTCTCCCAGAACTTCACCGGTGAAGATAAAAGATGCCCCTTCTTTTTCCATCATCTCTTTTGCTTTACGAAAAAGATAAATCCTGCAGTCTATACAGGGATTTAAATTCCTCCCATACCCATATCTGGGTTTCTTCACAATCTGTAGATAATCTTCTCCTCCGAAAATCCGTATCAATCCTATCCCGAATTCCTCAGCATACTTACTCGAATAGCATATCCCGCTCTTACCATCACAGGTACAGAAAGGGGTTTTAAGGTTTATGCCTATAACCTCAAACCCAAAATTTAGAATTACCCTCAAAGCTATGGTACTATCCAGCCCTCCGGAGAGAAGTCCTATGGCTTTTTTCTTTTTCATATTTTTCTATTATATCTATACCTCTTTTCTGGAAATCTACCTTGGAAAATATAAAGCTGAAGGAACTTCACCACCTACTCTATCTGAGAGGGGGGCAGGAACTCAGAATAGAATGAAATAAGTGAAGTCTTCAGCTTTAAAATTAATCCTTTGCCTTTTTCATCAATTTAACGAAATTAACTTTTTATTTGTTTGAGCCTCCATAAGAAATTCTAAGGCTTTTGCTTTTTTTTAAGGATTAACGCTTATCCACAACCAACGATCTTAAATTATCTTTCCTGGACGAATTTATCCTTGATAGCTGAGCTTGATTTATATTAAGCTCCATATCCATACTTACTGAGCAATTCCTTCCTTCTGAAAATATTGAAAAATAGCCTCTGCTATTACCTGGTGACCTTTGGCATTATAATGAATGTATTCCTCTCTGCCGTTATCGTAAAGGTCACCCCGGCCATCGAAAAGGGTAGCAACATCGATCAGCGGAACGTTTATCCTGGGTGAAAAATCCTTCAGGGCATTATTATAATATTTATTTGCTATATGAGGCTTGGAGGTTTTTCCGGGTCCCAAAAAGATTCTGGCAGAGGAGACCGGAGTACTTAAGAACATAACCTTGATACCTGCCTCCTTGGCAATTCTTGCCATCTCACCCAGGTTAGCTAAATAATCCTCTATGGAAACCCGGTATACCAGGCTTTTCTCCCTGGAGGTATTTTTCCCGTATTTTAACAGGGTCATGACCTCGAATTTCAAAAACGAGTAGAATCTGGAAAAGGAAAGAAAATCATCCAGGTTCAGAATCCACTGAGGTGGAAATTTCTGCTCTTTATCCACTCTCTCCGAAGGACACATGTCATTCCAGCCATAAGAGATAAGTATGATATCCGGATGTAGTTTTAGAATCTCCCTTTTCAGGAGTCTTAATCCCTGGTAGGTGCTGTATCCGGTCATACCGGCATTGATCACCTCGTACCCGGTTTCCGGCAGGTTCTGGTTCAAAAGTTTTTCTAAAATTTTTGCATAGGTTTCTTCCAGATCGACATTCCAGCCAAAGGTGCAGGAGTTACCCATTATGATTATCCTGGTCATATTCTTGGTTTTGTTATCCGTGAACTCATAATCTCTATATCCCTTAGAATTTATATGGTAAACGCCATCCATAAAGAATTTACCCTTTATGGACTGATTGGGCCTGATTCTCCAGAAAAGCTCAGCATCCTTTTTATAATATCTGGGATAGCTCAACTCCGGATTTAAGATAAAGGCTCGTTCGGGAAATATTTTTTGAAGGTTGATTACCCTGAAAAAACCCTCAGCTATAAACAAGAATATAAGAAGACTCAAAAAAGAAAATAATAAGGCTTTGCTATTCTTTATCCGGTACATTGCAATTTAAAAAAGAGAATATATGAAAGGTGCTATAACCGAGCTCTCGGCAAAGATAATGAGTAATGAGAGCAAGAGTAAAAAGAAGATTATGGGTCCCATCCAGTATCTTTTTCTGAACCGAATAAACTGCCAGAATTCACCGAAAATCGTAAAACGGGAGAAAAAACTCATATCCTCTCCTTTCGGACTTTAATCTTGAGCAAACATTTTTTCACAGGAGAACTCCTCTTTCAGGGGAGCCATCTCCTTTTTATCCAATACGAAATTACCCATAATAAGGTAGTCTATCCCGGAACGCATAAAGGAAAGATATGCCTCCCTTGGGGTACAGACTATGGGCTCACCTCTCAAGTTGAACGAGGTGTTCAACAGCACCGGGCAGCCGGTCAGGTTCCCGAACTCTTTCAGAAGACCATAGAAAAGCAGGTTATCCTCTCTTCTTACGGTCTGCAGTCTGGCTGAGAAATCCACGTGAGTTACTGCCGGGATCCGGTTGTTTTTTACCTTAAAGGTCAAAAGCATAAAGGGGGAATCCCTGTCTATTTCGAAAAATTCTGCTGCCTTCTCCTGTATAACACTGGGAGCAAACGGTCTGAAACTTTCCCGGTATTTAACTTTTTGATTGACTCTGTCCTTATTATCTGCATTTCGAGGGTCAGCCAGGATACTGCGGTTACCCAGGGCTCTCGGACCAAATTCCATCCTTCCTTGAAACCATCCAATTATGTTCTGTTCCGAAAGTAGTTTTGCAGCAAGTTTCAGCAGTTCTTCTACTTTATATTCCCTGTAATTTAATCCTTCTCTATTCAGAAAACCTTTTATCTCCTCATTGGAATATCCCGGACCCAAATAGGCATCTTCCCATACAAAGTTTCTCTTATTATTTAGAATAGTATAATGAATATAAGCAGCCACGCCCACAGCACCACCAGCATCACTTGAACCAGGCTGAATAAAGACCTCCTTAAAAGGGGTCTCCTTTAAAATCCTCGAGTTAGCTAAGCAATTTAAAGCTACCCCCCCAGCTAAGCAAAGTTTTTTCAAACCGGTTTCTTCATATAGATTATTTGCCATCCTCAAAACTATCTCCTCTGTAACCTTTTGGAGACTCGAGGCAATGTCCTTATGCAGTTTTGTTATTTCCGATTCAGGGACTCTACGAGGAGAGCCAAATAGTTTATCCAACCGATTATTTGTCATCTTCAGACCATGGTCGTATGAAAAATACCGCATATTCAATTTAAAACTTCCATCTTCTTTCAAATCTACTAATTCTCTCATTATGAGATCATAATATATCGGCTTTCCATATGGAGCTAAGCCCATCACCTTGTATTCTGCGCTGTTCACCTTGAAGCCTAAATAGTAAGTGAAGGCACTGTATAATAGCCCCAGGGAATGGGGAAACCTCATCTCATGGTAAAGCTCAATCTGATTGTCTTTGCCTATCCCGCAAACACCAGTTGACCATTCACCCACCCCATCTATTGTAAGTATAGCTGCCTCCTTAAAAGGGGAAACCAAAAAGCTGGACCCTGCATGGGAGAGATGATGTTCGATCAATAAAACCTCTCCTTGGTAGCTTAGCTGTTTCCGGATTAAACTTGGTATCCAGAGTTTCTCTTTCAGCCACATAGGTGTTGCTATCAAGAAGGAAATAAAGGATTTGGGAAAGGTGGCTAAATGTGAGAATAAAATCCTTTCGAACTTGATAAACGGTTTTTCGTAAAAACCAATATAATCAACTTCCTTAGCTGATATATTTCCAGAAGAAAGGCAGTAGTTAATTGCATTTATGGGAAAGCCGGAATCGTGTTTAATTCGGGTAAACCTCTCCTCCTGAGCTGCTGCTATAATCCTGCCATCTTTAAGTAAAGCTGCGGCTGAGTCGTGATAAAAAGCTGAGATACCTAAGATATACATTTAAAATTGCCTGCGAGCATTTTCTAAATTAATTTCTGCCTTCTCTTTTTTTATCCAGTACGATGTTTTTTTATCCTTCCATTTCTTATTCAAAAGGTCCTTGCCCAGAATACGAATAGCTATGGAAAAGGGACCTATTACCAGAAAGTAAAAGAGGGTCAAGATAATAAGGGATTGAACATAGGCGACTTTTCTGGAGAATGCCTTGATACCGGACCAGATTTTTTTGAAAAAACCGCTCATATAACCTACCTTCAGGGGTAATATCAGGTTCAGGCAGAGAATTGTCAAGCATTCCTTAAAATGGAAAAATGAGAGAGGGATAACAAAATATTCTGTGCTGCTTCGTTATAATTCGCTCTCTGAAAATTAAAAAACAGACAGGGATGTCTGTTTTATCCTTTCTTTACGACTTATCCTGTAAAGCAGTTATTTACAAAAGGGTCTTTTAAAAATCCCCTCTCCTTTTTAAGGAGAGGATCAGGTTGAAAATCCCGCCACAGGCGGGGGAGAGGTTCAAGATTGACCCACCTTGAGGGTAAGGTGGGTTTACGTGGTTTTGTAGTTTTGTAGGAAAGAATATTGCTCTTTCTCCCCAGTTAAATCAGCCCTAATTGTTAAGTGCCCTTTTTATTTCTATAAATCCCCTCTCCTTACAGGAGAGGGATAGGGTGAGGTCTAATCTTACCCTATCTTGAGGGCAGTATGTTGGGGTTCAAAATTTTTAATCCCTGCCAATCTAAAACAACCCCAGCTGCTCCGTTTCTTTTTTTACTTCTTCTTCCCTGCCTTCCTCGAAAATCTTTATTTTCCCGTAAACCCCATCATGACCGGGGATGATATTCAATTTTCCTTCCCTGACCCTCTTTATCCCCTCTGCTATTTTGGGTGAGGTTTTCGAGGAGATATCCTCAATGGAAAGATCTAAAAGTATCTTAAATTCATTTCCAAAGTTCTGAATCATCTTCTTATATTCCGCTTCTACACCTTTCGTGTCCGGTGCCTGTCCCAAGACGTCAGCAATTATCTCCGGTAAGGGAATAATATGCTTAGAGGGTATTGAATTTGGCGGAACAAATCCTTGGGATCTGTCTGCCAAATCCTCTACCCTGTGCATAACACCTACGGTAAGTTTTTTATGACAGACCGGGCAGAGATTCTTATTCTTTTTGGTCTCAGAGGGAGAGGATAAAACCCCGCAGTTCCTGTGCCCGTCAAAATGGTATTTACCCTCCTCCGGGAAAAACTCTATGGTAAAAAGAAACCTGCTTTTGTCTTTCGTTTTTATCACCTGCAGAATTTCGTTATAATCCAGTTCGCAGTCGAATACATTAGCTTCTCTTCCCAGCTTAGAGGGTGAATGAGCATCCGAATTAGACATCAGGGTTATGTTGTCTAATCTGGACAGTCTCCAGTTCATCTCCGGGTCAGAAGAGAGGCCGGTTTCTATACTATATATATCTCTGGAATACTCACCAAAGCACTCCTCGATCGAATCGAATCCGGAATTAGCCCCGAAGATTGAAAACCAGGGTGTCCAGGCATGACCCGGTACAATCAGGCAATACTCTGAAACCCCCAGAATTATTTTGACCAGATCCTTAACCGGAAAGGTAAATATCGGTCTGCCATCGGATTCGAGTTTACCCAAACTCTTCAATTTTTGATTGATTTTCTCAACAACTTCAAAAGAAGGTGCAAAGATAACAGTATGGATCTTCCTTAACCTGCCAAACTGATGAAAGATATTGTTTACCTCCGCAGTGAGGATAAATTTAGTTGAGCTTTTTTTATTTTTTAACTGAAAAAGACCGTTCCCCAGAGGCTCCAGTTTCTCCTTTAACTCAGAAAGATATAATGGGTGGGTAAAATCTCCAGTACCTAAAAGTGAGATACCCTTGATCTCCGCCCATCTGGATAAAGATTCCACTTCCATCTCCTTCGAGGTAGCCCGGCTGTATTTGGAATGGATGTGAAAATCTGCAATGAAACGCATTTTGTGTCTTCCTCCTGTTATTTCTTAAGCTCCCAGGGAAAATTACACCAGGGTTGTTTTATCGTCCAGTATTCCGAGGTGTTCACATTCTTGGCTTTTATCGCCGATATATTTTTATACATAGGTTCAAGCTCAACATCTTCAATGTAAACCTCATATTTTTTTCCTTTGGTCATCCTTGGTTTATCCGGGTAGGTTTCAATCTCCTTCACCTCAAATCTATCTAATGAAATTTTCCAGAATTTCCCACCACTTTTAAGGATTATCTCCCCATTATTTAACCAGTTTGGCTCCACTCCCCTGCCTAATGTCAGATATGTATATTTTTTATCTTTGAGGTCAACTCTTACCAGAGAACCTTTCTCGGTAAATAAAAGAGCCTTACTGTTTGCAAGCCATTGAGGATTTATTCCTCCATCAGACGTTAGTTGGAAAACATCTTCTGTTTCGGTATTCAGAACCCAGATATTATCACTTTTCACGAAAGCTAAAAATTTCCCATCCGGGGATAAACTTAATTGTGCAGCAGGATCTGAATGATTGAGTATAATTCTACATTTCTTGCTTCTGAGGTTGTATACTTTAAGGTCCGAGATTTTTTCATACCTGCTTAGTCTGCCATCTCCATCCCTGTCTCCCCAAAAGTAGGAAAGGAAGAATATCTTTCCCTGGTCTGGAGTCAGAACCGCCTCCGTAATCGGGATAGAGTCAAGAAATACAGGGGTATAAGAGGAATCGGAAAGGTTATAAATCCAGAGCTCTTTCTGTCCTTTGATTAAGAGCCTCTGGCTATCTCTGAACCAGCTTACTTTCACCTGTGAGATTGAGCCATCCAGTAAAAGATAATCTGTTTTCTTTAAAATGTTTTCTTTCCCCGACCAGAGCTGTTTGGTAAGCTCATCTGAAGCCCAATCGGGTAAATCATTAACCTGGCAGACCACTATTTTCATTCGAGAGCCCAATCTTACCTTATACTGGTCTGTATATCGATACAAAAACCTCTGCATATCCGGACTCGGGATAGGATTTGTGCAGGGTGCGTTAGGTAATCCAGAAGCCAGTAAGTCTCCCTGTCTGGTGACATAATTATAAATCAAAATCTCGTTATTTCTTTCAAAGATAATGGTGTTGTCATCGATCCATTGTATGCCTGCCCAAAAATTTCCTAAATCTGGATCAAAGAGTCGTTCCTCTAAAGTTTTCGCATCTAATATGGAATACTTCCTTTCCCAGTCAAGCCCAATAGCCCTGTCGAAAAAGAATTTTCTGCCGCTCGGAGACCAGGAGAGCTGCTCGACTGAACCGTATCGCCCATCAAGAGCCAATTCGGGAAAACGGTTGAAGACCTGTCGTGGAGGTGTTTTTTTATTCAGGTCCAAAAGGTATAATCCATAATAGGTCTGAAGTAGAACCTGAGATTTATCGGGGGAAAGTGTAATCCCCTCGCTGTAAAAAGTCAACTGTCTTAGATTCTCACCCTTGATATCAACTAAGAAAATATCACTTTCTTTTTCGGGTCTATCCTCGCCTTCCATACCTACATTTATATCCCTACACTCAAAAGCCACTTGGCTTTCATCAGGAGATAAGGCCGGATTCCTATAAAGAGCATATTCAGCCTCAAAACCCTCGAGGAAATCTCTGAACCCAAAGAGCACGGCAACTAAAAGACAAAAAGAGAGCACAAACCACTTTTTTATTTTCATACTTTAAGAATTATAAATTTTTAAAAGTATACAATTCGGATTAGCATTTGTCAATCTAAATATCCAGATGTCTTAGTTTAGTTAATCTAAGATATTGAACACCAAAACCTTTTAAAAAAATTATAAAAAAAATAAAATAATACTTGACAATACTACCCCCCCCCTAAGTTATATATATAATTAAATAAGGTTTTATCATTAATAATATAATTATAATCAGTGGGGTTAACACTGAAAAACTCTTATAATCCTCGATGGAGGTGAAAATAATGTCCTATAAGAAGCGGATAAGTGTATTTTTGTTTTCATTTTTACTAATATTCTTATGTTCAAAGTTAATTATTGCTCAGCATTTTGTAATGATGAGCGACCAGCAAAGAATTGAACTGGCACTGGATATGGTCAGAAAAGGGATTCAGCAGCAGGACACTCTGAAGATCTCGATGGTCTCCGCACCTTCACTTTTTGTAAAACAGAAGAGATTTCAGGTTAATGGAGTTTTAACTAAGGAATTGCAGAATGTTTTCAATAATTCATCAAAGAGAAAACTTTCTCTTCAAAAACCCTCATTCAAACAGATAAATCCACTCAGCTCTTCTAATTTCTGGGATTTTGACATAGTGAACCTGAAGATAAAAATAGCGGGAGATAGTGCCGTTGTAGATTGCGAGCTGGTCTTATGGGGTGCTGAACCTGAGCCTGAAAGCAAGGGACCCGGACGCAGGATAACTGAAAGATTTTATTTCAAATCACCCCCTCGAACACAGAGTGTATCCCCTCCCGCTGGGGAAGGAGGCACATTTAACAACATAGGGAAAAACCAAAACCGGAGCTGGCAACTGGTGGGATTTGATAACCTTCTGGATTTCTTAAAAGTTGAAGTAAAAGCAATCGATCTATCTGGCTCAAAAATAAAAAAGGAGGGAAAATGATTAAGGAGTTCTTCAAAAGTTTCAAGTTTTTGATCTTAATACTTTCTTTGTTATCCCTTTTTAGTGTCTTGAGTTGCAATAAAAAGAGTGAGACTTCAGGCAATGCACTAACACCAAGCTGTGGGGTAGGAAGCGGAAGCTACTATTTCTCTGAAATAACATCATTACCTCAAATTTTTGATTGTAATACTACCGAAATTTTCTCAATAGAATTATCACCATATTTTGACCCAAGCTATAGTGGTTTTAATCGCCTTTATTTCGAGCTTGAAAAAGACTGGACGGTTTATCGTAGTAATTATGTGGAGTTAAATTCAGGCAATTATGCCACTCAACAGTTGGAATTTGGAGGCTCTTTGCCCACGGGAACTTACGAAG
>Ga0224495_10001955_pt1 | contig 13888 bp, 11 predicted proteins | sample SF_Jul11_sed_USG_FD_168128 | JGI IMG/M metagenome (GOLD analysis project Ga0224495, IMG submission 168128) | Sediment microbial communities from San Francisco Bay, California, United States - SF_Jul11_sed_USGS_4_1 | ecosystem: Environmental > Aquatic > Marine > Sediment | place: USA: California... | reverse complement strand
TTTGTTTTGCTGGCGGGTGGCGGGGCCATGCTGGTATACCAGTTGCGCAAAAGGAAAAGTAAACTTGTAGAAGATGAAACTGAACTGACTCCGGAGGCGGCCCAACGTGCTGCAAAATTGCTGAACGAACTGAAAGACACTCAAGCATGAATTATATGTTCTGGTTACTGTGCGCGCTGGTTATAGTTGTCGCGTTATTATTTATCGTGCTGCCTTTGTGGCGCAGTTCGGTCAGGAGTAACGATGTGTTGCGCGATGAGGTGAATTTGGAGATTTTTCGCGACCAAATAACTGAATTGGACACCGATTTGCGTAATGGGTTGCTGACTCAAGAGTTGCATGAGCAAGGCAAGCGTGAAATTCAGTCCAGGCTGTTGGATGAGGTTAAAAGCTCGGATGAGTCAACCGCTCAACCAAACAGCAACAAAAAGCTGGCTATTGTCCTGGCGATTTTGCTTCCCTTGGCTTGCGTTCCGTTGTATTTGCATTTGGGTAATTACAGCGCAGCCTTACCGGCAAACGAACAGGTCGTCGCTGACAGTTCGGGTATCATTCGATCCGATGCTGGAATCAGCGCACTGGAAAAACATCTCAAGAATAAGCAGGATGATGCAAATGGATGGTTCATGCTGGCGAGTTCCTATATAGCGAAACAGCGTTACTCTGACGCGGTCAAAGCTTATGAAGAGCTCATTAAGCTGGTGCCAGAGGAAGCTCAAGTATGGGCGAATTATGCAGACGTCTATGGCATGGCGAATGGTCGCTCGTTATTGCACGATACTGTAACTAATGCGCTGGCCAAGGCTTTGGAACTCAATCCTGAAAATCTGTCGGCGCTTGCTTTGTCGGGCTCTGCTGCTATGGGACGCGAGGATTTTGTAACGGCAATTACACATTTCCAGAAATTGATGAATCAATTACCCCCAGGATCTCAGGATGCAATGGCTTTTGAGGCGAGTTTGCAGCGAGCGCAAAATTTGCTGGCTGAACAACCCGGAGGCAAGCAAAAACTTGCGGAATTGTCAGCATTAAATGCTCCTAAAGCGGTCGATGCTGCCAAGGCGATAACTGGTAAGGTTAGTTTGAGCGTCAAGCTTGCTGGAAATGTATCACCTTCAGATACGGTATTCGTTTTGGCCCGTGCCGCACAGGGGCCGAGAATGCCGCTTGCGGTATTCCGAAAGCAAGTGAAAGATTTGCCGTTGGAGTTTTCACTTGATGACAGCATGGCAATGCAACCACAGCTGAAGCTGTCAAATTTTGATCAAGTCATTGTTGTCGCACGCGTTTCAAAATCGGGTACGCCGATGGCGCAGTCTGGAGATTTGGAAGGCTTGTCCAAGCCGGTCAAGCCGGGCAGCAAGGGATTGAAAATAGTAATTGATACGGTAGTACCCTAGAGCCCTGAGCTGATTTATATAATTAACAAAACGACCTGCTTGTCAGGTCGTTTTGTTTTGTGGAAGCGACCATAAATCGCTCAATTCAATTCCGAAAATGAAAAACGCCCGAAACGAGGTCGGGCGCGATCGAGGCAAGTGAAGCTGTTACTTTTTCGTTGCGCAGGTATTCATGCCGAATATTGTGTATGCAGGGCAGAAGCCGATAGCGCCCGTCAGTAAAGGAACAACACCTACCCATCCCCATGCACCCACTGTTCCAGTAGCAGCCATGATGACCAGCGCTAGTCCCACAATTACACGTAAACCGCGATCTATCGTACCTTCATTGCATTTCATTTTGAGCTCCCGAGTGGTTAGGTGATAGGTGCAGGATAGCGCGACTATTTGCAGGAGTATGTGACATTAATCACACAGAGTGAAAATTTAATCTCCTTTGAAAAATCACGAGATCTATAACTCGGAAAATTTACTTAAGGATGCTGTATTGGTAACTTCGATATGTTCCCGCCCCAGTTTTACCCAACCTTGATCGGAAAAGCCTTTTAACAGCCGGCTGACTATTTCGCGGGCGCTGCCCAACTCATCTGCCAAAGCCTGATGCGTTGTAAGTATCGGGCTTGTTTTGGATACCAGCAACGAGGCAAGACGCTGGTCGAGTTTCTGAAAAGCAACTGCTGAAACAAGTTGCATGAGATCCGTCAGTCTCTCAGAAAACAGGCCGAAAATGTAATTGCGAAACGGTTCGTATGTGGAAAGCAGTTTACTGAATGAGGATGGCGGAAGGACAATCAGTTCGGTATCCAGCTTGGCAACACCTCTCGCATGATATTTTGTATGACCCAGCAAACAGCTGCTGGTCAGAATGCAGCTCTCTCCCGGATTGACGGTATACAACTGCAGTTCGCGCCCACTTGCTGCCGACTTGATGACGTTGACGCTCCCCGATAATAAAAGCGGAAAGCCTTGGCATGCCTGGTTTTCATCGAAGACAATAGTGCCGGCGGGAAGTTGAATCGAGGTGGCAGTAGCGGAGAGATCAGCGATTTCGGTCTTTGGCAAATCCCTGAATATCGGATATTGCTGTAACAGGCGGGTTCGTGTGCTGTCGCTGATCATTGCTGGCAGGCTACTCTGGTCTCATGTGGGGAAACAGGATCACATCCCGGATGCTGGCGCTGTCGGTGAGCAGCATGACCAGCCGATCTATGCCAATGCCCTGGCCGGCAGTTGGAGGAAGTCCATATTCCAGTGCGCGGACAAAATCATTGTCCTTGAACATAGCCTCCTCGTCGCCGGCATCTTTCGCGGCGACTTGCGCATCGAAGCGTGCAGCCTGGTCTTCGGCATCGTTCAATTCCGAGAATCCATTCGCTATTTCGCGCCCTACGATGAATAGTTCGAAACGCTCGGTGATTTCACGGTTCTGGTCGCTGCTACGTGCCAGAGGGGAGACTTCGATCGGATAGTCGACGATGAAAGTGGGCTCAAATAATTGCGCTTCTGCCAGTTCTTCAAATAACGAAAGTTGCAGACCGCCGATACCATCCTCGGGCTTATATTTCGCTTTAAGATCTACCAACTCGTTAACAAGAAAATCGCGATCGCTTAATTGCGCATCTGTAAACTGCGGGTGATATTTCCGGATCGCCTGAACCATTGTAAGCCGATGGAAAGGCTTGCCCAGATCAAGTTCCTTGCCTTGATAGGTTATCAACGTTTTGCCCAATACCTTTTGTGCTACTTCGCGAAACAGGCTTTCGCTGAAGTCCATCAGGTATTTGTAATCCCGGTAAGCCTCGTAGAATTCCAGCATCGTGAATTCCGGGTTATGGCGCGTTGAAAGCCCCTCGTTGCGGAAATTGCGATTTATTTCGAACACTTTCTCAAATCCGCCCACCACCAGTCGTTTCAGATAAAGTTCGGGCGCAATGCGCAGGTACATCTTCATGTCCAGCGCGTTGTGGTGGGTCTCGAAGGGCTTTGCCGAAGCGCCGCCGGGTATGGGGTGCATCATCGGCGTCTCCACTTCCATATAGCCGTGACCCACAAAGAAATCCCGTATTGCCTGAATGATTTTAGTGCGCGTCATGAACACCTTGCGCGCGTCCTCGTTGGTGATCAGGTCGAGATAGCGCTGGCGATATTTTTGCTCCTGATCGGTCAGGCCGTGAAATTTTTCCGGCAGCGGGCGCAGCGATTTGGTAAGCAGACGCACTTGCGATACACGCACCGAAAGCTCGCCTGTCTTGGTCTTGAAAAGCACACCCACGGCTCCGATGATATCCCCGAGATCATAGTGTTTGAAAGCGTTGTGCGATTCCTCGCCGGTATCGCCGTTACTGATATAGAGCTGGATTTTCCCGCTCATATCCTGGATTGTGCCGAAGCTGGCTTTTCCCATTACCCGTTTAAACATCATGCGCCCGGCAACGGAAACTTGTACCTTTGCAGCCTCCAGTTCCTCGTTCGACTTGTCTTCGAATTCTTTATGCAACTCGCTTGCAAGATGTTTCCGATCGAAATCGTTAGGAAAGGCCACGCCTGCTTTGCGTATCTCGGCAAGTTTGTGGCGGCGCTCCGCGATAATCTGGTTCTCGTCTTGCTGCGGAATGGTAGGTTCGGTTGTCATGGTGCCTGTATATCTAAAAATTAGTGCGATCTGAAACATCATTCGGGGCAGGAATCGAAATTCTTGTCCTGATAAGAGCCATTTGCCGTGGCACAAGCCACAGATATTGGATTGTGTCATGAACACGATGTTCCATGCAATTCAAGCCCTGCTGGAGTTATGCACTGGCGCAACGGGCGGGCTATCTGATTCAGGATGCTTCATTGGCACTTGAACGAATATTCCGTTAGTATGGATACTGTGGGAGCGCCCCCTTTTTTGGCTTTATACAGGGGTGTTTATCAGGGAGTTGTTGATGTCATCTGATACCGGTTTGACCGTTGCTTGTCTGGCGCCAATTCTTTCGCGTCACGGGCATAATGCGGCCAACCTGTTGCAGATACTGATCGAGTTGCAGGAGTGTATCGGATACCTGCCTGCCGATTCCATCACCCACCTTGCAGAACAACTTGCTATCCCGCGTTCCCGCATCGAAAGTGTTGCTTCGTTCTACTCCTTCCTGAACCTTAAACCGCACGGCGAATATCGCGTATTGTTTTCGGACAACATCACTGACCGTATGCTGGGCAGCACCGAGCTGATGCAGAAGATGTGTCAGCAACTGTGGGTCGAACCGGGTAAGGTTTCCGAGGACGGTCTGGTCAGCATCAACACGACTTCCTGCACCGGCATGTGCGACCAGGGACCGGCGATGCTGGTAAACGGTTGCGCAATCACCCGGCTGACCCACCAGCGCGTGCAGGAGATAGGCCAACTGATCCGTAACCGCACGCCGCTGGCGGAGTGGCCCGCTGACTTTTTCCGGGTCGATGACGACATACGCCGTGGCGGACTGTTGCTGGACAACAAGCTTGAGCCCGGCGAGGTGCTGCATGTGGCAATTGTGCTGGGCGCAGACAAGATCATCGAGGAGATCAAGCAAGCCAACCTTAGAGGTCGTGGCGGTGCGGGCTTCCCTACAGGGATGAAGTGGGAAGGCTGCCGCAATGCAAAGGGTAACGCGCACTATGTAGTTTGCAACGCCGACGAGGGCGAGCCGGGCACGTTCAAGGATCGTGTGCTTCTGACACGACAGGCCAACCTGGTGTTCGAGGGCATGACGCTGTGTGCGCTGGCGGTAGGTGCGAAGCAGGGCTTCGTGTATTTGCGCGGCGAATATCAGTACATGCTCGAACCGCTACAAGCTGTTCTGCAACGACGTTGTGATAGCAATCTGCTTGGCAAGCACATCCTCGGCCAAGCCGGATTCGATTTCGATATCACGATCCATCTTGGCGCGGGCGCATACATCTGCGGCGAGGAATCGGCGCTGATCGAATCGCTAGAGGGCAAGCGCGGCGTGCCGCGCAATCGTCCGCCGTTCCCGGTGACGCACGGCTATATGCAACAACCGACTGCCGTGGATAACGTCGAGACCTTTTGCCAGGCAGCTGTGGCTCTACACATGGGCGCGGAAAAATATCGCGCTATCGGTACCGAAAAATCTGCCGGCAGCAAACTGATCTCGGTATCAGGAGATTGTCCGCGACCAGGGATTTACGAATACCCGTTCGGCGTGACCGTGCGCGAAGTGCTGCAGGATTGCGGCGCGGTGAACACACTTGCGGTGCAGATCAGCGGACCTTCCGGCGTATGTGTGGCCGAACACGAGTTCGACCGCAAGCTGGGTTTCGAGGACCTGCCAACCGCCGGTGCGTTCATGGTGTTCGACGACAGCCGCGACATGTTCGAAGTGGCGCGCAACTACGTGCACTTCTTCGCGCACGAGAGCTGCGGCTTCTGCACGCCGTGCCGTGTCGGGACTTCGATGCTGAAACAGACTATGGACAAGATCGCCGCAGGGTTGGGTACACAATATGATCTCGCTGAAGTTGAGAACCTGGACCACGTGCTGCAAACCACCTCGCATTGCGGGCTAGGCCGCACGGCCTGCAACCCGGTGCTGCACACCCTCAAGCATTTCCGTCCCGCCTACGAGAGCCGCCTGAAGTCGCTTTCTTTCAAACCCGCGTTCGATCTGGATGGCGCACTGGCGCGCGCACGCCAGATGACCGGGCGTGACGATGCCGGGGCGCATTTGAAATCGGAGGAGTCATGAGCGATACCTTCCAACTCGACGGCGTGACTGTCCCATTCGAACAAGGGCAGACCGTGCTGCAAGCCGCGCTGGCTGGCGATCAGTACATTCCGCACCTGTGCTACCACCCTGAATTCAAGCCGCATGGCAGCTGCAAGTTGTGCACGATCAAGGTGAACGGACGCACGGCGGCATCCTGCACCATGCCCGCCGAGGCTGGGCTGAATATCGAGAGCGATATAGAGGAGCTGAACGCATTGCGCCGCACGCTGGTGCAGATGTTGTTCGCCGAAGGCAACCATTTCTGCCCATCCTGCGAGAAGAGCGGCAACTGCATGTTGCAGGCGCTGGGCTATGACCTCGAAGTACACACCGCAGGCTTCCGCCACATGTACCCCGACCGGCCGGTGGATGCCTCGCACCCCGATATCCTTCTAGACTTCAATCGTTGCATTCTGTGCGAGCTGTGCGTGCGTGCCTCGGGTGAGGTGGACGGCAAGAACGTGTTTGCATTATCCGGACGCGGCATTACCAAGCATCTTATCGTCAATGCCGAATCCGGCCTTCTCAAGGACACCAATATCGAGCTTTTCGACAAGGCGATGCAGGTCTGCCCGGTTGGTGTGATACTTAAAAAAGGCGTGGGCTTCAGCCAGCCCATCGGTGAACGCCGTTACGACAAGAGTCCGATCAGTGCGCAGGCGCTACAGGATGCACCCCGTGATCCAGAAATAAGCGGAAGTTGTGATGCCTGCGAGGATGCGCCATGACCGGGAAGAAAAAACTCCGCATCGCGACGACCTCATTGGCCGGCTGCTTCGGTTGCCACATGTCCTTCCTCGATATCGACGAGCGCCTGCTCACGTTGCTGGAACTGGTCGAGTTCGACCGCTCGCCGATCACCGACATCAAGCACTGCGGCCCGTGTGACATCGGACTGGTCGAGGGCGGCGTCTGCAATGCAGAGAACGTGCACGTGCTGCGTGAGTTCCGCAAGAACTGCAAGACGCTGATCGCCATCGGTGCCTGCGCCATCAACGGCGGCCTGCCCGCGCAGCGCAACCATCTCGATCTTGGCTCCTGCCTGACCGAGGTGTATCTGACCGAGCCGGGACTGGAGCACGGTCACATCCCGAATGACCCCGAGTTGCCATTACCACTGGATAAGGTGCATCCTTTGCACGAAGTGGTAAAGATCGATTACTTCATTCCCGGCTGTCCACCCTCGGGCGACGCCATCTGGAAATTCCTGACTGACCTCATTGCGGGTAAGACACCTGAACTCGGCCATGGGTTGATCAAATATGACTAGAACCTATCCCAAAATTACTGCGCTCGCCATCTTGCGTCCCGGCGGTGCTCGAAATCCTCATGTATTCCCACATACACTCCGGTTCCTGCACTCCGGCGGTACACAATCTGGCTTCGCCCGCTACATTTTTGGATAGGTTCTTGCACAATTATGACTAACACTAGCAAAAGTCTGGAAACCGCCGCCCACCCGGAGAACCTGCGTAGAGTAGCCATTGACCCGGTATCGCGTGTCGAGGGCCACGGCAAGGTGACGTTGCTGCTGGACGAGAACGACCGGGTACACCAGGTGCGGCTGCACATCGTTGAGTTCCGCGGCTTCGAAAAATTCATCCAGGGGCGGCCTTACTGGGAAGCACCGGTGATGGTGCAGCGGCTGTGCGGCATCTGTCCGGTGTCGCACCACATCGCCGCAAGCAAGGCGATGGACATGATCGTCGGCGCGACGCTGACGCCGACTGCAGAGAAGGTGCGGCGGCTGATGCACTACGGGCAGATATTGCAGTCGCACGCGCTGCATTTCTTCCACCTGTGTTCGCCCGATCTGCTGTTCGGTTTTGATTCTGATGTTGCGAAGCGCAACATTGTCGGTATCGTCGCTGCCTATCCCGAGATCGCCAAGCAGGGTGTGCTGCTGCGCAAGTACGGGCAAGAGGTGATCCGCGTCACGGCGGGTAAACGTGTGCACGGCACCGGTTCGATTCCAGGTGGGGTGAACAAGAACGTCAGTGTCGAGGAGCGCGATTACCTGCTGAAGGATATTGAGCAGATGATCGCGTGGAGTAAGGATGCGGTCGGTATCGCGAAAAAATTATTCGAACAGAATCTCGACCTGTACAACAACTTCGGCACCTTCAGGGCACATACCCTGAACATAGTGCGCGCCGACGGTGCGATGGATCTCTATCACGGCGGCTTGCGCGCGCGCAGCATGGATGGCGAGACGTTGTTCGACCACTACGACTACAGTCACTACTGGGACGTGATCTTCGAGGATGTGAAGCCGTGGTCTTACATGAAGTTCCCGTTTCTGCGCAGTCTCGGGCCGGAGACTGGCTGGTATCGCGTTGGGCCGCTGACGCGCGTGATGCAGAGTGACTTCATTCCGACGCCATTGGCCGAAGCGGAGCGCAAGGCATTTATTGCATTCAACGGCGGCTCGGCCACCGGCGCGACGCTGGGCACACACTGGGCGCGCATGATCGAGATGCTGCATTCCGCCGAGCAGATACAGGAGCTGCTGCTTGACCCTGACCTGCAAGGCAGCGACTTGGTCAGCAAGGGCGAGCGGCAGGAACGCGGTGTCGGCGTGATCGAGGCACCGCGCGGCACGTTGATCCACCATTACAAGGTGGATGAGAATGACCAGATCATACGCTGTAACCTGATCGTCTCCACCACCCATAACAATCAGGCGATGAACGAGGCGATCCGCCAGGTGGCGCGTCAATACATCGACGGCAAGAAACTTACCGAAGGGCTGCTCAACCACATCGAGGTGGCGATCCGCGCTTTCGATCCCTGCCTGTCATGTGCGACCCACGCGCTGGGCAAGATGCCGCTGGAAGTGGAGCTGCTGGATGTAGAAGGCAGCAGGGTAGATATGCTGACGCGCTCATCGGATGGGGCGTTCTGCGCGGATTGCTGATATGGAAACGCCGATACTTATTATCGCCATCGGCAACGATTCGCGCGGCGATGATGCCTTGGCACCGATACTGGTACGCCGGATGCAAAATCTGGATAACGCCGAAGTCGAGATCATCGAAGATTACCAGTTGCAGGTCGAGCATGTCACCGATCTGGTCGGTCGCAGTGCGGTGTTGTTCGTTGATGCCGATGTCTCCTGCGATTCACCGTTTCATTTCTCTCAAATCACTGCGGCACATGACAACAGCTACACCAGCCACGCGATGAGCCCGACGGCTTTGTTGCATGCCTATCGGCTGGTGTACGGTAGCGATGCCCCGCCCAGTCATTTGCTGCGTATTCGCGGTTACGGATTTGAGTTGGGAGATGATTTGAGTGACGAGGCAACAGCCAATCTTGAGCAAGCTGCAAGGATGATAGGCACATGGCTGGCTGACATTCGAGTAGTGGAAGAGTAAGCTTCTGATTACGAATTTTGATGGAGGAAACATGTTCCAGATACGCATACATGGTCGCGGTGGGCAGGGAGTGGTGACAGCCACGGAGATGTTGTCTGTTGCCGCCTTTGAGGAGGGACGCCATGCGCAGGCCTTCCCGAGTTTCGGCTCGGAGCGCACCGGTGCACCGGTAGTCGCATTCTGCCGCATCGATGACAAGGAGATACGTTTACGCGAACAGATCATGGAGCCGGATGCGCTGATCATTCAAGACCCCACCTTGCTGCATCAGATCGATGTGTTCGCCGGGTTGAAATCGGATGGCTATGTGCTGCTCAATACACATCACACTTTCGAGGAACTCGGTCTTGGCGATGTCCTGAAGGGACGCAAGGCCGAGCGGTTCTGCACATTACCCGCGACCGAACTGGGTTTGAAAAATGTGGGCCGTCCGATTCCCAATGTGCCGTTGATTGCCGGTTTCGCGGCACTTTCCGACATCATCAAACTGGAATCGGTTATCAAGGCGATCAATGCAAAATTTTCCGGCAAGGTCGCGCAAGGCAACATCGCGGCCGCGACCGAGGCCTACAATCTGGTAAAAGAAAAGATGAAAGGAAGCGTTCATGCTTAAGCAAACCGAAGGTTCCAAGGCAGTCGCCGAGGCCGTTGCTTTATGCCGCCCGGAGGTGATCTGCGCTTATCCGATCTCGCCGCAGACGCACATCGTCGAGGCGCTGGGCGAGATGGTGAAGTCGGGCGAGCTGACCCCGTGCGAATTCATCAACGTCGAGAGCGAATTCGCCGCGATGTCGGTGGCCATCGGCGCATCGGCTGCGGGAGCTCGTTCCTACACGGCAACTGCGTCACAGGGGCTGCTGTTCATGGTTGAGGCGGTATACAACGCTGCCGGTCTCGGCCTGCCCATCGTGATGACGGTTGCGAATCGCGCGATCGGTGCGCCGATCAACATCTGGAACGACCATTCCGACTCTCTGTCGCAGCGCGATTCCGGATGGATGCAGTTGTTTGCCGAGACCAATCAGGAGGCGGTCGACCTGCACATCCAGGCATTCCGTCTTGCGGAAGAATTGTCGATGCCCATCATGGTGTGCATGGATGGATTCATCCTGACCCATGCTTTCGAGCGTGTAGATATTCCCTCGCAGGAACAGGTCGATGCCTACCTGCCGAAGTTCGAGCCGCGTCAGGTGCTTGATCCGGCAGAGCCGGTCTCCATCGGTGCGATGGTCGGGCCGGAAGCATTCATGGAAGTGCGCTATCTCGCCCATGCAAAACAGATGCAGGCGCTGGAGCGCATTCCGCAGCTGGCCGACGAATTCAAGCAGCAGTTTGGGCGCGACAGCGGCGGATTGATCCGCACTTATCGTATCGAGGGCGCGGAGACAGTGATCATCGCGATGGGCTCGGTACTCGGCACGATCAAGGATGTGGTGGATGAGATGCGCGATGCAGGTCACAAGATCGGCGTGCTTGGCATCATCAGCTTCCGTCCATTCCCGCTGGACCAGGTGCGCGAGGCGTTACTGAAAAGCAAACGATTCCTGGTGCTGGAAAAAAGCCTCGCAGTCGGCATGGGCGGTATCGTGGCCACCAATGTGCGCATGGCGGTAACCGGGTGCGGGCTGCGCGGTTTTACAGCGGTTGCCGGTCTGGGCGGAAGACCCATCCCGAAATCCTCACTGCATAACCTTTTTCGCGAGGCCGAGAAAGAAGCGCTACACCCGCTGACCTTTGTCGATCTTGACTGGGATGCGGTCCACAAACAACTGGAACGCGAGCGCCAAACCCGACGCTCCGGGCCCATCGCCGAGAACATCCTGCACGACAAGGGTGTCGTGTCGGCGAAGTTCGGTTGAGGAGAAGAAGATGAGTTTCCAACCAGTAAAGTTCTACCAGACCGGCACCTTCACCGTCGGTAACCGGTTGCTTGCGACCGACGAGCGCAGCGTGCAGCAAAACGAGATGCGCAGCAATTCGATCAACTCCGGGCACCGTGCCTGTCAGGGATGCGGCGAGGCGCTGGGTGCGCGTTACGCGATCGACGCGGCGATGGCAGAGAGCAGCAACCAGTTGATTGCGGCAAATGCGACCGGATGCCTCGAAGTGTTCTCCACGCCTTATCCGGAATCTTCATGGCAGGTGCCCTGGATACATTCGCTGTTCGGCAACGCACCGGCCGTGGCGACCGGCATCGCGGCGGCGATGAAGGTTAAGGGGAGGAGTGATGTGCGCGTGGTGGCGCAGGGCGGCGACGGCGGCACCACCGACATCGGCTTTGGTTGCCTGTCCGGCATGTTCGAGCGCAACGACGATGTGCTGTACATCTGTTACGACAACGAGGCCTACATGAATACCGGCGTGCAGCGATCATCCGCCACACCACCGACGGCGCGCACCGCGACGACGATGCCGGTGGGCAAAGAGCCGGGCAACGTGTTCGGGCAGGGCAAGAATGTGCCCGAGATCGCGATGGCGCACAACATCCCTTATGTGGCGACTGCGACCGTCGCCGATCTGCGCGATCTCGAATACAAGGTGCGCAAGGCGATGAACATCCGCGGCGCCAAATACATCCACATCTTCGTTCCCTGCCCGCTGGGGTGGGGCTCTGCTTCGCACGACACGATACGGCTCGCGCGGCTGGCCAAGGAGTCCGGCATGTTTCCGGTATTCGAGGCCGAGCACGGCGAAGTGACCGGTGTATTGAAGATACGCCGCAAGGTGCCGATCGAGGAATATCTCAAGCCGCAAAAACGGTTTGCGCACCTGTTCGGAAAAAATGCGCACCCTGAGATGGTAGAGCACTTGCAGGCCATCGCTGATCGAAACATTCGCAAGTACGGCCTCCTTGAAAGGGAGGAGAAATAAAATGCCTAACAAACCTTTTGCCATTACCTTAAAAGCCGGCACCTCGCTGGCCAACCTTACCGGAACTTGGCGCACCGAGCGGCCTGTTTACCTGAATCGTTTGCCGCCCTGCAACAACGCCTGTCCGGCCGGGGAAAATATCCAGGGCTGGTTGTTCCATGCCGAATCGGGCGATTACGAGCAAGCCTGGCGCGTGCTGGTGCAGGATAATCCGCTGCCTGCCGTGATGGGGCGCGTGTGCTATCACCCCTGCGAGACTTCATGCAATCGCGGGCAACTGGATCAGCCGGTGGGCATCAATTCGGTGGAGCATTTTCTTGGCGACGAAGCGATCAAGCAGGGCTGGAAGTTCGATGCGCCTGTTACAGCAACTGGCAAGAAAGTGCTGGTAGTGGGAGCTGGGCCGTCCGGCCTGTCTGCCGCGTACCACCTGGCACGCATGGGCCACCAGGTCGAGATCCACGAGGCCGGCCCGTTATCCGGCGGAATGATGCGTTTTGGTATTCCCAAGTATCGCCTGCCGCGAGATGTGCTGGACGCCGAAGTGCAGCGCATCCTCGATCTGGGTGTGGTGCTGAAATTCAACACCAGAGTGGAGAACATCGAGCAGAGCATGAAGCAGGGCGGCTTTGATGCCGCTTTCCTCGCGGTGGGTGCGCACATCGGCAAGCGCACTTTCATCCCCGCGGGTGATGCCACCAAGATCGTGGATGCGGTATCGGTGCTGCGCTCGATGGAAGGTGAAGACAAGCCTATGCTGGGCCGCAAAGTGGTGGTGTACGGTGGTGGCAACACCGCGATCGACGTCGCTCGAACCGCAAAGCGGATGGGTGCGACCGAGGCGATCATTGTCTACCGGCGTACCCGTGACAAGGCACCGGCACATGATTTCGAGATCGAGGAGGCACTGCAGGAAGGCGTGATGATCAAGTGGCTGTCCACGATCAAGCAGGCGGGTGAAGGCGAGATCACTGTCGAGAAGATGGAGCTCGACGACAAGGGTTTCCCGCAGCCGACCGGCGAGTTTGAACAACTGGAGGCAGACTCGGTAGTGCTGGCGCTGGGGCAGGATGTCGACCTGTCGCTGCTGGATGGTGTGCAGGGACTGGAGGTCAAGGACGGCACCGTGCAGGTTGGAGCCAACATGATGACTGGCCACCCCGGCATCTTTGCAGGTGGAGACATGGTGCCATCGCAGCGTACTGTCACGGTGGCAGTCGGGCACGGCAAGAAAGCGGCGCGTCACATCGATGCGTGGCTGAGGGGGGCCGAATACGAACCGCAGCCAAAACACGAGCTGGCAGAATTCGGCAAACTCAATCCATGGTACTACTCCGATGCCGACAAAACGGTGCGCCCGATGCTGGACATCATCCGTCGCCAGACCAGCTTCGATGAAGTGCAGGGCGGGCTGGACGAGACCAATGCCTTGTTCGAGGCGAGACGTTGCCTCTCGTGCGGCAACTGCTTCGAGTGCGACAACTGCTAC
>Ga0224495_10001954_pt1 | contig 13893 bp, 15 predicted proteins | sample SF_Jul11_sed_USG_FD_168128 | JGI IMG/M metagenome (GOLD analysis project Ga0224495, IMG submission 168128) | Sediment microbial communities from San Francisco Bay, California, United States - SF_Jul11_sed_USGS_4_1 | ecosystem: Environmental > Aquatic > Marine > Sediment | place: USA: California... | reverse complement strand
CGATCCAGCAGCGGTGACCACAAAAATTTCCAGGTGTAGGGAAACTGGATCAGCGCGAACAGGCCGATGGTCTTGAGATCGACGTTTTCGCTGCGCAGCCACGCAGGCACGAGGTTGAACAGCAGATACAGCGGCAGCCCGGAGGCGAAGCCGGTGAACACGCAGATCAGCATGCGGCGGGTAAACAATTGTTGCCAGACGGTCATAAAGCCCCGCGTACAACTACTGCGCTTGGTGATACTGCGTCGAAATACGGGCATGACACGGCGTTGCGAAGCATCTGGGGCGGGAATGCCCGCATTGCGCCCGCTCCCGCAATCGGCTGGCTTGCGCCAGTATCGTGTCGCGGGCGCGGCTCAAAATCCTCATGTATACCCACATACACTCCGGTTTTTCGCCGCATTTCTCCTTGTCTGACCTGCGCTCGTAGCGTTGTGCGTGGGGCTTTCGCACTCATCAGATTTATACCCCACGCTGAAAACGATACACCGCCGTGCTGCCGAGCAGGTTGGGCAGCAGGCCGACCTTTCTTTCGCCGGTCATCACCCGGCGCTCCAGCACGGTGACGTTCATATCGCGGCACAGGTTTTCGAAGTCGCGCAGTGTGCACAGGTGGACGTTCGGGGTGTTGTACCATTGATAGGGCAACTCGCGCGAGACGGGCATGTTGCCGAACAATACGCTCAGGCGGTTTTTCCAGTAGCCGAAGTTGGGGAAGCTGACGATTCCCTCGCGCCCGACGCGCAACATCTCCTGGATCAACGGTTCCGTGTGGCGTGTGGCCTGCAATGTCTGGGACAGCATCACGAAATCGAACGCGTTGTTCTCGAAATCGGACAGGCCGGATTCGAGGTCGTTCTGTATCACGTTCACCCCGTTGGCGATGCACGACACGATGCCGATATCGCTGATCTCCACACCGTAGCCGCGCACCCCGCGGGTCTCCTTGAGAAAGCGCAACAGGCTGCCGTCGCCGCAACCGAGGTCAAGCACTGATGCGCCGTGAGGTATCCAGGCGGCGATCGCCGCAAAATCGGGTCGGGAGACGGCAAGTTTGGCAATATCGTTCAGGCTCATACCGCCGCCTCCTTGACTTGCACTGGTGCAATCACAACTTTATGGTTTCGGCGTCCGGCGGCACTCGCGTACGGTTGCATCCCCGCTGCACGGGGCCCCTGCTTCCTGTTGGCTTCGGCATAACCTGAAGGTAAACCTGCGCCGCAACAAGCCGCTACGCGTCGTGTTGTCATGCCGCCACCTCGCTTGCAACATTGTCTAGATAGGCACGCACCACATCAAAGTAGTGCGGATGCTCCATCAGGAAGGAGTCATGCCCGTGCGTCGATGTGATCTCCGCGTAGCTGACGTTGCGCCGGTTGTGCAGCAATGGCCGGACGATCTCGCGCGAGCGCTCCGGCGAGAATCGCCAGTCGGTGGTGAACGAGATCACCAGGAAGTCTGCCTTGGCGCGCGCGAATGCCTTGTTCAGGTCGCCGCCGAAATCGTGCGCGGGGTCGAAATAGTCCAGCGCCTTGGTCATCAGCAGGTAGGTGTTGGCGTCGAAATAGGAGGCGAATTTATCGCCCTGGTAGCGCAGGTAGGATTCGATCTCGAACTCGATGTCGTAGCCGAAGCTGAATTTTCCCGAACGCAGCCCGCGCCCGAATTTGTCCGCCATCGCATCGTCGGACAGATAGGTGATGTGCCCCAGCATGCGTGCCAGCCTCAGGCCGCGCGTCGGCACGGCATTGTGGCTGTAGTAATCGCCACCATGAAAGTCCGGGTCGCCCAGTATCGCGCTGCGTGCCACGTCATTGAACGCTATATTCTGTGCCGTAAGGTGCGGTGCGGAGGCGATCGCCAGCACATGGCGCACCCGTTCCGGAAATGTCAGCGACCATTGCAGGGCCTGCATTCCGCCCAGGCTGCCACCGATCACCGCCGCAAACTGGCGGATGCCGAGCTGGTCTGCCAGGCGCGCTTGGGATTCCAGCCAGTCGTCTACCGTAATGACCGGAAAGCTCGAGCCGTAAGGCTTCCCGGTTTCAGGATTGATCGAGGACGGCCCGGTAGAGCCATGGCAGCCGCCAAGATTGTTCAGCCCGATCACGAAAAACTTGTCGGTATCGACCGGCTTGCCGGGGCCGATCATGTTGTCCCACCATCCGATATTTTCCGGGGCATCCTCGTAGTGCCCCGCGACGTGGTGATGGCCCGACAGGGCATGGCAGATCAGGATCGCGTTGGAGCTGTCCGCATTCAAGGTGCCATAAGTCTCATAGGCGATCTCATAGCGCGGCAGCACGGCACCGCTGCGGAAAACAAGCGGTGTGTCGAAGGAGGCGCGCTTCGCGCTGACGATACCGATACTGTCCATCAATTTGTTTCAAGCTTATGGTTGGTAAAAAACAAAAACCCGTTCAGCTCTCGCGGGACGGGTTGCCTCGCTTTAGCTGGTATGTTTAAAGTGCCCCGCAAGCTGATGTCAAATCGGCACTGACCGTAAGTTTCCGCGTTTTGCGAATCGCTGTCAATCTAGGCGTTGAGGCGATCCAGCAGGTCGCGGATCTTCAAGGGATCTTCGGCACGAAGGATCTTCTGGGTAAGACCGGTGATTTCTGGCAGGCTGGTGGTAAGGATGCGCTGCTTGATGCTCGGCACCTGGGCGGAAAACATGGACAGGTTGCGCAAGCCGAATCCCAGCAGCAGGCGCGTATAGGCGAGATCGCCGGCCATCTCGCCGCACACCGAGATCGGCACACCGATCCGGTTGGCGGAGCCGATGATCTGCGCGATGAGATGCAGGATGGCAGGGTGCAGCGGGTCGTACAGATGCGCGACATCCTCATCGGTGCGGTCAATCGCCAGCGTGTACTGGATCAGGTCGTTGGTGCCGATGGACATGAAGTCGAGCTTTCTGGCGAATACGTTGAGCGCCAAGGCGGCAGCGGGGATCTCGATCATGCCGCCGACTTTCACTTCGCGGTCAAAAGGGATGCCTTCCGCTTCCAGACTTTGCTTCGCCGCGGAGATAAACAGCAGTGTCTGGTTAAGCTCGGATATGCTGGACAGCATCGGAATCAGTATCTTGATGTTCCCGTAATGCGAAGCGCGCAAAAGCGCCCTTAGCTGGGTACGGAACAGCTTCGGATCCGCCAGGCACATGCGTATCGCACGAAGCCCAAGGGCCGGGTTGCTTGCGACGCGTTCCGCGCCCTTCATTTGCTTGTCTGCACCCAAGTCGAACGTGCGGATCGTAACGGGCATCCCGTCCATCCCTTCGACCGCCGCGCGATAGGCCACAAATTGCTCCTCTTCATCCGGTAGCGTGTCGCGGTTGAGGTACAGGAATTCGCTGCGGAACAATCCGATCCCCGTTGCGCCGTTCTCTTTCACCTCCGCGACATCTTCGGGCTTCTCGATATTGGCATGCAACTCAACGGCCGTACCATCCAGCGTATTGGCGCGCGCCGTGCGCAGGCGCTTGAGCTTTTTCCGCTCCAGCTCCAGCTCGCTCTGGCGCAGCTTGTATTCCGCCAGGATTGTTTTGTCCGGGTTGATGATCAGGACGCCCTGCTCACCGTCCAGGATCAGGAGGTCATCTTCCCGGATCAGTTCTCGCGCAATCCGCAAACCGACCACACAGGGGGTGTCAAGGCTGCGGGCGACAATGGCAGTATGCGATGTCGCGCCCCCTACGTCGGTAATGAACGCTGCATATTGATGTGGCCTGAACTGGATCAGGTCGGCGGGGCTCAAGTCGTGCGCCACCAGGATCATTTCGACATCATGGCGAGCCGGTGGCAGCTGGTGCCCTTCCTGCCCCATCAATTGCTTGAGCAGGCGCTCTGCGACCTGCCTTACGTCAGTCTGGCGCTCGCGCAGATAGGCATCTTCAAACTCGTCGAACTGGGCGGTCAGGACTTCTGTCTGCACCTTTATCGCCCATTCTGCATTGCAGTGTTCGCTGGCGATCAAATCCCGCGCAGCCACGCTTAAAAGCGGGTCGTCCAGGATCATCTGGTGCAGTTCGAGAAAAGCATCAAATTCTGCTGCAGCATGAACGGGCCGATTCTTTCGCAAACTGGAGAATTCGTTGCGGGTCGCATTCAGCGCAGCGTCAAAGCGGGCGATCTCCTCGTCGATATATTGCTTTGGCAGCACGTAATGCGCCACTTCCAGAGAGGAATGCGAGATCAGGTGCGCATGCCCGATCGCGATGCCGTGTGAAACCGCAATGCCGTGCAGCGTAAAGCTCATTCGCCTTCCCCGAAGCAGCCCTTGATGAGTTCCTGAATGGCATCCATCGCAGCAGCCTCGTCCTCCCCTTCGGTTTCAATGCCGATGACCGTGCCTTTGGAAGCAGCCAGCATCATCACGCCCATGATGCTTTTGGCATTGACGCGGCGCTTATCCCGCGACAGCATCACCTCGCACTTGAAGCCGGAAGCAAGCTGGGTAAGCTTGGCGGAGGCGCGCGCATGCAAACCGAGCTTGTTGATGATCGTCGCCTCCTGCTGCTGCATCTCAATGCTCCATGCGGACGATGCATTCCCGCCCGCCATCGATCGCGATTTTTGCCATCTCTGCAAGGTCCTTGCCGGGGCTGCACAGGACGCGCAACAGCATCGGCAGGTTCACCCCCGCCACGCCCATCACACGCTCGGCGTGGCAAAGTTGCCGCCCGACGTTGCTCGGTGTGGCACCATAGATATCCGCAAGGATCAGCACCCCCCCGCCGGTGTCGAGTTGCTTGATGAAGGCCTGCCCCTCGGTCAGCTTTTGTTGCGGATCATCCCCGGCCAGCACCGACAGCACCCTGAGATTGCGCGGCACTTCACCCAGCACATGCCTGATGCAATCCAGCAAGCTGTCCCCAAGACCGTTATGTGTAACCAATAAGACTCCGACCAATTGAATACCCCCGCTTAGATCAAACAATAGAATATCAGGAGCCGCCGCATTCCGTTTTCTGGCGCCGGCCTGTCAGCGAATACCCGCACAGCAAGCTGTATGCTACCGTTGCGCATTTCAATATCGAGCAATGCACTATCCATTAATGTCCGCCTCGATTTCCAGTGATGCCGCCAGCAATGCCAGCCGCGCGACTACACCATAGGCGTAGAAGCGATTGGGCGTGTCGTCCGGTTCGCATTCCGGATTGGGCATTGTGCAGCATGCCTCGAATGCCAGCGGCTTGAAGAACATTCCCGGCGCATTCAGGTTCTCATCCACCCGGCGTTCGGTATGCACACGATAGAAGCCCCCAACCACGTAATGATCGATCATGTACACCACCGGTTCGGCGACCGCACCGTTGATATCCTCGAAGGTATACACCCCTTCCTGCACCAGGACATCGGAGACCCCCATGCCCTCTTTTATCACTGCCATCTTGTTGCGCTGTTTACGATTCAGGCCGGTGATCTCGCTGGCATCCTTCACCGTCATGACACCCATGCCGTAGGTTCCCGCATCCGGCTTGATGATGACAAACGGGTCGTTCTTAACGCCGTATTCCGCATACTTTAAGCGGGTTTTATTCAGCACTTCGTCTATCTGTGCAGCAAGACATTCCTCTCCGGTGCGCTCGCGGAAATTGACCTGGCTGCAGACCGCAAAATAGGAATTGATCAACCAGGGATCGATGCCGATCATTTGCGAGAATTCTCCCGCAACACGGTCGTAGGCGCCAAAATGCCGGGATTTACGGCGTGTGTGCCACCCTGCCTGGATCGGGGGAAAAACCGCCTGCTCAAGACCTTTCAGGACTTCCGGTACGCCCGCGGATAAATCGTTATTGAGCAGTACCGCACAAGGGTCAAAATCCTCCAATCCAAGCCGGTTGCCGCGCCGCACCAGTGGTTCCAGCGTCAGGGTGTTTCCGCCGGGCAACTGGAACGCTGTTGGGCTGGTAATTTCCGGCAGCAGGCTCCCTACCCGTACGCCCAGACCCGCCAGCTTCAGAATGGAGACGATCTGCGCGACGTTTTGCAGGTAAAAGAGATTGCGTGTGTGACTCTCGGGTATCAGCAGTACTCCGCGCGCTTCAGGGCAGATCTTTTCCACGGCGCTTTGTATGGCCTGCACGCACAGCGGAAGAAAATCGGGGTTAAGGTTGTTGAAGCCACCGGGAAACAGGTTGGTATCCACCGGCGCCAGCTTGAAACCGCTGTTGCGCAAATCCACCGACGTATAAATCGGCACTTTATGCTCAAGCCATTGCGTCCGCAGCCAATGCTCGGTCGACGGCATGGAGCTTAGCAGGCGCCGCTCGAGTTCAAGAAGCTGGCCCGTCAGGGCAGTAGTGAGGTGGGGTACCATATCGTTCGGCTAGAAGAAAAAGTCCCTTATATTAGCCGATTGCTCCCGCATGAGGAAAAAGGAGCAGCTTATTGGCAGGGGCAATCCCGAATAACCGGATCCAGACAGGGAATCAGTCGACAGCCTTTTCGCCGGCAGGCGGGACTGTTTCTTCCTTGGTGTGTTCGGGCTGTGGTGAAATTTTACGCAAGCGCTTTTCTTCCTGTTTTTTCTTCTTGGCAAGTTCCTTTTGCCGCTTTTCATAGGTGTAATTTGTTTTTGCCATAGGTGACCTTGCCATTACTTGTTGAAGTGGTGAGCCTTTATGATATCAAGTATTTGGTTCGTGCTTCCTGATAAATTGTCTGGTGGAGCAGCCCAGATGACTTTCAGCCCGGGATTCCAGCAAATGGAAAGGCAGATTTGCATGCGCGGAGCGCGTCCGGTCAATGCAATTTCAACAGATAGATGTTTTCCTGCAGTCTGCTCAGACCGCGTTCCTGGAAGCGCGGATTTTGCTCAAGCACATTCAGGTGTGCCAGCAAATGGATTTCGGCATGCCTACCATAAAGCCTTTCAACCTCGCTCTGTGAAACCGCGAAAGGCGGCCCCTGCATTTCATGCTGTGGATAGTCAAACGTGATGAGCAGGATCTGCGTGCCCTGAGGAAGTATTTCCACAAGATGACGCGCATAACGTGCGCGCATTTCCGGAGGCAGTGCAACAAGCGACGCCCGGTCGTACACCACACCAACCCCGGCAAGGTCGGTTTTTTTCAGGTCAAAGAAATCACCGCACAGTATCCGGATGCCGTCCCCTTCGTAGCAGTCGAATACATCCGATCTCTCGATTTTCGGAACCCTGCTGTTTTCGGTGAAGAAGGCCTTTGTAGCGATATCACTCAGCTCCACCCCGAGGACTCGATGACCCTGCTGGCGCAACCACCACATGTCGCTGCTTTTGCCACAGAGCGGCACAAATATGTCGCTGCCGCGTGCGATGTGTAATCCTTCCCAATACTGGCGCAAATGAGGATTGATTTCGTCCTGATGAAAACCGATCTCCTTCCGTTCCCACCGTTCCAGCCAGAATTCCTTTTTCATTTATTATCCATCCTGCCCGGTTGATTTACCCCGATCTGGCACGCAACTGTTTTTCAGGCAAAGCTAGCGTCCCGTTTAGCCGAATTCCTTGACAATATGCTGTTGGCGACGACTGATCGCAAGCAACTCATCCAGCCCTTTCACCTTGACCATCCAGCCGCTCTCTCCTTCTTCGCCGCCCCTCTCGAAGCCTTCTATCGCCTCTTTGGCCACCAGGCAATTGCGATGGATACGGACAAAACGGGCTGCATATTCCTTTTCAAGCGCCGTCAGCGATTCTTCAAGGAGGTAATCGCGTTCAGCGACGCGCACGGTGATGTATTTCAGTTCAGCGCGCAGATACAGCACCTGCTCGATGGGCACGAGCACAATCTTGCCGCGCTCATGGATGGAAAGGAACTTGCGCGGCTCCGGCAGCAATTCCCGCAACACTTCATCGCGCGGCGGAACGGCTTCGCGTGCCCGGGTGAGCGCATCGAACAGCCTCCCCAGCCGGATCGGCTTGAGCAGGTAATCAATCGCGTGCAGCTCGAACGCCTTGATTGCGGAGTCGCCATAGGCCGTCGTAAAGATAATCACAGGAGGCCATTTCGTCAGGTGCAAAACTGGCTTGGGCATCTTGTTGAGGTGCTGCGCAAGCTCTATGCCGTCCATTTGCGGCATACGGATATCAAGAAGTACCACATCTGACGGCTCCTCCAGAAGCTTGTCCAGCGCTTCCTGCCCGTTACCCGCCTCGCCCGTGATCTGCAGCGGGATTTGTTCGTTGCAGTCGTTAAGCAGGTCACGCAACCGTTTTCGCGCGAGCGGTTCATCGTCAACGATAAAGACACGGAGTGCGGATTCTGTTTTGCTCATGTCGTTTTCTCCTTAATGCAGGGCATGACAATCTCGACACTGTAATCGTCCTTGCCGCTTTCCACCTTGTAGCGCGCCTCCGCATCGAACAGCAGGTCGAGGCGCTCGCGGATGTTGCGCAAGGCAACTTTGTTGCCGTGATGCTGGTTTTCACCGCGCAGTATGCGCGGGTTGCTCACCTTGATATATAAATTATCGCTGCTGGTCAACAGTTCGATATCGATGACTCCGCCCTGCGGCATCGGCTCAATACCGTGATAGACGGCATTTTCCAGCAAAGGCTGCAACAGCAACGGCGGCACCATGATATTTTCCGGCACTTCCCTTACCCGCCAATCCACCCGCAACCGATCACCCATGCGCAACTTCTCCAGCGCAAGATATTGCTTGCACAATTGGATCTCCTGGCGCAAAGGTACAAGATCGTCTCCCTCAGTCATCGCCATGCGGAACAAATCTGCCATATCCTCCAGCGCCTCTTCGGCTTGCTTCGGCCGGGTGCGCACGATGCCGAGCACGGCGTTGATGCTATTGAAAAGAAAGTGGGGGCGAATGCGAGCACGCAGCACCTGCAGGCGCGCATCATGCAGGGCGTGGGACAGCTTCTGGGAGCGGATCCTGAAATACACCAGCAGCATGCCGCTCTCGATGACACTGAGCAACCCAAGACGCAACGATTCGAAATATCGGTTCCCGATCCCCGCCGGCCGGTAGAGCGCGTTGCCGATATAGTTGATGAGCAGCGTCAGGGCGAGCACCAGCACAATCACCAGCAGCACACCGCGCCCGTATGAAAGCCGAAGCAGATACGGCTGAAACACCCACAGCAGCAACAGGCTCGCCAGCAGGATCGGCGTAAGCAGCACGGCTGTATCCAGCAGTCGCCCCGGCACATCCACCCAGGCGTTTGAAGATAATACTGCCTGCAACACAGCCATACCAAGGCAGATCAACAGGATGCGCAGCGTGACACCGAGATTACGAAAATTCGGCAACACATCAGCAAGGTCGATTTGTTTTATACTGCGCGGATAGTTCATGGCGGTAAAGCATACCTTTTTTTTACCAATCATACTGTGACATGTGAGGACAGCGATGCAAGATAAGGATACATGGTCGGGCCGTTTTACCGAACCGGTGGCTGAGTTGGTTAAACGTTACACCGCTTCGGTCGGATTTGACCACAAGCTGGCCATGTTCGATATACAGGGATCGCTGGCACACGCACAGATGCTGGCGGCATGCGACATCATTTCTTCACAGGATCTCAAGGACATACAGCGCGGGCTTTCGCAGATCGAGAACGAGATCATTTGCGGTGAGTTCGAATGGTCGGTTGACCTTGAGGATGTTCATCTGAACATCGAAAAGCGGCTTACCACCCTGGTTGGCGATGCCGGAAAGCGCCTTCACACCGGACGTTCGCGCAATGACCAGGTTGCGACTGACATCCGCCTGTATCTGCGACATGCGATTGACGAGCTGCTTGTTCTGATCAGAACAATGCAGTCGGCCCTGCTCGACCTTGCAGAGAAACACACCGGCACCCTCATGCCAGGGTTTACTCACCTGCAGGTCGCACAACCTGTCAGCTTCGCACATCACCTGATGGCGTACTTCGAAATGCTCGGACGTGATGTGGAACGCTTGAAGGATTGCCGCAAGCGTGTTAACCGCATACCGCTGGGCTCGGCCGCACTGGCCGGCACCAGCTATCCGATCAAGCGGGAATATGTAGCCGACCTGCTGGGATTTGATGGGGTATGCCAGAACTCCCTCGATGCAGTTTCCGACAGGGACTTCGCGATCGAATTTACCGCATGCGCCTCGCTGATCATGATGCACCTGTCGCGCCTCTCGGAAGAGCTGATTCTGTGGATGAGTCCGCGCTTCGGCTTCATCGATATTGCCGACCGGTTCTGCACCGGATCAAGCATCATGCCCCAGAAGAAGAACCCCGACGTTCCCGAGCTGGTTCGCGGCAAGACCGGTCGTGTCTACGGCCATTTGGTCGCCCTGCTCACACTGATGAAGAGTCAGCCGCTGGCCTACAACAAGGATAATCAGGAAGACAAGGAACCACTTTTTGACACGATTGAAACGTTGTCGCAAACGTTGCATATCTATGCCGACATGATCGGCGGCATCAAGGTCAATCCCGAGGCCATGCGCAATGCAGCGCTGCAGGGCTATGCCACGGCGACCGATCTTGCGGATTATCTGGTAAAGAAAGGTTTACCGTTCCGCGATGCCCATGAAGCGGTAGCACAGGCGGTGCGCTTCGCTGAACAGCGCGGCTGTGGACTTGATAGCATCAGCCTGGACGAGTTACGGCAATTTTCCACGCTGATCGAAGGAGATGTGTATCAGGTGTTATCGCTTGAGGGTTCGCTCGCCAGCCGCAACCATACCGGCGGCACTTCTCCGGAACAGGTTACTGCAGCGATTACGCGTGCCCGCAAATCTTTGCAAGCCTGAAAAAAACGGGCGATCTTGCGATCGCCCGAATAGGAGGAGAGTATGAAAGTCGGGCTGTTGAAAGCCCATTCCAGAAATACTCAGTTGTTAATGTAACTATTTTCTCAATAAATTCATATAGTCCTGAATATCTATACGTTTCGTACTAGTACTTTTGGATATTTCCAGGATTTATAGCTCGTCAGTCAAGCCTGGTTTTCAAGCATTTGCTTTAACTCGCCGCTCTGGAACATCTCGGTCATGATGTCGGAGCCCCCGACGAATTCACCCCGGATATAGAGTTGCGGAATGGTCGGCCAGTTTGCGTAATCCTTGATGCCCTGACGGATCTCCGCATCCTGAAGCACATCCACGGTAAACAAGTCCTTAACCCCCAGGGCATTCAGGATGCCCACAGCCTTGGCCGAAAAACCGCATTGCGGAAACTGGGGGCTACCTTTCATATACAGCACAACCGGATGCGTCGTGACCTGCTCGTGAATGGTTTTTTGAATATCTCTGCTCATGATTATTACCCGAATAAAATTGTCAGTCATTCTAAGAGCACAGTCTGCACGCAGTCAAGCGCCAGTAGTTTCAGGGAATGTCGCACCGTGTTGCCGGAATGAAAAATCATTCTCGCACGGGTCTGCGGAAGCTGCAGGTATGTTTTTCAGCGGCATTTCACCCGGGATGCCGCTCGATCCCCGCAAGTGAAAATTCCGCGATATGCGTTGCGATCGCTTCTATCTCATTGCGATCGTAGCGAAGCTTTTTATGCAGTCGCTGCAAAACCGGTTGTGAATGGCGATAGAACAGGCATTGCCCGAGGATGCTGTAAACGTGGCGCCGCAACTCGTCCGCTTCAACATTGCCCGCGATTATTTCGCGTACGATCTTGCCGAGAAATTCATGTAACGGCGCAATAGCCTCGCGCACGATCTTGTCCAGCGCAGGCGTTGGATCCGCCAGCTCGCGTACCATTATCCGGCATTGCGACGACGGGTTCTTTTCATCCAGCAGCATCAGCATGAAGTCGCGGATGAACAGGCGCAGCCTAGTCTTCGGGTCTTCGCTGAGGTTGGCTTTCTGCAGCGCAGCCAGGGGTGCGAAGTTCAACGCTTCGGCAAGCAGGCCGTCCTTGCTGCCAAAATGATAATTCACTGCCGCACCATTCGCGTTGGCAAGGCGGCAGATCTCTCTCACCGTCGCTCCCTGGAAACCACGCTGCGAAAATATCTCGCGCGCTGCCTTGAGCAACCTCTCCCGGGTCTGCGCGTTGGTAGCAGTATTTTTTTCCGCGGCCTCGATCATTGGGCGGTATCTTCCGGCGACGTCCTTCCCGAAAGCGCATCGTTATCCCAGGCAAGCGCCTTGTAGAGCTGTACCGCAACCGACAGCTTGGCACGACGGGCCTGCGCAGCACTTTGCTCGGCAGCATATGCCTCCCGCTGTGCGTCCAGCACTTCAAGGTGGCTGGCGATCCCTGCCTGATAGCGCGCCTCAACCAGGCTCAACCGTTTCTTCTGCAACTGCGCGTTGGTTGACTGTGCTTCCAGCTGTACGTCGAGGTTTTCGCCTGCACTCAGCAGATCGGCCACTTCGCGAAAGGCCTGCTGCAGGGTCTTTTCATATTCGGCAACAGCGATAACCTTGCGCGCATGCGCGATGTCGACATTGGCCGAGGTGCGCCCCGCATCGAATAGCGGCATGCTGAGTGCAGGCTGGAAGCTCCATGCCTTGCTCCCCTTATCGAACAATCCGGCCAGGCTGCGGCTAGCCGACCCGGCGCTTCCCGTAAGCGTGATCCGCGGTAGAAACGCAGCGCGCGCCGCACCGATATTTGCATTTGCGGCGATCAGTCGCTGTTCCGCGGCCATGACATCAGGCCGCCGCAACAACACTTCGGCGGGTAGTCCGGCTATCATCGCCGGAACGATCCCCTGCTCCGAAAGGCTACGCTCCGCAGGCAGGTTCTGGATTTGCGAGGTGTATTGCCCCACCAGCAGGTCGAGCAGGTTTTCTGCGGCAGCCAGTTGCCGCTCCAGATTGGCATGCTCAGCCAGCGAAGCCTGATATGCGCCCTCTGCCTGGAGGAAATCCATGTCGCTGGATATTCCCGCTTGCCTGCGCCGCGATACCATTTCCCGTGTCTCGCCACGGGCCCTCGCTGTCTCGGAGGTCAGCATCACGCGCTCGCGCAATTCCAGGACGGTCAGGTAGGCATTGGCAACATCGGATATCAGCGACAAACGAAAAGCACGTTGTGCCGCTTCGGTGGCAAGATAATTCGCCTTGGCCGCCTCGCTCAAACTGCCCACCCTTCCCCAGAAATCCAGCTCGTATGACAGCAGGCCGATGCCAGCGTCGTAGCGTTGCGTCTGTATGGCATTGGCTGTAAACGATGACGCGCCTGCCGGTGTCAGGGAAGCATTGCGACTTGCGGTAATGTTGACGTTCGGAAACCGATCGGCTCGTTGCACCCCGTACTGCGCCCGCGCCTCCGAAATGCGCGCCGTGGCGATGCGCAGATCACGGTTGTTTTCCAGCGCGGCAGTGATCAGCGCCTGCAGCCGCGGGTCGGGGAAATATTGCTGCCAGCCCTTTGGGGTACCAAGGTGTTTTTCTCCCGGTGTTGCGCTGGACGGCCAAGCGCCGGGAACCGGCGCAGCAGGCCGCTCGTAATCCGGTGACAGCGAACAGCCTGCCAGTGCAGCGGATATCACGGCTGCAAGCAATTTCCTATTCATGGTGGTCCCCCTGCCGCGCTGCGTCGCGTGCATGTCCCGGAAAGACGCGCCGCACGACCATGAAGAACACCGGCACCAGGAAGATGGCAAACGCAGTGGCCGCAACCATGCCGCCAATGACACCGGTACCGATGGCATGGCGGCTCTCGGCACCCGCGCCGGTAGATAACGCCAGCGGAGAGACACTGGCGATAAAGGTGATCGAAGTCATCAGGATCGGGCGCAGGCGCAGCCGGCAGGCTTCCAGCACGGCATCAAGACGCCCCCTTCCCTCGTCCTCGAGGCGTCGCGCGAACTCGACGATCAGGATGGCATTCTTGGCGGCCAGCCCGATGATCGCGATCAGCCCGACCTTGAAATAGATATCGTTGGGCAGATCGCGGATCTCCACCGCGACCAGCGCGCCAAACACCCCGAGCGGG